>Ga0172380_10008799_pt1 | contig 10904 bp, 9 predicted proteins | sample Leawe162metaG_FD_119747 | JGI IMG/M metagenome (GOLD analysis project Ga0172380, IMG submission 119747) | Leachate microbial communities from a municipal landfill in Southern Ontario, Canada - Leachate well 162 metaG | ecosystem: Engineered > Solid waste > Landfill > Unclassified | place...
CTTCATGATATTAGCAATATGTATAAGCTTCTCTACAAAATCAACATAATCAGCTGCCTGTATCTTGATCAGCTCATTTGTTTCATTTTTAGTAATATCCTGAATTTTTTTAAGGTAGGGAGTTAGATCCAATCTTTTTGATCTAATCACTATTTCGATCGGGAAGTGCAGGGAATTCAAAAAGCTTTGATATTGAAAAATAAGCGATGTTTGTTCCTGTTCACTTTTCAAGGCAAAATTTACAGGGCTCGTCTGCAAAACCATACGGTAACTGCCGTCTCTCATAATAACAACGCCGTCTTTGATTCCGGCAATATCAACAGATTGTTGTGTAGAAGTAATCATCTATTTATAAGTTAAATTTAATTTCTAATTAATTTCTCGCCGGTATCGACTTTGTTCGCAATCGCTGTGATCTGAGATCGACTGATATTCTTACTTGTAAATGTCTGAGCTTCCTCTACCTTTGCGTGATAAATCTCTACCCTCAAATCAGACCCTGATCCCTGATGCCAGACCCTTTGTTTTGGGGCTGATGCATACTGAATTGCCGCTAAAAAAAAGTTTAAAAAAGGTCTTTCATTGATCTTTACGAAGTCAAGGCAAATCACAAACAAAGCTATAGGAAGAATAATTATATAAGAAAATGGGGCTGGTACAGCCGAATAAATAGAATAACAAACACCTCCGCCGATAACCGCATAGATAAATTGGACCATAGTAAGTGGTCCGATAATCCTATCCTGCATATCAATATTTTGAGGAACTTTAAACCGCAATAACACCGCCTATATTTATCTTATTGGCTTCGCCAAGCCACCAACTGCACCTGGTATCTGTGATTCTAAGAGAGTAAACGCTTTCTGGTGAGCCTTCCTTTGGGCTGAGCCTTCTTGCCCCGGGTTATCTAGCGCAACTTCAAAGGTTGCAGCTGTCTTTTTGCCATTAACTTCAATTTCAGGATAGCGAAGAATCCCTTTACCATCTGTGAAAGCTCTCCTGTACCGATCTTCTGCTTCTTCAAAACGGCCACCTAACTTAGCGCCTTTAATATACATTTGAAGTCTTGTCTGATAATCCTCACTCTCTGGCCTCGCTGCAGTATGACTGGATTGAATAATCTCCAGGATACGATTCTGAGCAGTCTTGTCCATCAGCTCTCCGGCACCTGAGAAGAACATTTCAGCTTCTTGCATACTGTAACCTCGGGGATGTCTGCCCTCGATCATGGCGATAATCTCCTCCATCTTTGTCCGAGTCTTACCTTCAGCAGCATCATCATGCTGGTCTTTGATCTTGACATCCTCGTATGTTCTCTCAGCACCTGTCGTAAGCACCTTCTCAGAGTCTTCAGGGGCGATTTCGGACCATGACTTATAGTCCACCTTCTTTGGCACTTTAACTTTTTTCTTTGTAATGGACCTTGTCGAAGGATCGTAAACTCGTATCTCCCTGGTCTCAAAACCAGCCGTTGTATCAACTGCTGCCATAGACGCAATATCATCTCGTCCATGTGCTTTTGCGTCATCAATCTCCTGCGTTGTCGCATAATTTATTTCATGGACTCTATCCTTAAGTGCATTCCAAAGTAGCTTAGGGTCCTTAATGGCAGCGGGATCAACGCCAAGGCCTCTTAACTGGTCGACAAAGCTATCTCGGGCTGGCCCCGTCAAGGTTCCCTTCATAAAGCTCGTAAGGCGAGGATCTTTTTTGGCTAACAGGTCTTGAAGAGTGGCCATATCCCTTGCTTTGTGAGCCATACCGATTTGGGGTTGTTGAAATTCACCCATGGCCTGGCCAAGACGACGGGAGGCGCCTTTTTCTGAAGCTTTAGCGATTGCAGTTCTAGACATCAATTGGTTTCTGGTTATCTCAGCTCTCTGAGCGAAAGATTGGTTGGGGTTACTTGCGTCAGTGTTGAATACACCCGTTTTATCGATAAAAGCATTTTGAACACCAGTTTTGGCCTTTGCAGCTTCCTGCGAATCAAGCTCTGCCTTCTTTTCTGCCAAGTGCGCTTCGCCATAGAGAAGCTGATTTGCTGGGCCTCTCCTGGCGTCATTGATAGCCCTGCTCTCAACTGCTTTGGCAAGATTTTGGTGAATTGATCCTCTGGTTTTTGCCAACTCAGTCTCTGTGATAGTCGCACTTTCTAATCCTTTGGCGCGCCTGGTTGCAATTGCGTCAGTTACATTGCCAAATTCCTTTTCGCGGTTTAACCGAATCTGGGCTCTATTTTGAGCAATCACATGCTTAACTTCCTTCTCTTTCGCAATTCTTTGTTCTTGGCCAACAGCCAAATCCCCCCAAGCTTTTTCCTCGGTACCTCGAATTTTAGCCCTTTCAGCTTGTCTTATGGCATACTTCTCTCTCTCCTTGGCAACTCGCTGGGCTTGATCAATTGATAGGTCCCCCCAAGCTTTTTCGGCTGATGTCCTTAGCTTTGCCTGTTCTGTTTCTCTTAATGCGTCCGCAGAATTTCTTTTTGCTAGTTTCTCAGCACCAGACATGACCTCTTCCTGCAGAGCCTTGACCTGCCCCAAGCCAATCTTTGCCTCTTCTGTCGCCTGGATAATTGTCCTTGAGTCTTCCAAGGCTCGCAGACGTGCTTTTTCTTTCTCTTCATCAGCGGATTGTTTGGCAGCATCTGCCTGCACTCTGCTCTCCTCTGTTTGCTGTATTATGCCGTCTCTGGCGTCTCTTTGGTCTTGGAAACCCTGGACTTGTCCGGTTGCAGTTTGAGTTCCCTGTTGGCGCATTGTGGCTAAATTTTGGTAGTGTTGGCCAAGCCGAACAGATCTCTGAGTGTCTGTCTCAGCGAGCGGCAAACCGGTTGTCGGGTCAATGATGACCTCACCGGTTACAGGATCGATCGCTGGTTGACCGAGGGCATTTTGCTTGGTTTGTTCATCTTTTGCTTTCAAGCCCTCTTCGGGCGCAATTCTTTTAAGGATGGCAGCATGTGCAGCTTCTTCATTAGCAAGAATCTCGCCCTTAATAGCAGTTTTGGTAGTTCGCCCGGCTAATTGGTTGCCCTTGCCGCCGGTGATCAACTGCTCTTTGACACGCTTAACCACTGAGTCATTAACCATCTGAGCATCCCAGAGTACGCCATTTGCGGTCGGATCAGCAATAGCCAAAACAGCGGCATCGAGTGGATCAGTTGGATCAAGTGGCGTGCCGTCATAGTGGTTACCATCCTGAACCATATGTTCGATCTCAGCATCTGAGCGGGCAATAGCACTCTGATTTGTATCTTTGACAATTTTTAACTGTTCCGCTCTGGCAATCGCTTCTCTGTTTGTTGGATCAGCATGTGCAACCCTGTCGGCATCAGAATCAACCCCTTCAGAGACTGCTTGCCAGCCTTTGGTTCGAAGAGAAGCGCTATGGATCGCTTCGAGCTCTCCTCTTTGGGCTGCATCCTGCTGTGAAACTAACTCTGCGTTAACCTCATTTGTATCCTCCTCTGCACCTTTTTGTCCAATCTCAAATTCACGAGTCGAGCGGATGGCCGCTCGCCCTCTGCCAGTATTGGTAGCGTATCGCATATGTCTGGCAGATCCCCGGTTGTCCCGGGCGGTTGCCCTCTTCATCTCAAGAGCGGAGAGGGACCGACTGCGAGAAAGGGTATCCGAGTCTGTATTCCCAAGCGTCCTTGACCAGACAGCAGCATTGGGGGTTGCAGGGTTGCCAACAGTGCCGCCTGAGGCCAGTTTGGCTTCAAGCTCAAGTCTTTTCACCTCATCATCAGCAAAGCCAGCTCGGCGGCGTTGCTTGGCTCTTTCCCTCTCTTGGCGTTGGCCTTCAACTGACTGTTTATGAAGCTGCAATTCTTCCTTTTCGGTAGACGCCAATGTCTCTTCGCCGAGAGTTTTTCGACCGAGTGCAACATTAGCCTGACTCATCAAAGTATTATATCGCCCCGTCATCTCCATTGTGTGGAGTTGTTCTTTCGTGAGTGCATCCAAGTTGTTGGTAGCAGTCTCCAAGGATTTTGATAAGATCTTTTGGCGATCAGCTAATTGGCGATTACGTTCGGCCGCCTCAGGGTCAGTCATATTCTGATCTGCGCCTCGCTTCTCGATATCTTCTCTTGCAGTTTTCTCTACTACAGCGTGATCCTCGGTTTCTTTTTTCGCACCCATGATCTCCTCGCCCTGTTGGGTCAGAAGGGGCTTATTGGTGACCGGATCGTATATTATTGTGCCATCCGGATTGCGCTGGTAGTAGGCTTGGTTTTTGGACTGCTGCCAGTAGTTGGCGGCTCTTTTATCGGCATTATCTTTGCCGTCGCCGCCTCTTTGAACCATGCCTGTGACCCCTCTTGTACCCCGCAATGCCGTATTGTGAGCCCAGGATCCTGCATTTTGAAGAGCGTTAGTTAGCTGTTCCCGCTTGCCGACTCCAGTGACCGGCCGATTTGTAGCTTGTTCTTGTCCTTCGGCATTCCATTGCGAGAGTCTCGACAACCCTTCTGACTTTCCTCTTTCGATTGCTGCGCCACCAGTATGTTTCCAGCCTACATCAAAGGCTTGGTTCATTGCTGACATGCCAAGGGCGCCGAATTTGAAGGGAGACCAGATCGCCCCGGCCAAGATGACAACGCCGAAGATCAGATCCATAATAGGAAATACATTGACACCCATAATGTCCATGAGATTTTTTCCCAAGAAAAGAATGATCACTGTCCAGACAGGTGCGAAGGCCCACTTGATGAAATTGTCGAACCACCATTTGAACCATTTGTCAGTTTGTGGAAGAGCCATTGCAAGGAAAAAAATCGGGGAGATAACGGATAGGCCAAGCAAAAAATATCGTCTGAACATGTAGATGATGGCAAGGATCAGCATGACGACACAGAGAAGGATTGCGTAGATCAACCGGACGAGCATCGGTAGTATCTGGAGGAATCCGCCAGCAATGAAATTCGGATACAGATTACCCATGTTCTTCATAAAACCGTCAGCCCCGGAGAAGTAGCCGATCAAAACCTTGGCAAAATCAATTGCAAGACGGCAGAAGAGAAGAGAAAAATTAGCGGCGACAACAGCAAAGATCAGGGCGGGTAGACGCTTCTTGATGCCATAGGTATTGATATTGATATGCAGCATCTCGGCAAAAGCTATCAAAAGCAGGATGACAGCCACGATACCGTTGACGAAGTTGAGTGAGTTCCGCCAGATTTGGATATAGTAGGGCTGAGTTAGAAGCGTGCCGGTAGTGGCAAAAGCTGTCTGAAGTGTCGCAGCGTTGGTTGAGCCAAAAAGAAGACTGCTGATAATATTTGTGCCACCAGGTCCGTTTGGGATGCTATTGATTTGGGCAAATTTGGTGATGCCCTCCAGCAATGCTTGTGGGTCGACCAGCTCAACGGCCCAGGCAAAAAACATAGAGCAAATGAAAAATATTAAAGCAAAAAGGTAATGGAGAATAGCAAAGAGAACACAAACAAGTCCATCCAGCAGTATCATCCACCCGCCGGTCATAATAGTGATCAGATTGATGTCAATTACACTGAGACATGAGGTTGGGCCGGGAAAAGACTTAAGTCCAAAATAATCAGCAACATCAACCACGCTTACAGCGTGAGTGACCTGAAAAGTGGTCACTACCAAAAGCACACCCAAAAGCAAAATCAGGCCAAACTTTTTGTAATTTCCCCTCCATTTTCTCATTGGAAATCCGGATTAGTTCTTTTCTTTATTTTAGAACCAACTGCCCAAAAAAGCAAAATTTGCTTTTAATTCAAAGATGAGAGTAAATCCCGTATAGTCTCATTTTCCGGGTCAAGCGACCTTGCTTTCAAAAGCGCTGTCTTAGCTTTTTCAATATAAACAGATTTAATTTCTGGTTCCAGTTGTACAGTTTTGGACACCTCGAGACTGGCGATCCCGAGATAAAGCCAGGCGTCACGGTTGTTAATGTCAGCTCTGGTTGCTTTTTCAGCCAAGACTACTGCCGATTGTTTCTCGCCCTTTTCCAGTAGTTGTCGACATTTCTTGACGATCTCAAGGCTGCCCTGAGGAACAGCAAGGTCACTATTAAAAGATTCGAGTTTCTCAGTCCGGTTTGTTTCCCGAAAAAAATCAATTAATCTAGTTACATCTGTTTGCGCCTCTTTGGCAAGAATCCGGCGGGAGATAGCTTTCCTGTTCTTCCAAAAAAGCGTTAAAGCCTTTCGATATTCAAGGTCGGCTTCTAGGTATTTTTTTTGGTAAAGCAGGTTATCTCCGGAATCGATGTAATTGTTTGACCATTTAATCCTGATCGGTTTACTGAAGAGAGAAACTGAAAAAAATATGATTCCAACCAAGATCAAATAAAGGATCACTTTCTTAATCGGATTTTTAACATTTGCAAGAAATTTTTTCACGGAAGGATTAAGCTCTTAGTACTACAAACATAAGAATGATAATTGCCAAGAATAACCGGTAATAAGCAAAGATTGAGAAACTGCTCTTTTTTAAGAAATTGAGCAAAAATCTAATCGCCAAAATGCCAAAAAGTGTTGAGAATAGGACCCCGATTCCAAGGGTCATACTGAGATCGTCTCCCGCCAAATCTTTGGCTTTCAGCACAAAAGCGCCAATCATTGCCGGCATCGCTAATAGAAATGAAAAACGTGCTGCGCTCTCTCTGTCCAGCCCGATGGCCCTTCCTGTAATAATCGTAATGCCTGATCTGGAAATTCCGGGGATCAGGGCAATACTTTGGAGAAGACCAATTAGAAAACTTCGTTTGTAGCCAAGGTCAGCGATGGTCAGTTTGTTCGAACTTTTTTTGTCTGCTATCCAAAGGAGAAGGCCAAACAGGGCAAAATTTATTGCCAGAAGAATCGGGCTATGGAAATATGACTCAACATATTTCTCGATGATCAGGCCAGAGATAGCGGCGGGAATAGTCGCAAGTACAAGCTGCCAGAGCAAATTCTCCGGGTAGTTCGATTTGGGATCAGCGCTTTTGTTAAAATTTTTGTCTAATCTATTTATCAGGCCCCGAAACCCTTGGTTGATAATTATCAGCCAATCTCGCCAGAAAACAAAAAGAAGGGCGATGACGGTGCCGAAATGGAGAGCAATATCAAAATCCAAACCGTCGTATTTCCAATTAAAAAGATAGGGCAGCGCAATCAAGTGTCCTGATGATGATATTGGCAAAAACTCTGTAATCCCCTGGACTGCCCCGAGGATCGCAGAGTGGTAGAATTCGTAATTCATGGAAATATAATAACAGAGGAGCTAAGCCTTTTAAAGGCCACCTTCAATCTTGGGGAGAGAGATGTTAAAATAGAGCTACTATGGAGCAGATACTCAACTCAATCAGAAGCCTTGATTATTCGGCTTATTACCAGCTGTATTCTTTTAGCTTGGCAAATTCATTTTGGGGAGACACGGCCTATTTTTTTGCCAAATACGGGATTGTTATTTTCTTTCTCAGTTTCATTTACCTGATCTTAAAAAGAAAGATAAATGCTTTTCTTTGTACCCTTTTGGCGATGGGAACTGCCGGCGTTATTGATCTATTGATTACGCTTTTTTGGTCAAGGCCAAGACCGTATATGACACATCATGATCTCTTGACCCCAGCTCTTGGAGAACTTAGAGTTGACCCCGATTCCTTTCCCTCTGTTCATACATACATCGTTTTTGCCATCGCCATTAGTATCTTTCTGTACGGCCATCGCCGTTTAGGGACGGCCCTTTTTATCCTTGCGCTTTTAGTTGCAGTCGGTCGAGTGGCCACTGGTCTTCATTATCCCTCCGATATTATCGGCGGAGCACTCCTTGGCCTTTCTGCCGGGATTGTCTCTTATATCATTATTTCACGCTGGGAGAAGAATTGGCTATGAAAAGTTTATTTGAGCTCGAGCGGGAATTTCTTGAATATTGCGAATTAGACAAAAACCAATCAATTTGCACGATTGAGAGTTATCATCGTTATCTTGCCCGGTTTCTTGAATTTCTAAAGAGTAAGAAACAAAAACTAGCCGGAACTGGAGAAATCACACTTTCCCCCGAGGATATTGAACAGGAGCTGGTGCGTGAGTATCGGCTCTTCATCAATCGTCTTCATGACCAAAAGGGGAGAGACCTCAAAAAAACGACTCAGAATTATCATATTTTGGCGCTGCGAGCCTTCCTTAGATACCTCGCATGGAGAGGTATACAGAGCCTATCTCCTGAGAAGGTGACTGTCGGCAAAAGCGGTGACCGCGAGATAACTTTTATGGAAAGTGAGGAGGTCAACATTCTACTTGCTCAACCCAACGTCTCAAAACTTATCGGTCTTCGCGACAGAGCAATCATGGAGCTGCTTTTTTCGACAGGGCTGCGTGTTTCCGAGCTGGCGAATCTAAACAGGGGAGATATCAATTTTGAGCGTAATGAGATCTCTATTCTGGGAAAAGGGAAAAAACTGAGGGTGGTTTTTCTTTCAGATAGTGCTTTGCATTGGCTGGATCAGTACCTGCGTAACCAAGGCCAGATAGAAAAAGATGATGAACCTCTTTTTATTTCCGCCAAAGAGGGACGACTCACAGTCCGCTCAATCGAGAGATTGGTTAAAAAATATGCGGCAAAAGCAGGGTTTACCAAAAACATCTCGCCGCATACCTTCAGACACTCTTTTGCAACAGACCTTCTATTCGCCGGTGCGGATATCAGGAGTGTCCAGTCAATGCTTGGGCATGCCTCAATAACCACAACTCAAGTTTATACTCATGTTACAGACCAGCATTTAAAAGAGATTCACCAGAAATATCATGGGCAGTCAATAAGTGATCAAGTACAAAGTTGTAAAGTTGAAAGTGAGGAGCAACTTGAGAATACTTAAGTTCACAGATTCAATTGCTTGGCAAAAGGCAAGGGTAATAACAAAACAATCTTATACACTATTTAAAGATTCTAAAGATTTTGCTTTTAAAGACCAAATCTGCAGGGCTTCAATCTCTATAATGAATAATATAGCAGAGGGCTTTGAGAGACAGACCAATAAAGAATTAAAAAATTTCCTCTACATAGCAAAAGGGTCTACGGGGGAAGTTCACTCAATGGCATATTCTGCTCTGGATCTGGGCTATATTAGCCAACCTCAATTTGAAGAGTTAGAAGCACAGTTGATAGAAACTGCCAAAGTAATATCGGGGCTAATAAAAACTTTATAACTTTATAACTTTAAACTAGCGACAGATGCTTATTCATCCTCCCACATCTCGTATACTTCAGCCCTGCAAAGAGAGGGGTTGAAACTTCGAATTTCACTTTTAATCTGGTCAATTCGGCTTTCGCCATTATTGATTATTACCTTTGTGTCTCGATCCTCAATTTGTTTGATTGGTATTTCCATAAATTAAACAATTGTAACATAAAATACCACGGCTTGTCAAGAGGCTTGACAATATTCTCGTGGTATAATATTTATCCGGGTCTATTTCTTGTTGAAAACCATCTCTAATTCCGAACGGGCGATCTTCCGGTCTGAAAAGGGAATGAACTTGTCCTCACCGATCGGCCCGACTGCCATAACTTCCTCTGCACCCTTCCCTGTGATCATAACAACATCATTCTTGCGGGCTTCCTTAATGGCTTTGTGGATTGCCTGTCCTCGGTCAAGTACCTTCCAGTAGTTTCGGTTCAGATGCCACTGGTGCTTTTTCTTGGCTCCCTTGTGTATTCCTTCAGCAACTTGCTCCATAATCTCGGTCGGATCCTCATCGTACGGGTCTTCGTTGGTAAAGATGACGAGATCGGCGTAATGGCCGGCAAGTGCTCCCATAATTGGTCGCTTGGTTTTATCTCTCCTGCCTGTTGCTCCAAGAACGGCGATAAGCCGCCCGCCGGTATTCTTCATTCCTTCACGGACAGTCTCGTAAACGTTTTTTAGGGAGTCGGCGTTATGGGCATAATCAACGATAACTGTAAAATTTTGCTTTGTTGAAACCTTGATCGGCTCCATTCGTCCCGCGACGAGTTCAACATCCTCAAGGCCGCGTTTGATCAGCTCGGGATTTAACTCCAAGGCCAACCCAACGCAGAAACAAGCTAAAGCGTTTTGGACATTAAATAAACCCGGAAGTTTCAGATTGACAGTCGCCTGCCCATTATCAAAAGCAGCGGTAAAAGTGACGCCGTTTGGCGAAGTCAGGATTTTCCGCGCGACACCCCGTGGTCAATTGGCCTCTTGATGGAATAAAGGAATTTCTCCTGGCCAGGCAGGGAATAAAATTTATTCCAATTGAGGTCATCTGCATTGATAACAAATTTTGCTCCTGGGTTGTCTTTAAACAATTTGAGCTTTGCGTTCAAATAGTTTTCCCTTGTTTTGTGATATTCCAGATGGTCCTGAGAAAGATTAGTGAAGACAACCGTATCATATTTAATGCCGTAGATTCGATTTTGATCGATAGCAGATGAGGTAGTCTCAATAACTGCGTACTCGCAGCCTGCTTCAACGGCTTTTTTGAGAAATCTTTGGATGACGGAGGCCGGCGGTGTTGTAACCCAGCCAACCTTGCTCTGATGGGAAGTGACAGTTGAGAGTATCTTCGTATTGATAGTCGTCTCCATAGCATTCTTGATACCGTTTGCGTCCAGCATGGAAGCGATCATATTGCAGACTGTTGTTTTGCCCTTTGTTCCAGTGACGCCGATTATCTTGATTTTTTTGGCCGGATTTCCGTTAGAAAAACAGGCCCAGCGCGCTTGAAGCTTATGAAATTTATTCTTAGTATTTTGAGACAAAACTCTTGAAAGGATTTTTTTCATTTACGTATCGTTTAAAAATTAAGAAAATTTGTTACCAGCTAATTTTAACGCCTGATTTTCTCAGCTATTTTGAATAACTGGTATTTAATTGGTTTAAGCACAAGGTCGTAGCCCCCCAATATCGATCTTCTTTCGCCC
>Ga0172380_10008800_pt1 | contig 10904 bp, 14 predicted proteins | sample Leawe162metaG_FD_119747 | JGI IMG/M metagenome (GOLD analysis project Ga0172380, IMG submission 119747) | Leachate microbial communities from a municipal landfill in Southern Ontario, Canada - Leachate well 162 metaG | ecosystem: Engineered > Solid waste > Landfill > Unclassified | place...
CGATTCAGGACCACAGCATTTACTTCGTCATTGTTTAACATGCTCAGGGAATCCATGTTGGTAGAGCCGACTGTTGCCCAGACCTTGTCAATCACTGCGGTTTTTGCGTGCAGCAGCGAAGAACCGTGCTCGTAAATCTTCACTCCGGATTTCAACAGGTCGGAGTAGTAATGCCGCTGCGCGTAGAGTGCCAGTTGAGAATCGGTAATGCCGGGGAGAATGATCTTTATATCGACACCGCGCCCTGCTGCATCGGTAAGGGCCTGTATAATCTGGTCGTCAGGGATGAAATAGGAATTCGTCATGTGGACTGAATGCTCTGCAAATTCGATGGCCGATACATACACGATAAACGGAATTCTGTTGCTTTCTCCCGGTGTGCTGCCCACCACCCGCACCAGCGCATTGCCCTTTTCCTCAAGGGTAGGAAAATAATCCCGTTCGGAAAGTTTTGGCCCCTTCTGTTTCAGCCACGTGTCGAGAAACAGCTTCTGGAATTCAGCCACTGCAGGGCCTTCAATTTGAATGTCCGTATCCCGCCAGTGTATTGGCCGCTTTTTGTTTTGCTTCCGTTTGTGAGGAGCACTCGAATAAACGCTGCTGATGTTGATCCCGCCGATAATGGCTGTTTTGCCGTCGACTATCAGGATCTTGCGGTGGTCACGGTGTGTCAGACCCCAACTTTTACTGGACTTCAGGGGATTTAACGGATTGAAGCCGACCGTCTGGATTCCGCCATTGCGCAAACGCTCGAAAAAGGTGGCAGGTGTGTTGATGCTGCCCAGGGAGTCATAAATGACATGTACCCTGACCCCTTCCCTCTGCTTTTGCAGCAGCAGGTCGGCAAATGTGCGGCCGATCTCATCATCTTCAATGATATAGCTTTCAATGTTGATATGGCTTTTGGCATTCTGAATCGCTTTGAACATTGCCGCATATGCGCCCTGACCATCGGCGAGCAACGTGACTTTGTTCCCCTTTGTCAGCGGGCTGTCGGTGACCGATTCCACCACGGCGGTGAGACGCTCGAGAACATCTGTCGGATTAACCGATCGTTTCAGGCGGTCCATGATGGCCTTGCTTTTCCGGTCGGATAACACCCCTTTGGACGAAACAATCTTTCGAGGTTTCTGCGCGGCCGGGGTCTCGTCAATCACTTCAGAGACGTTCGGCAGGGTCGCGCAGCCATTGCCGATGCTCACGGTGGATATGGCCAGCAAAGTCAGCATGATGAGGTTGATATTTTTCATATGCGCATTAATGTGCCACGGAAGCGGATGTTACGAAGCTCATCCGGTTGTTGACCCTGTTCACACCCTTTATGTCGGCAACCAGGTTTGTTACCAGACGTTTTGTTGATGCATTCCCGGCCGTGCCCTTAACCGTTACGACGCCGCGCTTTGTCTTGACAGTGGTGTTGAGGACGCTTGTCGAACGATGGTTCAACAACATCATATTAACCTGAGCGGTAATTGAAGCGTCATCAACCTTTTCACTGATTGTTCGGGGAGTCTTTTGTGCGGTTTTAGGTACGGTCATGTCATTTTTTACGCCTTTAACCCCTTCAACATACGTGGCGTATTCAGCCGTTAATTCTTTTTGTGCCTGGTTGACTGCTTCACCTCGCAGGGTCACAATGCCGTCCTTGACGTCAACCTCGGCGGTGGCGGTGCTCACGCTCCGATGGAACAAGAGCGCAACTTTCACTTTATCGCGAAGCCAGGCATCCGAGTTTGCTGTAGGAGGGGCGCCTTTGACTTCCAGTCGGTTGTCTATGCTTTTGACACCGGAGAGACCGGCTACGGTCTCCTGGGCCAGCGATCTGTGGAAATTTTCAGAAACGACTCCGGTTAACGCCACAGCGCCACCCTTTGACTGGATTTTGATCTCATCACCCTGAAGGTAGGTCCTGAACACATATGACTGTTTGGCAGACAATTCGATACGGTTGTCCCTGCTGTCAGCGTGAACGGGCATGCTGAACGCCAGCAGGGCGAATGCCGCTGCCCACAGTGTTACCGAGTGTTTTATCGCATTCATGGCATATCCTTTCAGCTTATAGTGATTGTTACGCGGTATTTTGATTTTTGCAAAACGGGCATATCCGTACCTGTGGATATACCCGTTGATGCAAAACCGGCAAACGCGGTTCTCATACAGTGAAATCCGGACAGCGGCTGCCGCTATTTTCCCAGAACCTTCTTGATTTGGCCGACTTTTTCCTGAACCTTGCCGGCGATCTTTTCAACGGTGCCTTCAGCTTTCAACTTCGGATTGTCGGTCAGTTTTCCGGCGAATTCCTTGACCGTGCCCTTCAGTTCATGAAATGTTCCTTCCACATTGTCCCTGTTGCTCGACTTCATGGTATTCTCCTTGTCTTGTTGATTGATTTCTTCGCTGCCGATTATTCCCGGTTTATGCAAATTACTGTGATGTTTGTCCATTAATTGAACTCCCTTTTTTCGAAACTGCTCCTGTTAATTCCAGTCGCGCGATGTCGTGCCTCGATTAGTGGCGATCACCGCGATCTCCACGATGTTCCCCGCGGTCTCTCCCTTGATGGCCGTCACGGCGCCCTTCTTCTACCGGCACTAAAAGACATGCCGACAGCGTCGAGATAATCAAAAGAAGCATTCCCAATTTGGCCAAAAGTGATTTTTTCATCTGCTATTCCTCCCTTCCGAGGTTCTGGTGGAACTAAACTGTCGAGCCTGAAAGGTTATATCGCAACTTGTGTGCCAGTGAATGTTTGGGGATGAAGGAAGTGTAACGGCTCGATAATACGGGTAAAAACGGGTGGGTGGCGTGAGGGCCTTCGTGGAAGCTGTTAATGAAATCCGTCATGTTTAACATAACCGCCACATATGGTGGATCAAGCGGGGCGACCGATGCATCTACATGGTATTTACCCGGTCGTCACCGGCTGCATCCCGCCAAACGGTGATGAGGATTGCGAAAATGACCGGTCCCAGGATGAGGCCAAGAATCCCCAGCGCAAACACCCCGCAGATAGCTCCGAGAACAATTGCCGGAACAGGGATATTGCTCTTTGCGCCAATGGCAAGCGGCCGTATTGCGTTATCGGCAAGTCCCACGAAGAACACACACCAGATTGTCAGCAGGAGCGCCTTGAGATACGCGCCGTTGATGGCAATAAGGGCTGCGAGAGGCACCCAGATAATGGCTGTGCCGACAACCGGTACGAGCGCGGCCAGAGCGGTCAGAGCGCCGCATAGAACGGGGGCGGGGACTCCGGCGGCAAAATACCCGAGGCCGGCAACGGTGCCCTGGGCAAGGCAGGTGAAGATAGTGCCGACAGTCACCGCCGTTGTTGTGGCGCGAATCTCGGCAAAGTAGCGGTGCGCCGTGTCCTGGTTGGTGGCGAAACGGGCGATAGCCGAGGATACGATGTGCTCGCCGTCACGGTAGATGAAAAAGAGCATGAACAGCGCCACCGCGAGGGTGAAGATTAGTTCGCCGAGGTTCTTTGCGGTATTGGTCGTTACCTGGAGAAGATACCCTGAAGCACCGGTAGCAATTTTTGCGCTGAAACTTGAAAGATCAATGCCGAATCGGTCTCCCATGGCGATGATCTTGGCTACGAACGGAAAATGACTGAGTGTGCTTGCCCCGGTCGTCGTAAATGCCGTTATGAGACGTTCACCCTCCTTGTACCACTCCGCGGCGTTTTCAGCGACCGTGAAGATCAGGGCTGCCACCGGAAGGATGAAGCATACGGTGATTGCAAGGACCATAAGTCCGGCAGCACGGTCCGGGTGGCCGGGGAACTTCCTGACCACCCAGGCGTGGTGGGGAAGGGTTGCGATGCCGATGATGAGTGCCCACGCCAGCGGCTTGGCGATTGGGGCTGCCAGCAGGGCAAACAGGCCGATGGCTGCGCTTGTGGCGAGTGCAGCCATGATGCTCAGGTATGTTTTCTTGTCCATTGTCGTCACCTTTCCGGTGGAAGCGGCTGTTCCGATTCTACTGTAACAGGTTTTTTGATGATTTACCGGATTAAGGACGGTAATCCCGGCGCACATTCCTGCATAAACCATAGCGGACGCTCGGATGATTTACGCCTCAGCTTTTAAAATCCAGCGTATTGCCTTTTCGTAATCCGTATAGGCATTAACGGTAAAACCACGGTTATGCGAACATGTCTCAAAAAAACTGGCGCGATCGAAGTTAAGCCCCGGATCTACAACAAGAGCCACTTTCCTGAGAAAGGTATCGCCATGCTGGTAAAGCTCTGATGCAAGTTGATACACATCTATTATTGACAACTGGGACTGCGTGTCGCGGAAATCAACGAGCAGTTCGTAGTCTGTTTGGCCATGCTCGGCATGTGCGATATCAGCGAGAAGTTGCCTGCTTGTGGCGATATTGATGATTCCCTCCGTTGTTATTTCAATAAAATCTCTCGCGGTTATGATCTTTATCTTTGTTGCCATAGTATACCTCCAGTGGTTCAGCAGGTTGAATTCCGTTATTCCTTCTCATTCCAGATAGGATTTTTCTTGTCGTCGGGATCCAGTTTAATGAGTTCATTCGGGTCCACATGCCAAAATGACTTGTCGATTGCTCCCTCTGCGTATTCCGGTTTTTTGTCGTGAGCAAACGGACACCACCAATTCTCGACAATTTTCACCAGATATGCCGCGTAGCTGAAGAGTGCCACACTCATCGGGCAGTAGTGTTTGCAGTTGAGGACCCAGAAAATCCTGTAATGCGCCAGATGAAAGCGGGAAATATTGATTGTTGGCTGGTCGATATTCCGATAGCGATGAGAAACCCAGGCGGGAACGAAATCCCAATACGATTTAATCTCCATGCCGCCGACAAATTTAAGATGCGTTTTAACAAGGATAACGCCGATAATCACGAACGGTACGGTTGTAATTATCGGCAGATAGATGAGGGGGACACCGAGAATCACCTTCCAGAAGGGTTGTTTTTCGTAGTTGCAGCCAATTCTCACTCTGTCCATTATGTTTCCTTGTTATCATGTTGAATTGGCCCTGATAGTGTCACGTCTCAAATCCCGGTGGTTCCTTCCCGCCCGTTTGTTCATGTGTGTGCTCAAGTTCTGCAATGACCTGGGCTCCAAGCAGCACTATTATCGTAACAATCTCTATGCTGAGGAGGGCCACCACCGTGATGGCGATGGAACCGTAAATGACATTTACCATCGATATTGCAGCGTAATACCAGATCAGCACCCGGCGGGTGATCTCCCATAAAACAGCTGCGGTTATTCCTCCGATGAGTGCGTAACGAAACCTGACCCGTACCACGGGCATCACCAGATAGATGGAGCTGAACATCAGTACCTCGCCTACAATGCCCAGAATGTACAGAGCCACCCCGGTAGAACCCCCAAGGTCCAGACTCCAGCCGCGGATTGACAATTGACTGCTTTCCAGCGTTTCGATTGTTCCCACAATAAACGACACCAGCACAATGCCGAACCCCATCGCAAAGATATACAGATAGGGAATAATTGCGGAGATGAGAAACGTGCGGCGACTGGCTCTGACTCTCTGAAAAAAAATCACCGACATGGCGTTTTCGAGCATGGAAAATGCCAGGGAGCTGAAAAACAGCATACCAAGGAAGCCGATGATCCCGACTGTAGCACGGTTCTCAATGAATGCCCGTACCTGTTCGGTCAATGTTACCGCATAACCGGGGATCACCATTTCCAGGTAGATCGTCAAGGTATGGATCAGCTGCTGCTCTTCGATAAAATGGCTCAGCACGATCAGGGCGATGATTGACAGCGGTACAATCGACAACAGGGTATAATAGGCGACAGCGCCGGCCAGCAAAAATCCCTGGTTGCTTATGAAGCTGCGTGCAACCCGCAGCAGAAAACCGACGAGCCGGTTCATCATCAGGTACATGTCGTGTCGTGTGTTCATGATGGAATAAGTAATATCACAAGTTTGTCAGACTCCTAGTACCATGTAACACGTATTATTTTGCGGCTAACCCCTCTAAATCTCCCCTTATCCAAGGGGAGATTTAGAGATGCGCCCGGACTACTCGATGGCCATCCGATTTTTCACATTCGTCACGCCATCTATGTCACTGGCGAGTTTTGTGGCCAGGTTTAATTCTGCCGTATTTTTTGCCTTGCCATATAATGTCACCACGCCGCGCTTTGTCTCGACCTTGGTATTAACGGCGCTGGACGAGCGATGATAGAGAAGCGTCATCTTGACCTGAGCGGTGATGGACGCGTCGTCGATCTTTTCGCCGACTGACCGTACCTTTTTCGATGATTTTGTCACAATAATCTCATTATTGACGCCTTTAACCCCTTCGACATCCTTGCTGTATTCGGCCGTCAATTCCTTTTGTGCCTGGCTGGCAACAGTGCCGTGCAGGGTAACTATGCCGTCTTTGACGTCAACCTCGGTTGCGGCGGCGCTCACGCTGCGATGAAACAGGAGGGTGACTTTCACTTTGTCACGGAGCCACGCATCAGAGTTTGCTGTGGGTGGGGCACCCTTGACTTCCAGCCTGTTGTCCACACTCTTGACACCGGGAAGGCCGATAACGGTATCCTGGGCCAATGATTTGTGAAAGTTTTCGGAGACGACCCCGGTCAAGGTGACGGCGCCGTTGTTCGACTGGATTTTGATGTCATCGCCCTGAAGGTAGGTTTTGTAGACGTACGACTGCCTGGCGGATGTTTCAATGCGGCTGTCCATTTGTGCCGCGTATACCGACACGCTGAGTACCAGCGGAGCCACTGCCGCCACCATTATGGATATGGAATAAATTGCTTTCATGATGTGTTCCCCTTTGTTGTTATAATTATGTACCGCAACAGTATCCAAGCTCCTGGAATTCGGGCTACCTGTTTTCCATAGCTCACCCCCCTTTGCTGCGAGATTAAATGACGGCACTGTTGGAGGTAAAACAATGCCCAAGACCCATCGTCTGCAGTGTCTGCTGCAGAGTGTCAGGTAGATTCACCAGTTCAGGCTCTACTCCCCTGAACCTGGCACACTGCATCCAGACATAGAGCAGTTGCAGGCCGCTCATGTCGGCACAACGTATCCTGCCGCAATCGATGCGCAGGTTCTTCTTGCCTCTCGTTTCTATCTGCTGCAATGAAACCGCCAGTGAATTGATGATGTTGCGGGTCACTCCGGAGTGTGTCAAATCGCCCTTTAGATGTGCTACCGCGCCTTCCATGGAAATGGTCATGCTATCCTCCTCATTTTTACTGTATCAAAATCAAACAACGGAACATGGCTCTGCTCATGTCTTACCAACCTGTATAAGGCAACTACCGTGCCAGCGAATATATACGGGATCTGCGAGTGCAACTGGCTGATAATGAAGGGTAATGCTGAAGAGTATGGAACGAGGTGAATGCGAAACCGTCAATGGAATCCGTCATGCCTGACATAACTGCCATATGTGGCGGAACACCTGAAACAATGCTGAAATTGCCTCAACAGTGTTTCTTTCTCGCAGGGTATAATAAAAAAAGAGGCAGGCTGAAATGTTCACATCAGTCTGCCTCTTTGTTCCTGTTCCGAAATACGTCGTAATTATGGTGCAGGTACGTTGATACGGGTGTTCACAAGTGTAACCGATGCATGCAGGGCCAGGGCTCTGCCATTAAGTGTTACGATATCCACGTTGCCGGCAGTTGAGAATGAAACTCCTGAAAAGGCAATAATTGTTCCTGCCATGGTGCCGCCGCCGGCTGCGTTAATCGTAGCGGCACTACCGACCTGCCAGAAAACATTCTTGGCCTGTGCGCCGTTGATCAGGTGGACGCTCTGGGGAAATGCTGCTCCCGGTCCGCCAACAGTGAGGGTGCTTGCCATCTGGAATACCCAGACTGCATTCGGATCGCCGCGACCATCGAGTGTGAGATCTCCGTCTTTGATGGTAAATGAGCCTGGTGCGGATTTGTAGACGCCCGGTGCAAGGTAACGGCCGCCGAGTTCTCCGGCTCCGCCTCCGAGAGAAGAAACATCAATTCCGCCGGGAAGTGCTGCGGGAGACAGGTTGTTGAATGTTTTCTGCGCAGCGAGAGCTGCCGCGGCAGCCTTCACGCCCGGGACGGAACCACTGGGAGCGGTGGCGGTGTATACCGTTCCGTTCACTTTTCCGATATTAGAGGTTGTTTCCGTATAAACGGCTTTCGAGTCATGGAATCCGGTGACCAGAGTAGAAGCCGCCGAGGTACCGATGTCGCCGTTAACAACGGTATAAATTCCCTGGTTGGTCATCCCGGCACCGCCACCAAAAATACCGAAAGTTGCGGCTGCTCCCAGGTCGCCGGGCGACTTTGAAACCGGGGGCTTATCCCTGCTGCCGTGCCTGTCCGAACCTGCATAGACTAATGAGCTGCTGACAAAAACACTCAGTACCAACATAAATACAACGTACGCTTTTTGCTCCAGAAATCTTTTCATACTGTCTCCTTTTTGATTTAGTTACCTTTGCTGTTGTTCTGAACCCCTGCTGTGAAGCCCTCTCCCATTTTCACCTCCTTCAAATCCTCCGGACATTCAGAAAAAGATTTGCGGCATGTTCCTCTTTGCTGGATTCATCGGTTCCCGAAAAATGGGCGCAAAAAAGCCGGGTCGCCGAAACTCATGATATTTCGGCAACCCGGCTGTCTCATGGAGACCCTATAGGCTTTCCGTCCCATCCTCGCGGATGGTTTAGTATTATCGTGTACCACCATCTGATTCATACCGTATTACGGCACGTAAAGCCGGTCGGTATAAATGTTCATCTTTCCGGACGTTTGATCCGGGTTGTGATGGTTCACCTCCTTGTCTGTATGTGTGATTGTTCTTCCCAAGTATTCAGCAACGAACGTGCCAGTGAAGAGCTGCGGGTATTTCGGTTTCAACTGGCTGATTGCATTGGGATAACTGAAATACGAAATTGGCGTGGCACAAAAACCGTCAGCCAAATCCGCCATGTTTAACATTACTGTCATATATAACGGGTAGCGTTGTTGAACAATTTTGCCTCGCTGCTTTGCCGTGCTGCAAGTGTTTCAGTGATACGCGTGTTGACCTCTGCGTTATAGCACTGGTACGAGTTTCTGCCAGATCCTTTCGCGGCGTACCTGGCGATATTCAGTGTATTCATCCGCAAACCGAAAGTTGAAGCTTCCGTGTCATAAGGAGTGTCTTTACTTTGGTCCGTATCTCTTCCAGATGAAAAGGTTTGGAAATATAGTCCACACCACCTGATTTTAATGCCTTGGCCTTGATGACAGCAGACGATAACGAACTCAGAAAGATTACCGGTATGTCCCGCAAGGCCGGGCTTTCTTTTAACTTCTCGCACACTTCATAACCATTCATCTCCGGCATCATGATATCAAGCAGAATCAGATCCGGTATTTCCCGTGCGATCATGAGAGCCTCACTTCCCCGGGTCGTGCTCCTGATGGAGTACTCCTTGGAGAATATTTCCTCGAGCAGCGAGATATTTGACGGAGTATCGTCAACGATCAGGAGTGTTTGCCGTTTTTCCTGTTCTTCTGTCATATATTTCCTTCTCCACAAAAACATCCGCAATCATATGCGAAATCAAATGGGTAAAAAAGCCGGGAGCCCATGGGAGGTGAAGCAGCTCCCGGTAAATGAAGCAACCATATATCTATCAACTAACGTGCCAGGTGAGGACGGAGGACGATAATGGTGTAACTACCTGATGAGTAATGAATAATTGAGAGGCGGGAGGGACGGTAATGAAAAAACCGTCAGATGAATCCGTCACAGGTGGCGCAACTGCTATATATGACGGGGTGCACAAACGGTTATGCGATTTTGAGTATCCGAGTCTGGGGATGTTGCGTGGTTTGGACCTGGTTTTGCGCGGTATGCCGGATGCCGTCCACAACTGCAGTGCGGTACAGCGATTCAAGGTCATTGCGTGTGTTTTCAATGATCTTTCCCGGCATTCCGGGTAGATAGCTGCCTGCATAGAGTTCGTTAGCCATGCTGAATTTTTCACGTGCGGCGTTATGGTTGGCGAGGGACAGCAGCCTGAGACCTTCCAGGACCGTGTTGTAATATTCGAGAGCATCCACATGGATGTGCTGATGGTCGATTCGTAACCCTTCATGTCCGGTAATGAGCGGGTTGAAGCCGAACTCCTTGATCATGAAAACGGTGAGAGGACGGATAAAGGACTTTTCCAGCTGGCGCCTGCTGGCTTGTGTCGCTGGTATGCCGAGCATGGAGCGTGAGATCCGGTCCCAGGTGAAGTAGAGATCCAGCGGTGACAGTAGCGAGCAGAAGAGCATCTTTATCGCTTCGTCAGGCCAGGTTGTCTCTACAGCTCTGCCATTGATAGTAATGTTGAAGCGACCCAGGGTCTGGATTTCCAGCGTGGTATCGGGTGTATTCATGGGACTCCCCCTGAATGGATTATCCTGGCAGAGCATTAAATAGCCGTTGGAGGATATCGATTCAAATGCGGCAGAAACACGATAAAGCGCGCGTTCGGTCAGGATTTGATGTCGCAACTAACGTGCCATGGACGGATGGGGGATGGGTGGAACGCAACTGGCTGATTACAAAGGTGAAATTTTATATTTGTCATGCGGGGGAACGGGGGAGCTGTCAGCGGAAACCGTCATGTTTAACATTACTGCCAAATATGGAGGATGGTAGTGAGGATTTGAACTGAGGGTAGGAAGGTCCGAGGTTCAAGGTAACCTTGAACCTTGAACCTCGAACCTCGAACCTGTTTTACTGCCTGCTGATGCCGTATTTCCTCATCCGGGCGCGAAGGGTGCTGGGGTTGAGGCCAAGGAGGATCGCCGCTCCGCTCTTTCCCTCGATACGCCACCCAGTTTTCTGGAGCACCTGAAGGACGTGGTCGTGCTCCAGTTCGGCAAGAGC
>Ga0172380_10008801_pt1 | contig 10904 bp, 4 predicted proteins | sample Leawe162metaG_FD_119747 | JGI IMG/M metagenome (GOLD analysis project Ga0172380, IMG submission 119747) | Leachate microbial communities from a municipal landfill in Southern Ontario, Canada - Leachate well 162 metaG | ecosystem: Engineered > Solid waste > Landfill > Unclassified | place...
CCCGGCAGGAAATGGAATCCATCGCCTTGACTCGCTCAAGCTTTCATGGGGAATGGAACTATACAATCAGCCCATCGAACTAATTATTGTATCAAGTTATTTCTGGACGACTCCTAAGCGGAAAACTAAACGGGACGACAAGAGAAAATGACACCGCAAGCACAGGGAAACCTGTTTTCATGGAAAGTAACTGCTCGGCAAAGAACCCTGAAAGATCGATCCGGGCACCGGGTCGCCGACCTCCACACACGGGTCGCGTATTCCCGGAATGGCGGCGTTTCCCTGTGTCGGTTTGACGTGTTTTTGCTTGGGGTCAAACAATTTGGCATGTGGGGAAAAACTAGTGGAAACCCTGAACTCGGATTAGGGGAAACCCTCGAAAAATTTAGGGTTTTCCTATCTGGACAGACTTCGTGAAAATGCCCACGGTTGCCGACGATTCAACTCATTGCCGGTGACATCCGATGACATTCCAGCTTTCAAAACACGGCAAAATTTCCCGGGGAAATGCATTTTTCTTCGGGGTGGTGAAGCACCTGCCAGAGCGAAAGAAAAGCCACCAATGATCACTATGGGCGCCAGGTTTCGGAAAATATTTGCGGCAGCAGGCAGGTGCCTGGCGGCAAACCTTGTTGCGATGGCTGCGGTGTCTCTGCCTGGCGTCGCGGAGGGGAGCACCCAGGGGGGGCTCGAATTGCGAAGCGCGAATTCAGGAAATCCGGCCAATCAATTGAGCGCCACACTGCGCATACGAAATACCGGCACGGAACCGCTCCCTCTCTCCGAGCTCGGCATCCGCCTGTGGGTCGGGTTGGGGGCCTCACCGGTTTTTGTTTGCGACTGGGCGGCTCTTGGATCGGGTTACGTGTCCGGCACATTTTCCGACTGGCACCCGGAAATTCCGGGCCCGACCAAACAGCTTTTGCTCCGTTTTGCCGGGAGCAATCTCATCCTGCAACCCGGCCAGGACAGCGGGGAGATCCAGGCGAGAATTTACCGTTCGGACTGGGCTTCCTTCAACCCCTCCGACAGCTATTCTTACCAGGCTGCAGGGGCTGACTGGATCGCCGCGGAACGGCTGGTGCTCTACAGGCAGGTGGCCGGAATGCCGGAGGAACTCCTGGGCGGCACCGAGCCGCCGCCCCCTGTTGCTCCGCCTGCTGTCACTGCGGTGCGGGTCACATACAGCGCAACGGAGACTTCCCCGACGACAAACAGCATGAGGATGGTTGTCGCCATCGACAATTCCGGCACCCAGGCGGTTCCGCTGAAAGATGTCGTTTTGCGGTATTATTTCTCCGCAGAGCCACCGGTTCCAGGTTTTGCGGCCTGGTGCGACTGGGCGAATATCGGCTCCGGCCTCGTGACTTTGAGCGTGGAGGAATTGGACCCTCCTTTCATCGGTGCCACCCATTCGCTCCGCGTCGGGTTTCAGCCGGCAGCCGGGCAGTTGGCGCCGGGAGGTTCGTCCGGAAACATCCAGATCCGATGTTCCAAAACAGACTGGTCGCCATTCAATCAGACCGACGACTACAGCTTCCGGGCAAGCGGCGGGTTCTCGGAATGGGAGAAAATCACCGCCCACTTGGGAGCCCAGTTGTTGTGGGGTTCCGAACCGACCGACCTGCTCCCCCCTCCTCCGGGCTTGGCGGAGTCGCTTTCCGTTCTCTACGCCAACGGGGAGCCCGCCCAAACCACCCAGGGGCTCCGCCTGAAATTCCGTCTCCACAACTCGGGGCCCCAGGCCGTGAATTACGAGCGCCTGAAAATCCGCTATTGGTTCACGGGCGAGGGGACCTCCCCGGTCGTCACATGGAAAGACTATTTTGGATACCCTCTGCAGGAGGCCACGGCGGATGTTGTCCAAATGGAGACCCCGGAAGCGGGGGCCAGCCACTACGCGGAATTGCGCTTCCCAAGCGGTGCGGGACAACTCGCGTCATGGACCGACGGCCCCGAATTGCAACTGCGGTTGAGCAAGGCGGATTGGAGCTTTTTCGACCAAGGGAACGACTACTCGTTCCTGAACACATCAGCATATTCAGCGAATCCCAAGGTGGCACTTTATCTCGATGGCGTCCTGATCGCGGGCCAAGCACCTGGCGCACCAACGCCGACACCACCGCCGACACCAACGCCGACACCGACACCACCACCGACACCAACACCGACACCAACGCCGACACCAACACCGACACCAACGCCGACACCAACACCGACACCAACGCCAGTGGTGAGTATTGTGGGAGGCAACAACCAAATGGGATTGCCGGGGGCTTTTCTGAACCAGCCTCTGTCTGTGGAGGTTCGAAATAGCGCGACCAATGCCCTGATGCCCGATGCGCCAGTTGTGTTTACTGCGGCAAATGGAGGTTTGGCGGAGCAGAGCGGGAGCCTGACGACCACTTCTGCGGCGACCGTCACGACGGGAGCCAATGGCATCGCCCAAGTGTATTTCAAACAGGGAGCGGAACCCGCTATGACGAACACTGTCACGGCGCAGAGTGGAACCTCCGGGACCGTGACATTCACCGCCCGCACGACGCAAAGCGACGGCCTGTGGAGCGAGTGGAAGCTCGACGAGGGAAGTGGAACCACCGCCGAAGAGTTCACGGGATTGACGGCGGATGGCACGCTGACCAACCAGCCGCAATGGTCGCAGGGCTTCGACGGCAGGGGAGGCCTGACCTTCAGCGGATCACAATCCGAAGGCGGCAGCAACGCCTACGTGACCATGGGAAATCCTTCCGACCGGTCGCTGGACTTCGGGAGCGACAGCTTTTCCATCGCCCTGTGGGTGAAATTCACGGATGTCTCTGTTCCGCCGGGTCAGTTCGGGCGCCGGATCATCAGCAAGGGGCTCCAGGGATTCGATGAGGGATACACCATCGTTCTGGAAGGCACGGGGCAACTCCGCGCCGGGATTGGCAGCACGCAGAACAGTGCCTCGCAGGCACTGTTTTTCCGCACGGTGAACGAATACAACGACGGCAAGTGGCACCATGTGGCGGCGGCTTTCGACCGCCAGGATTCGACGGCGCGCATTTTTGTGGACGGAGCCGCCCAAGCCCTGGCCAAGGAAGCGGACACCGGAGGAGCCATTGATCCGCAGGATCCGACACTCGTCAGCTACCCGGCTTTGTCCGCCCTGAGCGCGACGCGCGCGGACATTCCCTTGACCGTGGCCAGCCACATGGGGGAGGGCGACTTTTTCAAAGGCGACGTGGATGACGTGCGCTTCTACAGAAAAGCCATCAGCGCCCAGGAAGTGCAGGCTCTCCACGACGCGGACAGCGACGGCAACGGCCTCCCCGACCGCTGGGAATGGGAAAAATTCGGCCAAACCGGCATCGATCCCGCAGCCGACCCCGACGGCGACGGCTTGGCCAATTTGCAGGAATACGGGCAGGGCTCGGATCCGAAGGATTTCTTTAATGGCAGCCTCCCCAACCTGGCTATTGTCGGAGGAGATAATCAGCGCGGGCCGGGCGGGCAAATCTTGCAGGTTCCTCTCACCGTCGAAGCCTCCGATTCGAACGGGGTGCTCGCCAATGCGCCGATCACTTTCCAAGTCTTGAACGGCGGCGGGCAAGTCGCCTTGGGCAGCAACGGTGACGGTCTCGCTGCGAGCAAGGATGTGAGGACCGGAACCCCCGACGGCCGCGCGTCGGTTTTCCTTTCCCCCGCCGGACCGGCGGGCACGGTTGTTCAGGTGCAGGCGTCGGCCGTCGCAGGAGGCCAGACGAGGTCAGTGACATTTACCGCGACCGTGGCCGCGTATCAAATACCCGCGGTCCGCTTCTCGGGGGGGTATCAATTGTCCTCCGTGACTTTGGGTGCCCCGATTTCCTTTCCGGTAACGGTCATCGACCCCGATCACCGGACGATAAAAGTCGAACTCTTTGCGGGGGGGACGAAGGTCGCGGAATCCCTCGCCGCGCCTTTTACTACGACATGGACGCCTGCCCAATCCGGTCGGGTGGCCCTGGTGGTCAGGGTCGGTGATGCGGATGGAAAATACTCCATGGATGCCAAAATGGTGGATGTCGCGGGGGCAAAGGTGGAGACCGTGGCATATTCGCCGGCTTCGGGCGGCATGGCTGTCGCTTTTCCGGCGGGAACGGATACGGTTGCCTCGCTGCCATTCCAGGAGTCGGCGGTCTATGCCGGTCGGATGGGAAGTGGAAGCGGGGTCACTGCGGAGTCCGGCACCCCGTGGCAGCCGGGACGCTTCGCTCCAGGCGCGGTCTCGTATGTGCTTCAATTTCTCAGCGGGCCCCTGGAAGGCGCGGAGTTCCCGGTCTTGGGGAACTCCTCATCCACCCTCCAGATCGCCGGGATCGCCCCGGGCGACCTGCCACAAGCGGGCACAAGGTTTCAGATTCGCCCCCGTTGGACGCTGAGCAAGGCAGTGCCCGAAAGTTTGTTTGAGAATGGCGGCGGAGAAGTTCCTGAATTGAAGCTGCCAGATCTTGCCGGAGATGGTATCGACCGCCCGTATGCAAGAACATTGACCTGGGCCTCTGGCGGATGGCAGGAAGGAAGCGAAGCTCCCGCCAGTTCTTTGCTTCCTGACTCATGGTTTGTCGTGCGGAACAATTCCACACAGCCAACGGTCTGGCTCCCCATCGGGGATGTTTCCCATACTTCGGTGCAGCTCCCGGTTGGCAAGGATCTCGCCGACAGTGCGCAGGATACTCCTCTCGCTCTGCCCCGGCCCGGTGTTTTCACCCCTGTCGATGCGGGCTTGATGAGCGGCGATGTGTTGCGGGAAAGCCACGAATTGGGAATTCCGGGGGATGTGTTGCTGGGATTCAGTTCAAGGTCTGGCGCGATTGCCAGAACTCCCGATCTTGTTCTTTACCGCCATGGAGGCCAACTCGTCGAACTCGGCAACGAGGCTGCTGACCTGTCCGGCACAAAGATTCTCGATGGCGGATCCGGATGGATCCTCCGCCGGAGCGGACCTCCCGCCAACCTGTTCAACCACGCGGAACATGTCACTCCATGAATAGCCCTTTCCCCAGCCTTGGTATTCTTGAAAGGTCGGCACTCCGTTGGACAACATGGTGTTTCGCCTTCCTCTGCGCGGTCTGCTCCGCACAAGGAGCGGACTCGATTTGCGCCAAAGTCCGCATCGAGATCAGCCAGGAAGTCACCCTCGAGCGCCAGGCATTTGAAGCCAGGATGACCATTTCCAACAACCTCCCAAACGCCTCCATCTCGGATGTCAGTGCCGCCATATTTTTCCGGGATGCGGACGGCAATCCGGTCTCCTTCACCGCGGATCCCAATAATCAGGAAGCGGATAAGAAGTTCTTCGTCACGGTGCCAATGATGCCCGCAACGATTCCTTCCGGCTCCTCGAGCAAACTGACATGGCTCATTCTTCCCACAACCGGGGCGGGAGGGACCGATCCTGCCGGGCGGCTCTACTTCTCCGGAGCCACCCTCACCTACACGGCGCTGGGCCGGACGGAAATTGTCGAGGTCGAACCGGATTTCATTTTCGTGAAACCCCAGCCGAACCTCAGGCTCGATTACTTCCTCCCCCGCGAAACTTTTGGCGATGATCCCCTGACGGCCTCGGTTGTCGAACCCGTCGAGCCCTATCACCTCGGCCTCAGGCTGCTGAACACCGGGGCAGGACCCGCCCAATCCGTCGCGATCTCGTCCGGCCAGCCACGCATCGTGAGCGACGATCAGAATCTGGCTGTTTCCTTCAAGATCACGGCGGCTGCCGTGAACGACCTGCCCGCCCCGCCGCAAATCCAAGTCCCTATCGGAACCATCCTGCCTTCCTCCGCCGCGACGGTGGCATGGCAGATGGAGACCTCGCTTTACGGGCATGTCGCGAGCTTCGATGCCACCTATTCCCATGCTGACGAACTGGGCGGGCGGGCGACGTCGCTTTTCAGCGAGACCCATACCCACGAACTGCTTGGAATCGTGCGGGTCGATCTTCCCGGACGTGACAATACCCGCGACTTCCTGGCTGTTTCTACAGACGGGAACGGTGTCAAAACGACCGGGATTTTTGAATCTGACGGGCTTTCGACCACGATTCCGGCTTTGTTTGCCACCGACCTGCCGATGAGCGGTGCCGGGGCTCGCCGGACTCTGGCCGCCACGTTCACGGGTGCCCCCGAGTTTGCTTGCCTGAAGGCCCCCATGCCGGCGGGCGTCGGACCTGCCATCCTCCGGGCGGTTCGTTCGGATGGAAAAGTCCTGCCGACCGGGAATGCCTGGGTTTCCAAAACCCGTAATCCGGCGGAGCAATACGAGCGTTTCGTCAATGTTTTCGACACGTCGGTCCCTGCGGCGGTTTCCTACGACATCGAGTTCGGGGCCGCATCCAATCAGGCCCCGGTCTTTGCTCCCCTGCGGAACCTGGTCGTCCATCCCGACACGCCGCTCTCATTTGCGGTCAGAGCCAGCGACCCGGATGGCCCGCTTCCCGCGGTGAGCGCTTCTCCGCTCCCAGCTGGTGCTTCCTTTGTTCCGGGTGTCGGCTCGGGGGCATTTTCCTGGACGCCCTCTCCGACCCAAGCCGGTTCCTACGTCCTGGCTTTTTCTGCAAGCGACGGCATCGCCGCGAGTTCGGCATCCATGCTCGTGAAGGTCGTCGATGGGACGAAATCCCTTCTCGACGAGTGGAAAGAGCGTTGGTTTGGCGCGGAAACAGATCCCAACATCGTGGCAAACTGGGCGGACCCCGATGCCGACGGGCTCTCCAACCTCCTCGAATACGCACTCGATCTCGATCCCACCACCTCATCAATCGAAAGCAAACCGGTTATCGGACGAACCCAGATCGACGGAAAAAACTACCTGACGCTCACTTACGTCCATCGCACGGAGGATCCCAGGCTCGTGCTGGAAACTGTCGCCAGCAGTGACGTGAAGCTGAACGAAGATCAGTGGGTGGCCCAAACTGTGGAACTGTCCGAATCCCAGGACGACCTTCCTCCTGGCATGCGGCGCACGACTTTCCGCGACTCCACCGCCCTCGAGGACGCAGGATACCGGTTTCTCCGCCTGCGCGTCTCTCTTGAACCATGATGAGCCGCCCTTCCCATCGAGTGCATGACAGGAAAGTTACCGTCTCGGGCAGAAAGGTAGGGACTGACCTCTGGGCTGTCCGTCAACTTCCTCTGCGGCGGGCCGGGACGTCCCGCCCTACCTTGGTAACTTTGATGTCATGCGGCCCTTCCTGCCATCGTTTCGCAAAGCCGCTTGGCGTCGCCGTCCTGGTGGGCCTTGTCGTGGTCGCCGGTTATTTCGCCACCCGGAAGCCCGCCCCATCGGGATCGTATAATCTCGGGCGGATCCCCCTTGCCTCCGAGATCCTCCACGAGTTCGTGGTTTCGAATCCTTTCCCGGATCGTCTCGTCCTTTCCGGCGTCCGGACCACGCACCCGGACGCAACCATTGTGGCCTACGATCCGGTGATCCCACCCCACGGCCAGGGCTCGGTGCGCGTGCAGTTAAGTCCTGCCGAGGTGGGGCCTTTGCAGGCGCGGTTTTTCATCGACTACGCCGGACATCGCCACGGCCTGCGCCAACTCGCGTTCCATGGAGTGGTCGCCCCTCCCGCCCTGCCTGCCCAGGATGCCACTCTCGCCCCCGACCTCCTGATTTCCGCATCCGAACTGCTCGCTCTCCTCAACCTGCCGGGCGAGCAGACTCCTGTTGTGGTGGATGTGCGCGGAGCGGAGGACTACCAGCGGTCACACCTGCCCGAATCCCTGAACATGCCGTCCTTCCAACTCAAGGCCAGCCAGCATCTGAAAACCCGTCCACTCGTCCTTGTCGGGGATGGACCTCAGACTGCCGCCCAACTTCAAAAAGCGGGCTTCGAATCTGTCCGCATCTTGGATGGTGGGATTCCCGCGTGGCAGGCTCTGGGAGCTCCGCTTTTGGGGTCGGAGCGCGGCCTGCCCGCCGAGATTTCGCCTGCTGCCTTCCTCCAAGCCGCTTCTTCCCAAGAAGGCTGGCAGGTTATTGACGCGCGAACGAAAGACCTGCCGCTTCCCATTTCCGCCCCGTCCACCCAGGTATCAATGGAAAGCCTTCAATCCCCCGACTCCATTGCTAAGCTCGGCCTCCCCAAAGGATCGAAAGTCATAATTCTCACCGACCAGGGTGCCGGACGCGAATCCCTGCACACCTTCACCGAGACCATGAAGGGAGTGCCCCTCTGCTTCGTCCGCGGCGGAGCCGACGCCGTCAACCGCGAACTCCTCCGGATCGCCCGCTCCCAGATCAAGCCTGTCACCGCCAGCATCAACGGCACCGCCACCGCTTCCAACAAACGCTTCAGCCGCTCCATCGGAGGCTGCCGCTCCTGCCCTTAACACCTTTCCCTTATTTTCATGATCCCCGACGGCCCCGACTTCCAACGATCCCGATTCCCAGCTTCACGGGTTTTCCTGATTCCTGCACTTGTCGCTATTTGCGCTTGGCTTTGTGCCGCCGTCTCTGCCATGGCATCGGGAGAAGTGCCGTATTTCAACGACTTTGAATCAACTGTCGGTTCCGAATGGTCTTCGACAACCACCGACAACTCGGCCTCGGCCAATTTCACACGTTTCTCCGGAAATTTCGGTGGAAACAGCACCCAGGAACTCTCTGTTGAAGGTTTGACCGTTGGAGAGACCTACACGGTCGCATTCGATCTCTACGTTCTTGATTCGTGGGATGGCAACAACGCCACTGCGGGAGTGGGACCGGACTACTTCAATGTCAGCGTCAATGACACGCAACTCTTCCATTACACGTTCAGCAATGTCAACGGTACACTTCCAAACACATTTCAATCTTTTCCCGACGGACCGGAACTCGGACTCACAAACCTCGGTTATTGGGTATATCCCGATGCCGTCTATCGGAATATTGAAGTCAAATTCACCGCTGCTGACACGACGGCGGTCATCTGCTTCCAAGGTCAAAACCTTGAACCGATTGACAACGAATCCTGGGGCTTAGATAATGTCGGAGTTAAGCTTACCAGCGATCTCCCTGCCGCCATCGTGGCGACCACGACGCTGCCGCCCGAGGGAGGAGAGTTCATTGGGGCCTTTCATGGGTTTTCCATTGCGGCAAGCAGGGACCTTCTTGTGAGCTCTGCGGCTGCAATTTCTAATTTCTCGCTAAGGGAGGCCGGATCGAATGGACTATTTGGCGATGCCGATGATGTGCCTGTCACGCTGTTGCCTGCACTCAACGGCAACAGAACGGTCGCCTTCACTTTCTCAACGTCTTCGCTTCCGCCTGGAAAATACCGGTTCGAAACCACAAGCCAACTGGTCGATCTTGACGGAAACGCCGTCACAGTTTTTACCCGCGAGTTCTCTGTGATCAAGGATTTGGACGGAGACGGGATGCCCGACAGCTACGAACTGGCCAACGGATTGAATCCGTTGCTGGATGACAGCTTGGAGGATCAGGACGGGGACCGTGTGCCGAATATTTTCGAGTATCAGCACGGGACGCTGGCGAATGATGCCAATTCGAAGCCGGAGGCAACGTTTGTGGTCGATCCATCGGTGCCTGACAACAGTTCGAATGGCAAAAGCTGTGTCACGATCCAGGCGGCGGTGGACAAAGCGCAGGAGGGGTATGATTCTGGACAGGGGTGGGTGAATCCGAAACCCTACGCCATTATCGAAGTCAAAGCGGGAGTTTATGAGGAAGAGGTTTATATCTGGAAAGTTCCGATGCTGCTCCTTGGGGAGTTGGGTTCCCCGAAGGGACCGGTGGAGATTCGCCCAAATCTGAGATGGGATGACTGTGCCTTGTATGTGGGCAGCGCTTCTGTGGTGGACGGGTTTGTGATTTCGCACAAATCAGGACATAAGGGGGAAGGGGTATGCGTAGGCTACAATGCCAATGATGGCACGGGAGCTTCCAAGCGCAGGTTTGTCAACTGTCTGATCCACGATAACCATGCCGATTGGGAAGGCGGTGGACTTTACAATTACTCAGCCGATTTGAGTCTGGTTCATTGCACGATTTCCGGGAATACCTCCGCCACAGAGGGCAATGGAATATACACCAATGATGGCAGAGTGGAACTGATCAACAGCATCGTCTGGAATCCGGTGGCGGTCGATGATCCGAACCTTGCGGATGAAGAAATTGCCAATTTCGGAACGGGCTTTACCACCAGCAACAGCATCATCGGAGGGGGCGAACAGGGAGGGATCAACGAAAATCCGCAACTGACTGCCTCAGGATATTTGAAGGCTGGTTCGCCGGCGATCAACCGCCCCGGAGTGACATTGGCCAAAGCCTCGCTGGTGGATATCCACGGGACCCGGCGGAATATCAATGCGGCACCCGCTCTCGGGGTCGAGGAGTGGGTGGACACTGACAATGACGGATTGCCCGACTGGTGGGAAATGAAGTGGTTCAGCGCGTTGAACGCTGCCGACCAGCCGGATGACAATGACGGACTCACAACGGCGGAGGAGTTCGCGCTTGGAGCCGATCCGACGAAGGCGGATACTGATGGAGACGGTTTGACGGACGGGCAGGAAAAGCTACTCGGAACTAACCCTACGAATTCTAACACCGATGGCGATGGAATGCCCGATGCATACGAGACCGCTAATGGATTAAATCTATTGGCCGACGACACACAACTGGACAAGGACGGGGACGGGATCCCGAACCTGTGGGAATATGTGAACGGGTCATTGGCAGGAGACAAGGAGAGCATGAATTCTGACTGGGTGGTGGACCCGGCGCACGGGGGAGACTTCCCAACGGACAATATTCTCTCGACGATCACAGAAGCGATCAATGCGGTTCCGGTGGACAACGGGAATGTGGCGGCGAGCTACAAGAGCATATTGGTGAAGAGCGGAACCTATCCGGAAAGCGTGGGGATCCTGAGCAAC
>Ga0172380_10008802_pt1 | contig 10903 bp, 10 predicted proteins | sample Leawe162metaG_FD_119747 | JGI IMG/M metagenome (GOLD analysis project Ga0172380, IMG submission 119747) | Leachate microbial communities from a municipal landfill in Southern Ontario, Canada - Leachate well 162 metaG | ecosystem: Engineered > Solid waste > Landfill > Unclassified | place...
AAGACCTCGATTCCCGGCATTTTGATCCACAGTACAACCAGGCCGTCGTCAATTTACAGTTTCTCCAGCCATGGCTGTATTCGGCTCTCTCCGAACCGGATGGAAAAGTTTTTCCCGCAGATAAAAGTGAATACGACGGGGGAAATAATTTACAAGCCGGTCAAGCTGGCGGTTACCAGGGAAGGGCGGGTTTTTATCGAGGTTCATCGAGACGTCTACAACAAGAGTACCAATCTTGCCGCCGAGGCCAGGCAGATGGTCGAAAAGCGGAAGCTTTCGGACATGGTTGACTGGGAAAAATTCAAATTGGCGGTAAATCAGAAAAACGGGGTTGCCGTGGACATTTCGTTGTAAGCGCCGCAATTACCGGATAGCTACACGCATAAAGGGGGCGCCAATCCGGCGCCCCCTTCGTTTTCTGCGGGTCATGCTCAAAACGACGGACTTAGTCGTATGACGATGGTTCCGTCCCTTTTATGAAACATTCCATGACCGCCCCCGGAGTGCCTTCTTTGGCGAGCTTGCCGGTGCGCGGATTTATCAGGACAAACGAAACATTTTCCGGCGCCGTAAAATCTTCGGCCGGCAGTGACATAATCGCTTTTTGCATGTAGTCGCCCCAGATCGGCGCGGCAGCCTGGCCGCCGGTTCCGCCGCTGCCAAGGGAGCGCTCCTGATCATAGCCGACCCAGACTCCGGTCACCAGTTGCGGAATATAACCGACAAACCAGGCATCTTTTGCTCCGTTGGTTGTGCCGGTTTTTCCTGCTACCGGCCGGCCGATGACGGATGCGCGATACCCGGTGCCGCTGGCAACGACACTCTGCATCAGATTAGTTATGACATACGCGGTCTCGGGTGAAATTACCGGAACCGGCACGGGGGGCGGTGTCTCCTGAAGTACAGTGCCATCGGTGTCAGTCACCTTGGTTATGAAGTATTGGGGGGTAAGAACGCCATTGTTCGCAAAGACAGCATAGGCAGCGGTTAATTCAAACGGGGAAACCGAGGCTGCTCCCAGCGCCAGTGCCAGGTTGGCCGGGATCTGGGAAGTAAACCCCAGTTTTTTTGCGTATTCCGCGGTGTACTGCGCCCCAATCTGCTCCATGATCTTGACGCTGACTATATTGATGGAATAGGTTAGCGCCTCACGCATGGTTACGGGCCCACGGAATTCATGGTCGTAGTTCTGCGGTTTCCAGACCCCGCCGGCGCCGTCCGGGTATTCGACCGGCGCGTCTTCGATGACTGTTGCCGGCGTCAATCCTTTGTCAAGGGCTGCTGCGTAAATGATCGGTTTGAAAGCCGAGCCGGCATTGCGCTTGGCCTGCATGGCGCGATTGAACTGGCTTTTTTTGAAGTCATAGCCGCCGACCATAGCCTTGACCGCACCGCTACGGGGGTCGATAGAAACCAGGGCAGCCTGCACTTCGGGCGTCTGGTCAAGGGCAAATTGGGCGCCTTCCTTGTTAATTTCCGGCGATACGACCGATACTTCGATGACTGAGCCGAGGGTCAACCCTTTGTTTCCCTTTTCAGGCTTGCCGTAGCGGTTGATCATGCCGATTTTGCCGCCCCACGACATGTGCTTCCTCGAAAGGACACCTTTGCGTTCTCCGACCCTGACAAGAGCTTCACCTCTTTCGGGATTAAACCCGACCACAACTCCCTGATAGGTCTCACCGGTTTTAAGGATGACGGAATCTATTGACTCCTCAACTTTACTGCAAAAAGCGTCGACCTCCGCTTCATTCAAATATTTGGTCGGTCCACGAAAGCCCTGACGCTTGTCCACTTCCTTGAGCCCTTTGCGGAGGCTGTCATAGGCGGCACGCTGCATGCCCGCATTCATGGTGGTGTAGATTTTGAGTCCACCCTTGTAGAGCTGGTCTTCACCGTATTTCTGTTCCAGTTGGATCCGCAGGTGCTCAAGAAAATAGGCGGACTGATCGTTATTGACCTTCTTCATCGGCTGCAGGACAATGGGCGTCTTCCTGGCATGGTCGGCCTCGACCGGTGTTATGTACCCCTCATTGGTCATGCGATCGAGAACATACGCCTGACGCTCACGGGCTTTTTCAAGGTGCTTGATGGGGGAATAGGCGTTGGGAGCTTTCGGAAGGCCGGCCATCATGGACATTTCGGCCAGATTGAGTTCCTCGACATTCTTGCCGAAATAGGTCTCCGCCGCCGCCTGGACACCGTAGGCTCCGCTGCCGAGATATATCTGATTCAGGTACAGATACAGGATTTCGTCTTTGGAGAGTCTCTCCTCCATCCTCTTGGCGAGGATGGCTTCCTTGATTTTGCGGGAAAACTTTTTCTCCGGCGACAGCAGCATTGATTTTGTCACCTGCTGGGTGATGGTGGAGGCGCCTTCTTTTTTGCTCATGGAAAGCACGTTTTTAAAGGCTGCCCGCACAATGCCCAGATAGTCGATCCCCTTGTGGGAATAAAAATTGGCATCCTCAGCCGAGACAAAGGCCTGAATCAATTTGCGCGGCATCTTGTTGACCGGTACCACGATGCGGCGTTCCAGGTAAAATTCCCCGACCAGAGTGCCGTCGTCTCCGAAAACCTGCGAGACGATGGGAGGTTTGTAATCAGCCAGACGGTCGACCCGGGGAAGCTTTGCCATCAGATAGAATACGTAGCCGGATACACCCAGAAGCGCAACAACAGCCAATGTCACTGCAATCAGCAGTACCGTTGACCATATGCCATTGCTTGTGGAGTGAGATGGTAGCTTTCTTTGCATTGAACGAACCTTCCTGGAAAATAGATAAATAAGCAACGACCGTCGCTGCCGTGAGACAGCAGCAAAATAGCATATCATTTCAGGAATTCAAACTTATTCAAATCAGAATCTGTCTGGCGGAGTGTGGCGATAATGAACCGATAATCAAAAAAACAGTGCTACGGACAGTCCGCTTATGGTACCATGACCAATTATTTCATACATGGTAGTACGCTTCTTGAGGAGGGTATATGTGCGGCATTGTCGGATACATCGGTGGGCAACAGGCAACCCCCATCATACTGGAAGGACTTAAAAAACTTGAGTATCGCGGCTACGATTCGGCCGGAATAGCAACACTCTCGGATGGAGAGTCCTCCATTCGCAGAAGCCAGGGGAAGTTGGTCAATCTTGAAAATATGTTGCGTGATCAGCCGCTCTCCGGGACGGTCGGTATTGGGCATACCCGCTGGGCAACGCATGGCAGGCCTTCTGAAATCAACGCTCATCCGCACAAGGCCGGGCCGGTTATACTGGTGCATAATGGCATTATAGAAAATTATCTGCAGCTCAAGGAACAGCTGAAACAGGCCGGCCATACGTTCAAGAGCGAAACCGATACGGAAGTTATCGCGCACCTCATCGAAGAAACGCTTAATACCGAAGCGAATTTTGAAAAGGCGGTCAGGCTGTCGTTGGCACAATTACGTGGGGCATATGCTGTCTGTATCCTCAACGAAAGAGATCCGGGGAGTTTGATTGCCGCCAAGCTCGGTTCGCCGATGGTGGTTGGACTCGGTGAAGGTGAGTTTTTCGTCGCATCGGATATTCCCGCCATTTTGGCCTATACCCGCGAGATGGTGTTCATGGAGGATGGTGAACTTGTTGTTTTCAGAGATGGCCTGGCCCGTTTTTCAACAATTGCAGGCGCCCCCCTGGATAAATCCGCACGCCATATCGATTGGTCCCCCATGATGGCAGAAAAGGGGGGGTACCGGCACTTCATGCTGAAGGAAATCCACGAACAGCCTCGTGCGGTTCGAGATACTATCGCCGGCCGATTGCTTGAGACAGAAGGGGATGTTTACCTTGAAGACCTGAAGTTCAGTGATCGCCAGTTGGCAGCGGTCAAGCGGATTATCATCATTGCCTGCGGAACTTCCTGGCACGCAGCGCTGGTTGGTAAATTCTATATTGAAGGGCTCTGCCGCATTCCGGTCGAAGTCGATATCGCATCGGAATTCCGCTATCGCAATCCGGTTGTCGATGAAAGTACTCTGGCAATTGTCATCTCCCAGTCGGGTGAAACAGCTGACACCCTGGCGGCCCTGCGTGAAGCAAAATCGCGCGGAGCCATGAATATGGCGATCTGCAATGTTGTTGATTCTTCCATCGCCCGGGAATCGGCCGGTGTAATCTATACCCATGCGGGCCCGGAGATCGGTGTTGCCTCGACCAAGGCTTTTGTGACCCAGTTGACCGCACTGTTTCTCTTTACGATCCGATTGGGGAGGGCCAACTGTACCATTGATGTTGCCCATGGCCAGCAGATGATCGCGGCGCTCAAGAAAGTGCCGGGACTACTGGAAGAAACGTTGAAACTGAACGAATATACTGAAAAAGTGGCAAAAAAATATATGAACGCCCGTGATTTTCTGTATCTCGGGCGTGGAAAGAACTTTCCGATCGCTCTCGAAGGTGCACTCAAGCTCAAGGAAATTTCCTACATTCACGCCGAAGGGTACCCGGCTGGTGAAATGAAACATGGGCCGATCGCCCTGATCGATGAGGATGTGCCGGTTGTTGTGCTCGTGCCTAAAGGGAGTTCCTACGAAAAAACCCTGTCCAACATGGAGGAGGTTATCTCCCGGAGCGGCCGCGTGATCGCTGTCTGTTCCGTCGGTGATGAAGAGGTGCGTGGCAGGGCGGAAACAACCATCGAAATACCTCACATTGACGAAGATCTCGATCCGCTGCTGCTCTCAGTGCCTTTGCAGCTCCTGGCGTATCACATCGCCGTATTGAAGGGGACTGACGTCGATCAGCCGAGGAACCTGGCCAAGAGTGTTACCGTAGAGTAGGACGGTGTGATAATCAATGTCCTCCACATCTTCCCAGAATAGATTGTAGCCAATGCCCAGTTAGGCAACCGGTGTTTGCAGCTCAATCCCGGCAGGGCTGGTCAGCCCGTCAGGATTGAGCTGCTGTATAAATGCGGATACCTTCTCTTTTCAATCGTTCCACAATCTCGATTCGAACATCGTGTCAACCGGAGTATGGAAGAAGTGGTTGGCATAATTGCTGAATGTTTTCAGCCCGATGGCGAGGATAATTTCCAGAATATGCCGTTCGGTGTAGCCGGCGTCCAGGAAAGTCTCCACATCAACGCGGGTGGGCAGGCCGCGTTTCTCAACCATGATGCGGGTAAATGTACTGAGCGCGGCGAGTTTGGCATCGGGGATGGTCCCGGCGTTACGAATCGCATCGGTGACGGCTGTCGGTACCTTTGACATGGCGTCGGCGACGAAACTATGGGCTGCCATACAGTAACTGCAGCCATTTTCACGGCTGATGGAGAGAAAGACAACCTCCTGTTCGACCGGCGTGAAACCGGATTCCTGCCGAAAGAGCGTATAGCTGTTCAGATAGCTCTCCAGCAGGCCGGGTGAATTAGCCATAAAGGCGTACATGTTCGGGACAAAACCCATTTTCTGGCGCGCGTCTTCCAGAGCGGCCCTGGCTTTGGGATCAGCGTTCTCTGTTGTTTTGGGGGAAAGCGTTAGCTTATATTCTGATGTCATGGAATGCTCCTTTTAAAGACTCTCTGTTTGGCTGGGAAAATAATGATACATAGATGTAGCCTGACAGTTTAAGGTCATGCCCGGGACCCGAGCAGACATCCTTCCTTACAGTGGGCAATCGCCCTGAGTTGATATCGTTTTCTCAACATGATCCTCACCTCCTTCCATAGTGAATCTTGCGTATGCCCTGTACTGATGCTAGGTTAGTAGCTATAGGCGTGCCGCACAATATCCGGGATTCCGGAATTGTTGTCTGTTCGTTCGGGGGGGATATGGATGCACTGACTGCATTGGCAAATGGATTGAATCTTCGGGCAAAACTTGCGTATGCCGGCGGCGTGTGCGGGAAATGGTTGATGGACCACAACTCGGACAAAGCCATTTGGTTTCATCTGCTCACCAAGGGACAGGGGTGGGTGCATTCGCCTGCCTGGAATACGCCGCAGGCGTTGGAAACCGGCGACCTGGTCGTATTTCTCCCGCATGCGGCCAGACACCTTCTCTCCTACAGCGGCAAACATCTGTCCGACGATCCGGACGACACGAGGACAACAAGCTGGGATGAAGGGGAAGCCGGTTTCGTTTGCGGCGTAATTGATCTGGGTATGGCGAAGTCGCTTTTGTGGCAGGCGCTGCCCGCGGAAATAGTCATCAGGAAGGCCGAGGCGGGAGATGTTCTGGCGCGCTTGATTGAACTCATTATCCGGGAGTCGTCAAGCGCGCGTTTTGGCAGCGAGTCCGTGGTTGAACGGTTGTGCGACAGTCTCTTCGTTTTGGTGGTCCGCCATTGCATTGAAGCCAATCTGGCGCAGCACGGAGTCTTCGCGGCGATGCAGGATCAACGCCTGGCAACGGTGCTTGGATTGATTCATCACGAACCGTGGCACCCATGGACCATTGCGAAACTTTGCTCCCGTGCGGGGTTATCGAAAACGCTCCTTGCGGAAAAATTCTCGACTCTTATCGGCGCTTCCCCGATTGAATACCTGACGAACTGGCGCTTTCAGATCGCGGCCCGCTGGCTCAGGGACAGCAGCATGTCAATCGAACATGTGGCGGAACAGTGCGGCTACGACTCGGCTGCTTCATTCAGCAAGGCATTCAAACGTTCTTTTGGCGTCCCTCCCGGTGCCTACCGCCGTAGCTTTAATCAAGAAAAAGTTTTATAGCTTCACCAATCCACGTCAAGGTCATTTGAAAGAATTGCTGTTGACAAATAACCAGTATCAGCAATAATAAAACGAACAGTCGGTTTTGTGGAGGCCAAGTGTGAAAACCAAAGGTGAAATCACCCGTGAAAAAATACTCGAAGCTGCGCGGGAACTCTTCAACAGCAAGGGCTTCGGTGCGACAACTATAAGCGATCTGGTTGAAGCGACAGGAATGCAGAAGGGGAGTCTATATTTTCATTTTTCCGGAAAGGATGCCATTGCGCGGGAGGTCCTTGAAGGTGCGACGGACGAATTCATGGCGTTTCTGAGTGAGGCGCTGGGTGGTGAAAATCCCGGAGCGAGTATTGATAAATTTTTCCGCTCTGCTCTGGACAAACATCTGACATCAGGATTCGTCGGAGGGTGCCTTTTCGGCAATACCGCCCTCGAAATGAGTGATTCCGATCCGGAGTTTGCCGGGATTATCGACCGGGTTTTTGATGAATGGATCGGCAGAGTGGGGGCCGTGGTGGCGCAGGCACAAAAAGTCGGGCAAATCAGAACCGACATTAGCAGCGACGCGCTGGCCAGGCACATTATAGCCTCCATCGAAGGGGGTATTATGATGTCCCGTCTTAAAAAAGACGAAGGTCCTATGAGAGAGTGTCTTGATACCCTGCGAATAACACTTGATTTGCGAGTGTAATAATTTTGCCCGGAGCAATTGAAATGAAAGAACTTGGTATTTCGGCCAGCCCACTTAATGGGCAGACAATTGAAGGATTGGTTCAGGCCGATCCAAATTATACTTTCGCATTACGCTGCCTGCTGAGTGTTTTTTTTATTGTCTCAACTTCGGTCACTGTTCTGGCCGCTGAACAGCCAGACAATCTGCTCGATCCATCCAGCATCCCCTCTGCCACCCACTCTTCTGTAACTTCATCAATTGGCCGTTTTTTTACCGAGGGGGAGTGGTATTTTTCCTGGGGGTATAATACTGAAACATGGTCACCAAGCGATATCCACATTTCCCAGCCGGAACTTGGCAATGATTTTACCATTCATAACGTCAAAGGGCATGATGAACCGGGGTGGGACACCGGGCTCTTTAATAAAGGCCTTTTCGTCCCGCAAACAAATATACGCATAGGCCGTTTCATCAATGATGAGCGTACTGTTGCAATTGAGCTCAGTCTGGATCACACCAAATACACCTCCACCATCGGCCAGACCGCCAGAGTTTCCGGAACCATAAACGGTGTGTCTGTTAATTCGGACAGAGTGTTGGATGAAAACACTTTTCGTTATAACCTGCATAACGGCGCCAACCACCTTATGGTCAACATCGTCAAGCGCGTGCCGTTGATCGGTAAAACAAACGAAAGCCTCACTCTTGCTGCCCTTGGAAAAGCCGGAATGGGCCTGATGGTGCCGCATTCAAGCAATACCGTTTTAGGAAAAAGCAATGAAGCAGAAGTTGGCCCGAAAAAGTTTAGTAATTATTTTGGAACAAAGCATGGCTGGTGGCAGTTTGATGGCTGGACAGCCGGCATTGAAGCAGGTGTACGCTTTGTTGTCGCCAAACCTGTCTATCTGGAATTGACGGACAAAGTTGCCTACTCCCGGCTCTATGACATTCCTGTCTATAAGGGCAGTGCCGACCAATCACTCTGGATGAATGAGGTAATCCTGAGTCTTGGTTTTACGTATGATGGCAAAAAGCTGCAAAAAAAATGAAATAAGATGCAAGGAGAGCGACCATGAAATCACTTCTTATTGCAATCATGCTGGCATTCTCATCTGCCTTGTCCTTTGCCGCCGACAATGGCCTTACTACCGTTCCCAGCAGCTATAGTGTGACAGAAACGGCCAATCGGCTCGAAAAGTTTGTCAAAGAGAAAGGTATCACGGTATTTGCCCGTATAGACCATCAGGCCGAAGCTGCCAAGGCGGGACTTACCATGAGGGCCAGCCTGTTGCTGATATTCGGCAACCCCAAGGCTGGAACTCCCTTGATGAAGGCGGCTCCAACCACAGCAATAGATCTGCCGCTCAAAGCTCTTGCCTGGGAAGACGCCGACGGCAAGGTCTGGTTAAGCTATAATCGCCCTGACTTCCTGAAACAGCGACATGGCCTGAGCGACGACCAGCTTAAACCGCTGGCGACTCTGGGCGCCTTGATTGAGAAGTCCGCAAAATAAAGAAATGGGAAGATCGTATTCGGCTTTACGGCTTGTTTTCTTTGAAGATGTAAGCTGGCCTACATCTTTTGTTGTCTCGTTCAAGGATACTGAGTTTAACAGCAATACTAATCAGGGATCAGGTTATGAACGAAATCAGGACTGAAATAACGCTTGAGGCGCCAGTTGAGCGTATCTGGGAACTGCTCGCCGATTGCACCCTCTACCCGTTTTGGAACCCTCTGTTTAAGCAGGTGACGGGACGGATGGTTGTCGGTGAGAGTATGAACTTTATGGTCAGCCTTCCTGATATCACTCCATTTCTGATCAAGCCGAAGGTGCTTTCAGTGAAACCTGCCAAAGGGTTTTGCTGGCAACAGACCTTATATTTTGCGGGACTGTTTTCCTGGAAATACTGTACCGAGCTTGAAGTCATTTCCCTTCAACATTCGAAATACATTCAGAAGTTTCACTTTGGCGGAATTCTTGGACCGCTATCCAGCCTGGCGATGAGGGGTGAAGTCACCGCCGGTTTATCGAAGATGAATGAAGCACTTCGTCGGTGGGGTGAAAAAGGGAACATCCAATGTCTGAAATGTTGAGCTCTTTTTGATTGACCCGGCATGCATCGCAGGGTGGAGATGGTTTATGGAAAACAAATACTGGTACATCAAGCGTTCCGACATTTTTTCCGTCATGTCCCATGAAGAAATGGAGCGGCTTGCCAGTCTCAGCACTATGTGCGAATTCAAGAAGGGGGCAACTATTTACCTTCTGGACGAGCCGAGTGAGCATGTCTACCTGCTGAAGGAAGGAACCATCAAGATTTCACGACTTGGCCAGGATGGACAGGAGATCATCCTGGATATCGTTGCACCCGGCGAAATATTCGGCGAGATGTCGCTTCTGGGTGAAGATTCACGATCTACCATGGCCCAGGCGACTGAAGACAGTCTGATCTGCTCCATCAGGAAAGGCGACTTTTTCAATTTCTTTTCCGCGCACAACGATCTTGCCTTCAAAGTGCTCAAGCTGGTTGGGTTGAAACGGGTCGAAATTGAGACGCGGCTTGAAGAGCTGGCCTACTGTTCCGTTTTCGAGCGAATTGCTTTACTCCTGACCCGAATGGCCAAACGCCATGGCGTCGTCGTAGTGGATGGAGGAATCAAAATCCGACCTCGCCTGACGCACAGGGACATCGCCTTCCTGGTCGGTGCATCACGGGAGACTGTGACTGAACAATTGAATCAGCTGAAGGCGCAAGGGCTGATCGACACCTCATTCATGTGCATTACGATTCGTAATCCTGATGCACTTGAACAGTTAGTTACTGAGCGGTAATCATTGGCTTCACTTTGCGGCAATCGTGCCGCAACAAACCACACACGGGAGGTGCACGATGAAGAAAATGGCAGCAGTAGTCGCGGCAGCAGTGATGATGATGGCGGTTAATGTCTTTGCAGCTATGCCGGCTGCAGACGGGGAAAAACTCCACCAGTACCTGACCAAAGAGAAGCCGTACACGGAATGGAAGCTCTGGCCGGGCAAGGGAAAACTATACAAGGGAACCGAGCCGCATGGTGCTCTGCTCACGACGTATGTAAACGACGTGGCGTTGAAATCGATCAAGGCGAAGAAAGGGTTGCAGGACGGATCGATCATCGTCAAGGAAAACTACATGCCTGACAAAATGCTGGCGGCTGTCACGGTGATGTACAAGGTTAAGGGGTATAACCCGGAGGTCGGCGACATCTTCTGGATGAAATACGCCCCTGATGGCAAGATCGAAGCTTCCGGCAAGACTGGAATGGTTGATATGTGTATTGGTTGCCATACCAAGGCTAAAGGGAACGATTATCTGTTTACCGGCAAAGTGAAAAAATAAATATTGGGCGGGTCGGCAAAACACCGGCCCGCCATTCAGGTTAAGTGGAATGAGGCGGGATCCGTGCTGAAGAACAGTGTAATTAAATATTCGATAATAGCGGTTCTGGCCGTACTGTTTCTGTATATCGCCTATTCAAACAGTCTGCA
>Ga0172380_10008804_pt1 | contig 10902 bp, 11 predicted proteins | sample Leawe162metaG_FD_119747 | JGI IMG/M metagenome (GOLD analysis project Ga0172380, IMG submission 119747) | Leachate microbial communities from a municipal landfill in Southern Ontario, Canada - Leachate well 162 metaG | ecosystem: Engineered > Solid waste > Landfill > Unclassified | place...
ATACCTGGGCGGCGTATCGCTGCCTGGGCCGCAGTATGCGCGAGCTCGTTGAACGATCCGATAACGAAGTTGTCGAACGTATAGCGCGGGTTCAGGTTGTCGCTCTTGTTGATGTAGAACTCATCGAGCGGCATCTCGGTTGTCTGCTGGGGCTGGCGCCGCACCTCTTTCGGGCGTCTGCGGTCGTCTTTCACGATCATGTACTCGATGTTTCGGTACTCGTGGCTGACCGAACGGATGATCTTGAGAAGCAGCATGTTGAACTTCTTCAGGTACCAGTCGCGGAAGAACTGGCTCGGGACGCCGATGTAGACGATGCCGTCCTCGATCTTCACGATGGAGCTGTCGCGGAACCACGTATTGAAATTGGCTGGAGAAATGGAGAGCTCTACCTGCGTGAGGACGTATTCCCAAAGTTCGCGAGCATCCAGACGGTTCATGGTGGGTAGAGTATACCGGCGTTATCCACAACGCGCGACCCAAACCCAAAACGCCACGATTCCTTGCTCTCTCGCTGTCAACCTGGTACTATCCTGTGCACATGCCAAAGCGCACCTATCAGCCGAAAAAGAGGAAGCGAGCTCGTACCCACGGGTTCCGCGCACGCACCAGCACCCCGACCGGCCGCGCTGTTCTCCTGCGCCGCCGCCGCAAGGGCCGCTCGAAGCTCACTGTATAATGCTGTCCCGCCCAATGCGCCTCTCTCGGGCGCATTTCGCGCCTCACGGCCCTGAAACAAGGGTTGCAAGCCCCCATTTCTCCCTCTCGATACGTACTGCGACCGGACAGGGCGGGTGCGCTGCCGTTATCTCAAAGAAAGTAGCGAAGCTCTCGGTTACCCGACACCTGATGAAGCGCCGGATACTCGCCGTCATGCGTCCGTGGTGCAGCCCGAACCAGGCGCTCGTCGTGTACGCGCGTCCCGGCAGCAGCGCGCTCAACTTCGACACGCTTTCCGAGGAGCTCTCTGAACTCCTGACTCGCGCTGTCGGGAAGGTGCGGTAGACTGTAGCCTCATGACTTCCTTCTTCCACACGGTCCTTTACACGCCGATCTATAACCTCCTCATGTTCCTTACCGATATCCTGCCCGGGCAGGATATCGGGCTTGCGGTGGTCATCGCGACCCTGATCGTAAAGATCGTCATCATGCCGCTCTCCTTCTCGGCGCTGCATACCGCGCGTGCGGTGAAGGCGATCGAACCGGAGATGAAGATGCTGCGCGAGAAGTACAAGGATGACAAAGAGGCGCAGGCCAAGGAGATGTTCGCGCTCTATAAGGTATACGGCATCAACCCGTTCGCTGGCTTCCTTACGCTCCTCATCCAGCTTCCGATTATCATCTCGCTCTACTGGGTGTTCAACAGCCAGACCCTGCTGACGGTTGATCCTACGCTTCTCTACTCGTTCGTCAGTGCACCTGAAGCTATCTCGCCGTTCTTCATCGGCATTTTCGCGATCATGGGCTCGAGCTTCATCCTCGCCGGTCTCGCCGGTGTCACCCAGATGATCCATGCGTGGTATGCGATCCCGGTTCCTGCAAAATCAGACAAGCCGGGTACTGACATGCAGGCTGATTTCGGCCGCGCCATGGCGCTCCAGATGCGCTTCATCCTTCCGATATTCATCGCTATCGCGGCGTACTACACGTCGGTTGCGATTGCCCTCTATTTCGTAACGAGCAATGTCGTCAGCATCGCCCAGGAGTTCATCGTACGGCAAAAGAAGATAGGGCCGAAAGCGCCCGCAGCATAACGAAAAAGCCCCGCATGTGCGGGGCTTTTTCTACAAGTCGTACGTCCACAAGGACCCGTCTTTCTTGTTCGTGAACACAAGCACATCCTCTTCTGGATCTATGGCCAAGGCGACGGCGTCTATTTCGACTTCCCCCACCTGTTTCGGGTCGACAATCAACGTTGCGAGCCGGGTGTCGAGGTCGATTCGCCAGATACGGTCAGTAAAGGAATGCGCACCCTGATACCAGTCATCAGGGAGATTGCCTCGAACTGCTGTCGGTACGCCGCAGTAAAGCGCGCGGCCACCCGGCGCCCAGACGCACTTCTCGGCCAAGGTCGCGAGCGGAAGCGGGGTCGCGGTGCGGGTCGCGATATCGAGCGCCTGGGTAACAAGCTTCCCGCGCTCGCTCATACTGTAGAGTACGGATTCTCCGGTCGGGCTCGGAAGCGTCGAGAGGCCTCGGAAGGGGCCGAGAAGGCGCGTGAAGGTGCCATTCGCGCGGCTTACCAGGAATGCATACCCATCGAGGCCCGAGGACGCCTTGGTGGTTGCGACAAGGTCGCTGCCCAAGAACTCGGCACGCAAGCGAGCAATATTCGATGTGAACAATGTGCGGACATCAGAGCCGTCAGGCGCAGAAAGACTTCCGATCGATCCAGAGGAATTCGGAAGGAGCGAGAATACCGTGCTCGTTGCCTGGACCGCGACCTGCTCGAGGTCCTGCTCGAGGAAGTACCCTTCCCCGCCGTCTGCCGAAAGTGCGTACGTATCGACATGTTCCGTGCCGTCTGCCGCGCGTGTGAGATAGCGTACGAACGCGCGGCTGCCGTCGCTCGTCCAAGCCGCCTCCTGTACACCAGGGAGCGTTCTGTTCGAGGTGCGTGTTAGCACGCGATCATGGACGCGGAATGCATAAACATTGCCGCTCTGGCGCTCGATGAAGCGGACCTCGGTATCAGCAGGAGTAATCTCAAGGGGCGGCGTGCTTGTTGATGCGGGATCAAACATAGGCGGAACATAGAGCGTGACCACACCCTTAGCGACCGGGCCATCAGCGATGCGCATGAGACGAGGCGCAACGACGACACCGGCGCCCTGTATCGGTGCCCCGTCAGGCCCGATGAGGCTGGAATCAACACGATCACCGCTTGATCCGAACGGATCTGGAATACCCACCGTAAGCGATGCGCCGGGAGCGAACACGAAGAAGTAGATCGCAGCAATGATGCCGAGTACGACGACGATGCTGGCGATGATGATGAGAAGTCGTCGGTTCATAAGCTAGCGTTTGATGCACCTTGTTTGCTGTGCTCTACACTCGATTCGGTAATTGTCCTCGGTGACGTCGCTTGCTGTTAGAGAATCAAAAACACGCTTGCTCATATCAGCGCTGCAGCGCCCCCAATCGGTTATTTTCTGAACCTGGTGAGTGCCGTTGTCGAGGCTGCACCCATTTCTATAGGTCCTGTCCTTCCTCTCCTCTTCAGGAACCCACGCCGGACCGATAACGGTGTTGTCTACCAGCTTCTTTATGAGCCGATACTCATAAAAGTCATGCGCCCGCGATTCACAGTATAGGGTCCGCGACGCGTCGCTCCCAAAGGTGGTCTCGCCAGCGAAGTAATTTCGGCTCGACACTATATCCCGAAGCTCCGGAAGAATAACAAAACTCCTACAAGCATTCTCAAAGGCACTTATCTCAGTTTGAGTTCTAGCGACGAGTTTCGACATAAACTGGCCGGCAACGTCTATTCTTCTAACCTTTGAGCCGCAACACTGAGCCCCCGGCTTAAGTGGCCTGCAGCAGGAAAGTCCTATCGGCTCAAAGCCAAGGGTCCCGTTGCAAATGCCACTCTCGCTTTCGGTTATATAGGTATAGTCACTTACATTGCATGCTGTTGGCAGAGGCCCTGGCTCAGTCCTTCTGCACACCCCTGAACTATTCTCAGTTGCCAGGCAGAGTTCGCTTTCAGGAACCGTGCGGCCGTCCCCCCCTGTTTTGGGCGTACAAGTAAATACTATAACGCCACTCTTTGCGGCGCAGTCGGTCTTCATTTCTGCCCTCGTCATGGAGCTGTCGTATACAGCAATAGTGGATTCTCTTGTGCTATCGTCTGCAATTCTTGCTGGCTCTTCAACTTTCAGCAGATTAATTCCCTCGATCTTCAAATCAAGAATCCTCGGGTTGATGATCGAGAATACGATAACCGGCGACAGGACGAGGATCAGTCCGCCGACGGAAAGGGCGATGAGGTTCTTTGCGTCCTTCTTCTCGGTCACGCTGTCTCCGCCCATATACATAATGCCGGCACGCATAATCTGGAGCACGGCGATGACCGCCGCCGCGCCGATACAGATCCTGTAGATGTTGTTAAGGAACGTGCTCAAGCCTTCTGGTCCCACGACCGTCGTGCCGGCGTCGAGCAGCCCCGGAATATTCGTCAGAGGAACGAAAGCAGCGTCAACGTCCGCAAGCGCAAGTGCCGGGAAGAAGAGTAGTGCCGCAAAAGCAAAGAGATGAGTAAGAAGTTTCATAGCTTATAGGCCGAAGATGCCGAGGCCGCCCTCTTCCCCGAACGCGACGGACAAGCGCTCGTCCGCGAACTGGTAATGTTCCTTATCACTAGCCGCAATTTGTAGCTGCGCAGTACCTCCCCCGCTGCCGGTCGAACGCACGGTTATATCCTTGTCTCCTCCACTCGAGGCCCCATTCACGCCCCAGGAGAGCGTTGGCGGCGCTGCAAAGAAATACGCCACAGCACGGAACGTCGCTTCAGTATCGGGCATGGTAAAGCGACCAGTGAGTGCGGTGTCGAAATCAGGACCAAGCAAGGGATCGTTGCGATAGAGACGCACGAGAGGATCAATGGCCGATATCGTCGTCTTCGCTTCCCCTACCAAAGAACTGTCAGGATTTGTAACCGTAACCGTAATATCCGCGTTCCGGTGCCGTACGGGAGCGTTTGCGACGAGCGTCGAGCGCCCAATCCCGGACGAATCCGTGAGGATGCGGTCAGCGACACGCCACGTGTAGACGAGGCCGCTTGCCGGAAGCCGGGTTCCTGCGTCCGTGCGCAGATCAGGCACGGCGATAAGACGGACACGGCCTTCGGACGCAACGAGCCCCCCGCCCTTATAGAAGGGGTGAGTCGTTGAAACTGGCTCAAGAATCAGAGAGACCTCCGCCGGCCGCACGACATTTTGTACCGAATAGACGCGTCCTGCCGGATCGGTGACGCGAACGAGAATGGTTGTCCGCTCCCCGAGCGCACCCGCTCGTGCGGTCGCAGGCTGCGTTCCGCTGCCCGTATAGATAACGGCCCCGTTCACGAGTATCTCAACCTTGCTCGCGGATAGGTCTACGAGGGTGCTTCTCGGCGCGACCGTAATATTCTGATACGGACGCGGATATTGCGGGACCAAGGTGACAGAGAGCGGCTCCGCGCCAGGAAGTCCTTGTGCCGCCGCCGGAAGAGCGGTGGACGCAAAGAGAAACAGGAGTAGCGTCGCGCGTATCATAGGCACAGTATATACCGTACCGGTATTCATATCTGTGTTTTGGCGTGGGTAAGGCCGGAGTCCTTGCTACTCCTCGGTCGGGTCGTTGCCGGCCCCGTGCCGCGCACCTTGGGTCGCTTCCCGTTCCTTAGCCATCGCTGCCCTGCGCTGTGCCTGGGCAGCTTTTATTCTCTGAAGCCGGTCAAGGGCAGCAACTTTCTTGGGATTAGTCCCCACCCGTTTCTTCAGGTCGTCGATACGGCTCAGGGCAATGTTCAGAAATACGCCGCCCGCAATCAACGGCAGCGCGTTCACGACCGGGATAAGCTCGAGCCCGATAGTGCCGAATGAGGCGAGCAGCTTCAGTCCCGCCGTCCTCCCATGGTACGCGCCATGAAGGAGGAACCAGATTGGAAACCCGAACGCTAAGATCGTGGCGAGGATTGAAAGAGGCAGAAAAATGAGGGATAAATCAGCCAGGAACTGAAGGCCGTCCAAACTAAAGGCGATCCCCATCATGAGGCAGGCCTCGAGATTGCTTATTTCGTGCTTTTTCTCCATACGCTAGCCGCTCGCGGCAGCGTCGTTCCGAGCCTTCTCATTCTTTATGGCAAGGAGCTGAGACGGGTCGGAAGTGATGATCTGGTCCTCGGTGTAGGAGGCGACGATCTTAATTGCGACGTGCTTCAAGCCCGCGAAGAAGAGGCCCTCCCCCACCCCGCTCTCGAGCAGGAGGAATTTCTCCTCGTCGGTGAGGTTAAACGTCTCCTTGAGCACGTTAATCGTTGTCGGAGACTGCTTCAACAGGAGCTGCATCGATGAGTTCGTGAGGATGGGGCGGCCGTACGGGCTCTTCAAGAAGTCCTCCACGTCCTGCGTGATGGTCGCGACGCCCAGGTAGTACTTGCGCCCGCGCTTCGCGACGCTGTAGAGGAAGGACGCGGTGTCCTCAGACTTCATCATCCACCATGCCTCGTCGATAACGAGGAGGCGCTTCTTGAGCTCGTGGCGGACCGCGTTCCAGATGTAATGGGTGATGATATACATCGCCACTGGCTTCAGCTCATCCTCCATGTCGCGCACGGAGAAGACGATGAACTGCTTGTTGATGTCGATGTTCGTCGGCTGGTTGATGAACCCAGACCAGGTGCCGTGCGTGTACTTGGAAAGACGCGTCACGAGCGATTCGGAACCCTCCATGCCCGAGAGCACGTTCTCGAAGTCCGAGAGCAGTGGCGGCTCGACGCCGGTGAAATCAGCGTCTCCCGTGATGTCCTTGAGCGCGTACGTCTCCGTAATCGCGCGATCGACAATCGCGTCTTCCTCGGGGCTGAGTCCCCCGAGCATGATGCGGAACAGGCCGACGAGATTGATGATGTTGGAGCGGAGGATATCCGCCGGCTCCTCGTCCTCTTTCACGGGCGGCAGGTCGAACGGATTGATGTGGTGCTCGGACGAGAGCGAGATATTAAAGGTACGGCCGCCAGTTGCCTGCGCGAGGTATTCGTATTCCTTCTCAGGGTCGATAACGATGACGTCCGTTCCGAACATGAGGGAACGAAGGACCTCAAGCTTAACTGCATAAGATTTTCCCGAACCGGACTTCGCGAAGACAACCGAGTTGTAGTTCTCGAGCGAGAATCGATCGAAGAGGATCAGGGATGCGTTATGGCGGTTGATACCGTAGAGGATGCCGCGGTCAGAGGTGAGGTCGAACGAGACGAACGGGAATATCGATGAGAGTGGCGAGGAGTTGAGTTTGCTCCGGACCTCGAGCTCGTCGAGTGCGAGCGGAAGCGTGGAGCGGAAGCCCTGTTCCTGCTGGAAGAGCGCAGGTTTTGTATAGACGAGCTTCGCGTCGAGGATGCCGCGTACATCTCCCTCAATCTTGTCGAGCTCCTCTTTCGAGTTCGCGTAGAGCGTCAGGTAGAGCCCCACTTCAAAGATATGCTCTTCAGCCTGTTGGAGCTGGTCTCGAAGCTGTTCGAGGTCTCGATATGCAGTATCGAGCATCGGATCGCGAACGAGACCCTTCTCTTCCCTGTCTGCGATCTGGCTCTCGATCTCGGCCACCTTCTTCTGGAAGCCGCGCAATGCTGATCCCGTTTCCACCGGGTGGATGAAGATGCCGATATCAAACACTTTGTCGAGATTGATGATCGGCGTAAACCAGCTATCAACGAGGAAGCGCGGATATGAGATCGTATAAAAGGAACGCGAGACTTTCTCGCCGAGCTCGATCTCCCGGGCGCCGACCCGAAGCGCTGCCGGCGCGATTGCATCCGCGAGCTGCAGCTCCCCTTCCGCATAGATATCCTTCGGGAGCACCGGCGCTATCGCAGGCGTGCTCTCGTCTTTCTTGTTCTTGTTGAGGAAATCGAGGAGTGCCATACGCTAGGAAGAAAGATGAATAGGGTTCTCAAGCTCGCTCAAGTTGAAGGAGCGGTACAGAAGCTCGATGATCTCCTCGGTTCCGAGGGGAATGGCGCGTACGCCGCTTGAAGCGAGGCCCTGGACCACGAGCGCCATGCGCTGCTCGAGCTGTACGCGCGACTCCTCGAATGTCGTGTCGTCGTTGCTGACCGCCGCCGGCCTCCCTTCCTTCTGGCGGTTCAGGAACGAAAGTGTGTTAGAAGCAGCGCTTCCGGCCGACGGCGAGTACGGCACCACGACATAGAACATCTTCGTCATGATGTCGCTCGAGTCGATGAAGTTCCTGATGAACGCGATGTACTCGCGCAGCTGGAGTCGCATGAGCTCGGTAGTCTGTGTCGCTTCACGTTCTGCGAGAAGCGCGAGATACGGGCGGATGTCAGTCTTCCTCGAATGCACGACGATCTCGATCGAGAAGTCGAGCGTGTTCAAGAGGCTTTGGAACCCGCCTATGATCGCGCGCTGTTCATCCTCTCCTTTGAGCGCGAAGTTAATCGAGGAGCACATGAGGATGCCGCGGTAGCCGTCGTTCTTAAGGATGACGACGCCATTGCGCACTTCTTTAACGGGCACGAACGCCTGTGTCGCCTTGGTTGAAGCCATATGTGTTATTGGCCTGACTGGCCATCCTGAATATCAAGCGATCGGGCGAGTTCATGGAGCTTCCCGCTCGTTAGTCCGAGTTTCGCACGCTCCACAGGTGCAACTATCGCTACCGGGGCATTATTCTGCGGCTTCTCTTTCTTCCAGAGGTACAGACGATCCCCGATGTAGTACTTAAAGCCCGCCTCCATGATTTCTACGAACGGCTTGTTATTTATCTTATAGAACGCAAGTGCGGCGGTGAACGCGGCGACAGGCAGCGCAAGGATGATCCCGACCATAAGCGGGAAGTACAGGACGAGGATGGCGCAGAGACCGACGCCGCCTGCTACGTAGATGAACTGCTTGAGTGTGAACGGACCGAAGATCTTGTCTTCAACCTCGATGAACTGCGGTACCTGGTACTCCATTACCAGTAAGTATACCAGCAGACGCACCGCGCGTATGAATTTTTATATCGAAACGATGTGGACGCTAGTGATGCGCGGGGGCAGCACCATGGTCGTCCTTCTTTGCTTTTGGCTTGGCGTGACCACCTCCGCCCTTGCCCATCATGGCTGGAGCACCCTTAATCATAAGGCCAACAAAAGAGCCGATAAGGCCAAAAATACCGCGCACGGGCGCCAAATTCTTCCACAGCGCATCAATGCCAGTTGCGTGGCTGCTGCCATGATGTCCGCCCCCAGAGTGAGATCCCCATGGTCCCCCTCCCGAGTGACCGTGTCCGGCGGCATGGCTCGATCCTCTCGAGGGATGGTTTGTAGCGTGGGCCGAAAGATTCTCTTGCACCCTTCGTATCCTCGCTTCCTCAGGATCTTCCGAAGAAGACATGGATTCAAGCTCTACTTCAGCCTGAGAGTCTCCGCCGTGCGTTTCAGTACGGCTCGTCTGCTCTTCTTCGACGTCCGTGTTGTCATCTCCTTCCGCGCCAAAATCCAAGTTTCCCTCGGATCCATCTTCTGGAGTCGTCGACTCCCCGATTACATCCTCAATGGTTGCTTCTGATGAAGTTGGGGGTTGGCGTTCTGGCATAGATATATAGCTTAGCAGCCCAAACTCGCAGCCTCAACTGATGGAGAGTGTGTTAAACCGGTTCCCGGTATGGGTCAACGCCATAATCCTTTGCGATGGGGTTTGGTTGTGGGACAACAGGAGCAGGTGGTAGCGGTACGTTCGGGGCTGTTGGCTGCACAGGAATAATTGGTGCTGGTGCAGCGGTTTGCTTCGCTACGAGCATGTCGCTCATCATTGTGTGGACTTCCTGGGGTGTTGGCAGCGCGCGTTCCTGTGTTGGGGCCGAAATGCTCGGCGCAACGACAGGAATTGGTTCGGATGAGCCGGGAAGTGTCCCGGTTTGTGCCGGCTCGTATTCAAGTGCTGGTGGCGGGATCATCGGTGCAGGTCTCTGTTCAGCAACAGGAGTTTCCGCATACGTTATGGGCGCAGGCGCTGGGGTTCTCCCTGTCGCACTCACCTGCTGCTTGAGCGGAATGAAGATTCGCGAGTTGATCTCCTCCATAATGCCTTTCGTTGTCGCCTCGTCAGTCCCCGCGAGCATAAGGCTTCCGAAGAACTCTGCCGGATTGATGAGTCCGAGCATCAGGTAGCCCACTTCTTTGCCGAGGTTGCCTGCTACGTCCACATGCAGGCGAAACTTCGTTTTGATATCGCTGACGACGTCGGCGGTGAGTTCGCTGCTGAAGGCCTCCTGGATTGGTTCCGGGGCTTTAGCGTATGCATCAAGTACCTGGTCTTGAGTGAAGTTTGCCATATATCAGAATTATACCCACGCAGCTCCGGCAGGTCCTGCCATAAGTCTTCTTTGACCTTCGGTCCCCCTTCCTGCAGCTATCTCTGCGTTGATGTGTCCACCAATGGTCCGTATCTCATCACGCTTCAGCTTGTTCTCTTTAAGGAGGCCGCCGAGCATCTGAGGCTCCAGGGTAATGGCGATACTAGGCTCGACAAGTATCTTTGGATCGATTTCAACGAACTGCTTCATGGTCATATTAGACATGAGGCCGCTGGCAAGAACTGCTGCTGCACCGTCTCTGCCTGCGGCTACCTCAGTCTCGTAAAGTTTTTTGATTACCTCGTGACGGTATGAAGCTCTGATCTGGTCCTTCTCGCTCGTCGACCGCTTGTCGCCCTTAAGGAGTTCCTCGCGCTGCTTGTCAGAGATATTTTCAAGGATGATACCGCGAGCGAGCAAGCTTGCAGGAAGGTTCTCAAGATCCTTCTTGGTCATGTTCTTAACAAGCGCCTTGACACTGTCCACGTCGCCGGCCGCGGCAGCTTCCTTGAGGGACTTGAAGCGTGACGCCTTGAGAGTTCCCTTCTCGGCCTCAGTGAGATTCTCGCTGCCCATGAGCTTCTCGAACTGGTCAGAGGACAGGTTGATCGCGAGGCCCTCAAGCCCGTCCTTAATCCCGTGCAGCTTCTCAAGCTCTTTGAGAGAAAGAGACGCAAGGAACTGCTTGTCCTTGTCTGAAAGGCTGTTGTGATGGGCGGCATCCTCAAGGCTGAGGGTCTTGGTTTCGTTCTCATACTGCTGGTGCAGTGCCTTGCCCTCCTTGCCGTCCCTAAACTCTTCATACTGATGCTTCATATCGGTAAAGCTTGCATGCTCAGC
>Ga0172380_10008805_pt1 | contig 10901 bp, 9 predicted proteins | sample Leawe162metaG_FD_119747 | JGI IMG/M metagenome (GOLD analysis project Ga0172380, IMG submission 119747) | Leachate microbial communities from a municipal landfill in Southern Ontario, Canada - Leachate well 162 metaG | ecosystem: Engineered > Solid waste > Landfill > Unclassified | place...
CGGGTGTGGATGGTGTACTCGACCCACGGCAGGAGCAGTAGCTCCTTGGCTCTCCCGAATCCCCCAAACGTGCTCGTCCCCGCCTCCTTCGTCGATCCCCCCAGCGTCAACATGGCACGCACCAGGGTGTCCTGGTCCATGCCCGACCCGTCGTCCTCGCAGGAGATGACCCAGTTGCCGTCTTCTCGAAGACGGGTGACGCAGGTGATGTTGCGGGCTCCCGCGTCGACCCCGTTCTGGATGGCCTCACGCCACCACTTCTCGCCGAAGCTTGAGGCGTAGTCGCGAAGGACGTTCGAGAAGAAGCGGTCCCCGAGAGTCATCCCGACGGTAGCCAGCGCCTCCGCGTTCCGCCGCACCCCATCCTTGAGGACCTCGAACGCGATGACGCGCCGGCCGTCCTCGGCGTAGTTCTCACCGACGCTCTTGGCCGCCCCTGACATCACCATGGCGAGGGCAGGGCCGAAGTCCTCCTCGCCCTCGGTCGCGACGTAGTATCCAGGCTTCAGCATGGCTCAGTCGTCCTTGTCGGTGTATAGGTGGGATCCTGTGCCCGCCTCGTAGATGCGCTTGATCGTGAGGGTGGCAGGGTCCGCTCCCTCCGTGACCACGCGATCCATCTCGCCCTCCGTCGCGGCGATGCGGGCGTAGGTGCGGGCGTTCTGGAAGGGGTAGGGCCCCCACGGCCCCTCCATGGTCGTCTTGCCGCTGCGGGTCTTGGTCATGGCCCAGACGTAGTAGCGGCCGGGGTTGGCAGCGACCTCGCCGAGTGCCTTGCGCTGAATGGAGCGCCCGCCCGCCCGCACGGCTCCAGCGGTCTCCTCGGCGACGACAGCGATCACGGCGTCCGCCATGGCGTTCGCGAGCTTCGCGGCGATCTTGTTCTCCCGGAGCCACATGACGATGTCGACCTTCTTGGCTCCTGCCAGCGCCAGCCTGTAGGCCCCGACGAGCCACTTGAAGATGTTCTGGACGACGGGCTTCATCGCCGGGGCTGCCCGGCGGAGACCGGCGGCGAAGATGCCGTTCTCCTTCACCTGGGGGAGACGCACCTGATCGAATGGCACCTCCAGGACGATCGGGTTCTTGTACGTCGTATCCCACGACCCACCCATCTCTCGCACCTGCACAGTGGGACCTTCGTGCCAGATGTGGAATGCCTTGCGCTTCGCCCCCGGCTTCTGCCCCATGAAGCTGTGCTCATCAAGCACACGCAGGACCGTGAACTGCTGCCTACCCACCAGCACGACGTCGCCGATCGTGATCCCCCTGAAAACCGGTTTCCGCCACGGCTCGTCCACAGTCGTCGGCTCGACCCATTCGTCATCCCCGAACTCGTCGAAGCCGAAGGGCATCATGCCCGCGTTCTCCTTGTACCCCATCGCCCGCTTGGCGCGGTCGCGCCCCCACTTCCCCGCTCCCCAGGCGATCCGGGCGAGCCCGTAGGGCGGGAAGGCGACCATGGCGCCGTAGCGCAGGACGGTGGAGGTCTCCTTCGGAAAGGTCGTCGCAAGCTCGATGGCGACAGGCAGGAGCGCTGCCTCGGGTCCGTTCGGGCGTACCTCCCCCTCACCCATGGCCCCCTCGAGGACGTCGTAGTAGTCCTCGCGCTCCCGAAGGTGGTCGGCCGCGATGTCCATGGCCGTCTCCCAGTCGGAGGTGTGTTCCATCTCGTGGACGGCCCCCCGAACGATGGCGTCGCAGTCCTCGAAGTCCTCGTGCCCGTGGCCAGCTCGGCTCATTGGCCAACGGTGCCAGGAAACCGGCCGAAGGTGCAACTTCTCGTCCGACAGGGACGCACTACCGCCAGAAGGCCCGGATCCACTCGACCATTAGGTCGCGCTCCGCCGGCTCGAAGACGCGCTGCTCGTTCTTCTTGCCCCGTGTCTGCTCCACCGTGATCTCCTCGCACCGGCGAGCCATGCGCCAAATCTGATCGAGCTGCTCACGGCTCGGCTTCACGAAGATGTCGAAGGAGCAGATTTCCGGCATCCACCGGATGGACTTGGTGACCTGCATCCAGTGCACGAGCGCGTTCCAGCGGTCGCCCTCGTACACCTCCTTGAGCAGCTTGCCTCGCACATACCCCGTGACGACGCGGTGGTCGTCCCCTTGTCTCCCGTCCATTCCCATCTTCAGCCAGGTGCCGTCGGCGAGGAGGAAGCCCGACTCGTTGGGGTTCAGCGTCGTCGCCTCACCGTAGCTCTCCGCCATCACCTTCTTGACGGTGTCGAGGTAGGAGGGGTTGCGTCGCATCCCCGACACCGCCAGGACATCGCGCTCGTTGTTCGCCTCCAGCAGCTCACTGATGGTCAGAACCGCGACGCCGGTATCGTCGTCGCCCTGATTCGGTCCCCAGAAGACCTGCACCTTCGCTCCAGCACGGCACCCCTTCGAGACCATGTCCGCCACCCGTTCCTGGATGACCCGCAGGTTGTCCCTGGTGAGCGCCCAGACGCCGAACCCGAACCCCCACTGCTTGATGGCACCGTAGACGCGCATCAGGCGACTGCCAGCTCCACCCGTGTAGTGCACGTACCCCGGCTCGTCCCTCTTGAGCAGGTCGAGGGCTAGGTCCTCGTGGATGTCGTCGAACCCAGGGAGCTGGACCCACTCCCCCCGGTAGTACCAGGCGTGCCACGGGGACGCCTCGAAGACATCAGCGTCGCTCGTCGCGTTCTCGCGCATCTCTCCGCACTGGGTGAGCACGTCGTTCATGCTTCGCGCGTAGAGCACCTCGTCCACGGGCAAGATGGCGTAGTGGTCACCAAGGACGACCATCATGACCCGGGACGTGTCGAGACTCTCCTCCTCCACCATGCACCAGAGCTGCTCCTGGATCGTACGGAGTACCTCTCGGGTCTTACTCCCGGAGATGAAGTGCAGGTCCCACTGCTTGACGGCCCCATGCTCGAGCAACCACCGCTGCGCGGTCATCCCAGGGGGGACATCCGCGGCTACGACCACCTGCTCCGCCACGTCCTCGTGGATCTTCCCCCGGGGCACCTCGAGCGCCTCTTCCCCCCAGAGCCAGTAGCGCCACGGACGCCGTAGGTCGTGCAGCCCTGCGTGAATGCTCACCGAGTTTCGTGCGTCCATGGTCAGATCCCCATCCACTTCACATCCGAGGGTTCCGCGGCGTATCCCTTGACTTGCGCATACCGCAGAACAGTCAACGGACCCTTGACCGCAAACTCTGTCGCGTATTCGGATATCTCACGTACCTGCCTTGCGTTGAGTAGTGGGGTCACCAGTTTTCCGAGGTAAACCTCATCTTCAGGGCTCATGCCCTGCCACACACTTTCCTTTGTGTACGTCGACAAAAACACGTCCCACAACTTGCGCCCTGAATCGCTTAATGCCCACTTTCCACGTGCAGCGCGTTTTGCGAGCTGCCACAGCCACGGCATATCTTCTTCTGTGATGTCAGTTCCAGCTCCCAAGATCCTACCAACCATGTCTTCGTCCACAATGACATCGACATCGTCAGGAACACGCACCTCGAAGACATACCCAGTGCCCTGTGCCTCTCGGTCACGGGTCATCCTGGCGTAGTCACACGCTAGTCGAAAGTTGCTCGTCACGTACACCCTGCCGGGCAGCGGCAAGTTGTCTCCCGTGGTGCGCATGTCCGCACGAACCACTCCATCTCTCAGAACACGCTTTCCAGACTCATGAGGTGAACCATGATAGAATCTCGGCTTCTTCTCGAACACCTCACGGGCCGCTGTATTCTCGTGCATCTCCGACCCATTATCCCCCTCGGCGAATCTGTCCGTCTCGCGCCCCGTGAGCTCGACGTCGACGCTCACCTTCTTCGCGCGTTCCTTGTCGTCCGTCTCGTCGCCGTAGGCGTCGTAGTAGGTGACGTTGGCGTGGAGCCGCAGCACCTCCTCGAGGAACCGAGGGGGGATGGTGTCGGCGACAGCGAGGCTTCGCATCCGGTGGCTACGGCTGCTCTCCCAGTCGGGGAAGTCGGTGTCCACCGCGCTGGCGTCGACCCCTCCGTCCTCGTTCCGAAGAGCGTCCTCGTCGACCAACAGCTTCTTGCCCTTCAGCGCCCGCCCGTACACCTCCAGGATCACGACGTCCTCGAGCTGCTGCTCCACGATCGAATCGGCGATGCGGTACGCAACCTCGAGGTCCTCTGTGAGGTAGACCCCGTTCTGCACGTGCCAGTTCCAGGCCGGCGTCCAACCCTGCCCTTCCCCGATGCGGCTCGGGAGCAGCCCCTGCCTCATGATGGCGGGCAGGTTGCGGGCCGGCGTCGCGTGGTACCACGTGGAGTCCTCGGGCTCGACGTGGGCCAGGTACTCGTGCTCCTGCTCGTGCTCCTCGGCGTACCGCGGGTCGGACCGTCGCACCTCGCGCAGGCGGCGGGCGTACTCACCGAGGGTGGTGCCGAGGCTGCTCCCCATCCGTTTTCCCGAGCCGAGCGTGTAGTCGAGGCGCCAGAGCTCGAGCTCGTTCCACCTTGGCATCTCCCGAGACACCTGGGCGAGCACCCACGCCTGGGTGAGATCCGTCAGGGGATGGTGCAGCCACACGATGCCGCGCTCGCGATCCACAACGAGGTACCGGCTCCCGTGCCCCCACCAGGTCATGGGCTCACCGGATCGGTGGGTCAGCACGACGTCGCGGTTGTACCGCTTCCCCGAGGATTCCTCCTCGGCGATGAAGTCGCGGAGGTGAGAACCGTCGGCCATCGCGAACTTGACGGTGACCTTGGGGTTCTGGCGCAAGGTGGCGCGACGAGCGTTCGTCTTGAACCCACGCTTCAGGCTCACGACCTCTCTGACGTCGCTACCCACAACGGTGACGACCCCATCGTAGCCATTGCCACGGAGGAATCCTGACAGTTCCCGGCCTGTCACCCCGAACATCCTGTGGAGGCGCGCCTTCCAGGACTTGTCGTCGTATCCGAAGGCGCTACTCGGGCTCACTCCTCGAGGGACCGGGTGGTTGAATGCCAACACGAGCGGGTTCTCGAACTCCATCCACCCAGACTCCCATGGCGGATCTACCTGGTGTCCATCAGGCACCAGGATGACGTAGAGGCCAGCCGGCTCGAGACGCTGCTGGAACCGGTCTGCGGCCGTCGGTGCGGGGGCTCCGCCTGGCATTCTGGCATACCGGAAGCGCACCGGAGCTCCGGTCTCGAAGTGCTTCCCATACTGGTCAGCGCTGGTAAGCCCAAGGTCCTTCATCGCGTTACCCTCTCCCCGTCGATCTCCATGATGCGCGTCACCGGATGCGGGTTCCGAAACTGGTGCCGACCAGAAGCTATGTCGGCGTCGTCCTCGTCCGGCTCGAGCTCGTCGAACGGCACGATGACCCTCAGCACCGACGGCTCGCCACCGAAGTGCCCCGCCGCCCGGCGCGCGTAGAAACTCGCGTCTCCCTTGCCCGACCCGTCGTAGAGCGCCGTCAGGTAGACGTACCCGGGAGTAGCTTCGTCCCAGATCCGTTCGTCCACGTCGGGCTGGAGCCCATACTGGAGGATCGTCGGCAGCAGTTCGGAGGACGTGCCGTGGTACAGCCAGACGTCACGCCCGGCGTACCTGCGACGCTGCTGCGCTAGCGTGAGCCATGAGTCGAGCTCGAGCGCCTGCTTCTCCCACCTCTCCTGCTCGCGCTCTGCCTTGCGGCGGCTGCGAGCCGCGGGAGCGTCCTTCTTGAGCTCCGTGATCCTCTCCTCGACGGCGTCCTCGACCCCGGGCTCGTGCTCCTCGAGAGCGGCGTAGAGGTTCTGCCAGCGGATGTAGCCTGGCCTACCGGAGCTCGACCAGGCCCTCGCGTACCTCTCGATGAGCTGCCGCTGCGGCGCCGACAGCAAGGCCTCCCTCTGATTGTCGCGCCCAGCCACGTCTCACACCAGCTTTCCGTTCACCCGCAGCTCGCTCGTGAGCCAGTCGTAGGCAAGCACCTGCGGCTTCTGCTGGAGGCGCCAGCCGAGGTTGCCCATGTGGAGGTCGGTGACCCAGGTGCTTCCCGTCTCCTTCAGCACCGAGGAGACCATCTTCCCGATGCCGTCGAACGGAGAGCGCAGGGAGTCGGCCACCGCGACGTAGCTCTTGCGCCAGATGTGCTTGCGGTTGCTCGGCTGATGCTCGGCCAGGTTGGTCACGTCCGTGAGGTCGTACAGCTTGCGCAGATCCTCGTCGAAGGCGGCGCAGCGCTCGAACATCCGGTCGGTCACCTCGTAGCCGCCGTCGGCGAGGAGCTCGGCGAGGTTGACGAAGAGCCAGTCGTCCTTCATCGGCAGCGACTTCGGCAGGTCAGCAGCGAGCTCTCCGAAGAGGTACTGGCGGGTCCGTGGCCCCGGGCTCATCGACGACCCGGTCACCAGGGGCTCCACCGACTCGCGCAGGACGAAGTAGGCGGGCTTCTCCCCGATGTCCTCGACGACGCCCGCCTCGAACACCTCCGGCACTCCGCGCACGGTGCCGTGCCGCGTGTGCTGCATCTCGTACATCATCTGCCATAGCTCGTACTCACCTTGGTCAGCGGTGACCTTGAGCACCGCCTTGCCGCTGGGGTCCACGCCACCGAATGTGCAGCCGATGGCACCGCACCCGAGGAGCCTGTCGATGCGTCCTCCGGTCTCGTCAATGGCCTGCTGGAGCCCGGCAAGGTTCCATCCATGGTGTTTGGCGAGCTGCTTGATGTTCTTGATCGCGGACATGGCTCAGCCCTCTCCACTCTCGAAGTTCGTTTGGCGTGGCAGGTGCGACTCGATCACGTAGTACCCATGCGGGTGACGGTACGCCTGCACGACGAAGGCCTTCGGTCTGGCCTTCACCCCTCCGAGGTGAGGTACCTTGTAGGGCAGCGAGGCGATGCTGCGAAGAGGGTTGCGCGGCCGAGCGTCGTCTTCGCCAGCATCCGAGACCTCCAGCACGATCCCGTCGCCCCGGCTTGAGTAGGGGTCTGGCCACAGGACCTTGTCTCCGTGCATTGGTCTGTCGTTGCCAGCGAAGACCACAGCGAGCCTAGTGCCTCGCACCAGCTCGTCCCAGCAGTCCTTCTGGTTGCGGCCGGAGAACGAGAAAGTGATGTCGTAGTTGCCGACGGGAGAAGCGCTCGGACCACGACCGGGTAGCTTGGTGTAGTCGTAGAAGGTGACAGGGCTTTCACGATCCGGAGCAAACGCCTCGAACAACCACGGAGCGAGGTCCTCCCACGGCAAGTCACTGAACGTGTTGAGGCGCACCATCGGCTCCTCGCCGCGCTTTGCTGCACCGTCTGCGTGCTTCTTGATCGATCTGGCCAGCATCAGCGAGAACTCGTTCGGGTGCTGGTGCAACAACGTCGTCAGCACGAACTTCTTGACGTAGTTGTGTGTGATGGTGTTCTGCCCAGTCTCCGACAGGCATGACTCCCGGCAGAACCTGTTCGAGCGAATGCAGTGCGTGAAGCCGCGACTCTCCATAGGGTGGTTCGTGAGCCGCTGATAGAGGTCGCCAGTCAGCTCAACGAACCGCTCCGCCCACTCAGGATCGTCGACCGGGTGATCGGTGCCGGCATAGTAGATCATGAACTCCCGGTCCCGGTGAAAGCGGGTCATCATGGACCACCAACGATCGTATGGCATGAGCGACAGAGCTGTGATGGCAGCCGGCAGCCCTGTCATCACAGCCTTCTCGGTCTTGAAGTTTCCACCGAGCCAGGCGTCCCATAGGTCGCCTGGGCTGTTGGTGTAGGTCGTTTTCGTCCGCTTGGGCCCATGAACGCTCGGGAAGTAGTCACGAAGGACCCTCCACGCCTCGCGCTGCATCTCCCTCGACTCGAAGTGCTGCCGTGGGATGCTCTCGAGCACCGCCGTCTTCTTGGCCTGCAGCGGAGCGTCGGACTTCTCACCACGGCGAAGCAGGCTGAAGGCCGGGTTCGCAGCCATCTTCATCCCTCTGCCCTCTTCTGGGAGCTCGATGTCGTCCACCACCGGCGAGAGCCCGCGCTCCAGGGCCCACCCGATCGCATCCTGATGCGTCTCTGCCTCCGCGATGACGTCTCCGCTCGCGTCAAGAACGATCCAGCACTCTTCCATCAGCGCCATGGCTCAGCTCTGCTCCCTCACCAACCGGAGGAACTCGTCCATCGGGAAGCTCTTTCCGGGGTCGGTGTGCGTGCTCTTCTTGAAGGCCTTGGTGACCTCAGCGTGCGTCGTGATTCCACGCACCCCGTAGTTCAGGCCGGAGGCGTCGATGAACTGCACCGGGATGTTCCAGCGCCGGCAGAGGTAGGCCACAAGCCGGGCCGTCCGCTGCAGTACCCTCCAGCTGAACTCGTCGTGCCACTCGTCCGCCGACTGCCTGGCGGCGCCGGCCATCTCGATGCCGATGCCCGTGCGGTTCGCGCCGGGTGCGTGCCAGGCGACGTACTCCTCCTTCACGCTCTGGGTGACGGTGTCGGCATCTGTCGCGAAGTGCCAGCTGGCTCGAGGCGCATTCGGCCCCGCGCACCACTTCGCCAGCGCCTCGGCTGCCGTCAGCGTCTCCTTGATCTCGGCCGTGTGCAGGACCACGTACCGGATCTCCTTCGAGCGGTCGACCTTCGTGTAGTTCTTCGCCTCCAGGTAGAGCGAAACGATGTCCTCGAGCCCCTCGTGTACGGTACCTAGCTCATCCGGAGGGAAGTTCACGGATGACACCGGGGCTGACTCCTCAGTGGATGCCTGCTTAACGCCCGCGATGCGCAGAACCTTGAGCGGTCCCTCATCGCTCACTAGGCACCAGAGGTCCTGGTGCGCCGCGACCTCAGGGAGGCGCATCTCGGTTCCGTCCGCCTCCATCGTGAGGCTCACGGGCTGCAAGCACTGGCTGTAGTCGACGTGCTGATCGTTGTGCTGCGTCCCCAGCGTCTGCCACATCTTGAAGCCGCTGGCGCTTCTGTACGGTGCCGACCTCGTGTACCACCCGTAGTTCGCCGCCTTGCCCACCGAGCTGGAGATGCGGTTGCTCAGCACCCAGTGCTTGCCGACGTTCGAGATGATGCGCGGAGGCTGGGTGGCAGCCGCCAGCGCCTTCTCCACGTCATCACTGTGCTTCACCATGGCCCAGGTGTCGTCCATGTACGGAGAGAGGCCCTTCATTGTCCTGGTCGCCGTGTCCGGCGGCTGGATGCGCGGCTCAACCGTCACCCCGCACTGCCGCACCACCTCGTCCAGGATGAAGGTCGTCGGCAGCGATGCCCCAAGCATGTCGCAGACCTCCTGCGCCGTGCGGGGAGAGACGTTCACGCGCACCGCGTCCCCCGGCTCCCCCACCATCAGGGCATCGCGGGCAATCCAGAACTTCCCACGGTGACCCATGCGGGACACTTCCACTGCCTGCCACTCGATGGGCAGGAAGTGTCCGTCCTTGATGGCCTGCACGACACGCGCCTCACGCTCCGGCCCCCGGCTGGGCCAGTCCCTCATCAGCTCGCTCGCCTTCATGGTGCTCCTACAACTCCCCCCAGCCGCCACGGTGTCTGGTCTTGATCGACATGAAACCCTCGAACCCGATCACTACGTGATCGAGCAACGAGAGGCCCATGCACTTTCCTGCCTTCGTTAGTTGTTCCGTCATCTCGATGTCCGTTTCGCTTGGAGACGGGGATCCGCTTGGGTGGTTGTGGGCAACAACGAAGGCGCTGGCGGCGGTGAGCAGAACGACACGCAGGATGTCGGAAGCCTCACCAGTGGCGCCACGCGACGATCCGATCGCGGTTTCGTGCACGGCGAGCGGCACCAGGGCGCTGTTCACCGGGATGGTGACGAGGTACTCCTGGTTGGCACTGGCGAGGTGCGCGAGAAGGCGAGCGACGTCGTTCAGGCTCCGTAGCGACGGCATGAACTTGCCCTCTCGGTACGTGGTGCTTCTGACGAGCGCCGTGCGTACCAAGAGCCCCTCGTACTCCTCGGACGCCACGACAGGGAACTCGACGCGCTTCTTCCGACGAGCAGCGTTGCGCCTCGGGACCGGCTCCTCCTCGTATGCTCGAAGCTCCTCCGGCTCCGCGTAGAAGACGACGTCGGCCTTGTCCATGCCCACGAGAATACCCGTGGGCTGAACTACCGCGCCACTTTCAGAGATTCAGGCAGAGAAGCTGGCTGCACTTGGCACCGGACGGCCAACCTGCACAGTCCTGTCGCTCCACCAGGTGAGGTCCATGGCCTTGCTGAAGCGGTCCCTGGCCCCAGCCGTCGCCCGCATCGCTCCGCCACCTCGAGCGGCTGCGTTGACGAGCACCGACTTGCGCAGCTCCCAGGCTTCGACGACGTTGCACCGGATCCCGGCGTTCGCGAGCATCCATCCGAGGTAGACGTCGTCGTTCGCGAACAACTCCGGGCGCGACCCCATCTCGATCACCCTCTTGGTCTGGATCATGGATGCATCGTAGGCCCACCCGTACTCACCGTGCAGGAAGTCGCACCGCCCGCTGCCAACCGGAGCCAGCGGCCGTGCGGCGATGAAGCCGTAGAGCCCAGTCGGCATCCCGCTGGCCTCGAACCCATCGAGCAGCGCCTCTGCGAACCCCTGCGGGTAGACCCTGTCGTCGTCGAAGGTCACTACGCGGTCGCTGGCCTCGCAGAAGTCCGCAGCGAGGTGCTTCTTCCCAGGACCGATTTCGGCGACGATCTGCACCTCGACGTCGATGCCACGGCACGCACCGATCACGGCGTCGGAGACTCCACTGGATCCAGTCATCACCAGGACCCGGTCCACTCCGCGCTGGGACCGGATCGACTGAACGGTGGGGGCGATGAATGCTGCCCGCTTCTCGTATGTGGCAACTGACGCTACGACAGACATGCGGCTCTGCTTTCTGTCGCCGCGCTACCAGCAGCGACGGTCAGCGAGGATATACCAGGGATGCGTCGGGAGCAATCAGAACGTCGAGTCCAACGGCCTTGGGGA
>Ga0172380_10008806_pt1 | contig 10900 bp, 6 predicted proteins | sample Leawe162metaG_FD_119747 | JGI IMG/M metagenome (GOLD analysis project Ga0172380, IMG submission 119747) | Leachate microbial communities from a municipal landfill in Southern Ontario, Canada - Leachate well 162 metaG | ecosystem: Engineered > Solid waste > Landfill > Unclassified | place...
CGCTTGGTTACACCTTTACGGTACGGGTAAACAAGGACATTCTATTTGACGGCCCATATCGGGATTCCCGGCAGGCCAAACCTACAGACTTACCAGTTGCGCGCGGCCAGAGCGTTGCAGGTACTCGCTGATGGTGTCGCTGGCCTGGTAGATCCCAACTGGCTAGTTCAAAAAGCTCCTCGTCCAGAAGATCTTCAGGCCACATGTGATTTACTTAACGTTTCGTACCGGCAAGTTATCAAAATAATGGGTACAAACCCCCGAATCCATGCTACTGTGTCGCTATGCCAGTAACAAAACGATTGAAAGCTAAGGTAGTATCCGAACAGCCGGCACAAGGTGGAACTACCATTCACCTGACCTTCTCTCCTACGGGGCCAGAGAATACGGCGTTTTTCCATGTGATGCCTCCGGGGGGGGCGCTTCTTTTGTATAGCACCAATGAAGGCGCTTTTTTTCAGCTGGATAAAACGTACTTTGTAGATTTCACTCTAGCTCCCTAGGCGCACAACATGAAAAAGTTGCTGCTATCCTGCGTCCTTTTGTGCGGGAGCCTTCAGGCTACCGCACTTACTGAAGTCCAGATATCGTGGAACATCATGGAAATTTCCTCTGGCAATTACGTCTGCGGAGGACAACTGTTCGTTAACTTCACCGGAACAGTTTGCGATGGAGTCATCCCCGGATTCGATGGCTTTGACTTTGATGTGCTGGCCACGGCCGCAGAAACACCAGGGTTCGTATTCGCAGAAGTCTTGGTTGAAGGAGTCGTGGCGGATGGACTGGTGGGGGATGGACTAGATCCCCTGCTTTATAACTGGGAAATCTCGGCATTTGGGCAAGCATCCGTCAGCGCATCCTTTATGATCGTCGGCGGTGACGGCGATGGGCTGTTTGAGGCGTTCGGATCATCAGGTGGAGGACAGGACGGTCCAGGCGCCGCTTTCAGCGCAGTATCCGACATCGCGGGGCTTCCATGCGGTCAGGCCGTCAATCCATGTGTCGAGCAGAGCCCAATCGCGTTCGTGTTTGGTGAACCCATCTACCAAAACGCTTTTACGTCAGCCGGATTCGTCATGACGCACATTAACGGGGACAATCTTAAATCTGAGGCGTCTGCACAAGGCGTTTCGGGAACTACTGTAGACTCCATCTTTGATGCGGCCGGCAACCCCATCTCAGGAGTGCAGTTTGTTGCTGTGAGCGGTCCATCCGAGGTACCAGAGCCAGGATACTGCATACTGGCTGGATTAGCGATCGTCTTCATGTCGGTATACCGTCGATTCAAGGGGCTCTCAGCGTGATTTCGTAGAATCCCTGAGAATTGCTCGTAGTTGTAGCGGTGCCTCCTGATCCCCCATAACTGCACGCACCGCTTGTCCCGTCAAGAGTGAACTGCGTTCTGTCCACCACCGTAACGGTTTGATTCCCATCAGCATTGGCACACACACTGGCCACCGACACTGCCATCCCCGTCACCAAGGAATGCCCCACTCCTGTAGTTAACTGAATCGGCGTTCCGCTAGCCGCCGTAACCGTCATGCGTGGGCGGATACCAAACCACACTTGGTCTGCCCGTGAGGCCGTCACAGACTTAAACACACCTGTATAGTCGTTGCCTGTATTGACGGATGTCCCATCACTAGTGGCGGTATTCCACCCTATGGTGCGGAGGCTGGCAGTCGTGCTGTGCCGCACGTCGTAAGTGATATTCTGGTTTTTAACGCCGGCCCAGGTCAAGCTGTAGACTGTTCCGCTATAGGTAAGGGCCACTGAGGAAACGTACTCTTCAGGCGATCGTCCCGTATCTTCCCAGAATCCAATGTTGTCAAAAGTGCACGTTGTGTTGACCCATTGGGCGCCTTGCGTGTCCCAGTAGAAACGGGTGAGCCCGTTAAAATATCCAATGTTTTCCGGGCCGCCAACCTCTGGCTCATTAGGCCAGTTTGTTGACGACGATTCCCCAACCTGATGCTGTGGATGCGGATTGAACTCCATCCACATCCACTCATTGCTGTACATATTAAGGCCCATGAGATGGTAATAGTGGGCGCCTTGGTAGCTCGATCCGCCTCCGTTATCGTGGTCCCGGATATAGGTTCCCAGTTGTAAATTATCGGCGCCTCCCGAATCGCGGGTGATGTTTTTGTTGCACTTGACGTGCATCCCCATACGATTTCCAGCAATATTCCAGGTTCCACCGAGGAGCGCACCTTGCGCGTACCCGCAACTAAGGGCTGTACATGGAGCAGTGAAGGTGTAGGCTGGTCCTGGAAGGAAGTGCCAATAAATTCCGCAATCGGCGCCTCCGCATCCCGATACTGATCCTGTCACCACCCACTGGTTGCTGGTCAGGGTGGCCGATTGGCCTGGATCTTCACCTGTGTACACGATGAAATTAGGGCCATTATTTCCCGTGCGGATTGCTTGATTGAAGTCTTCCAGTGACTCCGTGATAACAAATTCCTCTGCAGGACTGGCAGCCTGCGTCGTAAACTCCGCTGTTCTCCCATCCCTGAACTGATACCTATACCTACCGGCCGTTTCCAGCCGCGGATGGTATATCGTGTCAGGGGTCAATCCCGTAATCACGGTGCAGCCTTGGCGGCCGACTCTCGTCGTTACATCGCTCCCGATGTCATCGCTGTACGCACGGGTGGTGGACACCCGTATCGTCGCCGTATTCCTGTCATAGGCAGACCAACAAATGGTGGCTCCGCCATCAGTCACGGAGTCAATGCTGTTGATGTAGGTATCGAGGTAGGGATTGGGCAGCCCAGAAACTGCCGTTTCCGTAGCCCATTCCACGACGTTTTGATCTACTCCGGGGTCTGCTCCGTTCGTTCCCGTTCCCTTAAAAACACTACTGGAAGCCAATCGGTAATTGCGATTAGCGTAGTCTTCATAATCCATTGAACTGGAGACGGTTACGCCCGTGTACGTATTGTTCGGGACACCAGGAACGCTCACGTTCCAAGTAGTGGTCGATTCAGTGACCCCAGCGGGTACCACATAGCAACCGACAAGATCTGACGGGGTACTGGCGGTGACGCAGAAGCGCGAACCAGGGAGCAAGCGTGCGGCTGCTGCCCATACGAACGTTGCCACTGCTGAGGCCACTGGCACTGATCCATTAGCCTCTGTAGTGGCGAATGTCGGAGCTGTGCGGCCCCATACTCGGCTGAATCCAGTGCCGCATGGATCACCACCATAAGATGTACTCAGGATGGCATTCGGTGTACTATTGTAAACTCCTGAATAATGACTGACATTACCGTAATACCTGACATTACCGTTGGGAGTGGCTAACCATTCGTTCGTCGACGGGATGCAAGTACCTCCACCCCCTGAGTTGGATCCGACAAAGCGGCTGGCTGACTCATCCAAATTATCCATAATCGTCATATTGGCTCTAGGGATAGAGTCAGCCGTTCCAAATCTCCCATGAATGTTTAGTACGGCCGCTTCTGAAAAATTCGTATTCTGGTATGTCGTTCCGTTCTGCCTATTGATAAATGAGTTATGCTTGTACGTCCCGGAGAACTGTTGCTGAAGAGCGGTGCCTGCATACTGGCTCCATCCTATAGTTCCTGTATCTTGAATACGAACTGGATAACCACCAGCACCCAGAAGTGCAGCAGCTGTTCCAATCTCAAAAATGTTGTTATCGATGGTTATATTTCCCGGCCAAGCGGTGGCTTTATTTTGAGAGTCATCTGTAAGCCTAAGAACTAGCCCTGCCGTGGACTTTCCTGCAGAGTTATACTGGAACCTTCCCTGGCCTGATGGCAGCGTACCTCCCTGTGTACTTCCAGCATCAATCAGGGCCATAGGAGTAGGACCTGCCAAGTCCGCAAAATCACCAGTTCCCTCACTGGCGTAATAGATTTCCCCTATGCGCCCAAAGAACGAGCCAAGACCACTAATTACAGTGGTTGTTCCCGGAGTAACTGTCAGAGGTATTAGCGGTCCCTGTGATTCTGCTTGAATGCTCCCCTGCGCAATCGCGGTTACCGTATCTTTACAGATATTGTTTCCCCAATAGATGGATTTAAGTGCCGCATTTGGTCCATCTTGCGAAGGTATCCAGTTGAATAAATAGCAGAATCCTCTCTGGCTACCAAAAGTCATGGGGAAGGTATTTTGAACGATATTTCCTTCGTAGTGCATACCGGCAATGCCGCTTTTGAACTCGGCACCATTCTTCTGACTCCACCCTAAAAACTGGGGTGTCACTGTCGTAGTAAGATAGCCTGTACCGGTGAATCCAGTGGAGTTTACCGGTATCGTCAGGGTGGTACCACTTACTTTCGTATACACGTACTTATTGCTATTAAGTGCCGCCCAACTTCCAGTTCCACCGCTAAACAATGCGGAAGACTGCCCACCCGTGCCATTAGTGAACCAGTCCCAATTGTCCATCCCAGAATTGAGAGTGATTGTAGTTGGATTCCCTGTAACCACGCTAGCTATAAGTTTGGCGTTCCATGGCGCCATGATATCAGCCGCACCAACTACCCATCGAGTGCCGCCTGCATTGCACTCCCAAATCGTCCCGTTGGCTCTGTTGCGCCACAATGCGCCAGGAAAACACCGAGGCTCAGAAGCACCGAGCGGCATATTGAGTTGTCGCCATGTGGAACTCTCGGTACGAATGTAATGCTGGCTCATGTCGTCCGTGTCGCTCCAGGTCTGCCCGGTGATGGCTGCGGCTACTGTCGGTATCGTCGCACTTTCCGGGTCCTGGTCATACGAATAGGTGGCATATGACCCTGGACGGAAAACGTGATTCCCTTTGTAAACTACTCCTTCAGGATTCCTGTTTGATATTCTATCCCTTCCTCCACCAGTAAACGACGCTTCCGTAGACGATGTAATCCTGTTATTCCTGATCTCCACGTTGCGCCCCGCGTTACCGATTGCGATTGCGTGAGATTCCTGATTTCCTCTGGTGAAGTGTATTTCATCGATGTAGCTATTGGTGATCACAACGTCATTTGCCGCGATATTGATACCTCTGTTCGGACCCTGATCGAACGCATATCCGTGAATCCAGCATCGATCTATGACAATGTGATGCGGGGTGTCGTCATACAACATAGTTCCCGACAGTGGCAACATATTAATCAGATTTGCTTGCGACCACACACCTGTTGTACAGTTGGCGATTTCAAGACCAACAAACTTCCAGTAGGCGGTCTTTGCAACAAACTGGATAACATTCTCAGTCTGCGCAAGACTTGCCGGCGTGGTATCTATGTTGCAGATCTTTGCCATGTTCGGAGCGTCGGAGGGAGAAACACGATACCCCGCTGGAATATCTCGGGAACCGGACGGCAACAGATCCACGGCGGAACTCTGAATCGTTACATATCCGGATCCCGTGTGTTGCGGAATCGTCCAAGCCGTCCCTTTGGTTGTACCGAACTCTTCCCCTGCCTGCAAGATGATTTTGTCTCCCCCGACCGATGCGTTGATCACCGCTTGCAGGTCGCTTGAATCGCACGTAGGAGGACCGGCAAGGCATACTCGCACAGTCGCGGCCTGAAGCGGAATAACAGCAAGGATAAACAGAATAAGTAGCGGAGTCATGGAAGTTGGAAATCCAATGTAATAATGAGACCGGCAGTTCCGGTCCCTGCCGTATCCACATCGATGCGGACTACCTGATTTATCGCTACGTCATCATTGCTGGTATTGATGACCGCTGGAGTTGTCGCAGTACTTGAGTCGTCTTCGTTTACATCCACTGTGAGGTTAGTGCTAAGCACATCGACCACAGTTCCAGAACATGCGTTGCCGGTCGCTACAATGGCGCATCGCGCGACATCTATATTTGGCAAACCAGAACTGGAGACAGTGATTACCTGCGCGTGAACCCCCACCAAATTCATTCCGGCGATCATGGCAGGGACGCGGTAATAATACTTGCCGTCTCCAGTCGTAACGGTAGTTCCAGGAGGGATGACCACCAATTCGACAGACTGGAGACTGCAAGTCGCGTTCGTCATACAGACGGCAGCCGGGTCCACCGCGAGAGTCGCCTTGCCATTAGCCACTACCTTGGTTAGGCCCGTCCCTGCCTTAACCACGGTATTGCTAACGCGAGCAGCCTGACCACACTGGATAATCGTATAGACCGCTGACGCTACCGTAAGATCGCAGACCGGCACCGCCGTTTCCGGGACTGTCGGGGTGGTCGCGTTCCTGAAGGTCATCTGGCCGGTCACGCTGCTGGTGGTGATACCCGTTGTGGCCTCAGTTACCAATATTCCGTCTTCGTCCAAGAAGATCTTGGCAGCGCCCGTTCCTGCGCTGAACGTGACCGCGCCACCAATGGTTGTGGGCATCGGATAGTTTCCTACCAACAGCACGCCTGACGTGATGGTCAGGACTGAAGCGCTGGTCGCCACAGCCTTAAAATCAGTCAAATCAGAGTAGCTCGAAGCTCCGCCGCCGCCACCCGCAACAGCAAAAGGCCCTTCCCAACCGTAAGTTAGAACGCCATTGTTGACGCAAACGTAAAGCGATGCATCGGCTGCGCCCGCATTGTTTCGCACATAGACCTGGCCTGCTTCCGATGCATCATCGCACCGTCCCGATGCGGGAGCACCAGCCCCGCTCTGTACACGCCCAGTGACCGTAATGCCGCGCCAGAAGGCTGCACTGCTGATAAGTGATAGAACAGCACCTTCTTGGCTTTGCAGCGTCAACGTAGCATCGCCGTTTATGTCTCCTGACGAAGCCGTAATCACCACAGGGCCGAGATTGTCGTTAAATAACAGAAACTCGCAAGGATACGTGAGCAGAGGCAGCGTTACTGCTATTCCGGTTGAATTATTGAATCGCTTGATCGTTCCGCAATCACCGGACACAACTGTATAGGTGGTTGCCGTTATGGTGGAGGTAAAGTTTCGTCCGAAACTAAGGGTTGGATCGACTAAATCTCCACCCTTAACAATCCCGCCCGATACCGTCAAGGAATTTAGGCCAGTGCCACCTCCAGTTGAAATCGTGCAATCGGTTTGCGAGGTACCGGCGTTATCTGCACAAGTTACAGCGGCTCCGATAAAGTTAAGGGCGTTTCGAGCAGTCAGGGCTACGCCTTCCTCGAAGATCGCCTGGATAGCCGCAGGGGGAGTCGGAATATCGCAATCGGTAGCTGAGGTCGCCACATTATTTACGCAAGTCACGCCCGCGCCAGTGAAGTTGAGTGTCGGTTGCTGCGTCAGACTTACGCCCTCCTCTTGCACCGTACCGACAGACGGAGAGGCAACAACTTCTCCACCGATTCTGTCTAGTTTTTTGGTGAACGGATTATAGACGTAGCCTTGCGCAAACACGGCAGAACAGGACAAAAACAGCAGAATACTTACACGTATCATTGGTATGTCACCTTGGTGGAACCTGTTGCTGTAGCTCTGTCATCACAGATATTTCGTGATCCTGGTGTGCCGCTGGCCCATTGCTTAAGAACGACATTGTTGGCCCCGTCATAGCTCAGCTTCTGTATTGCCCACTGACGGGCGGATGATCTAGGGGCAGTTGTCGTAACAGTCAGTGTGGCTTCCGTGTAGGTCGCATCAGCCACGGACGCTGACACGAACGTAAACTCGTTCGCGTCAACGATTGTCAAAACGTAGTAGGTCCCGTTAAGGTCACTGTCCACAGTAGCTCCGCTGACCGTCACGGCATTACCAACCGCGAGCCCATGCCCAGGTGCCGTAACCGACGCCACGTTAGCTGCGTCGATAATGTTGGTCAGCGTTGAGTCTGTGCGTTTGAATGAATATGCCTGTTGCACCGCCTCAGCCCAACAGGCGTAATCCAGAAGTGATCCAGTATAGAATCCCCTGAAAGTCCACCCCTTATGGGGAGGCCCCTCTGATTGATTGACGGCTGAACCTTCTTGCGCCCAGGCGACCGAACACACGAATACCGCGATGGCCGCAAGGCCAAAAATGCGCATTGGATGAACTCCTTTTATTGAGGTGGTGCTGGAACGGGCGGCCGGTTTAAGAACCAAACCGCTACCGCCGTACGGTTAGGAAGGTGTAGCTTTTGGAAGATCCTGATTAGATATTCTTTGATAGTGCCTGTGGTAAGGCACAGTTCGAAGGCAATCACTTTGTTGCTCTTGGCCTGTGCGATCAGAGCCACGATGGACTTTTCGCGGGCCGTCAATTCAGTACCCGCTTTGAGGACTGAGCGCCCCTTCGGTGCATGACATGCAACGCACTTGGACTCGCGCCCCGCAGAACCAAAATGTACACCGCACTTGCTGCACGTGCGCGGAATGAGGACGCAAGGCAACGGTCCTGCGCGGGGCACTTTATACGACATTGGAATGGAAGAACAACCACGTTACTGAACTGGATCTGGAGTTTCCAACTGATCTTTGACGGCTTGTCCTGCCGTCCCTGCGCGATAGAGTGCGGGATTGATCGCCACTTTACCGCCAGCCTTTGCTAACTTTTGCGTTTTCCCCATTGCCGTTAGCACCTCGCCCATTGCACGTGGAGAGGTCAGCAACAGTTCGGCAGCAAACGCCGGATGAACCATGCCTTGAGAGATTGCCAGCATAATACCGGCCCCGGTCGTCACACCAGCCAAGCCCCGCGGAGCGGTCTGGCTCAAGTGATAGCCAGCCAATTGCCCTTTAAGATCATCTGATGTGAATTGGCCAAGGGCTTCGGTCAGAACCTTCCGATATTCATTGTTCTGTTTCAGCGCAGTGCTCAACTTCCGAATCGCAGATCCCTTGTCAGCGTTCTTCCCGAGAGAAAAGTTCTTCTCAATCGTCTGGATAAAGTCGGATGCTGCCGCGTACTCTCGCGTCATTTCCTTGTATCCTGGCACGTTGTCGTTGAGAACCTTCTCTACAGACTTTTTTATACCCTGAACGAATGCCCGCGCACTGCTGGAATCTGAATAGAAGTCCCCGATACGCCGCTTCAGCGTATCGACGCCCAACGGCGTCAAGTCTCCAGGCTTCGATCCCCACGTAACCACGTCGTGCACAATACCCTCGAACAGCTTGCGCTCGGAAGGATTGGCGATTGGAACCCTGCTTAAATCTAATCCATTAGGTGTGACATGCGCACCAAATGACTGCAACTGACTCATCATCTCGTTCCGCACAGGGGTTAGGTCCAATGTTACGGATGTGCCCGGAGCGGCGCTTTTGGAGACAGCCCGACCGGGCGTCGTTAGCGAGGCAGCCGTTTGCTGCACCTTTCCGGTTGCAGAAGCTGCCTGATTCGCTACAGTGGCCGGTGGCGCCATGCCTTTACCGATGTCATTAAGGCGTTCCCGGTAACGCTCGCCGCGAAGATCCCTCACGTTCTGTAAAGCCGTTTTGAATTTATCTACGATATCGACTTCGGAAATATCTCCGCGCATTGCTGCCTTGAACTGGCTGCTCGGGTTCTTCACGGCGGTCCGAATGGCTTCTCCACCAGCCCCGGTTGTAAGACCCAGTGCTTCAGATCCAACCTTTCCTGCCGCGCGGGCCACAGGCTTGACAGCCTTAGCCAATCCTATCATCGGATTGGTAGCGTCGCTAACAGTACCCGCTACTGAAGCCGCCTTTCCCAAGCCCGAAGCCGTTCTGGTAGCACCCGCAGAGCGCGCCAGTCCGGAGCCCGCCCGAAGTGCCCCGCCTACCCCACCAGCAACTGCGGATACATCTGCCGCAGCCCCTACCGGGTCCTCATACAGCGTATTGCCGATAGCTTCCATACTCCCGTAACGGTCCTTGAGCACCTTGGCTGCTGCCTTAGCATGGGGTACATATTCTTTGCCTACTCCCCGCTCCACGCTGGCAGGCGTTTCTGGCGTCATTGCCTGAAACGTGCCGACGGTCGTCTTCAGCAGTGCCTCGCCAGTATCGAGAGGATGCCCCAATGCTGAAGCCATGCCTCCCACCAACCTGCCCGCGCTCTTTGGCACGTTCTTTGCAAAGCCTTGAGGCGTCTTGAATTCCCGCATCGGCAGCGCTGGCGGCTTAGGGATGCCGGGGAGACCGGTCTTCTCTGTTCCTGGGATTGCTGAAGACTCCAACTCGAAACCAGGAGGGGGTGGCGGAATCCCAGCATCCGGCTCCAATTCGAAACCAGCCGGTGGTGCCGGGATTACTGAGCCTTTAGAGCCTTTACCCACTTGCCATTTACCAGTTCGATCACTTCGCCTGTTTGTTTATTGACCGCCCGTTGTGGCCGAGGAGCAGCGGCGGGAGCCCCAGCAGGTACAGCAGACCTGGAAGGTTGCGGAGAGGATGGCTGCTCCTGCCCTGCAGAGGCTTCCTCGCCCAGCATATCTGCCATAACCTTATGACCAGCCTGGACCTTAAACGTACGCATCAGTCCTGCCCGCGCAGCCTTCTTTTGAGCCAACGTTTTAGCGTCATCCCCAAGAACGGGGAAGTACATTTTCTTGTCGTTTTCGTATTCATGGGGCGGGATGGCGGCACCGGACTCTTTACGCAGCCGTGCCTCGGTAAATTGCCGTTGTGCGTTCTGGAGTACCTGATTATTTGAAGACTGCATCGCATACGGAGCGTAGTCGTAATATGCTCGTTCCATTGCACCCTGTTTGCTGACATGATCTTCCAGTCCTGCGAACGTCTTCTCCGCATCCGCGAGCCGCATATAGAAGCCACCCGTTTGCATCTGGTAGCTTGTCGCGGCACGGTCGCTCTTGCCAAATTCGGAAAAACCTGCCTCTTCGAGCGTTGGGCCAATGCGCTCCTGTGTGGCCTTGGTTAGGTTGTTCCATAATTCCGGCTTAGCAAGGATTGTTTTCACCAAGCGGTCATCTCCGGGTTTCCCCGAAACGGATCTGACCGCACCGGCGCTTCCAGCAGCAGCCGGGGCAGGTGTATTAACGCCTTTGCCAACGC
>Ga0172380_10008807_pt1 | contig 10899 bp, 10 predicted proteins | sample Leawe162metaG_FD_119747 | JGI IMG/M metagenome (GOLD analysis project Ga0172380, IMG submission 119747) | Leachate microbial communities from a municipal landfill in Southern Ontario, Canada - Leachate well 162 metaG | ecosystem: Engineered > Solid waste > Landfill > Unclassified | place...
CCTGCGCCGTTTTCTGCGACACGAAACTAAATCTCTTCCGATCGGCGCGGTGCCGGTCGCCTGGAACCTTAACCTGATTCTTCCGGTAGGCTTCGCCTTTGTTTGCGCCAATCTTTTGTTGTTTGGTTTTAACCGGGCGCTTCCAAAAACATACGTTCAACCGTCTTTCAATGTTCAAGCCTTAAATGCGCTCTTCCAAACCCTCATCTTAGAAACAAGCCTGGTTTTTGCCATTTTCTACCTTCTCTGGAGACGCTACATCGGAATCTGGCAATTAGGCCTGAACACCTGGCGCCGGGAATATTTACGCGGCGGCCTCTGGGCATACCTCTCCATTATACCGATACTGATACTGGCCGGAGCATTACTCGGCCTTTTCCGAAAAACCGTTTTACCGGAACAGGAAATTTATAATCTGCTGACCGGATTAACCTCACTGCCCGTTTCGCTATTATTTCTGGTCATCGTCGGGCTGATCGGGCCGCTGCTGGAAGAAATAATTTTTCGGGGTTTCCTTTTTGGAACGCTGCGCAACAGTTTCGGTCCCCGGCGTTCCATGGTCTATTCCAGCCTGATTTTTGCGGCGCTGCACCATTCGCTGGCGGCGTTTCTGCCCATCTTTTTTCTGGCGATGGTCCTGGCTTATCTTTACGAAAAAACCGGTTCCCTCTGGCCCTCAATTGTCCTGCACATGACCAATAATACCGTGGCCACTTTATTTGTTGTTTTCATCCGGAGAGCCATATGATACCGGTACACTATTTTGAACTTAAATTAACATGAAATGCCTGATTATCGGTTCCGGCGGACGAGAACACGCTCTGGCCTGGAAAATCGCACAGTCCCCGGAAATACGCCGTCTCTACGTCGCGCCGGGAAATGCCGGAACTGCTGAAATTGCCGAAAATATTCCCATTCCGGCCGAAGAAATAAATTCACTCCTCTCTTTCGCGCAAAAAGAACGGATTGACTTAACGGTTGTGGGACCGGAAACTCCCCTGGCTGAAGGTGTCGTAAATCTCTTCCAAAAAGCCGGTCTCTCCATCTTCGGGCCAAACCAGGCGGCGGCTCAATTGGAAACATCCAAGATTTTTGCCAAAGAATTCATGGTCCGCCACCGAATACCAACCGCGGAATTCCAAATAGCCGCCTCGCTTTCCGAGGGTAAATCTGTCCTGAAAAAATGGGGCGAAAAACCGGCGGTAATCAAGGTCGACGGACTGGCCGCCGGAAAAGGTGTTTTTATCTGCGACACCCAATCGGAGAAAGAAGAAGCGCTAAAACAAATATTTTCGCGTAAAATCTTTAAGTCCGCCGGTAAAAAAGCGATTATTGAAAAAAAATTGAACGGCGAGGAAGTTTCGCTTCTGGCGATTACCGACGGCAAAAATTATCATTGTTTTCCCTCGGCGCAGGACCATAAGAAAATAGGCGAAAATGATACCGGACCGAATACCGGCGGTATGGGCGCGGTGGCCCCTAATCCTTTCCTGTTGCCTTCGGTTAAACGGCAGGTTATCCGGGATGTAATCGCGAAAACAATCTCCGGATTAGCCGAAGAAGGCATCACTTATCAAGGCATCTTATACGCCGGAATCATCCTGACTGAAGCGGGACCGCAGGTTTTGGAATTCAACGCCCGATTCGGAGACCCGGAAACCCAAGTCCTTATCCCGCTTCTGAAAGACGACCTTTTCCGATTGCTGCTGACAACGGCCCGGGGAAATCTCTTACAATCTAAACCTGCTTTTCGGAAAGGCTGCTCCTGCTGCGTAGTCCTGGCTTCCGCCGGTTACCCGGCGTCTTACCGCAAGGGCCGGGAAATAAATGGGCTGAAAACAGCGTCTAAACTCAAAAACGTGCTTGTCTTTCACGCCGGAACAAAAAAAGAAGACGGGAAAGCGCTGACCAACGGCGGCCGGGTTCTTAACGTCACCGGATTCGGCAAAAATATGACTCAGGCAATCGCAAACGCCTATCTTGGCATCGGAAAAATTAATTTCGCGGGAGCCTATTTCCGGAGGGATATCGGGCAAAAAGCACTGCGTCAAATCGATGGCTTGCCAAAAAATTTTAAAAAATAATAGAATATGAACCGCGGGATCCGCCAAGACCACAGAAAAGTATGAAGCAAAAAGACAAAACTTTAAAAATAATCTTTAAAAGCAGTTCTCTGCGTACTTCGCGTGCTCTGCGGTAAAATATAATTTGACTTAAGAAAACATTTCTGATAAAATTTATCTTTAATAAAATTATGGAAACAAACGAAAAACCCGCGGCACTGCGTATTGAAGGGCTGACCAAAATATTTCATCTGGGCCGAAACAAAAACGTAACGGCCCTGGATAACCTTTCCCTGGAAATTAAGGAAGGTGAAATATTTGGCTTGTTAGGCCCCAACGGCAGCGGGAAGACAACCGCCCTTAAATTGATTCTCGGCCTGCTTTTTCCCACCAGCGGACAAATTGAAATCCTGGGCCGGGACCACCAGGACGTTGAGGTTAAAAACGACATCGGCTATCTTCCGGAAAACCCCTATTATTACCGCTATCTTACCGGACCGGAAATCCTGACTTTTTACGGCCGGATATTCGGAATAAAAAAAGAAAATCTCGAAGAAAAGAAGGAAGAACTGCTCAAGCTTGTTGGCTTATACGACAAACAACACCTCCCCCTGAAACACTTCTCTAAAGGCATGCTGGAACGAATCGGACTCGCGGTTGCCCTGCTCAACAACCCGAAGTTCCTGATTCTGGACGAACCAACCACCGGCCTTGACCCAATCGGCAGCCGGGAAACCAGAAACCTGCTTCTGAATTTACAGGCGGCCGGCAAAACAATCCTTCTTTCCAGCCACTATCTCTCGGAAATAGAAAAAGTGAGCAATCGCGTCGGAATTCTGCACCAGGGAAAACTCTTAGCCCTGGGAACCACCTCCGAACTAATGACTCAGTGGAAAGCGGGAGACATTGAGGACTTATTCATTAAGGTGATCGAATGGTCAAAGCAATCGTAATCGCGAAAAATACATTTCAGGAAGCGCTGCGGATGCGCAGCTATCAGATAATACTGGTCTTCGCGCTTTTGCTCCTGGGCAGCAGCCAGCTTTTTTCCTTCCTGACTCCGGTTGAACAGTTAAAAATGATTAAAGATGTTTCCTTGTCCGGCATCGAATTTTTCAGTGCTTTGATGGCCATCCTTGCCTCAATGACCGCTTTGCGCAGCGAATTTGAAACCAACACCATCTCCACCCTTCTTTCCAAGCCCCTGAAACGGTCCGACTTTATCCTGGGAAAATTTCTGGGTATGGCGCTGGTCACAACCCTGGGCGTGGTCATCATGTCAGTCGTCTTTATCGGGCTCATCCTTTTTAAACAACACTCTTTTGAAATCAGCCTCTTTTCAGCCCTTTTCCTCATCTGGGCTGAAATGCTGGTTATCATCGCCATAACCCTGGCGGTGGCCGCTTTCGCTTCTACCGCATTCACCCTCATCTTTGTCTTCTTTCTCTTTCTGGTCGGACATCTCACCAGTTACGGATTTTCTCTGTCCGGAGAAATGAAAAATCCGGTGCTGCAGGTAATTATCAAGTTCTTCTATAACATCATTCCCAATTTTGAAAACTTCGCTATCCGGGACCAGGTAGTCGTCGGAGGCACAATACCGATAACTTACCTTCTTAAAACATTCGGATACGGAATAATCTACACCGCAATCGCCCTTATCGTCTGCCTCTATTTCTTCCGATACCGCGAAGTATAGGATTAAGGGGTTGTAAAAAAAGCAAATGACCAAAATAACTTACCGGAACTCATCCATTGCCGCCATCGTTCTGCTTTTCCTGCTCCTTTCTCCGCTCCAAAACAAGATTGACCTGCAGCGTAAACAGATGGGGTTTGAGCAGAGACTGCTGCTGATGCCGGGGCAGATTACCGGAAGTCTCATCCTGGGCGGATTTAAGGGTCTGGCCGCCGACCTGCTCTGGCTCCAGGTAGAAGAACTCTTCCATTCCGGACAATCATACAAAATGCTCCCCATCCTTCGCTCCGTCACTTTTCTCCAGCCCAAATTTGTCACGCCCTGGGCAGTGGGCGGCTGGCATCTGTCTTACAATATTTCGGTAATGGTAAAAGACCACCCCGAACAAGAAAAAGCCTGGATTCAAGCCGGCGTTGACTTTTTGAAAGAAGGTATCTCCTACAACCCGGAAAGATACGACCTCTATTTCGAACTTGGCTGGACGTTTTTTAATAAAGTCAAAAACTACGCGGAAGCGGTCAAATACCTGGAATTAGCGTGCAAATTCCCCAGACCGGATTATATAGACGATGCCCTGGCACACGCCTACGAAAAGAACGGCCAGATTGACCGGGCAATGGAAACCTGGAAAGAAATCATAAACAGTGGTAACAGCTTCAGTCCGACTGCGGTAAGGATGCTCCACAACCTTAAAACGTACGGTTCTACAATCGTGCCAGAGAAAAAATGATATTTGTGGTCTCCGCGGCTTCCGGGACCGGCAAAACAACTATCCTGAAAATTCTTGCCCAAACATACAAAATCCCCCGCTTTACCACCTGTACCACCCGGCCACCCAGACGAGGTGAAAAAAACGAACGTGACTATTACTTCCGCACTGAATCAGAATTCCAGAATTTAATCGTATCCAACGGACTGGCCGAATGGGCATCGGTCTATGGATTCCATTACGGTACGCCCCGCGCGAAACTCGAAGCATCGCTTAAAAAAAATCAGCCGGTTGTGCTCGCGCTCGATACCCAGGGCGCGGCCCAGATTAAAACGCAATACCCGAAACAAACCATTCTGATCGCCCTCCTCCCGCCTTCCCGGAAAGAACTGGAAAAACGTATCTGTAACCGCCAGAAGGAAACCGGCGAGAATGATTCAGACGTGAAAAAACGCCTGGCTGAAGCAAAAAAAGAACTTGAACTTCTGGCCGGATACGATTACCGGATAGTAAACGAAACCCCGGGAAAAACCGCCGAACTTCTCTATCAAATCATCCAAAAATTCCAGCAAGTTAAGCAGAATCAACAGACACCCACCAACAAATAATATTTTTCTTCCAGCAAGGATTATCTCTTTTGTAATACCTCGCGGAGACGGGAGGGGACATAGCCCCTCCCCTACAAACGATAACATCGCCAAGCAAGCTTGGCAACTACAGACGACAGGCGGGACGCCTGTCCTACTCGCTTTATAGTTTTTTTGTAAGCGAGGAGTGTCTCTTTTGCATACTTCGCGTAGGAACAGAAACAAAACAAGCAAAACGGAGGCGTGAGTAGCCGTGGCTCAGCCGAAGGCGGTTGAGAACACGGAGAGGCTCACGCCGGAGTTGCGTAGTTTTGTCTGGCCCGGAGAGTGTGTTGCAAAAGAGACATCCGAGCGCTTTAGGAACGCGGAAAAAAACTACGGTAGGCTTCTTTAAGGTGTTTGGTGGACAGGTGGGTGTAAACCTGGGTGGTGGTGATGTTCTGGTGGCCCAGAATCTCCTGAATGGCACGCAGGTCCGCGCCGGCTTCCAGCAGGTGGGTCGCGAAAGAGTGCCGCAAAGTATGCGGGGTAATCCGGCCGGAAAGGCCGCAGGCCGCCGCGTACTTCTTCAGGATGCGTTCCGCGCTCCGACTGGTCAACCGGCCGCCGAACCGATTGCCGAAAAGAAAAGGAACATCAGCCGGTCGTTCACTTGAAGACAGATATTCATTGAGAGCCGCCAGGGCTGTTCCGCCGACCGGAACCAGCCGCTCTTTCCTCCCCTTTCCCCGCACCCGCGCCAAACCGGCCACAAAATCGATTTCAGTCAGGTTAAGACTCACCATTTCCGAAACCCGAAGACCGGCGGAATAAAGCAGTTCCAGCATCGCCCTGTCCCGGAGCGGACGCCGGCTGGCTCCTTTTTTAAGAGTTTCATCAAGCAGGGATAAAATCTGGCTGATTTCCAAAAAAGCCGGAAGATTACGCTCACTCTTCGGCGAACGTAGCGCAACCGTCGGGTTTGTCGGCACTGATTTCTCGCGGCTCAAAAAACGGAAAAAGACGCGTAAAGCGGCCACCCTGCGAATAACGGTGGCACGGCTCAAGTCACGCTGAAAAAGACTGCCCAGATAAACCCTTAATATCCCCAGGTCTGTTTTCCTCAACGTCCGGCCGGCCAGGAATCGACAGAAATCATCCAAGTCCTGATGATAAGCGCGAATGGTATCGGGAGACGCATTACGCTCGGCCTTCAAATATTCCAGGAATAATCGAACATCCGGACGACTTTTTTTCGGGAGGGGACGTAGCCCCTCCCCTACATTATTTGGCGAGGACTTTTTCATAGACCGCTTCTATCCGGGAAACCATTAAGTTAATCGCGAAATTATTAAGTACAAATTGCTGGCCCGTCCGGGCCATCGCCTGGCTTTTCTCCGGACTACGCAAAGCGGAAAAAATTGCGGCAATCAACTTTTCCGAATCCCGCGGGGGAACCAGAAACCCGGTGACACCGTCAACAACCACCTCCCGGGTGCCGTCGACGTCAAAAGCAACCACCGGAACTCCGCCGGCCAGCGCCTGCGCGACCGCTTTCGGCAAACCTTCGCGCAGGGAAACATGAACCAGCAGGTCCATCGCCGATATTGCCTCCGGTATCTCCCGGGGCGGAAGCAGGCCGGCAAAGGTAATCGCTTCCCTGACGCCCAGCTTTTCAGCCAACTCTTCCAGTTCCGGTTTCAAGATGCCGTCGCCGACCAGAAAAAGACGGCTCCGGGGAAATTCCTGCTTAACCGCGGCAAAAGCCGACAGCAAAAATTCGTGGCCCTTTAAATGGAAAAGACGGGCAACCTTACCGATGATTATTTCGTCATCCCGAAAACCATATCTATGCCTGGCCTCTAATTTCCTCCGGCCGGCGGACGCAAACTCCTCCACCGCAAAGCCGCTGTAGATTGTGCGATAAGAATCCTTCTTACTAATCCCGGCCGCCAGACTTTTGGCAATAAGGTTGTCCGCGACGGAAATATACCGGTCGGTAAAAGGCGCAGCCAGTTTTTCCGCCGCGATGTAAATAAAATTAAGAATCCGGTTTTGGTAAGGATGGAAAGGCAGGCCGTGGATGGTGTGAACTACCCGGGGTCGGCGCCGCACAAATCCGGCCGCCAGCCGGCCCAGGATACCGGCTTTAGCGCTGTGCGTATGCAGAATATCCGGCTTTTCAAGGCAGAGATAGTGATAAATCGCGCAGAAGGAAACGAAATCGCGAAACGGGTCAACCCGGCGCCTTAAAGCGGGAATAATTCGGATTTCCAGACCGCGCTTCCGCGCTTCTTCCAGCAGACTTCCCTCCGGTCCCAGCGGCGGTCCGGTCAAAAGCGTAATCCGGTGGCCGCGCTCGTTTAATCCGTAACAGGTAAAGAGGGTGTTCTCCTGAGCGCCGCCGATAATCAGGCGGGTGATAATATGGCAGATTTTCAAATGACGCACAATTTATTTTGAACGCAGATTAACGCAGATTTTCGCAGATACAGATTTAAATATCACTTTAAGAAAGTGCTCTAAAGAATCACTTTTAAGCTATCCTTTAATCCTTATCCCGTAATTTCTGCGTACATCTGCGTCCCAAAAAGTAATTTATCTGTGAACAACTTTGGGCAACGCTATTCCTTCGTCTCCTTCTTGACCGGCTTAGCTGACTTGGATGATGTCGATTTACCCGCAACCTTCTTTTCCAGTGCTGCAATCTGGTCTCGCAACGACTGGTTCTCTTTGGAAATTTCCTCCACAATTATGGAAAGTTTCTTGGTTATTTCTTCCTTGATAATTACCAGTCCGGTGTCAACCTGGTCAACCCGGTCGGAAATTGCCGCGGATTCTCCCTGAATCTTATCCATTTGCTTCCGGGCAACTTCCAGGAAGCCCGTTGTTTCCGCCTGCGTCTTTTTCATAAGTTCAATATCGCGTTGCATCTGGTCCAGCCGATCAGAAACCCCTTTCTGAAAATCAAGCAATTCCTGGGAAGTAGCCACGCGGAATTTTTCCGACTTTTCCGTCTCCTGGCGAATCTGCTCGCTCAAAGTACTCACCGAACCTTCGGTACTGGAGATGCGCTCCCGCAAAGCGAGCATATCTTCGCTTAAACCGGCCACCTTGGGATTCCAGTCGCCTTCAAAGTTGCTCATCGACTGCTGGCTGTTTTTCTCCAGGGAACCCAGCTTCGTCTCCGTCGTTACAACCCTTTCCTTTAAGGTGACTACGTCATCCTGCATCGCCACGCAACCGGAAATTGACATGGCTGCAACAAGAAGCAGACCGAATAAAAATAATTTTTTCATATTTTACTCAACAATCTTAAACTCGCAGCGCCGGTTCTTCGCCCAGGCTATTTCATCGTGACCGGAATCAAACGGCTTTTCCGCACCGTAGCTGACCGTCCCCAGCCTTTCCGGAGCAATTCCCAGGGAAACCAGATAACGGCGGGCGGAAAGACTGCGGCGTTCGCCAAGAGCCATGTTATATTCCGAAGTGCCCCGTTCATCACAGTGGCCCTCAAAAGAAACTTTGACTTTTCGCTTACTCTTTAGATAAACGGCGATATTTTCCAAAACTATCCGGGCGTCAGGCCTTATGCTACTCTGGTCAAAATCAAAGTGAATCGTTTTAAAAACCTGTTTCTCCTCCATTGTTGCCAACTCGCGAACCCTGCCCTGCAACTTGGTGGCCGGAATCATCTTGCCGGCAAGCGCCGCCGCCTGCTGTTCCTTGGTTGCCAAGCCTTCCATGCCAACCGGTTTTGCCGATATGCCCTTCTTTGTTCCCAACTGACCGGCGCAACCGGCCGCAAAAATGAACAACGCCGATATACTTATTCCCAAAATAACTTTTCTTGTCATATATCCCCCTTTTTCCTCTTCAATTTTACCGCAGAGCACGCGGAGTACGCAGAGAACTGCTTTTAAAGATTATTTTTAAAGTTTTGTCTTTTTGCTTCATACTTTTCTGCATTCTCTGCGACCTCTGCGATGTATCTTTATCTCCAGTCCGGCGTGCTATAACCGCCGTTTGAAGTAATATTAAACAACTCTCCGGTAAAAATGTCAAGCATCTTCAGGTTACTCTCATAATTGCGGGTGTAGACAAAAACCAGGTGCCGGCTGTCCGGGGCGAAAACCGGGTCTTCTTTATTATCAGGTCCGGCCTCCAAAATAAAATCCTGTCCGGTTTCTAAAAATATAATTCTGATTTCAAACTGTCCGGCAATCCTACTGGTATAAACCAAAAATCGTCCGTCCGGAGAAACGTCCGGCGAAGTATTATACGACCCCTCAAACGTAATCCGCTTACTTTGTCCGGTAGTCAGGTCCAGGCGATAAATCTGTGGGCTGCCGGTACGGTCGGAAACAAAAGTTAAACTCTTCCCGTCCGGAAAGAAAATCGGTGAAGTATCGGCGCCCTCTCCCATGGTAAGCCTGGTAAGTTCTCCGCTTTTCAGATTAAGAAGATAAATCTCCGGATTGCCGTCCTTGCTTAAAGAAAGCACGATGCGGTCTCCGTTCGGGCTGAAACTGGCGGCGCTGTTTAGGCCCGGGTAAGAAACTATCTTTTTTCGGATTCCGGAAAGTATCTCCTGACGGTACACAACCGGCCAGTAATTGACGTGAGAGGTATAACTGACCGACCTTCCGTCCGGAGACAGGCGCGGGTACCGGTTAAGCGATTTATCCCTGGTTAACGGAAAAACCCGGCCGCCGTCGTAATCCATCAAAACAAGTTCTCTTGCTTTACCGACTTTTCGGGAGGCGACAATCCGGGTGAGGGCAATAGACGGCTGGTGAGTCAACAACCGGATAACTTCGTCGGAAACTTTGTGGGCAAGCGTTCTTTCGTCGGAAGACGTCGCTTTAATGCTGGTCAACTCTTTCCCGGATGAAAATACTCTCACCTCAACCGCGCTCGCCGATATCTTCTTCGCGATAACATAAATTCCCTGCCAAACATCTACGGCTTCGCTCTTTAAAAGCTGCGGAATAAAATAACCGCTCAGCCTCAAATCGCCGAAAAAAACCGTGCCGAATTCCGGCATATTTTCCGGTAGAACCATGCCGATCAAAACCTTAGGCGCGGCTTCTTTGGTAACTTCTATGTTTACCTGACTCCGGGCCGGCAACGTAATCGTCAGCAAAACTACGGACAGCAGAACCCGAAAAACATGTTTATTCATGTTGATTTAGGATTTTGCGAAAGACGAAGACCCAGTTCCTTTAACTGCTTGTCCGCAACCTCAGCCGGCGCATTAGTTAAAAGACAGGTACCTTTCTGGGTCTTGGGAAATGCGATAACCTCTCGGATAGATTCCAGGCCAAGCAGAGTAGCCATGAGACGGTCAAAACCGATTGCCAATCCGCCGTGCGGGGGCGCTCCGTATTCCAGGGCCTTCAGGAAAAATCCAAACTGTTCCTGAAAAACCTGCTCCGATATGCCCAGAACCAAAAAAATCTTCTTCTGCAATTCCGAATTGTGAATACGAATACTGCCGCCGCCGATTTCCGTCCCGTTTAAAACAAGGTCATAAGCAAGCCCGCGTACTTTCAAGGGCTCTGAATCCAGAAGCAAAACATCTTCCGGTCGGGGAGCGGTAAACGGATGATGCACCGAAACCAGGCGCTTTTCCTCTTCGCTATATTCCAGGAGCGGAAAATCGGTAACCCACAAAAAATTCAGGCTCTTTTCGGAAATCAGGTTAAACTCTTTTGCCAGCTGAATCCGAAATGTTCCTAAAATTACGCTTGCCTTAACCGGTTTGTCCGCCACGAAAAAAATTACACCTTGTTTGATATTGTTCCGCTCGGCCAAACAACTTAAAATTTCCGGAGAGATAAATTTGACAATCGGCGAGGTAAA
>Ga0172380_10008808_pt1 | contig 10899 bp, 11 predicted proteins | sample Leawe162metaG_FD_119747 | JGI IMG/M metagenome (GOLD analysis project Ga0172380, IMG submission 119747) | Leachate microbial communities from a municipal landfill in Southern Ontario, Canada - Leachate well 162 metaG | ecosystem: Engineered > Solid waste > Landfill > Unclassified | place...
ATTCAAATGTTTAAAACGGCTAGCCTTGACCTCGGTCAGGGCTTTTCCAATTGTAGGGCTGGTTCAAAAACCGCTCTCTATTTGTACTTAGATATCACCTAGATGTCTTTTGCGCCAAGCACCACATATAGTGCCTATTACAGTCAAACAAGTATAGATTTTATTGCTTAAAAAAACTACTGGCCTTTAAAGAACCAGCTAGAGAACTTTGCCCACCAGCCAGGCTTATGCTGACTGTCGGTAAGCAGTTTGATGGTTTCTTGGGATGATTCCATTTGGGCCTGCAAATAACCATTTCGCATTAACAGTGCTTCTATTTTCGCATCTTTCTCTTTTAGCAAGTTCCACAGGTGCTGGTTATTGGCGCTTGTCTCCAGATTTATTTTACTGTCGGCAATTGTCGCGACACTGCCAACACTTGTCGTCAACCCAGAATTACTGTCGGCAGTTGTCGCGACATGGTCTGTCACAGTTATAGAATTGTCGGCAGTTGTCGGCAGCCAAATCAACAAGCGACCAAATTCATCTGTTTTTGACCGAAGTTTTCCACACTTCGCGTATCTCTGAATTGTGCGCTCTGACTTCCTCAAAGAGCTTGCAGCATCAACAACAGCTACCCACGAACCACTGTCGTTGACTGTCGCGACAATGTCGGCATCAGCCATAGATCTGTCGGCACTTGTCGGCACAACGTCAAAGAGATCTTCCATTCCGTCAGTAGTGGCGGCGTTGGTGCTCTGATAATCACGGGCGGTATCACTCATGCCAAGGAGTATAACTATAAGATGTTAATCCTGTCTAGCTTTTGAGGCTTTGAAATATGACTGATAATCACTTTTTTGTACCATCGCAAATAGTAGTAACGGTAAACAAAAAAGACTAATATGCTCCAAAAGAGCTAACTAAATCTATCAGTTGCTAATCCAAGTAGGGTTGGAAATACGAGGTCCACTAACTCTATAACTTTGAATAATGCCTTTGTCATCAAATTTCAGGTCTATTTTATAAATATGCTGTTCAACATTTTTGACTGGTACATTTCCAACTTCAAAAGTATAGAAGACTGAATTTGCTTCATCTATTTTCTTTGATTTGCCGAAGATTTTTTCAGCACTGTTCAAAGAAAGCTTTACTAGTTTGTTATTTTCATTGTAGAAACTAATTCTTTGCTCCCAAATTAACAATCCTGGTTCTTTTAAAATATCTTTCTGCTGATGGTCTGATTTGTCACGTGACTGCAAATGTCCTATTCCGTTAGGTGCAAATGAAATTATAAATTGACAAAATGGGGTACCTGAATTATCCAGGGTTTTCAGAAGTGTGCTGGTATTCGGATAGCCTTCGGCATAACAAACAATTTTTTCTTCTTGAGTAAGTATTCGTTTGTTTGGATCTCGTCCTGATGCTTCAGCAGCAATACTTGGTGTTGAAGTAATGGCTAGAACAAGCAGTAGCTGAATTACTATATATTTATTGTTAAACATGCCATTCTTCCTTAGAAAGTCATCTCAATTTAGCCTATTTCTAGAATATTTTCTGCTAACTGGACTATTTTTACGTAAAGCTAAAAAGGGGAAGGCGCTAGCCTCCCCCTTTCAGGAATTAAACTATTGCTTTACGGACAAGCAGCAGTTGGGGCTACAGCGTTAATGTAATAACCATCAGCCGTGTAGGCTTTGCCACAGGCATAGATAGTATTTACCCAAACATCCATAGCAGCAAAATCGTTGCCTCGATTACCACCGGCGCGCTTATAACCAATCAACTCAGCCCAGATCAAGCTGTAGTTGGAAGCGGCCGGAGTATCTGCAAACATTGCCTGATAATCAGGCGGGAACTTTACGGCTCCTGAGCCCAATTGTGCAACTGTGAGACCACGCACAATTGCAAGGTTAGCCACACCTATGTATGGTGCTTTCTTGTTTCCACTGGTATCGCAGATAGTGGTTTTCAGACTGCCCCACAAGGTGCTATCCGGTCCACTGGTAGCACAACCATTGCGAGCATTGAAGCGAGTGATATCACCGGTAATTCTGGTACGGAACGCCGAACTAACAGAGCCAACAGATCCAGCAAGCTGATCAATTTCACGGCCTGACTCACGATACAAGCCAGAATCATAGTTGAACAAATCGTTAGTATTCGGATGCTCTACATAAGTCCCATTTGTTTGTTTGACTTGTTCAAACATAGCAATGAATGGCTGGGTCGCGTTTCCAAGAATTTGTGGTTGGGTGAAACCAAGAACACCAGCAACTTGGGCAGAAGCTGGAACGGCTGCTGAGCCAAGCATCGAGACCGCTTGAGCTACATCACGGAAAACGTAGAGAGAGTAACCAGCAACCTCGAATTTCTGTCTCCACTGAGGGGGATTAGAAGTGGGGAGAGTTTGAAGCTTGTCTCCTGACCTGGTTTGGAATCTGGTCGGGTTGATACCACAGTAAACATACCATCCAGTAGCAGCTGCTGGCAGTGCTGTAGTTTGGTAAGGGTAACTTCCGCTTGAAGTAACATTGGTGCAAGTTGCCGGAACAAAGGGAGCTACACATCGAGCATAGACCGTGGGACCAAAACTATCAAAATCGGCTTTTGTTGGCTGCCGACTGGGATTAGCCAGTTTCCCCTTCATGTACGCTTGAGTACATGAAAAGTAAGGGGCGATTGCGGCGGTATCGACGGTATCAGGATCTCCAACTCCTGTTACTCCAGCGATTTTGATTGCGAACTCTTGGGCATAAAGCTCATGCCATTTAATTCCAGCTGGCACAAAAGCAGTTGGGTTTATGAAATAAGAATGAGAAGCTCTCAAACTAGCAGCAGTCGGAGATACCGCTGTATTGGTCAAATATCGCTGATCTCGTTCAGTGAAATTGCCAAAGGCAGTTCCTGATTCAGACTCATAAATACCAGAAGAAGATCGATCAATAGCGTGTCCATATTCATGGAACATTGTTTTGATAATCTGCCCTGTTGTTCTTGAGCTGTAGGCAAATGGACTACCTGTAGCTAATTTTTCGTAAGCCATTGAAACTTGTTGGGCACCGTAAGTTATGCCTAAGGTGCCAATCTCGGCATTGTAAAAGCCTTGCTTGATGGTTGTGCTTGGAATCACAGCCGGGTCAGAGCTACCAGTCCAAAAGTAGCTTTGAGCGTCAACAGTGTTGGCAAAAATGTACATTTGTACGACTTTGCCGGAAAGATTGGACTGAACCGATGGAAAGCTAGACATCATGCTAGCAGCAGCATTAATGATATTTTGCTTGGCTGTTCCAGTAAGAGCGCCACAGTAAAAGAAGTTGCCGTTCAATGGATAGGCGCCACCATCCTGTCGCGCACATGTTACACCGTGGTCTGGGGGAAGTATTGTTTCACTCGCTTGAGCGGGTGTCGCAGCGATAAAGCTACTGGCTATGCCAGCGATTGCTAAGGCAGCGATGCCCAGCATTTTTGATATTGTTCGTTTCATTTTGATTACCTTTTAGGTTATTGAGTGGAACTTCTCTTCGCACCAGGACGCAGGCGATCAAGACTTCTCTGACACAACGGTGCCTAGAAAAGCTGGAAGATTTAGAGCCTGTTTGAGTTTTAAAAGATTGCCTGCGGGATTGGATTGAGTTAGAAGTCCCTCAACCCTCGCCTTTCATGGGCTTCCAATGCGCCCAGTGTTGCGGGATCTTTATTAGGCAAAGCTTTAGACTGGCAGCCTGTAGCCATTATGATAAAAACAGAGCCTAGCAAATATGCTAGCGCGGCTTGCGTCACAAGGTTTTCTGGACCTAGCGGTCCAATTAAGCAGGCGCTCATATACAGCTCAGTTCATAAGCTACTGGCGGGTCTGCTCTACTCAACCCCGGAATTTCGAAATCTCAAATGAGGCATCTAGGGGGCGATTGCCGAAAACTTGGGACGGCTATAGCGACAATCGAGAGACACTACCAGTAGTGTTTTGCTAAACCCGCCACTTTGCAGCCATTCGCAACAAAGCTAATCCACATCTAGTGATCACGCAAGATATCAAGAGCAAAATCCCCGCGCCCTTCATCCAGCCCAGTAGCTAAAACGCCCTTCCTGAGCCATTCTAGAATCGATGAAACATAATCGATATTACCGGTCGCTCGTTGCCATTCTCGACTATGGCTAAATTCAATGATATTGCCCCTGGTGACAACTTCTCTATCCGGTGCCCTGTATTACTAGAGTTCGACTGCATTTACCCAGTAGCGCAAAAATCACACGATTTTAAAACCCCTACTGGGTAAGTCTTTGCTGTATCGTATTGCCTCTGGTGACAGCTTCGCTATCCCAGGGCAATAACAAAGAGGCCGAATATGCCATCAACAGAACCGCCCACTTTGGAAGAACTCGAAAAAACTCGCCAAGAATTAGTCGAGAAGATAAAAGAAGCACAGAAGCTCTCTGATTCTGAATCAAAGGAACTTAGTGTGCTCAAGAGCGGCTTAAAACATATCGAAAAGATGATCGACGAATTACGCTCAAAAAATGGCCATCACTAGTTACGCCACATCTTTGTTTTTAAAACTGAACTCTACCTGCATCCCTAACTTTGACAAATACTTCAAAAGCAAATCAACACTAAAATATTTTGTGTTGAAACTCATTATTTCAGCCACTCTTGGCTGTCCTACACCAAGTATCCTGGCCGCTTCCCTCTGCGTCCAACCATTCTCCTGAATTATGTCTCTCACCTTCAGCATCAGCTCTGCCCTCGCCATCAGGTTTGCAGCCTCGCTATCGTTGTAGCCAATGTCCTTAAAGACATTCCCTGAGCCATGCTCTACATCGAATTCCACTTTATCCCCTTCGGATTTTTTGCATCTCGACATATGCCGCCCTCGCTATATTCAGATCTTTCTGTGATGTCTTTTGGGTCTTCTTTTCAAAACAATGCAGCACATACACTGCCTCTGGAAACTTTGCTACGTAGATAACTCTGTGCTCGTGCGGCTTATGAATTCGAATCTCGAATGCACCAACTCCGATATCTTTCATCGGCTTCCAGTCGTCTGGCTCTCGCCCTAACTGAATCAGCCAAAGTTGATTGCCAGCTATATTTCTGGCCTCCTCGGAAAACTCCTGTATAGCTTTCCGGCTTCCTTTGACCCACTCGACTCCCTTTAGTCCCATTAGCCCTCGCTTTTAAGTCGATTATCCGTGATTTCGTATCACCGGTCAACTAGCTTCTGGAACGTCTAACAGGCTCACGGTCTTAGGGGTGGCGGGCGGGTAGGCTCAGCCGAAGGCGTCATTCTGCATAAGTCTGATAATGCCTATTCAGTTTCACGCCTAATTTAAAAACCCCGAGATCAAGCTTGCCGCAAGTTCTCGGGGTTTTCTTTTATCGTACCAGAAGCCGCCTACAATACCACCAGTTGTCATTTATATCAAAACCAGCATCTGGGGGACTCAAAACCCAATGAGACCGACGGTAAGGATTCGTGCAAAAAACCCAATGGCTTCCTGACAATACTTGCCGCCCGGGCCAAACTCTCTGAATTTTTGACTAGGTTTTAATTAGCGCCCGTGACCGTCTCACTATTTTTTGACTATTTCTCGCTCCACTGATTTGGCAATAAATCCCTGGCTACATTTGCCGATCTCTTTGCTTCTTCTATTTCTCTACTGGAAATAATTTGCTTCTTCGCTTTTGGCGCTAGTGGCTCTTTGTTCGCCAAATAGCTGACTATTTCATCAGTGTTCTGCGTGCCCATTTCAGCATGGTACTTGGCTTCGACTGCATATTTAACGCCAGTCATCACTACATCAGCCAACCAAGATTGAGCCCCTATCAAGTTCGCCTCAACTTGCTCAAGCTTCGTTAGAACTAGCCTGTTATCACCAGAGCTGCTTTGGCTGCCAGAGATACCAGCTAGTACCATTTCTTTCACTAAGTCAGATACCTTAAGACCCCGGCTATCAGCCATCTTTTGCAAGATTTCTGCCTTGTCTTCTGGCAGCCTAATTGATAATACGTTGGTTTTCATGTCTCTCTACCTTCTCAATTACCGGCCCCAGTAGCCACCTTCAAAGTCGTCTCTATCTCGGTCTTCTCTCTCTTTTTCTTCTCTTTTCTCTTTCTCTCTGCGCTCTCTTGCTTTCTGAGCCTCTTCATTGCGCCCTATCGCTTTTAAGATATTTTCTCGCAACTGCGCTTTTCGCTCTTCTTCTTGCTTCCTTTGCAGCTCTTCAACATACCGATCCCAACTGTTCTTCTCCCTGGGCGGCTCTTTATCAAGCTCTATCAGCGATTTCTCTAGGTCTTCGCGCTGGTCCTTCAAGTGATCTTTGTTCTCAGTGAGCGGGATCATCCTCACTATCGTGTTCGCTATCGAGGCCGCTGACATGAATAGACCCATCACGGGGTTTCTCATCATGGCGTCTTGCATAGGGTCAAGCACCCGGCCGCCCTCCTGGGCCTTGAGGTCTGCTGATGTTTTGCTCCGCTCGCTCTTTCTCAGAGCGTCTTCCATGCCCTTCTCGATGGCCCCGGCAAACCTTGCCCGGTCCTGGTCTTCTATCCAGCTCCGAAGGTTGTTGTAGCTGTCGATCGGCAATCGCTCTTTTTTCTCTCTCAGCTCGCGGGCCAACTCTGTCAGCTTCTCGTAGCCATCTTGGCTCTTGTAGGTTTTGCCATTGTGCTCAAAACTGTCTCTGTCTCTTGGGTCTATCTTGTCTCTTCGGCCATTTTCTTTGCCATCATGCTCCCGACTTGGCTCCTTGTCTCGCATCCAGCCCATGAGTTTCTTGTAGTCTTCCTTTGAGATCCGGTCCTCATAGTTCTCCCACAGGTGCTCATTGAGGTCCCGCAATTCCGCCAGGCTGTTGGCTCGCGACCATTCCCGCCCCACTGCCTCTATCGTGTCATTGTGATAGGGCCGCTCGATTTCTTCACGCACTGGGGCCTTCTCTTTGCGCTCCCGGCCTTGCTTCTTCTTCCACTCTTTATACGGCTCAAGCTGCTCCCTGATGATGTTTCTCTTCATCCAAGGAAGCTCAATACCCTCTCTAACTCTCTCTTCTCGCTCTTGGCTCCGAACTGCCAACCGCTCCCGCTCTTTCTCTTCTCTTGCTTCCCTGGCCCGCTCAAACTCCCTCGGCTGCTCCCTTTCTAAGTACCGATCCCCGTACTCTTTCGCTCTGTCAATGTCCTTCAGGTTGATGCTAACTTCTGTGCCGTTGCGGTCCTTGCCCAAAATAACCACATGAATATGATGGTGGTCTGTGTTGTTGTGCTCCACTGCAAACCAGTCAAGGTCTAAGCCTTTGTCACGACTGAGATTTTTCATCACGTCCCGAGTAAACGCTTTCTTGTCCTCTGGGCTGATTTCCGGCGCTAACGTCAACTTGTGCGCTATGACTTTCGCGTCTCCTAGCTCTCTGATAGCTGCTCTCATGTCTTTTGAGTTCAGCCTATCCTCGCTGTCGTTGAACATATCCCGGCCAGCAGAGCCCCGCTCTCGGTCCTCCCCTGGCCTAAACTGAATATATTTGACGTGCGCCATGGCCTTGCCGATACCGGCCACTTTGCCGACTCCACCCTTGCCCCTGGCTGCTATGTACTTGTGTTTTACAACAATCATTAGCTTCTAACTATGCCGCCAAGCTTCTCTGCTAGCTCCTTTTCGTCCTTCTCTAGCCGAGTGCGCATTTTCTGTTTTGCTGTCGAGTTGGCCGCCTGGAACTGTTTTTTTGCTTCCTCATTCGGCAGGCTCATATACGTAAGTTCGTATAACGTACCGACCTGGCCGCCTTGTCGGGCCAACATGGCGCAGACGCGATTGGTCATTTCCTTTATCGCTTGCACTGTCTCTGTTTCTCGCGGCTTGTTCGCCAGCTCCGCCTTGTGGTCGAGATACCAAAGTAGTGCCTCGCGCATTATCTCTGACTTGGTTCTACCTTCCGCTTTCGCCATGGCGTCTACTCGGTTGAAATCCTCGCGGGTTAGCTTGGTTTCTAGAGTGGGCTTGAATCCTCTCTTTTTCTCTTCCATAATCTACCGGCGCCTCTAACTAGCTATATCTATCATCTTACACCCTAAAACCGGCTTTTGCTGCGTCCAAATCACTCTCTACCGGCGCGTTTACAGCGCCATATAGCCAATCCTGCTCGTTAGAGCGGATTGCTTCATCTTGCCTTATGGCTCTACCGTTGCAAGGTAGTGCTCGTGCCCTAAAATACTTCCAATACGGGCAGTTTACAGATTCAGTTTTTTTGGCTCTCGCCGGTCTACACTTGTAATACCGTGGATTACAAAACTGTAAACACTAAGCTAGACATAGCATTAGCGGTATACAAAGTTCTATTTAAATTAGTTGTATTTTTATTCAATCAACTAAAACCTAATGAATATGAGCTGTTTACACTGGTCTACACTTTTCAGCTCTGTGCTGCACACTGAAGCTTTTAGTGCATATATCTACTGTCTACAGCGCTACACACCTTCAAAATAGCCTCACCTTTCGGCAACTGAGGTGTTGCAATTTCACCCCGTATCAAAGCAATATCTACTGTAAACAGAAAATAGAGGGGAAGAAATAGAATCAGACGGTTCTAGCTCTATCGCTTGCCCAGCTTGAGATTCCAGCCCCTCCGCATTATTTAGATTAGAGAATGGCGTCAAAAATTTATCTTCCAATCCAGTCCCAGAGCCGTTAAATCTAGTTGTCAAGAAGGTAGAATTAATAGCGTCTAGTACTGTAGAAATTTTTGGATCATTCCCCGGCAAATAAGAAAGGGAGCCAGTCTCAGCAGTTGCCTGCCCCCGCTCCCTAATACCACCAGTGATACCAGTAGAATAACATACCGGTGAAATAGAAAAAAGACCCCCCGCCTGCCCATGCCGCAATGCCTGAATACCGGAGAGTCTGGGTCCCTTAGTCAAGCTTGCCGCAGGCATCCGCAGGACTTGAGCTTGATTAAGGGGACTCTCTGGTTGGCTTGTCTGCCAGGCATGTGCAAAGGGGGCTACTTCTGAGTTTTGTTCTTTCTGATCATTCTGGACAAGCTCATCCAGAACCCCAGCCTGAACTAATTCAGGACTAGAACAAATTGAGCGGAGATCAAAAAACTCCCAGTACAAATAGGACTGCCTAATTAGCTCAACTTCTTCAGGACGAGAACCATCCAAAAGAGCGAAGCTGTCACTACTGGAAAAACCAGGCAGCTCAGGAGAACTCGTTGAAATTAGGTGTCTAATACCAGACAAAGGCTGAGTAGAACATTCAAGAGAAGAACCAGCGAAGAGGACAGGAGCAAAAGAGATCCCCCCCAGCCCCCCACTAAGATCGCCTAGCCCGGTTGACAACCTCGTCTCGATTCGCGTCGCGTATATCGCCCAGATATCTGAGTGCTTTTTGACTGTTTCTTTCCGGCAACCTGTCGCCTGCACCAAGTTCCTTATTGTCGGGTGTTTGCCTTCGGCCAGCATCTGGTTTAGAGCTGTTCTGATCTTTGCCCTGGCTGCGCCCTCTCTTCTTCTGTTTGCTTTGGCGTACTGGTCGGGTGTTAGTACCTTGGTTTGGCAGAGCCGATTTATCAGGCGATCTGTTAGCGGATAGCTTTCCCTTTCACTTACCAGAGAGCCCTTGGGTGTCCAATAACATGCACTCTCGATATCCGACTGTACGTCACGCCATCTGCCCGAATTTATTGTCTCTGAGTGCCCGTTATGCTTCTCTCTTAGCCAGTGGCTTATCGCCTCAACTCTTGCCCCGGCGTTCCTAATCCCTGGTAGCGCCCTCACCCCTTGTGAAGTGTCTCCGAACCAAAGGTAATGGCCCACGCTGAGAATTGCGCTGTGTCTTTGGCTTCTCCCGGTGAGTCCGTTTAGCCAGTAGCTACGGCCTCTTTGATAGGTTTCGTGATCTAGGCCGCTTGTGTACAGTTCTTCCAGACCGTCGGCGCTGACTCGTTCTCGGTGCTCCTGGCCGCTCTTGCCGGCGGCCGCCCTGGTCTCACTAATTTGGCTCTCTATCGAGCTTCTAACTTCATCCCAATTTGCTTGGGTTTTAGTTAAGTCACTAAGAAATGAGGATATAGCTTGATCTGCTGTTAGTTCTTCTCGTTTTTTTACTACTTTCCCGTTAGAATCTAGCCAGCCAAAACCCTTCTGAAGGGGCAGCCTCAACGCATTACCGGACGGGAATACTTCAAGAGTTCCCCCGGCTAGTTCATAGCCCTGGACCTTCAGCCACCTTTTTATTATTGTTTCTACTTCTTGGCTTAGTACAAAGCTACTAAAAAAGAAATAGAGGTGCCAACCGCCGCTTTCACTACTTTGATATGGGGTTAGTTCTAAGCCGACTGCAGCAAATCTAGTCCTGATTTCTGCCAGCTCCGGGGCGTTGTGGTACTTGCTATTGATGTCAATATCAATAACGCCGTGCCTGGTTTCTCTACCGAAATGACAGCCCCGATAAAGCCCCCGGCCTTCATTCGACATCACCCCAAGTATCTGGGAATCAGACAGGGTTTGGTTCCACGGCCGCCAGCGCTTCTGATTCAAGTTCTTGCAAATCGACGGCTGACGCTCTGGAAAAAGGACACAGATGTCTAAAGCCACCGTATGCGATACCGGTAGAGAATAAATATTTTTCTTAGATAGTCTTAGATCCTCAAGCCCTGTCTGGCTTTCTTGGACCGCTAGTGCTCCGGTCGTCTTCTGCTCCTTGCATTTTTTTGCAAAGCAAGCTTGACCGTCATCGAGCTATCCGTTATTATTCATTTGTCTTCAGGAAATCGGCGACCAAACCAAACCTGATTCAAATGTTTAAAACGGCTAGCCTTGACCTCGGTCAGGGCTTTTCCAATTGTAGGGCTGGTTCAAAAACCGCTCTCTATTTGTACTTAGATATCACCTAGATGTCTTTTGCGCCAAGCACC
>Ga0172380_10008809_pt1 | contig 10899 bp, 1 predicted proteins | sample Leawe162metaG_FD_119747 | JGI IMG/M metagenome (GOLD analysis project Ga0172380, IMG submission 119747) | Leachate microbial communities from a municipal landfill in Southern Ontario, Canada - Leachate well 162 metaG | ecosystem: Engineered > Solid waste > Landfill > Unclassified | place...
TATCGTTTCCGGCGCCTCCTTCGAGCAACGCGCCGGCCTGCGCGGCGCCCGCCGTAAAGCTGTCGTTGCCGATGCTTCCCACCGCGCCCCGCAGTGCGTTTGCAGCAAGGTCGAGGCTGAGCGCCGACGCTGCCCCCACACCAAAAGTTAGCCCACCCTCCTGGCTTAACTTCAGGTAACCACTGCCGGATGAACTGGTGTAGCCGGCGCCGTCATAGCCGAAATCCACATCTCCGACGTAACCCAAGATGCCATCGGTCTTCGTATAGGTAGCGAATCCAGCGAAGTGCTCACCGCTCGCACTGTAGTCTAGGTTCACGGCCTGCACGCCGACACTTACGATGCCGGCCTGACTTAAGGTGCTGAGTTCGCCTGCGTCGTTCTCGCCGTTGCCGTTGGCGTCGCGCCATACGCGGAAATCGCCGAAGCGGGCGTCACCCGCATCGATCCGGCCATTCTGGTTGGTGTCGAACACGGTACGTAGCGCCTGCATGTCGGTGTCCGTTGTCGCTGTCGTCCATTTGCCGAAAGCAATCTCCCGCGCGCCTGTTATCAGTCCGTCATTGTTATCGTCGATGGCGAGCAGGGCATCGTCGCTACCCACCCAGCCGCTATGATGGCGCCCGCCGGTGCCCTCGATGTCAAACCACGCATCGGAATTCTGTTGCGCGACAAGTTCAATGCCATCGCCATCCAGGTCAAGGGCTACCGGCCACCAGGAGAAGACCTGATCGGAGGACGCAGATGTGATCGCCACAGGAGAAAGCGACACCGGAGTCGGCGGCAGATTGTAGGCCGCAGCATTTCCGGAGGCGCTCCAATACCCCGCGCCAAGCCCCAGTGCATTCCATGGTTCGGCAAGTGAGATCTCGCTGCTCGCCATACCCGACAACGCGTTACCGACAAACCCGTTTGGATTGACCCCGAAAAGCACGGCCGAGTCATTTTGTGTTGCGCCGGACCAGCCAACAACCACGTCCGACCATGCCGCCGAACTTCCGAGGCCGACAAAGTCAAGCACCTGAGCTGCATTCCGGGCCGCAACCACATCGGCAGCCAGCGTCGTTTCGGCGTAATCCAGTCGCGCCGACACGCTGCCGGCGCTGGAGGCGGCCGCATTGCTGCCCGCAAGTGTCTGCGTCCGTCCGATCAAGGTAAGCCCGTCCGCAGCGAAATAGCTGGACTGACTCAGTCCGCCAGCATCGGTCGTGGTTTCGACCCGTGTACCGTCCGGGTTGCCGACGCGACTGACAGTAATGCCGGTATCGTGGAAAATCCGTCGGGTTTCGCTACTGCCATCGGCGGTCTCAATTCGAGTGGCAGATTCCTTGAGGCTGACATTTCCTGCGCTGTCGATCAACTTGACGGTTTCAACGCCCCTTACTTCGCCGGTAGTTCCGATAGTGACCGTTTCCACGGCTTCCCGCGTAACCAGGGACCAGATATCCGAGGATTCAATAAGGCTGCTCTCGTGTTGCGCGCTGACACTGCCGTCAGCGTTGCTCCAGACCCAATGCACCGAGGCGTCGCTGCCGACCAACTTGCGGCGGCCGTCGTCACCGTACTGGATCCCGGCCGGCGCATCGACCACCGTGCCATCGGGCAGATAGAAGCGCCCGCCGCCATTTCCATCCGGATAGCCGTGCAGTCCCGTGACGGCGTCCACGAGTTGTCGGGCACCCGTATCGACGCGGGTGCCGACAAGCACTTCGCCATTGCGCTGAAAGCTCAAGCGGTCGTCCGGTGCCAGGGCCACGATCACCTTGCCCTCGGCATCGGTCACATTCCCGTTGTCAAGCAGGTACTGCCGGCTACCGATGTGGATGACACCTTGGTTGTCGCTGTCGCGGACGACGTCGCCGTCATCGACATGATAGGTATCGAAGCCGCTGCCGCCTTCCATGAAATCGCCGCCGGCGCCGTCGTCGCCGCGCAGGGTATCGTCACCCGCGCCGCCGGCCAGTTCGTCCTTGCCCTTGCCGCCGGTCAGGATGTTGCCCAGATCATTGCCGAGAATCACGTCGTCGTGATCGCCTCCGGTCGCGTTTTCGATATCGCAGTTGAGCGCAATGCCGATGTTGGGCCGATCCAGCGCGCCGGTGCCGATGGCACTGTAGTGGCCAGGGTTCAAGTCGATAAATGCGCCCGTCGCCTGGCCCGCAGCGTTGAAAGTATCGTTGCCGCCACCGTCCCAGATGGTCTTGACGTCCGGGGCGTCAAGGTTCGCGCTGAAGGTGTAATTCGTATCACCGGCGTTATAGGCGTAGTTGGCCCCATACAATGCCTGGATCGCCGCGATGTCGAGGACCATCGGAGTACTGGGATGCGACAGCCCCCAACCTGAAAGTGCCTGTTCTCCCGATAGCGTGTTCCCGTTTGCCAGAACCGTGTATTTCAGGTCGTTGTAAGCCCAGGCGTCGGTTTCATAGGGGTGCTGCAAGCCGATGGCATGGCCGATCTCGTGCAGGATCGTCAGGTCGCCAGAGTTCTGCGCCGTCGGCGCCAGGTTGTCGGGGCGGGCAGCGTTGAGCCAGACGTCACCGGCGACCAGGGTGCTGTCCCTGGTCTGCAGTTCGTAGGTGTAGCCGTCGGCGGTCTGGTCGGTCTCGAAGGTGTAGGCGCCGAAGGCGATCTGCCCAGTGCCTGCACTGTCGGCGGTGAATTGGATATCGGCGACGGCGCTCCATGCCGTCATGGCTCGTTGCGCGGACGCCTGCATCTGCCAGTTGAAGGCGACGAAGGGGCTGCCGTGGCTGGTCTCGATGGCTTCGATGTCGGTGCCAGCGTAGTACTGTGGTACCTGCCCGACAAAGCTGTAGCTGACGGTGGCACCGACGCCCAACTGCTCGCTCCAGGCGTAGGGCCGGTCATCGCCGGTATGGCGGACCAGGTAGCCCGATTCGACGGCGTAGGAATCGACCTTGACAGTACTACCGGCCGTTGCCGGATCATCGACAAAACCCTGTTCCCTGAGGTCGATGTCGAGGTCGCCGGAGGTGAAATTTTCGATAGTGAGAACGTCAATGCCCTGGGCGTCGGCCTCCCTGACGAGAAGGCGGGCACCGTCTTGCACATAGATGTGCCCGGCTGCATCGCGGTAGTCGGTTTCGCCGCGACGGCGCGTCGCCTCGCCGAGTTTCAGGTCGTTGAAGTAAATGCTGCCCTGAGCGTCCGCATCAAGGACGGTATCGTGGGTATCGGCGTAGTAAGTATCGAGCCCGTCTCCGCCTTCGAGCCGGTCGGCGCCTGCGCCACCTGTCAGCAGGTCGTCGCCGATTCCGCCGGAGAGGACGTCGTTGTCCGCACCGCCATCGAGCAAGTCGTTCCCATCCAGGCCCAGTAATTCATCGTTGCCGTCGTTGCCGAAGAGCGAATCGCCGCCTTCTTCGCCGAACAACTGATCGTCGCCGGCATTGCCCGTCAGCAGATCGTTGCCAGCACCACCGGAAACGGCGTCATTGCCCGAGCCGCCAAAGCCGATGTCATTGCCACTGTCGAGCATGATTACGTCGTTGCCGCTGCCACCGATGGCGATGTCCATGCCAGCGCCGCCAAAGATCTTGTCGTCGCCGCCACCGCCGAGAATGACGTCATTGTCGGCACCGCCGAACAGCCAGTCGTTGCCCCCCAGACCGTCGATGTAGTCGTCGCCGACATCTTCCAGAATCACGTCGTCTTCTGCGCTGCCGGTGGCCGTGTTGCCGCTGGTCTGGCCGAACAGCAGAGTCGACAATCCGCCGTCGTCGATGGCGGCACCATCCGCCGAGAATAGCGCCTTCAGTGCCAGCGCCTGACCACCACTGCCGTCGGGCAGACGGATTTCGTTGTCGTACTTCATGCGCACGTCCGCCAGATTGCGGGTGCTGCCGTCGCTCATCTTCACCGTACCGATACCATGGACGGTCTGGCCGTCGATGATCCGCGTCAACCCGTCGGTGACGAGATTGACCTCCTCGATGCCGACTTGGTCCAGCGAGAGGAATTCACCGGCCTCATTCACGCCGTTGAGGTTGGTATCGGCCCAAAGACCGAAGCGCGACCATTTCTCATCGAGTGCGGATAGCTTGCCGTCGTTGTTCGAATCGAAGGTGCGCAGGCCCTCCATGTCGGTCTGCGCGCCCATGAGGTACTGCGAGAACGAAAGTTCCGCGCCGTGATCGATCTTGCCGTCACCGTTTTCGTCATAGGCAAGGAAAGCATCATCGTCCCGCGTCCACGACACACGATGCTTCCAGCCATCGTTATTGACCTCGAAGAAAACATTCGAGTCGTCCACGTCCGTGAACTGAAAGCCGTTGTTGGCAAGGTCGATGGTTATCGGCTTCTTTCCGCCACGACTGCTCTGCGTCGCCACCGGTGGCGGCGTGTAGACGCCCGCGTTATACGTACCGGCGTGCTGCGTGCCGACCGCAAGATCCACTGCCCCGTCCGCGGTGTCGGCCGGGTCGTAGTCACCGGCCACAGCGTGCGGGTCGCTCACCCTGACACGGAATGGATCATCCTGCACGCCACCGCCCGAGACGCCCTCCACGTTCTGGTAAGTGCGGTTGGCATAGGTAAATGCCGCGCTGGCCCATCCGGTCGCGGGATCTACGCTCGATGTCGCCAGTGACACGTTGCCCATCTGCGCCAGCCCGATGAGCGCGACGCTCAGGCTGGAGGTCGGATCATCAATGTCGTAATAGCGGATGCGCCCGGTCACGTTGACGCTGCCTGTAGATGCATTGGTACGCCCACCGTCGAATTCCACCCAGGCCACTGGATCGTCATTCACCGGAGCAATGTTGAACGTGACGTTGTCGACCGCCGTCTGCCCGTTCGGCGCCTTGACGCCATAACTGAAACCCGCCGCGCCGTTGTAGTTGCGATCCGGGGTGAATAGTACGTAGCCGTTGGCGGCGACACTCACCGTACCGTGGCTGGCATTGCCGACACCCTTGCCGGCGAAGGCGCCCATGTCCAGTTGCAGCCCGTCCCCGGTGACACCGCCCAGTTGGTCGTTGGCCAGCAGGCTCGCGACCGAGACGCGGAAGGCAATATCTTCCTCGATGCCGTTGAGGTGGTCGGCCATGGCTTCGAGCGGGGTGTTGTCGCCCACCTGGGTGACGATCAGCGAACTGGTGCCGTCGCTGCTGAAGACTTTCAAACCATCTGCGACCGGAACCACCACACTGCCGGCCGTGTCCGCCGTCAGCCCTTGGCTCAGCATGGCCTGGTCCTGGCCGTTGCGGGTGAAGGTGGCCATGCGGTAATTGAGGCTGGTGATGCCGAGTTCCGCAAGGGTTTTAAGTTCCGGATGGCCGCTGACGACGCCGTTGGTCAGCGTCGGATCTTCGCTGCCGTTGCCGTTGGCGTCCTGCCAGACGCGCAACTGGCTGAAGACCGGATCCATGGCGTCGATCACGCCGTTGCCATCGGCATCGGTCCATTCCAGCGCATTCAAGCCGCGCATGGCATCACTCACTATGGCATTGCTGAAGAGTTCCTTGCCGCCATCGACCTGGCCGTTCAGGTTGCGGTCGAGGAAAAGGTAGCCATCCTGCCCGCCGATCCAGTCGGTCCGCTTGAGATAGCCGCTGTCGTCGGCGTTGAACGACACATCGGCGCCGCGCTCTATACGGCCGCTACCGTCCAGGTCGAGGGTGATCGGCCGGAACACTTGGGTCGTCGCCGTCGGATCGAGCTGCGGCGCCAGAAACCCAGCCTTGGCCGCCCATTCTTCTTCGGCCAGACCGGCCTTGGCCATGCCCAGGGCGTCTTGCAGACGGGCGGTATCGACTTCCCACTGGGCGGCGATGGCGCCGCGCTCCAGCGCGACATTGACGAAGCGCTCGCCCAGGCTCCAGTACTGCTCGCGGCTGTCGGCCACCGCCGTATAGGGGCGGAAGTTGTCGTCATAGCGCAGATCGGGCTGGCGCTCCTGCGCGGTGAGTGGGTCGATGTCGGTGAGCTTCCAGCCGGCACGGTTGCCCGGATCATCCAGGCGGCCTTCGCGCCAGGTGAGGCCGGGCAGGCGCTGGGCGATGAGACCGACGCGGTAGTCCGGGTTTAGCTGGTTGTAGGCATCGACCTGGGCCCGCAGGTGGTCGGTGAGACTGACTAGGGTGCCGGTAACGTGGTTCTCGCCGCCGCCGGCGCCCAGGCTGTCGGGCACCATGACGCCGTTGCGCCAGGCGTAGTGCGCTTCGCCCCACATGACCGGGGCGGGGGTGTAGGTAATCACGGGCTCGTCGTCATCACCGCCGAAGAGGCTGCTGATCATGTTGAAGACGGTGTAGGCGGCGGCAATGGCCTGACCCGGCGGCCCGCCCCAGATGGCGAGGGCGGAAATCGCGGTGCCGGCGACGTCGCCGTTCTTGATCGATTGGGCGAGGTTGAGGTAGGCCAGCGCGCCGGCGACGTCGCTCCCGGCCGCGCTGGCGGCACTGTTGGCGGCGCCATTGGCAGCGGACGCGGCCTTGCCGCCGTTGAGGAAGGCGTTGAGATCGCTACTGCCCAAAGTTCTGTCCCAACTGAGAAGCGCCTGATTGACGTAGTTGACGGTATTTGCGGTGGCGGCAGCGACATCGAGGGCGTCACCGCGTTTCAGGGCGGCGTCCAGACTCATGATGCTCAAGAGGCTGTTGGCGATATTGCCGGCGGCGGCGAGGTTCTTGGCGACCTCGCCTCCCGCATTCTTTAGATCCGTGTAATTCAAGACAATGCGCAAACCACTGGCCACCACGGGCAAGGGCTGACCCGACTGGATGGCCTTGACCAGGCTCATGATGTCGGTGAGGGTGGCGAGGCCAGCAGCGAGATTGGTCAGCGGATTGATCTTGGTCGGGTCAAATGCATTTAATGTCTCGGCCGGTGTCATCGGTCGCGAAGTACCGTCGGCATTGAGTGCCGGCAGTGCATTGGCGCCTGGGCCATTCGCGGCGAGGTCCCAGGGCGTCACGCCTTGCTGGTTCAGGCTGGCGATGTAGGCACGGTCGTCGAGCGGAGGTTGGCCGTTGATCGAGAGGACTTTGTCGGCGACGAGGTCGCCGTCGGCGTTCTCGCGGTATTGGACAACGAGGGCGTGGTTGGATTGGGTGGTGGTGACGGTGGCGGTGAGAAGGCCGGCGCCGTCGACGCCGGTGGTGAGAACAGATTGAGGTTGGACGTTCCCCGCAACATAGCGCTCGATGCGGTCGCCGGCGGCGCGTGGGGCAGCTAGCGTATCGGTGCCGGCACCGCTTGCGGCGAGGGCGCCGGCATTGCCCGCCGCAATGACGGCACGGCTGCCGTCGGAGGCGAGGACTTCGGCATGACTGGAATCGATGGGAATGACTTTCTCCCAAGTCGGGCTGGCGCCGGATTCACCTTCGGTGACCCGATAGCGGGCGCCACTGGTGCCGACCAGTTCCACGGTATCGCCGACCTTGACGATATCCGCAATTGTGTCGTCGCTGGCTGCCAGCGCTTCGATCCACGCCGCCTCAAGGGCTTGATTGCGGGCGAGAATCGCGAGTTCGGCGGGCGTGAAGCCACCTCCTGCATCAGCGGACTGCGGCAGGGGCTCGCCAATATTGGCAAGCATCTGGGCCAGTGTAGTGTCTGTGGTGCCTAGGCCGCCAAGTTGGTCGGACACAGTGAGAGACTTCTTGAAGTCGATCAGCAGCGCGGGAGCTTCGCTCGCGCTGGGCACCTTGCCGTCAATGGAGATGATGCGGCTGGGAGCAAGTTCAAGTGTATCTGGGTCGTCGCGATATTCGACAACGATGATCTTGCCCGCGAGATTGCGCCGTTCGGTGACAACAAGCAGGCCATCGGCGTCGACGGTGCTGGTGGTGTACGACAAGGTGACGTCGCCGACATTGACGCGGGTGACGGATTCGGATTGACCATCGGCTTGGACGGTCGACATGGAGATGCTCTTCGCTGTGAGTTCCGGCGTTTCGCCAAAGGCGCCGACCAGGCTTTTATCGTGGTTGCTTTTAACGCTGCCATCCGCATTTTTAGCGATCCAATGGACTGAGCCATCAATGCCGATGATGTTGCGGCGGCCAGCAGTATCGATGCCAAGAGAGTCGCTGGCCGCTTCGACAGATTCTCCGTTGGGGAAAGCGAACCAGGTTTTTCCCGCCGGATCCGTGACGCCACGTAGGCCGGTAGTCGCATCAACCGTCAATACCCAGCCGGCACTTCCCAGCAGGGGGACGGAAAATACCTCGCCTGCTTGCAGCCAGGTAATGCTTGCATCGGGCGCAAGAACACCAAGGTTGCTCCCTCTCGTGTCGCTCAGCAGCCTGGTTCCGTCCGAGTAGACCTGCTCGAAGAATCCTGGCGCCCCGGCGAGTGGTGTCTTCGGCTCAAGCATCAGGTCAGGGGCAAGGCCGGGATCGGTACTCGTCAGGGATGGGGCTTCGGCATTCCTTGCGTCTTGTATCTGCTGCGCTGTCAGGTCGCCAATTCCCTCCGACCGCGTGACTAGTGCCTCCCTTTGATTCGTCAGCGCACTGGTAAGTACGTTCGGCGATGACGGCCGCGCCGTGACGAAGGATGAGGTCGTACCGCTGCCATCGAGCGCATAGACCGCTTTGGTCCATGCGAGGTCACTCTGCCCAAGGTTGTCGTAAGTATCGGCAACGGAGTTCGCGGTCTGCTTTTCGATCAGTCGATTGCCTTCATACACCTCTCGGGTGAAAGTCTTTGTCGTCAGATCCTCATTGAGGACAAGTTCCATCTTCACGGTCTTGCCATCAATGGTTACCGGATCGCTGAGGTACAGAAGTGGTTGATTCGCGGCTTGCCGATATAGAACGATCTTGCCGTCGTACGATTCGTTGGGCGCCCCTCCCTCCATATAGTCAGGGTCGACCTGGCTTCTCAAAGTCTGCCCGGCATGAATATGACTGTTGAATAACAATGCCTGCTGGATATTGAGTCCGCCCTGAGTCAAGGCCATCATTCCGGTATCTTGGTAGTAAGTCGCTTGGCTCAACGCACCAAAGGATGTCAAGGGGTCGCTGAGAATGCCTCTGATCGGAGGTTCCGGGTACTTCGGATTGAGCCGCGCCAAGGTCGCGGTCCAGTCGCCATCCACATCGACACCTGCACGCCCGTGGTTCTTGTAGGCAAAGCCTTTGACCGCCAGGTCGATATAGAACGCTGTCACGAAATCGTTTGGCTCCGGGCGGTAGGACACCAGGTTGATCAGCATCTCCTTGTCCGCCTGCCAATACGCCTGGTTGACGATGCGCTGCTCGGCCTCGGTGCGCAACCCGGTATCGTCTTTCAGCGGCCCATACACCTTCTCAAGCCAAGTGTAGTTGATGTCGTGGTTGCGCGTCACCGCATCCAAGAAACTCACGGGCGCCACACTCCATGTGGCGGGAGGTGGCGTGGCACCGTCAGCAAGAGACTTCCCGCCGGCGAAGTTTGGGCCGGCGTACATCCCAAACCTGGCGATCTTCTCCCTCCAGATGGATTGGGGGACCGGTATGCGCAGGGTGTAAGTCATGATCGTACCTTTCTTGCTTGCATGCGATGAATTACTGGCTTATCGACTCGAGGTTCGGCCAGAACACAGTGTCGATCTGGCCCGTCGACCGGGGGCGATACCTAAGGAGTGGTATAGGCGGCTGGATAGAGTCGATCCCCAGGTAGTAGCCACCGAAACCTGGCCGCACGGGAGTGGTACCGAACATCACCGTATCGTTCACGACAACTACATCGCCCGCCGAGCGCGAAATGTCGGCGGCAACAATGCTGGCAGCAGAGGCGCCGCGCTCGACGAGCACCTCACGAATAGTCGGATCCATCGGCCTTGCGAGCGCCAGTTCCCCTTGGTTGGTGACGAGGTAATGACTGTCGCGCCAATGGGCATTCAATCGCTGGAACGCCCCTCCCCCGTTGAGAGCCGTTATCGGTCCCGGTTGCCGCGGATCGGCCTTGAAGCAATGCCAGCCATGATCAGCCCAACTGCGGCTACTGCGCAGTGTATATGCGCATGTGGTGAAGCTCTTGCCGTCCGCCGAGTACAGCGGCGTGGCAAGTTCTCTCATCCAGATCAGCCCGCTCACCATGTTGTCGAGCTTGGCTTCTTCGCGCTCCTGCGTGAAGTCATACTCGAAGACGCCGAAGCCCGCCGCTATCTTTCGGCCGCTGGCAAGGGTGGTCAGGCCCGGCGTGCGCCAGTAGATGATAGCCCGGTCGTCCGGCCGCCAGCTCGGCCGCGAGGCCTTGGGCAGCGGCAGTTCGCGGTAGCCGACGCGGATGTCGTCGACGGCCATGCTCACCGCCGGGCGCGCATCGAATATCGAGCAGTGCAGCGGCGGCGGCTGCGGCCCGCCCGGCATCGCGCCCGGCGGCGGCCAGTTCTTGTGCCGTTCGGCGCTGCAATCGGCGACGGTGAAGGTGAGCTTCTTGCCATCCCAGGAAATCGAGGGCCAGAGATAGCTCTTGTCCGGGTCCTGTCCGGCAATCAGGCGCCAGCGTCCGCTGCTGAGCTCGCCGTCGTGCAGAGCCTGCCCCGGGGCGGAAGGCTCCCAGCGCACCAGCCGGCAGTAGTGATCGTTATACGAATTGCAGAAGTTCACCACCAGCCAGGAACCGTCGGGAGCGAACTTCGCCTGGATGGGAAACCAGTGAATCTTGACCGCTGGGTCGTAGGGGGGAATATAGGGCGACGCCTCCCCCGCGCGGGGAGCCCCGCCGTAGTTGCCGTAGCTTGGCAAGGTCGGTGCTGTGCAAGCCGTGGCCAGGGCAATAACACAGGCGGCAAGATAGCAACGAACTGCCCACGACAGCGCGGGCAACCGCGCGCACCAACGGCGTACTCTATTCATTTCGTCCTCCCCACCGCTATCTAAGCATCATTGGCCACAAGGCGGCAGTCACTTAGATCGCCGTCCCACCAGCACCGACTTTTCA
>Ga0172380_10008810_pt1 | contig 10899 bp, 3 predicted proteins | sample Leawe162metaG_FD_119747 | JGI IMG/M metagenome (GOLD analysis project Ga0172380, IMG submission 119747) | Leachate microbial communities from a municipal landfill in Southern Ontario, Canada - Leachate well 162 metaG | ecosystem: Engineered > Solid waste > Landfill > Unclassified | place...
GCCGGCGCCGCCGCCGCCGTCAACGACTTCGAGGCCGGCACCAACTCGGGCATCTACAGCGTCACCGCACGCGATGCCGCCGGCAACGCCGCCAGCGCCAGCATCACGCTCAACGAGACCGACGTCAACGAAGCTCCGGTTGGGGGAAGCGACGGCTACAGCGCCACGGAAGGCCAGGCGACGTTACTAGGCAATGTTCTGGCCAACGATACTGATCCGGATTCCGCCTTGAGCGTCTATCAGTTCGCCACCGACGGTGCATCGGCGGCAGTCACCGTCAATGGCAGCAACGCCATCACCACCGCTCTGGGCGGCACCGTGGTGATGAACACGGATGGCACGTTTACCTATACCGCCCCGGCCCGCATCCACAACGACGCGACGTCCGACCAGGACAGTTTCGTCTACAAGGCCTACGACGGCAGCCTGGCTTCGGATTGGGTGACCGTGGCGCTCGATATCACAGACTCCGTCCCGACGGCCGTTGCCGACACCGATACGGTCGGGCATGGCGACACGACCTACGGCAACGTGATCACCGGTTCCGGCGGTGGGACGGACACCCTGGGTGCAGATGCCGCCTCCGTCAGCAATGTAACGTACGGTGGCAGCGAGATATCCAACACGGTCGCCGGCGACATCCGAACGATCGTCACCGCCAACGGCACGCTGACGGTAAACCAGCTGACGGGCGAATACAGCTACCAGGACACCACGCCCAACCTGATCGTGCCAACCACGACCGACGTGACGGGCTGGAATGCCCAAGGCGTGGAACTGTTCGGCTTCGACGGCAGCAATCCCTATTCCGGCGGCATCCCGTCAAACGGACTGGATACCGCCGCACTCAATGCTGCCGCGGCCAACAAGGTGCGGTTTCGTAACAATACCGGCACCAACAACGACGGTCTCGGCGTCGAGACAGCGGACCCCGGCAGCTCCAACAACAACCGGATTGAAAATGGCGAGGCACTGGTGGTCGACATGAACCTGACGAGCCGGTCCGCCACGGTGACGCTGACCAATCTGTCCGGCGGTGAAACGGCGACCTGGCACGCCTACGACAGCACCGGCGCCCACATCGCCACCGGCGCGATCACCGGCAACTCCAGCAACATCGCCACGGCCACCATCAGCGCCGGCACGCCTTTCCAGTACATTGTGTTCACCAGCGGCGGCGACACCTACCGCCTCAACGGCCTGAACGCCATCCCCGAGGTGCCGGACCAGGTGTTTACCTACACCTTGAGCGATGCCGACGGCTCGACCTCTTCGGCCAACCTGGCGATCACGACGAGCGGTAGCAACGCCTCGCCGGTGGCAGTCGCCGACACCGGCGCCGTTGTCGAGGATGGAACGCTTACGACTGCAGCGCTAAGCGGCGTCATCCAGGGTGCGCCCGGCACCGACGCCGATGCCGACGACGCCACGAACACACTGAGCGTCAGCGGTGTAGTCGCCGGCGCCGGCGGCGTGGCGCAGGGCGCTGGCGTCGGCACCGCCGTGACGGGCGCCTATGGCACCCTGACCCTGAATGCGGACGGCAGCTATATCTATGTGGCCGATCAGCCGGCGGCCGATGCGCTCGCGGCAGGCGCAACCGCCAGCGACGTGTTCAGCTACACGGTGACGGATCCGAACGGCGCCGTCTCCAACAGCACCACCCTGACGATCACGGTCACCGGCACCAACGACGCTCCGACTCTGGATATGGACGCCGACGACAGTACTGCCGCCGGCACGGCCTATGTCGGCATGTTCACCGAGGGTGGCGGTGGCGTTCCGATCGGCGACATCGATCTGGCCGTGTCGGATCCTGACAGCACGATCACCGGCGCCACCATCACGCTTGGCAACCCGAAGGCCGGCGACGTGCTGGCGGCCGGCGTCCTGCCGGCCGGCATCACGGCCACGGTGGCCGGCAACGTCGTGCTGCTGTCGGGCGCCGCCTCCGCCGCCGACTATCAGTCGGCCATCCGCGCCATCACCTTCGATAATGCCTCGAGCACCCCCGACACAACGCCGAGAAGCATCACGGTGACCGTCACGGACGGCGCGCTTGCCTCCAACACCGCCACGGCGACGCTCAACGTGGTGACCGTCGACGACGCCCCCGCACTCGACCTCGACGCCAGCATGGCGGGCAGCGGCTACAACGCCTTCTTCAGCGTCGATGCCCGGCCGGACGTGCCCGTCAGCGACACCGACATCGTCATCACGGATGCCGACAGCGCCATCATCACCGGGGCAACCATCACGCTGACCAATCCCCAGACGGGGGACGTGCTGAGCGTGGGCAGCCTGCCGGCCGGCATCTCGGCCACGGTGGCCGGCAACGTGGTGACCCTTTCGGGCAGCGCCTTCATCACCGATTACCAGTTGGCGATTCGTGCCGTCTCCTTCAACAACAGCGCCGGCTCGCCCGACCTGACCGCACGGAGCATCGAGGTCACGGTAACCGACGGCACCACCGCCAGCAACGTCGCGACGACAACGATCAACATGGTCGCCGCCAACGTGGCGCCGACCGCCGATGCCGCGTCGGCGACCGGCAACGAGGACTCGCTGATCCCGATCACCCTGACCGGCTCGGACCCGGACGGCAGCGTCGCCCACTTCACGCTGTCCAGCCTGCCGGCCTACGGCCAGCTCTACCTCGACGCCGCCATGACCCAACTGGCGCCGACGGGCACCCTGCTCACAGCGACGGGCAATGCATTGACGCTGTACTACAAGCCGCCGACCGACTGGAACGGCAGCGCCGGCTTCGACTTCAATGCCGTGGACAACCTCGGCGGCATCTCACCGTCGGTGGCTGCGACGATCTCCGTCACCCCGGTCAGCGACGGTGCGCCGCTGGCGGCGGACGACGGCTACACCACGGTGCTCGGCACCCCGATCAACATCAGCAAGGCCGATCTCCTGGCCAACGACACCCTGTTCGACCACGCGGCCATCGTCTCGTCGTCGCCACTGGCCGGCCTCGTCGACAACGGCAGCTATTTCACGTGGACGCCGGGCGCCGCGGGCACGGCGAGCTTCACCTATACCCTGCAGGACGACGACGGCCAGACCAGCATCGCCACCGTCAACCTCACGGCACACGGCGCGCTCGACGACCTGGCCACGGTGCAGGAATCGGCGCTGATCGGCGGCGCCGGCAGCAACATCGCCAGCGGCAACCTGTTTGCCGGCAGCGAGACCAATACCAGCGTGCTCAGCATCGAGGGCGTCACGCCGGTCGGAGGCGTCATCACGGTGACGACCGCGATCGGCCAGCTGGTGGTCGACAGCGCCAGCGGCGACTACACCTACACGCTGAACGCCGTCGCCGACAACAGCGCGCCGGCCGACGATACCGGCATCGTCGAAGTCTTCGACTACATCGGTAACAACTCGTCCGCCACACTGCATGTGACGGTGCAGGACGACCACCCCATCGCCGCCGACGCCGAAGTGATGATCCCGGAGAGCAACCTGCCCAGCTACAACATCGTCCTGGTGGTGGACAGCTCGGGCAGCATGACGGAGGAGGTCCGCTCGGTGGCGGCCGATGGCACCGTCACCGTGATGACGCGGATGCAGGTCGCCAAGCTGGCGCTCACCCGCCTGGTCGAGGAGTACTTCTCGCAGTCGGCCGATGTCCAGGTCAGGATCGTCGATTTCGACAGCAGCGCGGCCATCGAGAACGGCGGTGCCTGGTTCACCACCGAGGAAGCCGCCGTCGCCTACATCAACAGCACCGCACCGGATTACCTGCCGGCTGCAGGCGGCACGAACTACCAGGCGGCGCTCGACCAGACCCGCATTGCCCTGGGCAGCCCTGCAGCGCCTGATGCCGGCCGCCAGAATTTCGTCTATTTCATTTCCGACGGAGACCCGACAGAGGGCGCGCACGCGACTGGCATCACGAACTACCAGAACTACATCGCCGGCAGCAACGTCCAGTCCTTCGCCGTCGGCATCGGCACCGGCATCGGCGATCCTTCCTGGCTCAACCAGATCCACAACGCGGACAGCCTCGGTGACGGCAGCATCGACGAGGCCATCATCGTGCCCGACGTCAGCAGGCTCGAAGAGCAGCTGCTGGCCACCGTGCCGGCCGCCTACGGCGGCAACGTGGTTTCCGCCAACAGCAGCCAGGGCATCGTCTTCGGCGCGGACGGCGGCTACATCAGCTCGATCTCGATCCTCCTGGATACCGACGGCAATCCGGGAACGCCAGAGCAGAACGTCACCTTCAGCTACGATAACCTGGCCAATTCAATCAGCAGCAGCGGGCCCTTCCCGCCCGGATTCCCGGCCAGCGGCAACCTGCTGACCCTGAACGCCGCCAAGGGCTTCAGCCACGGCATCCTGGTCTTCGATTTCGAGAGCGGCGACTACACCTACTACACGGCCGGTGTCGCCGGCGAGGGCGACACCTTCGATCTGGCCTTCACCGCCAACGACCTGGACGGCGATGCCGTTTCCGCGGTGCAGACGATCCGCGTCGTCGACGGCAAGCCGATCGCCAATCCGGACACCGACACCCTCGCGGCGCTTGACACCTACCTCGAGGGCAACGTCGTCACCGGCGTCGGCACCGACGGCGGTACTTCGCTCGGCGCCCAGCTCACCGACTTCACCCCGCAGGGCTCCGGGGTCGACATCCCGGCCGACAATGCCGGCGTCACCTCGATTGTCTTCAAGGGGGTGACCTACAACCTGACGGTCGACAGCAGCGGCAGCGCCTCCGGCGGCAGCTACAGCATCAGCGGCGGTCAGCTGACCTGGACCCATGCCAGCGACGGCAGCCAGCTCGTCTTCGGCGACAATGGCTATTACCGCTATACGCCGCCGGCCGCCGACGTACCGAACCCGACCACCGGCCCGACCAACCTGGTCGTCAACTTCACCTCGGCCGCCGCCCATGCCGGCACGGGGGTCACGCTGCAGGGCATGCTGCGCGACAGCAGCGTGCCCGGCTCGGCACCCGTCTCCTACAGCGGCACCAGCGGCGCCGGCGTCACCAGTCCGGGCGACGACACCAGCAACCTCGACGACCTCGAGTCCCTCGTCATCGACTTCGACCGGACCCTCTATGCCCAGGGCGTGCAGGGATTGCGCTTCCAGGTCTATGCCCAGAATGCCTCCGCCGTCACCTTCACCTTCTACGGCATCGACGGCGAGCAGATCGGCCAGCAGGCCATCGACGCCGCGGGCGGTACGACGACCTGGTTCGACATGCCGGGAACACTGAGCAACGTCAGCCGCGTCACCGCGCTGGTCAGCGACTACACCTACTTCTCCACGCCCCGGGTCCGCATCCGGGCGGTCGAGTTCGACGGGGTCCTGAACGACCCGGCGGCGGCGCCTGTCGCGCCCGAGCAGATCGAATACACCCTGACCGACAGTGACGGCGACACATCGACGACCACCCTGGCGCTGAATGTCATCCGCAATCACTTCGCCGGCGACGACGCCGATAACGCCATCACGGGCACGGCGGCCAACGACAGGATCGTCGGCCTGGGCGGCGACGACACGATCGCCGGCGGTGCCGGACATGACATCATCGAGGCCGGCGACGGCAACGACAGCGTCTACGGCGGTGACGGCGACGACACGATCACCGGCGGCGCCGGCAACGACATCATCGATGGCGGCGCCGGCGACGACGTGTTGCGCGGCCAGGACGGCAACGACGTCCTCATGGGCGGCGACGGCAACGACCGGCTGGAGGGCGGCGCCGGCAACGATATTCTCATCGGCGGCGCCGGCGACGACCTGCTCATCGGCGGCCCCGGCACCGATACGCTAACCGGCGGCCTCGGCGCGGATGTCTTCAAATGGGAGTTGGCGGACCGCGGCGTCAAGGGCAATCCGGCGACGGACACCGTCACGGATTTCGATCCCGCGGCGGCCGTACTGGGCGGCGACGTCCTCGACCTGCGCGACCTGCTGGCCAGCGAGAACCACACCGCCGGCAGCACCGGCAACCTGAGCAGCTTCCTGCATTTCGAGCAGTCGGGCAGCGACACCATGGTGCATATCAGCACGACCGGCGGGTTCAGCGGCGGCTTCGTTTCCAATCAGGAAGACCACTCGATCCTGCTGCAGAACGTCGACCTGATCGGCAGCTTCAGCACCGACCAGCAGATCATCCAGGACCTGCTCAACAAGGGCAAGCTGATCACCGACTGAAGAAACGAAGTTTCAGTGCAGGCTAATGCCCGCGTGAGCGGGCGTTATGCCGAAACTAAAGTCAGTCGCTGCAATGCGGCGAGGCCCGCTTCGGCGGGCCTCGCCGCCTACACAGGATCCTTCACCGCCGGGCCGGTGGCGCCATCGAATCCCACGGTGGCCAGCGCCTGCATCTCCGCTTCATTCACCACGCCTTCGGCGATCACCTGGATGCCGATGCCGTGGACGATCGAGCACAGGCCCTTGAGAAAAGCCTGGTTGCCGGGATTGGCGTCGAGCCCGCGCACGAAGCTCGCGTCGACCTTGATGTAATCCAGACCGAGGCCGTGCAATTGGCCGACCTGGCTGAACTGGCGGCCGAAATGCTCGATGCCGACCTTGCAGCCGGAACTCTTCAGTTCCTTGCACAGATCGCGGAACGCATCGAAGTGCTTGAGCGCCCCGCCCTCTGCCACTTCCAGCCACAGCCGGCGGGCGGCCTGGGCATTTTGCCGCAGCAAACCGCGCAATTCGCCACGGAAGGCCCAATCCTGCAACGAACTGGCCGACAGGTTGACCGCCAGCCCCGGCATGGCGGGATGGTCCGCCAGGTCACCCAGGCCCAGGCCGACGGCCGCCAGGTCCAGTCTGGAAGTCAGCTTGAGCCGTTCGGCGATCGGCAGGAAGCGTCCGGCCGGCAACCACTCGCCCTGCGCGTCGAGCATCAGGCGCAGCGGGCACTCACGGTGGATCAGGCGCTGGCTGAAATCGACCACGGGAAATGAAATCAGCCTGACCCAGTGCCGGTCGAGGGCATGACGAATCAGGCGCGACCACTCGTCGGCGCTCTTCGGTGCATCCTCTCCGATCGCGTTTCCGGTCTCACGAATGACATTGCCGCCATCCGCTTCCGCCGCCGCCAGCGCAGCATCCACCTGCGACAACACGGCGCTCATCTCAACGCCACGCGGAAAAACGCCCAACCCGATGCAGGCGGCCGGGCTGTCCCCGACATAGGGTGCTGCTTCCTGCACCAGGTGCGGCAGCAGCCGCTCGGCCAGCGGCCGGACGCCCGCCTGTCCCATCAACAGCAACGCAAAATCCGCCCCGTTCAGGCGTGCCACCAGGCTGTCGGCCTGTTGTTCCGTCTCTGCCTGCAGGACGGCCGCAAAGCGTCGCAGCAGGTCATCGGTGGCGTCGCGCCCCAGCCGCCGGTTGATCCCGGCCAGATCTGCCACGCGCACCAGGATCAGCCCGATGCCGCGCGAATCCTCCGCCTCCAGTGCCTGATGCAGGCGGGCCAGGAAATGACTACGGTTGGCCAGCCCGGTCAGCGAATCGCAGTTCGCCTCGCGGCGCACCGCGTCAAGACGGACGGTTTCTTCCTCGAACATGCTTTTCAGGCGCCCCACCGTGGCATTCATTGCCGTAGCCAACTGCTTCAGCTCCGGTACGTCGGGCTCCTCGATCGTCACGAAGCGACGCTCGGTGATCGCCTTGGCCTGTCCTATAACGGTCTGCAAAGGCGCACGCAGGCGACGCAAAATGAGCGTGCCGAGATACCCCCCGATGAGCGTGGCCACAAACAGGGCGCCGGCAAGTTCCCAAACGTTTTTCCAGAGAGAGCCATAGGCGAACCGGCTGTGGCTGACCAGATGCACCGTGCCGAGCTGCTTCCAGCCGCTCGTGATCATCGCCTCGCCGGGCGGCGAAACCAGGGGCAGCAGGCGCACGAACCACGCCGGCACGCCCTTGACGCCCGGATCGATTTTCCGCTCCGCGATGATCTGGCCGCGCGGATCAGTCACCCGGATCAGTTCGTAATGTCCGCTGTCGAACAGGGCCGAAACCGCCAGTTCCACTTCCACGGCATCGGGCGCCCTCAGGCTGAGCGAGAGTGCCAGCGCCGCGGCGTTGTCGGCATTCTTCATCGCCAGCTGTTCGGCAAGATAGCTGCGTGCGCTGAGGGAGGATGCAAGCAGGCTGCCGGCCAGCGCGACCAGCATGCTGACGATGACTGCCAGCCAAAGTTGACGATACATCGACATAATCGTGCTTCCTTCGACAAGGACTTCGTTAAATACTTCTCAAAACTCGAACCCTTCGGCCTTCGCCCGGTTCAAAAGGTCCTGCCAGCGTGTCAGGCGACCGACGCCCGTCGAACCTGGCACGCCGCTTGCTGATGGACTGGCCCAAATGCCCATGCTGTTGAAACTGAATATCGGCTGCAGGTCCGGGCGGCGCGATGCTGGACGGATTTCCGTGATCAGATTGTCAAGCAGCAGGGGTTCGGCATCCGGCGCCGGATAATAGGCAAGGACCATGTGGGCCTGGGTTACGCTGCTGGCCGGACCGCCTATCCTGGCCTTGACGTAAATGAGGCGCAGTTGCTCGTTCGGCATGCCTGCGCTCAGCAGCGTAAAATATTTCGCGATGGTGAAATCCTCGCAATCGCCCTTGCCTTTGGCCAGGGTCTCCAGCGGAGTCGCCCAGTAATCGGTCTGTCCCCATATCTGGAAATCATCGAACAGGAACTGGATTTTTCGATTGAAGAACTCATTGACGCGCCGGAGCTTGTCCTGCGTTCCCAGCGGCTTGCTATCCTCGATCAATTGCCGCCAATCGCGAAAGGTCGCAGGCGCGCCGCCATACCGCTGCAAAGTGGCCAGCATCCTCTCGGCATCGGCCAGCGTGATCTGGCAGAGCAGGAAAACGGCCGCCAGCGCGGAAAAGCGGCTCCAGGCCACAGTCAGCCGCAGCCCCCTGCCCTCCCCCGTCTGGGATATCATTCGCCCCTGAATCAATGCGTTTATCGTAATAAGAAACCGATAATGCTTCGCAAGACAATCATCCTGTGCCTGGCCCTGATCCCGCATTTGGCATTGGCGCAAGTCATGACGCTGCAGAATGCGGCCCAGAAAGCCGTCCTGTCCAACCCGGAAGTTCTGCAACGCTGGCATGCCTACAAGGCCACCCAGGGCGAGCGCGATGCCGCGTTCGGCGGCTTCCTGCCCCGCCTCGACCTCTCGGCCAGCAAGGGCCGCGACCATCGCGACGACCCGCTCCTGAAGAAGGACTATACGCGCAACGCGACGACGCTCACCCTGACCCAGATGCTATACGACGGGTTCGCCACGCGCAACGAGGTGAAGCGCTTCGATCATGCCCTCGTCGTTCGCCTGTTCGAACTGCAGGACGCCTCGGAGACCGCCGCACTGGAAGCGGCGCGCGCCTACATCGACGTGCTGCGCTACCGCAGGCTGGTCGGGCTGGCGGAAGAAAACTACGTTCGCCACCGCTCGGTCTTCGAGCAGATCCAGAAAAAAGTCCAGGCCGGCGTCGGCCGCCGCGTCGATCTGGAGCAGGCCGCCGGGCGGCTGGCGCTGGCCGAAGCCAACCTCCTGACGGAAACCAGCAACCTGCACGACGTCAGCGCCCGCTACATGCGCGTTATCGGCGAGCAACCCGTCAAGGAGATGGAACCCCTCGCCAACCTGACCCAAGGCACGCCGAAAGACATGGCCGAGGCGCTGGCCGCCGCCCAGCGCGGCAATCCCGCCCTGCTCGCCTCGATCGAGAACGTGCGCTCGGCCTATTCCGCCGCCCGCGTGCGGGATGCCGCCTACCAGCCCCGCCTCGACCTGCGCTTGAAGCGCGACCACGGCCACAACCTCAACGGCTACACCGGCCAGCATGAATCCAGCACCGCCGAGGTCGTCCTGAGCTGGAACCTCTTCAGCGGCTTCTCCGACATCGGCCGCTCGCGCCAGTACGCCGAGCAGCACAACGTCGCCAAGGATCTCCGCGACAAGACCTGCCGCGACATCCGCCAGAACCTGGCCATCGCCTTCAACGACACGCGCAAGCTGACCGAGCAACTGGGCTACCTCGACCAGCACCAGCTCTCCATCGAAAAGGCGCGCGACGCCTACCGCAAGCAGTTCGACATCGGCCAGCGTACCCTGCTCGACCTGCTCGACAGCGAAAACGAACTCTTCCAGGCCCGGCGCGCCTACGGCAATGCCGAACACGATCTGGCCATCGCTTACGTGCGCACCCACGCCGGCCTCGGCAAACTGCTCACCATGCTCGGCGTTTCGAAGGCCGGGGACCCCGCTCCGGCAGAACCGGAAATGTGGGCGGCCGGCGAAGAGGCCCCGGAAAATTGCCCGCCGGACAATCCGCTGCTCTATGTCGCCAACAAGGAAGCGCTCAACGCCCGCGCGCAGGAAATGCTCAAGGAACTCGCGCCGCCCCCCGCTGCGACAGAAGCGCCGGCATCCCCGGCGCCCGAAGTCACCGCGGAACGCGCCGTCGCCGAGGCCCTCAAGGCCTGGTCGCTCGCCTGGGTGGGCCGCAACACGCAGGGCTATCTGGACGCCTATGCCGCCTCCTTCACGCCCGCCGACGGCAGTACGCGCGCGGCCTGGGCGGCCAAACGCAAGAATGCGCTCGCGCGCGCCAAGGACATCTCGCTTGACGTCCGCGACATCAAGCTCACCGTCAAGGACGCCAGGCACGCCAGCACCGTCTTCAAGCAGGCCTACCGCTCCGAGCAATTCAAGGACGTCGTGCTGAAGACCCTGGAATGGGAACAGGTCGACGGCCGCTGGCTGATCGTCAAGGAAACCGCCGAGCCGTTGAAATAGCAGGAAGAGGGAAACAAAAAAGCCGGCCTGAATGGCCGGCTTTTTTTATTGAATTCGGGTGGCGGAGAGGGTGGGATTCGAACCC
>Ga0172380_10008811_pt1 | contig 10898 bp, 4 predicted proteins | sample Leawe162metaG_FD_119747 | JGI IMG/M metagenome (GOLD analysis project Ga0172380, IMG submission 119747) | Leachate microbial communities from a municipal landfill in Southern Ontario, Canada - Leachate well 162 metaG | ecosystem: Engineered > Solid waste > Landfill > Unclassified | place...
GCTACAAGTACTACCATTAAGGTATTAGCTAGTAGTCTGGTTTTGTCAAAAATTCCTGTTTGCATGTTTTTAATGTTAATTGTTAATTTGTTAATATATTATATACCATTTTAACTTTGTTTTGGAAGTAGTTATTTAAACCATTTCCATAGCCAGTTAAAGGCACCTTGTTTTTCTACTACGACTTCTTTCACCGGTTCTATCACCTCTATGAGTAGAGGGATTGGTGAAGAAGCTGTCTTTAGGACATATCGTCCACCTGTTCCAGGTGAAGTAATACCCACTCGAGAGAAGCCGTTACCGTTTACAAAATTAATAGTTTCACCTAAGTAAGTAGCAGTCACTGGTCCTGTTGATAGTGGAATTAGGTCAATGGTTAATGATTGATTTGGTGAGACCTTAATTAATTCAGCTAGACCTCCTACTCCGCTATCATATGTAGCGTAAGTGGTAATGTTTTGTTCACCTGATTTCACCACAAAGTGACCTGGAGGAATATCATTCTCTGGAGCTTTTAGGATAAGTGGTTTGGAAGACAGAGAAGCTAATTCCTGTTCACTACTTACCCCAGCCGCAGCAATGAAGTTTGAAAGTTTAGGAGCGTTCTTTAGGGCTGTAGTGAAAGTGTTTGGTAATGGAGCAAAAAGGAATTTGGAAACATTAGGAGTGAAGTTTGATGGTAATTGAACCAAGGTTAGTTTAACTGGAGCTTTGAAATCTTTGAAAGGATATGGAATGACTGTGGTTCCGATATTTTCAATTTGGAAGTTGGTACCAAGTGGAGTGAAAGTTTGGATTGGAGTGAAATTAACTGTGTTTACTCTATTGAAGAGATTACGTAAGATACCAGAAACACCATTACCCCCTCCTCCACCATTAGTATCTACTCCTCCTCTTGAAACAGGTACTGCTGGGGTTGTCTGATTTCCTGTAATACTATTTCGTGAACTTGGAGTTGAGTTAGTTTTGAAAGTGAAACCACTGTTTCCTTCATCATCAAATACAGTTTTTGATGAAAGATCTATCAATGAACCAGTGTTATGTATATCTTTGATTCTTAGAAAATCAAGATTTGATGTTCCATTTATTCCAAGACTAGCATATGAACCTGGATTAGTTGATCTAATAGTTAGTAGATTATCTGAATCTGTACCAAGTAAAGTAAAGAGTCCTGAAACATTTACTGTTGAACCTGAAGTGAAATACAAAGTATCACGACCCGTATCATTTGTTTGGGTTAAGAGATTTTTGAAGAAGTTCACTACGTTGTTAATACCACTAATGGTTTGAGCCAAACCATTTAATGTAGCAGTACCATTCACTGTTCCCATTCTAAAGGTTGTACCGTTAAATGTAGCATCTCCATTAATAGTTCCATTGTTTGAAGCACTACCATTGAAGACGGCGCTCATACCAGAAATTGTTGCAGAGTTTGATGAAGAGTTGTTGAAGATGAGATGAATAATATTTACATTGTCTCCTCCTTTAACTGTACCAGAGATACTTCCTCCCCAAATCATATTGCCAGACAGAGTGAAAGTTCCTGCAGAGGCCGCATTGAAATATGCATTACCTGTGATAGTGCCTGTGTTATATGAAGTACCATTGAAAGTAACATTACCTATGATGTTTGTAGTGTTAACAGTGCTGCTTGCAAAGATAATACCGACAGTGTTGGCAGGGCCAGTCAGGCCAGTTGTGTTGATCAGGAATGGTAACGCTGAAGTTGAGGTACCAACAATTGGAGAGACAGAGCCAACAAGCAAAGCTTCGCTCAGGGCTCCTGGAACAGAACCGGTATTTATAGAACAACTATTTGAGGTATACCAGTTACTTGCATTATTCCAATCTGAATCAGATGTACCACACCAATAATATGGGGTATACGCAAATGTAACCGATGAAGTAACAGTTGATGTAGCATATATTCCGCGAATAGAGAGCGTACTGGTTCCTGCAGAAGGTACAGAGATATCTGTGCCATTTAATGCGCAGTTGGCAGTAGAGGTTGAAGTAAAGTCGTTATATGAGTAGTAACAACTAGTAGCAATACCCCATGAGACATATGGTGACCATGATGAGATGGTTGATGATGCGGAAGGTCGAATGATGTCGACTGATAGAGTTGGAAGAGGGTTGCTGTATGTGTATAGATAATCGTTCCAAGCCCCAGCCATAATTTTATTACCATCAGATGATGATGTCAGAGTATACCAAGTTTTTGAACCAGCAGAGGTCTGCTGTGTCCATGTTGCACCACTATCGGTAGAGGTGTAGATATAGCCACCCTGTGCCGCTGCAGCAAGTCTCGTACCACCTGGAGATGAAGTAACAAAAGTCCAACCTCTTGAACCGGCAGAGGTCTGCTGTGTCCATGTTGCACCACTATCGGTAGAGGTGTAGATGTAGCCATAAAGCACGGCCGCAACCAGTTTTGTACCATCAGATGATGAAGTAACAGAATACCACTGTCTTGAACCTGCAGAGGTTTGTTCGGTCCAGGTAGCACCACTGTCGATAGAAGTGTAGATTTTTCCAGGATAATCAGTTTCAGTTTCTGGGTCATAGTAACCATAATCAACAGCCCCTAGTTTTGTACCATCAGATGATGAAGTAACAGAAATCCAATTTCTTGACCCGGCAGAGGTTTGTTCGGTCCAGGTAGCACCACTGTCGATAGAAGTGTAGATGTAACCAGAAGACACGGCTGCTGCGAGCCTTGTACCATCAGATGATGAAGTAACAGAAATCCAATTTCTTGACCCGGCGGAGGTTCTTTCAGTCCAAGTGGTACCACTATCATTTGAAGTATAAATGTAACCGTTAACCGTTACCGATGCCAGTTTTGTACCATCAACAGATGAGGTAATAGATCTCCACTGTCTTGAACCAGATGAGGTCTGCTGTGTCCAGGTAGCACCGCTGTCGGTGGATGTATAAATGTAACCACTCATTGCCACCGCAGCAATTTTTGTACCATCAGATGATGCCGCTGCAGAACGCCACAATCTACTTGATTCACGAGATACCCAGTCACTTGGAACTGCTGGAGCAGAATATGTAAAAGTATTACTAATATTTAAAGTCTGTGCACTAGTATTAACAGCCCTAATAGAAAGAGTCGTAGTTCCATATGAAGAAGGAGCCAGGATATCTGATCCTCCGTTTGAACAATCTACAGTATTAGTTGTCGTAGCAAAACCATCATAGGAATACTGACACGAAACTTTTCTAAAGCCCCAGAAAACTGAAGGTGCCCATGACGTTGATATTACAGAACTATTTACTGCTGGGGTATTGATGGCAATATATGGATCATCCACGGATAATAAATTCATTGGATAAATTTGACCACCAGCTACCACAGCCGCGAGTTTCATACCATCAGACGATGATGTAATACCTTGCCAATACCTTGCACTCGTAGAAGTCCTTTCAGTCCAAGTGACTCCACTGTCTGTTGATATGTAAATAAAACCATTGGCAGCAGCTGCGGCCATTCTTGTACCATCCGAGGACATGGTAACAGCTTTCCAATCCCTTAAACCAATAGAAGTTACTGCAGTCCAAGTGACACCACTAGTAGTAGAAACATAGATGTAATTATTTTCTGGTGCGGCCGCCAATATAGTACCGTCAGACGATGAAGTAATAGAATTCCAAACTCTTGAACCGGCAGAAGTTCTTGAAGTCCAGCTAGTTCCACTATTTGCTGTGGTATAAATATAACTACTAAATTGACTCCCTACCGCAGCGGCCATTTTAACACCATCAGCAGATGTAGTGATAGTATTCCAAATTCTTGAACCAGAACCAGTTTTTTGAGTCCAAGTGACCCCATTATTGGTTGAAGTGTAAATGTAGCCACTCTCCACCGCCGCAGCAAGTTTCGTACCATCTGGAGATGATGCTACGGCTTGCCAAGCTCGTGAGCCAGCACTACCGCTCGCATTCCAAGTAGCACCGCTGTCTGTAGATATATAAAGTCCCCCATTTACTGCCGCCGCAAGTTGTGTACCATCTGCAGATGAAGCAATAGATCGCCAATAATTTGAACCAGCAGAAGTTCTTTCAGTCCAAGTGGCTCCACTGTCAGTGGAGGTATAGATATAGCCACCCCCCACAACAGCAGCAAGTTTGGTACCGTCTGCAGATGAAGTAACGGATCGCCATCCCCTATTTGAATCGGCAGCAGAAAAAGTAAACTGATAAGTGAAATTCATACTGGTTGTATTAATAACATTACTTGAATTTATTGTTTTAATAGACAACGTCTGTGAACTATCAGATGTTGGAGGAAGAATATCTGATCCATTTAGTGAGCAGTCGGCAGTAGAGGTTGAAGTAAAGTTGTTATATGAGTAATAACAAGCAGAGAGAGTTTGGTTTGAAAGAGAGTAAGTGATGTTTGGAGACCAAGAGGTTGCAGAATACACAGAATTAATAGTTGGAACATTAATTTGAATATCCTGATTAGTATAATCAAAAGTTACAGATTTTGTCAGTATATTCCCAGTAGTATCTATACCTCTAACTGACAAAGTACTAGTTCCTGCAGAAGGCATAGAAATATCTGATCCATTTAATGCACAATTGGCAGTAGAAGTTGAAGTAAAGTCGTTATATGAGTAGTAACAACTAGTAGCAATACCCCATGAGACATACGGTGACCATAATGAGACGGTTGATGATGCTGAGGCGGGTCGCAAAATGTCGACCGAGAGAGTTGGGAGAGGGTTAGTGTAGATGTAGATGTAGCCACCATTAGAAACTGTCATAGCGAGTTTTGAACCGTCAGAGGATGAAGTAATGTAATTCCAATTTCTTGAACCAGCAGAAGTCTGTTCAGTCCAAGTTGCCCCACTGTCAGTGGAGGTATAGATATAGCCACCCCCCACAACAGCAGCAAGCTTTGAACCGTCAGAGGATGAAGTAATACGACTCCAAATTCTTGAACCAGCAGAGGTTCTCTCTGTCCAGGTAGCACCACTGTCGGTGGAGGTATAAATGTATCCACTCTGCGCTACCGCTGCCATTTTTGTACCGTCTGCAGATGAAGCAATAGATCGCCAATACCTTGAACCAGCAGATGTTCTTTCGGTCCAGGTAGCACCACTGTCGATGGAAGTATAAATGTAGCCGTTATAAACCGATAGAGCAATTTTTGTGCCATCAGAGGATGAGGTGATACCCTGCCAGTCTCTTGCTCCAGCAGAAGTTCTTTCTATCCAACTAGCACCACTATCATTTGAAGTATAAATATAGCCACCACCACTAGGAGCTGCAGTAATTTTTGTACCATCAGAGGACGAGGTGACAACGTACCAATACCTTGAACCAGCAGAAGTTCTTTCAGTCCAAGTTGCCCCACTGTCGGTAGAGGTGTAGATATAGCCACCACCTGCCATAGCAATAAGTTTTGTACCATCAGAGGATGAGGTGATTCTATGCCAATACCTTGAACCGGCAGTGGTTCTTTGGGTCCAAGTAGCACCGCTGTCAGTGGAGGTGTAGATGTAGCCGTTATATTCAACTGCAGCCATTTTAGTACCATCAGAGGATGAGGTGATAGAGTACCAATTTCTTGAAGAAGCAACAGCATTCCATGGTTGGTTAAAAAGAAGTCCTGCTGTCCTTGTTCCATAATTAATAGAATTGATAATAAGAGAAGAAAGAGCGGAAGTCATAGCAGTCGTTGTGCCTGTGACAGAAGCAGTGTAGTTAACATTTAATGTTGTAGCATTCAAAGTAGTGGATGCGACATTTAAGACACCTGCTTGGATAACAAGGTTTGTGGCAGATAAAGTAGAATTTGAAAAATCAAGATTGTCGTTTTGGATTGTAACTGATGAAGAGGAAGTAATTATGTTTGAATAGTTTGAGATAGTGGTTGAAGCTAGAGTAAAGGAAGAGTAACTACCTGCTGATATGGATGGTAGAGTATTAGTTGAAGTGGCAGAAGTAATTGAATATCCTGCTCCGTTTAAAGTAACATTGTTTGAGAAAAGATAGAAACAAGTAGAATTTGAAGTAAGACTTTGAGTTAAGGTAAAGGTTCCGGGTCCGTAGAGAGTACCACAAGTAGAAACCTCTCCTGGGGTAATAGGCCAACTGCCTCCGGGATAGATACCGTATTCAGTAGCATTATCATTAAAGAAAGAAAGGGCCGATAGAGAGACATTATTTTTAGTGATCGTACCTGAATAATTAAGGTCTAGACCTCCATTGGTATTTGAACCAACTGAACCCCTACCCCCGAGAGTTGATAGAGTAGAATTTGAAATATCTAAATTAGTATCAGTGAAAGTAATGTTTCCTCCTAAACCTCCGAAGGTTGTATAGGTAGAAGCCCCTCCATCTGCAAGAATGCTTCCTACTTTGGAATAGAAGATGGCTACGTCTCCAGCATCTCCAGCATAGCCATTGTTTACCCCTGAACCTGTAGTATCAGGATTACCACTAATATTAATACCCGTTGTGTAGCCGGTAAGAGTAATATCGTTCACAACTAAGTTTGTGTATGCATTACCACCTTCTACCAAAGCAGTACCTTCTCCACTTCTTGCTCTAGCATCAATTGCTACAGCAGCAGAACCCGCAAGAGTATGACCTGTACCGTTAATGATAACGTTATCTGAAGAAATGGTGAAACAGGTATTATTTCCAGTATTGATATCCACTGTTAAAGTATATGTACCGGATATTGCCAATTCCCCACAAGTATCAATCTCTCCTGGAAGTAAAACATCAGCCAATGAGAATTGGGGTAAAATTGTAAAAGCAAAAAATATTCCTAGGGATAGTATAATTTTGTTTGTAAAGATTTTTTGCATGCTTTGATTAAATAATTGGTTCTGGTTCTACTGTCGGCTCAGGTGTTGGTTCAGGGACAGAAGGAACTAACGGTTCTTCTGGGTTTGAGCCTGTGACAGTTTCTACAACTGCTTCTACTGCATTGGTAACAGTTTCAATAACATCTTGAACTACTCCTGTAACAGTTTCCACGATTGAAGAAGTGGTTGTGGCTTCTTCTGTGGTAGTAGCTGTTTCTGTAGTAGTTGTTGAGATTTCTGTGGTAGTTGAAGTCTCGGTAATTACTTCAGGGGTTGTGGTTGATGATTCATTTGAAATTGGTGTTTCACTTACTTCTGTTGATGAAGCGGTAGTGTCTGTTGTAGTTGAAGCAGTTTCTGTGGTTGAAGTGGCAACGTCAAGAGTGGTAGTAGCAACTACAGGTAGAATTGAGGAAGCTGATGTAGAAAAAGAAACGATTCTCTTGATAAAGAAAATATTACCATTGGTTAAACCTTGGGCAATGATTTTGTCACCTATTTTGATATCAGTAATAATTAGAGGGTCATGTCCACTGGTTTCCACTTTTTCTAGGTTAGTAATATTTAAATTGTAAGTATTTTTACCTGAAACATCTGAACCTCTGGCTTCAGAGATGATAATGTTTGTCTGTGTGATTTCTGAAACTATACCCAGAGCACTGAAATTTTCAGTAGCAGTTTCAATACCATTTTCAACAAAAGGATTTAGGTTGTCAGCATTAGAAATTCCCCAACCTAAGACTGAAACAATAGCAATGACTGAGAGCATTTTTATCATTTCTATCTTGAAAGACCGTGGTTTAAAAATGATGTGTTCTATCACTTTTACTTTATCAATACCACTATCTCTTAAATCTAGTAATTTGCTCATAGATACAAAATATTTTACCACAGAAAAAGTTATCACAAACAGAGTGAAAATATAAAAGTGGGGATAACTACTTAATTTCTTTCTTAAATAAATCAGCTAGAATTTTTGGATTGGCACTACCTCGAGTTTCTTTCATTCCTTGTCCCACTAAAAATTGCAGTGAGGCTTCTTTGCCAGCTTTATATTCATCTGCCACTTTTTGATTATCAATGATGATTTTTTTCACGATTTCAGTTAAGGCACCTTCGTCACTTTGCTGTAATAGACCTTTTTCAGTAGCAATTTGCTCCACTTCCCCGTTTTTTGTAGCTAATTCAGCCAAAATATCTTTAGCACCCCGAGAAGAAATTTTATTTTCTGCAAGCATAGAAACAATATCCACAATGTTTTTTATAGAAATATTTTCTAACACAGCCACGTTTTCTCTAAATATAGAAACAATGTCAGAAGTAATGTAGTTGGCTGCGGTCTTAATACTTCCAGTACTTTCAGCTTTTTTTAAATCACCATCAAATGCTTTAATTAATTCGGCTCGAACTCCATCAAAAAAGTTTGAGAAATTAACGTTAGAAACCAAAAAGTCGGCTTTGTCAGCTTTTAATCCAAGGCTCAAGAATGTTTGGCGCTTTTGCCAAGGTAATTCAGGTAAAGTTTCGCGTAAAGTGGTTTCATTAAATTCTGAAATTTCGCTAATTTTTATTTTTGGTAAGTCAGGATCTGGAAAATATCTGTAGTCATCACTAGATTCTTTTTTGCGTTGACTGAAAGTTTTTTGTTTAGCCTCGTCCCAACCACGAGTTTCCTGCACAATTTCAGTACCCTTTCCTGATTCTAATAAATCAATCATTCTCTCAATTTCGTATTCAATAGATTTTTCTACAACTTTGAATGAATTAAGGTTTTTTACTTCTACTTTTGTACCAAAAATTCTTTTGCCGTTTTCATCTTTTTTGGGTACTAGAATTTTTTGACCATTTTCTTCTATTTCTTCTGCAGGACTAACAGAAATATTGGCCTCAACCCGCATTTCACCCTTTTCCATATTGGCTTCTGAAGCACCCAAATATCGTAGTAATAATTGTAATTCGCGGGCAAAATCTCCGGCTTGTTTAGCAGAATGAATAACTGGTTCAGTTACCAATTCCATTAAAGGCACGCCAGCCCGATTATAATTGACCAATGAAAAATCTCCTCGATCATGAATCGAAGTTCCAGTATCTTCTTCTAAATGAATTCTAGTTAATTCCACATCACCCAAAGAAATAGATATTTTTCCACCACTGACTAACGGATATTTGTACTGACTGATTTGATAACCCTTGGGAATATCTGGGTAAAAATAGTTTTTTCGATCCCATTCTGTATAATCGGCAATTTTTCCGAGGGCAGAAAGACCGACGCGAATGACTTGTTTAACTGCCTCATGATTTATGACTGGTAAAGTTCCAGGATGCCCCATACAAATCGGACAAACGTTTTTATTAGGCTCTTTTTCGTCTGGATTATTACGACAATCACAAAACATTTTTGTGGCTGTTTTTAATTCAGCGTGAATTTCCAGGCCGATTGTTGGAATATATTTAGTCTCTGACATACGTTAGATATTAACCTTTTTTAAAGCAATATTCAACGTTTAAAGATCCTGGGAACATTATTTATATTTTCTCAATCCTGTCCTCATCGTTTATTATTTAGTGACTTAGTATAAAACTTGCTAACTCTTGCGGAGGGATTTCGAAAACATAAATAATGTTTTTAGGAATTTTATTCTTTCAACATTAGATTAAATAAAATATTATAAATTTATCTTGCTCCGCAAACGATTTGGCTTGCTCAAAAAGCTCACATTTCTGTGAGCTTTTTGCAAATCGTTGAGGATAGAGCGAAACTTTTGCTAGAAAAAGTTGAGCGGTAAGATAAATTTATAATATTTTATTTCTTTTTAGAAAGATGAGGAGATGTTGTAAATCGGCACCAATACAGAAGCCAACAAGAATCCAACACCCACAGCCAAAGAAACAATCATCACAGGTTCAATCATACCCACCAAAGTATCTACCGAGTTCGAAACTTCTCGACTATAGAATTTCGCCAAGGTTCCTAAAATTTCGCCAAGGTTACCAGTTTCCTCTCCGACTTTAATCAATTGAACGATAATACTTGGAAACTCTGGATGTTTAGAAAAAGAATCTGAAAGAGATAAACCTCCCTTAACATCCTCCACGCTTTCGTCAATGGCTTTTAAATATGATTTATTGTCTACCACATCTTTGGTTAACTCTAAAGCTTTGACCATAGGAATACCGCTACCAAGCATTGTGTTCAAGTTATCGGCAATTCTAGAAAGATATAATTTTTGATACAAATCACCAACGTAAGGAATTGAAAGTTTAAATCTATCAAACTGTTCTTTACCAATAGAAGATTTATTAAATCTTAAAAAGACAAAGCCTCCAACAACAATAGCAATACCCATCCACAAACCATAATTAACCAGAAAATCTGATAGTCCAATAACAAATTTAGTGTATGCAGGAATATCTTGACCAGACTCAAGTAAAATACCGCTGATTTTTGGAATAACCATAGTCAACATCAACACCATAACAGTCACGAAAGTGAAGACGATAAAAGCAGGATAAATCAGAGCATTCTTAGCTTTGGTAATAATCTCATAAGTTCTATCCAAGTAATCCGCTAGATAAGCAAATGATTCATTTAATTTACCAGACTCTTCACCTGATCGCACCATGGAAATATAGAAAGCGGAAAAAACATCTGGGTGTTTAGCCATAGAATCAGAAATTGAATTACCCGCCTGAAGATTCTCAGCGATATCAGCCAAAGTTCTGCCGAGTTTAGGATTTTCAGACTCTTCAGAAAGTAATCTAAAAATTCTCAAAGCAGAAACTTGGGCCTCAAACAAAGTAGCAAACTGTCTAGAAGTAATAACCAAATCTTTCATGGTTACTTTTTCAAAGAAAGAAATATTTTTATTGATACCACTTCCCCCTTCTACAGCTTCATGAATATCTGAAATAACAAAACCCCTTCTTTGCAGTGAATTAATAGCCACATCATTACTGATGGCGGTGACTGTTCCGCTTTTTTGATTTCCATCTTTATCTAATGCTGTGTATATATATACTGCCATAATTTTTTATATCATTTTTTGTAATATTTGAGGTCTGAAA
>Ga0172380_10008812_pt1 | contig 10898 bp, 6 predicted proteins | sample Leawe162metaG_FD_119747 | JGI IMG/M metagenome (GOLD analysis project Ga0172380, IMG submission 119747) | Leachate microbial communities from a municipal landfill in Southern Ontario, Canada - Leachate well 162 metaG | ecosystem: Engineered > Solid waste > Landfill > Unclassified | place...
ACTAAATTTCCATATAGACAAGTCAGAGCGTTTAGAGTTAGATTTGGTGAACAAAATCAATCAATGTTTACTGGTTTTGGCGTTGATAGTAAAGAATATTCTGAAACCAACGAATCAATTCAAATATTGTCAAGTTTAGCTGGGGACAATAAATCGCAATCAGTTCCCAAAGCTCAAAATTTATATAACCTATACGAAAACAGATCATATAAAGCAACCATTGAAAGCATGGGAAACATGATGTTACAACCAACACAATATTTCCAATTAGAAAATATTCCAGTGTTTAATGGTGTTTATATTATATTGGATGTGGAACATATAATCACAGCTAATAAAATGATGACAACTTTTTCAGGGACAAAAATATTAAAATACCCAATACCCAGAGTTACAAGCCCTGCAGCTATTTTTGGTTTTGAGGGGGGCGATACTGATGACACAAGTCTTGATCAATCATATGATAAGGTTACTATGGGGGTTGGAACGGCAGCCAATCCCGAACAAGCCAAATATAATGCAATGTACACGTTAAAAATATAAAAAATGGCATATAAATCAATTAGAAAAGAAGGGGAAACTTTTATTAACCAAGTTTGTATTAACGGGGGTAGCGATTTGCTTAAAGGCAAATCATCAAGTTCATCATTATCAAAAGAAACTACTATTGTTTATAAGGGTAGTGTTATTAGTGACGGTAAAACCCTTGCAATAGCATTAATAAATTGGTTTAATAAATATGCCAATATGTTTGATCTGGATGCAAACATTATCGCCGCACAAGCGTATGCAGAATCTAATTATGTAATGTATGCCAATTCTGGTGCAGCAACTGGTGTTAATCAATTTCAATATCTGACCATTTATGGTGTTGTTGTCACCAACAATGGAAAAGCAATATTAGAAAATTCAAATACATCTATGACTATTGGCGAAATTGATGTAATAACCAATGGATTAAAAAATCCCAATATTAAAGAATCTTATGATTTAAAATCTTCAGATCCAACCGATGCGAAATATAATATACCAATATTACATCAAAATGTCGTTGATAATCCTGAAATAATGATTAAAGCACAATGTTACTATATGAAATTTTTTGCAGATAAATGCGATTCGTTGGCAAGTAGTACATTATTTTGCTATAGTAGGGGTTGGTATATGGATAATACATATAGCAAAGTTATTAGTAAATGTAAAGCAGATAAAAGTGATATTTATTTAGAAGAAGGTTTAAATTATGTTGCAAGAATTTTTGGTATTTTAGGGGATAAGGGTAATTCATTAGAAAATAGAAAAGGTTTTGGATTGAATTACAAATTAAGAAATCATTATTTTGGATATGATGAATTAAAGTTAATGGAAGATTTTAACCCCTATCAATGTAATACTGAAGAATCTTCAGAATTTGGATTAAATGAATCTGATTTTCAGAAAGATATGGTGGTAGAACAACTTTCAAAAAATTCTAAGTATAGTTTTATTTATTTTCCTGAAAAAGATTATTATAGCAAAAAATATGAAAAGAAACAAATTGTTTTGCATCATACAGTATCAGGTCCCGGTATAAAAAATGATGCCCAATGGTGGGAAAGCAAAGCAGAACGTATTACAACCTCATTTATTATTGGTAGGGATGGCGAAATAATGCAATTATTTTCTACCGATTATTGGGCACACCATATTGGCATACAAAGTTCAGTTTTTAATGAATATAATATTACAGATGTCGATAATGAATTGTTAAATCAACAATCAATTGGAATTGAAATTGATTCATGGGGGGGATTGATTAAATCTGATGGAAAATGGTATCCTACAAAAAATGATGTTAATAGACAATTATTAATAGCAAATACTGATGCAGACCCCATAAGCAATGAAAATGTTGTTTTATATCCTGAAGGTTATCACGGTTTTTATGGATTCGAAAGATATACAGATGCCCAAATAAATGCAGTTAAAGACGTGATAAATGCAATAAGAACCAAATGGGATAAGATACCTAAAACATATAACGAAGATATGTGGGATGTGTCTAAAAATGCGTTATTGGGCAATGCCGGAATTTGGACACATGTTAGTTATAGAATAGATAAGTCTGATTGCCATAAACAAGATAGTTTAATCCAAATGCTAAAATCTTTGTAAAAAGTTTGGTTGATAAAATATTTTATTTTATCTTTGTGGAATAAAAAATAATAAATATGAGAAAACTAACTGGAAAATGGATTCTAAAAAAAATAAGAAGAAGCCGCTATAAATTAATGGTTGAAGTTGAAATATTTGGAGTATGAAAGAAGAACTAAATTAAGTAAAAACATATATAATGAAATTAATACAAAATAAATTAATAAAGAACGCATTTACTTTAGGTTTCAAATCCTATTTTGGGGTAATGACATCCAATAATGATTGTTATCATTTATGGATGGGAGATTTACAGAAATATTTAAGAGATGTTCATAAATTACAAGTAATTGTTATTCCATTTGCTGAATATTCTACTAATGAAGAATCAAAAACTAATTATCATTATTTTGTCAATCGTAAATGTTTTTATGGTTTCGTAGTTAAAGAAGGAAGAGGATATTTTTCATACGAAAAAGCACTTGAAGCTGGATTATTAAAAGGATTAATTCTAATAGAACAATCTTAACCGTTCAAATCTTTTTTTAATTCATATAAATCGATAATATCATTATCAATAGTATTTTTATTATAGACCATATTTTTTATTTTGTTTATTGCATTTGAAACGTTTTCTTTAATACTATCTTTATTCATATTCTCCAATAATTGGAGATTTTCAACTTTATAATTTTCAAGGATTTCTTTTTTTTCTTTTACTTTTGATTTAAGCAATGTTTGTAATAAATTTCTATCTGATTCATCCAAGGAATCATATTTTTCGTTGAATTTTGAAACAGCAATTTCAATAACATCCTCATTAATACTCTCAACATCCAATTCATTATCATTTGAAATATTTTCATCTAATGTTTTTGGAGTTTTCACATGATTTATGACTTTAGTAAAAGCTTCATGTATTAAATTAACATTCACATCATTATAATCTATTAATGATTGTTCGATTAAAACATCAATGGCATCATATAAATCATAATTATTAACATCTTCAACATCTACATCCTCGTTAACAAATCTCTTTAATTTATTTTTTTCTTCATTAATTTCATCTATTGTATATATTTCAAATAATTTAATGTTGTTGTCAATATAGCGAACAGCAATTGCATCTTCAGAAATATGTTTATTTTCAATATTATTGAAAACCTTAAATTCTAATTGTAATATGGGGGAATTTTTTATAACCTCTAAAAAGTCATAAGCAATCTCCTTAGATTCTTTAAGTAAATTACTTTCAAAATAAGAATCTTTTAGTTTATTTGAAACTAAATAATTAACAACACCGATATTAATATTTTCCATATTCCTTTTCTATATTTTATTATAAATACTTTAAAAAATAACAAATACTAATCTTCAATTATAGATAAATCAACATCTTCTGATTCATCCAATCTCTGATTCGTATTTAAATTATTATTGTCTTTTAATATTTCATCAATTTCACTTATCATGCTCATGGCATCTTTATTTAAATCATCATTAATCTTATTGTTTTCAATAATTATTTTTTTATTTTCTTGTTTAACCCTTATTTTGGAACTATCAATGCCAACCATTTTTTCGAGCAAATTAGTATAATCTTCATCACTTAATTTTTTATTGCTTTTACTTTCAGCAATAGGTGCACCAGCTTCACCACCACCTAAATTTCCACCCATATTCGGAGCACCTCCAGTACTAGTACCCGGTAATTCTCCGCCACCTATTTCAGGACCGCCAAGATTCTGCATAGGAGCACCTCCACCAGGTAAACTACCCCCTTGAGCATTACCCACTTCTGGTGTTGTATTAAGCGGCATCCCTTCAATAGGTTCACCATATTTGTCATCAAGAGATTTAAATAATCCACTCTTTTTTATGATTATAGGTGAATCTTGAAGTTCTTGCATCACAACCCTTTCCATTTTTTGTTGTTTTAAACCTTCAACTATTTCACGGTCACTCTTATTAAAAATCAATCTCTGCGCTTCAACATGCGACATTGCAGCAATACCATTTTCTGTTCGGGTTAATTCAGTATATGTCTGTGCTTTATCACGCATTAATTCAGACTTTAATAATTCCTGTTGCGTAGAAGGATTTGTTAATGTCAATGTAAAATCTTTCAAATCTTCTCCAGAATAACCAAGTAAATATAAATGAATTATAGCCATTTTATTTAACTCTTGAATCATAGCCTGTTGTATACGACTTACTTTTTTTGCAAACCTAATATCAAATTGTGCAAGATTTTTTCCACCTCCAGCAGCATCCTGCATCGATAAAAAAGGTCGCGGTATTCCAAGCGCAACTAACAGATTATCACGTAGATACTCTATATCACCAATATCACTTAAGTTACTGGCTCCTGGTAAAGTTTCAACACCTGTTTGAACATTTGCATTTCTTTGAGGAATAAAATAATCTTCATCATTTCCAACTGGATTGTACCTATAATCAATCTGTCCATTATTTTGAGATACTTGAGATACTTTTTTGAATTTGGTAGCAACTTTAGTGATGTATTCTTCAACATCATCATCATCAATATTTCCAACATCAATTTTAAATACTTTTTTTTCACCCGCACGAACTAAACGATAAGTTAACATTGCGTCTTCCACTAAAATTAGTTCGCGAACTGTTCTTCTAACTTTAGATAAAATAGAACAACCATAAGGAATAAATTTATCATCCCCAAGTAATCTAAAATGGGCAATTTCAAAAGAATTAAACATATCACCAGTCATTCTTTCTTTAAAATTAACGATGGGTTTACCGTTTTGTATTTTTTCTAATCTTTCTATTTCGTAATTAACCAATTGTTTAACATGAGTAATTCCATCACCCTTTTCCCCATATAAAAGGACAAAATTATCCCCATATTTACAATTCGAAACAAATACTCCATTCCTACAATACTCTCCATTACTATTTTTACTACAAATTGGAAAATTATGACGATCTTGTTCATTATTTGGACCAACCACTTCCATGCAATAAGCATCAAAAGAATCTTCTAAATATTCGATAGATACAATTTTATGATTTAATATTGTTCTTTTTTTTGAAATATTACATGCCTTTTTAAATATAGCATCATTTTTCAAGTCTGGTTTTATTTGGACAATAAAATCACAATATCTTAAATTTAATTTTCTTAAAATTAGAGTGCGTAATGTTTTTGAATTTAATGATTTTTTTAAATTTTTTCTTATTTTATCGTTTGATGCCTTAAATAAAATCATAAAATCTTCATCATTTTTTAATTCATGTGATAGTTTTATTGAACTTAGATAATATTCATGCTTTTTTATTGTTGCAATAATATAATTTAATGCGTCATCACTGAGATGTAATCTCATTTTTTCTTTAATAAAAGATTTATATTCTTCATTAGACCACAAATTCAGCATTTTATTTTTACGAATAGTATTATGTTTACTATGTAATTCACTGTTATTGTAAACATTAAAATATTCTGGATATTTTCCTGACATTTCTTTTGATAATCTTTTTCGCCTTGAATCTGAACGTAAATATTTATCAATTCCCCTCATTCTTTTTTTTACGACATCAGGTCTTTTAAATGTTTTCGTACCCCGCTCACCCAACTTATTATGATATTCTGAATGTTCAGAGTTACTCATTCTAATTAAATTAGAAGGCGAATTATCCAATTTATTAAAGTTAATATGATGTGTTACATACATATCATTTGTTTTACTTTCTTCATTTAAATTTATTATACAATCTTTCGCTACAATTCTATGGGTAAATTTATGCTTATTGGATTTGGGATCATATATTTTTTCATAGCCTTTTATCTTATTTGCTTCTTTGGAAATTATTGTATAAAATGGCATTAAACTAACACCCGTTTCCAACTCATCTGCTCTTTTAAACGATCCATCTCTCAATAAAAATTCATGATCAGGTGTTGTTTCAACATAAGTACCATCATCGAGATTAATTTTTAAAATTTGAGTGTTTTCTCTCGTCAAATCGCACCAAATTATTTTTCCGGGTAATATTGTATTAGTATTATTTTGAATCGAATAAGTCCAAATTTCTTTTTCTGGATGTTCTTTTAATCTATTTGCAACTTCTTTAATTGATACAATTTCACCAGTTAAAAGAGGAATCATACTATCATATTTAACGGGCATATTCCTAGTCCAAAATGGTAAATTAACGTTAACATTTATGGTATCATAAAAAAATTCCTCTAAAAGAGTTTTAATCCTTTCTTTATTCGAATAAATATTTAACATCTTACCATTACTTCCAATAGTTGTTGCTTCTTCCATAAAAAGATCTAAAGCAGCTGCCACTAAAGGATAATTTTCAAATCCTTCTACATCAATATATAGTGGTAATCTTGCGGCTTCATATTGAAGTGCTTTTTGAAAACCCCTATCCGTAGTCCTAAAAAACTTATTTTGAAGTTCACGTTTTTGTTCAAGTTCCAATCCTTTACGATGGATTTCTTCAGGAGAATTACCTTTAATAATTACTTTAGTTTCTTTAGATGGTGAACTTGCAGATATTGATGGTTGTGCATCTTGAAAACCCATCCCATCCAAATTCAACATCTGATTTAATTGCTGATATATTGTTCCTTTTTTTATTTCGTTGGCCATAATATTATAAAAATTTATAGTTTATTATAAATACTTTAAAAATTTTCAAAAATGATTTATTTATGATAAATAGTTTGAAAAATAATTGTATCTTTGTAAAAAAATATATTATGGATAAAAAGGAAATTATTGAATATATAATAACTGACAATGTTGGTGGTAGAAAATCAAAAGAAAAACATTTTAAAAATTTTCTTAATAAGAATTATTTAGAAATAAATGATTTTAATTATAAACATTATTCTGCTCTTAAATTAGAATGGCGACAAAAGTTATATAACTATTTATATGACATTAAAGAAATACCGATATGTAAGAACCCTAATTGTTCAAAAACTGTTAATTATTACTTTAGTAAAAATAGGTACTATGATTATTGTTCTGTTAAATGTCAGACAAGTGATAAGGTGATGATTGAAAAAAGAAAAACAACAACAAAAGAACGATACGGTGTTGATAATCCTATGCAATGTGCAGAAATAAGAAAAAAAGCTTTAGCTACAAATAAAGAACGATATGGATTTGAAGATATAACTAAATCTCCTGAAATTCAAAAAAAAATAAGGGCTACATGTCAAACTAAATATGGTACTGATCATCCTGTTCAAAGTAAAGAAATTAAAGAAAAAATACAAAAAACCAATTTAGAAAGATATGGTGTTGCGTGCACATTATCCGATGAAAAAACAAAAGCAAAAATCGTTGAAACCAATTTAAAGAAATATGGTTTTGATAATCCAATGAAGAGCGATAGGGTGAAAGAAAAATTAAATAAAACAAATTTAGAAAAATACGATTGTATTAGATATGTTTTATCTGATGATTATAAAAAAATAATGGAAGATGAGAATAAAAAAACCACTGCAAAAATATATTCAGAAAAATTAAATATTACTCCTGACTCAATAATTGTTGAAGATGAATACTTAAGAATAAGTAATTATTGCTCAATTCATAGTGAATTTATAATATCTAAGGGAAATCTATGTAATAGGCTTGCATATGGTGTTACTAATATTTGTACTGAATGTAATCCCATATCAGATACAACATCAATTAAAGAAAAAGAAATAAAAAATTTTATTGAAGATGAATTAAAAATTCAAACACAAAAAACTAAAATAGAAAATAAAGAAATTGATATATATTTACCGGAGCATAAAATAGGCATTGAATTTGATGGCATTTATTGGCATTCTAACGCATATAAGGAAACTAATTATCATTTAAATAAAACTGAATTATGTGAGAGAAATGATATTATGTTAATTCACATTTTTGAAGATGAATGGCTACTAAAGTCAGATATTGTTAAATCAATAATTAAATCTAAGTTAGGGGTTATCGATAATAAAATATTTGCCAGAAAATGTGAAATAAAAGAAATTGATGCTAAAACTTGTACAGAATTCTTAATTCATAACCACATACAAGGTAATGTAAATTCCTTAATTAAATTAGGATTATATTATGATAATGAGTTGGTTTCGGTTATGACGTTTGGTCATTTAAGGAATGTACTTGGAAATAATAAGATAAAAAATAACAATGAATATGAAATGTTAAGATTTTGTAATAAATTAGATACCCAAGTAATTGGTGGGGCTGGTAAATTGTTGAATTATTTCATAAAAACATACAATCCAAAATCAATAATAAGTTTTGCGGATAGAAGGTATAGTAATGGCAAATTATATGAAAAGCTTGGTTTTAAATTTATAGAAAATACAGTTCCCAATTATTGGTATATAAAAAGAACCGGATTAAATAGAGAACATCGTTTTAAATATAGAAAGGATGTTTTAGTCAAAGAAGGTTTTGACCCTAATAAGAGTGAACATGAAATAATGAACGAACGTGGATATTTACGAATTTATGATTGTGGTAGTATGAAGTTTGAATATAAAATAACAAATTAAAATTATTTCACATATTCTACTATTTATTATAAAAATTTATAATAATGCGTAGATATTTATCTGACGAAGAAAAAGAAGAAGAAAAAAGGGAAAAAGAAGAAAATGCCACACCCGATCATTATTCTATAGTACCCTTTGATGTTCAATTAGAAAAGGAAAAAATTGAAAGAAGAAGAATTGCAGAAGAATTAAAGAAAAAGGGTAAAAAAATTGAACCGATTATAACAACAAAATCGGGAATAGTTAAAAAGGTGAGTTTGCTTAATAGAGGCGAACAAGAAGATGAAATAATTCGTTGTGCTACAGATCCAATATATTTTATTGAAACATATTTAACTATCTTTGATCAAACTCAAGGAACTGCAGGTTTAATAGTTCCATTTAAATTATTTGACATTCAAAAAGATTTAATACATGAATATCTTGAAGATAAATCAGTAATAGCTAATAAATATAGGCAGGCAGGCATCAGCACAACTACATGTGCGTTCATTGCTTGGCATATAATGTTTAATAAAAATAGATCGGTTGCTATAGTGTGTAATAAACTCGAAAATGCCAGAGATGAATTAATGAACGATGTTATCGATTTTATTGAAGGATGCCCCGATTGGTTAAAACCAAAAACAGGAAAAACGCCAGGAAAAAACTATAAAGATACTCAAAAATTAAAAAGATATGATAATGATTCGTCAATAGGTGCATTTTCAGCAAAAGGCGGTTTAAGATCTATGACCCCTACGCTAATTTTTTGGGATGAAGTCGCATGGACTGAAAAGGGAGATGTTTTTTGGACTGCAGCAAAACCAACTTTAAGCACTGGAGGTAAATGTCTTATGGTAAGCACGCCAAATGGTTTAGACTCAGTGTTTTACAAAACTTTTATGAATGCCAGAGAAAAAACCAATAATTTTATTGCGGTTGAATTATGGTGGTATAATGATCCTCGATATAATAAAGAATTGGTTTGGTTAAAAAATAAAGGCAAAACTAATGAAATTAAACTTATTGATGAAAATTGGACAAAGGAATATCGTTTAAAATTAGTTGAAGATGGGTGGGAAGCAAGTTCGCCTTGGTTTGAAAATCAAGTTAGAGATGCCAATGGTGATATGCGCAAAATATCTCAAGAAATTCTTTGTTCCTTCCTCGGCTCAGGTGATAATTTCATAGCAGAGGAATATTTAAAGAAAATTGAAGATGAAGATATAAAAATCCCTATTCGTCAAGAGTGCACTGATAGAAATATGTGGATTTTTGAAGATCCCATTATAGGGGAAGATTATATAATGGCTATTGATGCATCCCCCGGACATGGTGATGATAATTCAACCATAAACATATTAAAAACCATTGAAGTGATTGAAGAAAAAGTGGTGAGTAAGAATGGTAAAACTAAAAAAGTTAAAATAAAGCATCATAGAAGTGAGCAGGTTGCAGAATATTATGGAAAATTAACCCCTCAATCATTGGCAGAGATAATATATCAATATGGAAAAGCTTATAATGAAGCATATGCTGTTGTGGATGTAACTGGTGGCTATGGCATCCAAGCGGTTGAAAAATTATTGGATATTGGTTATAATAACGTCCATTATGCTGAAGTAACCTATAAGCCTACAAGGGATAGATTATGTGGTTATATAAAAAAGGGTCAGAAAAAAATGACAGATGGGACTATTATCAATGTTGATTTAATTCCGGGATTTTTTATTGGGAATAATAGGGCATCAGTTTTATTGGAATTACAAAGGACTATACATTTGGGGGATGTTATTATTCATTCCATGAGATTGTTGAATGAATTAAAGACGTTTGTGACCATTCCTGGTAATAGGGTGGCAGATCATAAGCGTTCATTCCACGATGACTCTATTATGGGTCTATCTATAGGGTTATATACTTTAAATTACGACATGGTTAAATACAAACAAAGTAAAAGTTCAACAGAGAAAATGATTAATGCCTTTATGATGATTAATGACGTTAATAAGAAAATAGAAAATCAAGACATTAAAAATAGATCATTAGTATCACCTAATAGTGTATCACCATTAAATCCTTACCAAGCAAATAGTTGGTTATTTAATGGAATTATTAAAAAATAGGATTTGGGTGTTCAACTTTAAGAATTTTTTTAAAATTTTCTAAAGTTGATATTCTCTTTTCATTCATAATCAATTATTTATGAGGTGGTACT
>Ga0172380_10008813_pt1 | contig 10898 bp, 7 predicted proteins | sample Leawe162metaG_FD_119747 | JGI IMG/M metagenome (GOLD analysis project Ga0172380, IMG submission 119747) | Leachate microbial communities from a municipal landfill in Southern Ontario, Canada - Leachate well 162 metaG | ecosystem: Engineered > Solid waste > Landfill > Unclassified | place...
GCAACCGCACAAAGCCGGTAATTGGCTTCCAATTAATCAATCAGTTACGAAAATAATAGAAGATTTATCATGTTGCGTAACCTATTGTTTTAACTTGCTTTGTGCAATAGCTACATAATACCGCTTTTGCTTCGATCTGCCGCTTACGCTTGATGAACGGCGCAGACGATATTTCGTAAAACTGCCGAATGAAGTTCACCTTCCGATTTAGAAAATACCGTATGTCCACCGTTACTCTCCAAACGCACCAACGTTCAAGGTCAGGGGCACTGCGCGGCTTTATCGCGTAGCGTCCCCTGCACCGCAGGATTAGGCGACTTTGGTGCCGGCACTACCTCAACAACTTGATCTTTTACGGGAAAGATTGATGTCTTACCGTCTGCATAGAGTGCCAAATGGGATTGGCTCCGTGCCACAAACGTTCCCAATGCCACGGGCTTTCCATTTTCGATAAGTACGACACACCCCGCTGTCGGAGCAGAGGAACATTGACATGGCTTTGCCTTTGCAATTTTTTTCTCGGCATCACTCACACCTTCGAAGTACGAAACTACCGGTACAAACAGGATTAAGAAAATTGAGATAACCAAAGCGACTGGCAACAGGTAGGACATCGAGGCAAACATTACCGGGAAGAAAAAGTAGTTGAACAATCGATGATTCTTAAGCGGAGTAACTTTACTTCTAACTCGGTCACCCAGGCAGTGTTTGCTTGCGAATACAATACACCAAGCGATCACACCAAATGCAATTGCGATTACTAAGAACAGCTTCTCATTCTTTGACATGAAGTCCAGTGTCGAAGTGGCAATTTCCAAGCAAGCAAAAAATGCAAATACCAAATATTCTTGTGGTGAGCGAGCGAAAAATTCATTGCTGATGCCAAATACGTGAAGATAGCCTTGGTCGTAAGTGTAGCCAAAGATGTAAAAAAATGGCACGGACAAAGTGCTAGCAGCGGCAGTGATGGGAATCCATCTGGGAAGATTTTTTTCGTCGCTCATTGAGGTGTCCTTCAGTCGCCTAACGTAAAGCAACCCCCGATAAAATACATAAAATACCTAAAATTTTATCAGGCTGGTTTATAAAAAAACATTTAAAATCAATGATGAAAAATTTTTATCGGATGTTTAACCGGTTTTTAGCACACTACCACACCCGCACGTTCCAAGCTCCCCTAAATACCGCTTGATCAGGTTCATGGCAAGCGAAAGCGAAAATACTACAGCATTCCCACAGTAAAAACAATATTTTCATCGTGCCTAGAAATGCAAGGTGCAATAAGCGATAGCGCATTGCACCAACCCGTGAATAAGAGGGGGTGCTTGCGGACGAACGACTGTTTACATGCGGCGCAATACCCGCTGGTTATGCACCCAACGCGGGCCACTCGCTCAGGGAGCAGCGTAGATTTCAACAATACGCGCATCCGCCGCCCCTGCGCCGGGAGAAAAACCGTAGGCAGCGTAAACTTTGGCGCCGGGGTAAGCGCCGACGTCGAGATTTTTGAGCACGGGGATTTCGATTGCTTTCAGCGCTGCCAGGCCGCTATAGGGAACCGGCGTGCTGCCGGCGACCCAACCGAAAATGGTCAGGTAAAAGTCGCCGAATCCCGGTATATTGGCCCAAACCAGCGGGAATCCCATGCGTCCCAGATCGGCGTCGGAAGGGGTGATGATCGTTGACAGGGTAAGATTGGCGGGGGTGCCGGAGATTTTGGCGGTGGCGATAGGGGTGGCGCCGCCGGCGGATTGCAGGATGAGCGCGACATCGGATGCTTTGTTCACCGCCGCTGCGGCGGTGTAATTGGCGCTGGTGTTGCCGCTACCTAGCTGGCCGTTGCCATTGGCGCCCCAGGCGAGGACGTCGCCCTGGTATTTGCAGACCACCGCAAAATCCGGCCCGGCAGCCAGGGAAACCACGTCCGCCAGCCCTTGCGCTTTCACCGGGTAATGGCGCTGGGTCTTGGTTTTGTCGAGCAACTGGCCGCTGTCGTTGTCGCCCCACCCCCAGACGCTGTCGTCGTTGCGTAGCGCCAGCGACCAGGTGTCCGTTACCGCGATGCCCCGCGCATCGCCGATATCGACTACTTTTACCGGCTCGTTGCGTTGGGTGGTGGTGTCGTCGCCGAGCTGCCCCATGTCGTTTTTACCCCATGCCCAGATCGAGCCGTTGTTCTGCAATGCCAGGCTATGGTTGCGCGCTGCCAGCTCGGTGATGACTGTGCCGCCGGGGAGTGCGACCGGCAGCGGCGTGATGCTGTCGATGGTGTTGCCCACCCCGAGCTGCCCCTGGTTGTTGGCGCCCCAGGCCCAGACCGTGCCGTCCGACTTGAGCGCCAGGGAATAATCGTTGCCGACGGTGATTTTCTGGATATCGGTCAGGCTGCCGCTGCTTACTTGTATAGGGGAGGTAAAGTATAGAGCGTCGTCCGCGACTGCCACGCCGAGCTGACCGTGAGCATTGGAGCCCCAGCCCCACACCGTGCCGTCGTTTTTCACCGCCAACCCGAAATCCTTGCCCGCCGCGATTTGTATCATTTTGCTCAGGCGCGACACCCGCACCGGGGTATTGCGGGCAGTGGTGGTGGTGTCGCCGATCTGCCCCACATCGTTCTTGCCCCACGCCCACACATAGCCGTTGGAATCCAGCGCCAGACTGTAGCCGTCTCCGGCGGACACGCTGATTACGTTGGTCAGGCCGAAAACGTCCACGACCAGCGGCGAGCTGGTGTTGCTGCCATCCCCCAACTGGCCGTAGGTGTTGTCGCCCCACGCCAACACTCTGCCGCCGTTCGCGGCATGAACCGCCAGGGTATGGGTGAAGCCGCCGGACAACAATCCCGCCTGTGCCGACAGGGAGAAAGCGAACAGCAAAATGAGGAATATGCGCATTATCGCCGCATTCCAAGTCGTTGCCGCATGGGTTTCAAGATGGAAATTTGCTTCTTGTTTGCAACCAATGTGATTTCCATGACCGTCTCCAAAATAATTTTATACGCGGCGCAAGGTACGGCAAGGCATGTCGCATTGCTTGCTCCTGTCTCCATGAGCTACCGCCGCAGCGGCAGTCAAACCGTTTTCAGCGGTGCTGCGTGAAGCTTCAAGCCAAGCGCGCGAGTCACTTTCAGGATCGTGGCAAAGCTCGGATTGCCCTCGCCGGACAGCGCTTTGTAAAGGCTGGTGCGCCCAAGCCCGGTATTTTTTGCCAGCTTCGCCATACCGTGGGCGCGGGCGATTTCGCCGAGCGCCTTGGCGATAAAAGCGGCATCGTCCCCGGCTTCTTTCATGGCGGCTTCCAGATATAGCGCCATATCTTCGTCAGTCTTGAGGTGCTCGACTATATCCCATTCATGCAATTTTAATGCCATGTTGCTCTCCTGAAAGTTCCCGCGCCTGTTGCTGCACGGTTTTGATGTGCGATGAAACATACTTTGCGCGGGAAAAATTGTCCGGATTGGATTGTTCCTTCGCGGGATGCAATGCATACCCGACAGCCTAACGGCTCTTGTGCCCAAGCCGTAAGGCTGTCGGGTATGGGCACGAGAGGCGCAAATTGCGCCGTGTGGAAATGAGCACACCAGCAAGGCAGCACGCCCGCCGGGGGCAATCAAATCGGACAATTTCCCCCCGCGCAAGGCATACACCCGCTAACCAGCGGTAGTCTGAATGCTGATCATATTTTTTATTGTATGACCTGGGATACAAAAATACAATGACTGGCACCCCCCACGGAAAAAACAGGTTCACCGCCCGAATGGGTGATGCGACACTCGCCGGCAACGCTTTGAAAATCTGCGTTAATCTGCGGATTGAACTGTGGATTTTAGTAACTTATCGGCTAAGTCTTTACATTGTTTGCGAAGTGCGAAGTGCGAAGTGCGAAGAACGAGTCGTAGATCAAGCACTGGCGCGGCTCTTGGGTAGGGTGGATAAGCGAAGCGCATCCACCGAACATTCCGAGACACCGTTCGGTCACTGCCATTAAGTTAGGAAAAATCCGTTCGCCCTGAGCTTCGCCTGTCCTGAGCTTCGCCGAAGGATCGAAGGGTGAACGGATTTTTCCTAACCGGTTGACTGTTAAGCCATTCATGGTTCGACAGAGCTTTACCAAGAACGGCTTAACTTAATGGCAGTGCACCGTTCGGTGGATGCGCTTCGCTTATCCACCCTACCTCCTGTTGGCTTCAGGTTTGTCCGGCTTAGGATGAAACAAAAGACCAGTTATGAAATATACAGGCTAGGTTAAACCTAGAAACCTCCGTTGACCGCTTGCCAAGATATGTAACATGGTGGTTCTAAACAACTTTGTCATCTATTTTGCGTGTACCCGTATGGTGAGAGCGCTACGGGCTGGATTGCACGGTTTTCCGGGCGCATGGCGGCGTTGCAACTCCTTGCAATGGAATGACCATTCCGCGTCGTTGCGCCTTGCCCTGCACCCGGAAAACCGCACACTCCAGCCCGTTCAACGGAGGTTTCTAGGTTAGAGGACAATATTCGATCTCCGGCAATATCAGCTCCCATTGCCTGCATAGCACGGATTCGTCGACTTTCGCGTGGCGCACCAGCACTGCGGCGACGCGAACGGCGACGATGGCGCCCGGCGGCGGTGCGAATTTCCTGGACATGCAGGAGACAGTCATGCCGGCTTGGTCCGCAAGCTCCCAGCCGGGCATTCCGTCGCTCCGTGGACGAAGTTGCAGCGGGCTACCGTAGTCCAGCGCGGCGATGGCTCGGTGTGTCGGCGCATTGGGCAAAAACTTGCCGGGCCAGGAAAGCCACACTTGATCCTGGTTCGCCACCCAGATTCGATGATCCAATCGCATATCCGATTCGGGAACCGCTGCAACGGAATGCAGGCTTAACCCCGCGCAATCGCGTATGAAGCTGTGCTTCCTCCCTTGCCGCTGCATCAGGGTCAGGGTCTTGCGCGCCCGCGTCATGGAGACGTAGAACAAGCGGCGCTCTTCATCGTTGGCTTTCCCCCAGCCACCGCCATCCAGGATCAGGACATGGTCGAATTCCAGGCCTTTGGCGCGGTGCGCGCTCAGGAGCAGCAGGGGGCCGTTGGGCGGGTTGCTTGAAGCACTGCTTCCGCCGGTGCGAAATTCGTACAGCGCATCGATCAAGTCCGCGACGACGCGCTCCGCCCCCGGCGCGACGGATTCGCTTTCCTGTATGAATTGCGCCAGCGCCGCCCGCGCTGGGTGCTCGATCAGGCTATCCACCGCCTGTTTGTAGCGCCGCCTGAACCAGCGCGACAGGGTTGCGGGACGTAACAGCACACGAGGCCGCGCCGTTTGTTCGCTCCTTAACAGGGTCAGCAAACTATGCCCCTCGCGGGTGGTGTGCAGGTCGGGGATGTCGCCATCCCGCAGTAGGCGGACGGGAATGCCCTTGAGGCGGCATAGGGTGGCCATAGGCTCCAGGTGTTCCCATTGCCGTGCGATGACTGCGAAACGCCCCCAATTTTTCGGCTGCCCGGTGCTATCCAGGCCGGCGATCCGCTCCAGTTCGGCAACTGCGGCTTGCACTTCCCGGTGGAGGCTGTTAGGCGCTTCAATCACATGGACGCGCCCGCCGGCTATCGGGTCGAGCTTGGCGTAGTCGCCGCCGGGTGGGGCGTCGCGCCGGGCATAGTCGATGCGGATTTCATGGCCGGTTTTCATGCGTTCCCGCGCCCGGCTGATCACGCGGTTGGCACAGTCTATGATTTGCGCGGTCGAGCGATAATTTTCGATCAAATGATAACGGCGCGCCTGGTAGTCGGTTTCAAATTGGCGGATAAAGCGCACATGCGCGCCGCCGAAGGCATAGATATTCTGGTCGTCGTCTCCGACCGCGAACAGGGAAAGCCTGTCTTCCGCGCTACTCAATCTGCGCCCGGCCACCGCGCTGATCAACGCATAATGATCCTCGTTGATGTCCTGGTATTCATCGACCAGGAGATGGCGCAAGCCCGCAAGCAGGCGGTCGCGCTGTACGGAAGCGCCTATGTCGTCGCCCTGTTCGGCCTTCTGCAATCTGGCGGTGGCGTTTCGGATCACGGCGTCGAAGTCTATGCTCTCGCCCCGCTCGACCGCCACTGCATAACTGGCGCCGGTGAGGCGCAAGGCCAATCCGTGCAGGGTCTGCACGCTAACGCCCGCTGCGTCGGCGCCCACCAGGTTCCACAAGCGGCGGCGGATTTCCACCACCGCCGAGTTGTTGTAAGCCAGCACCATGATTTCATCCGGCAGGATCATGCATTCGCGCAGCAGCCACGCCACGCGATGCACGATGACGCGGGTTTTTCCCGAGCCGGGACCGGCCAGCACCAGCAGGTTGCCCTCTTGGGCTGCGGCCACGATGGCTTGCTGTTCCGGATTTTGCAGGTCGGTCAGAATGCGCCGGTGGGCGGCTTCGGTGGTCGCCATTTCCAGCATGTCCTTGCGCCCGGCAAAATAGCGGCGTATGAACAGGTCGCGCTCCAGGCTAAAATAATCGACGATGAACGACATCGCCGCGTGGATTTTCCCCAGTGCCAGGCGGGCGTATTCGGCCATCACATGCACCTGGATGATTTTGTCCTTGTAGTGCAAGGCCAATTCGGCGTAGTCCGATTTTTTGAATTGCCGCCGCCGCGCTTCGTCCTGCAACCGGATATTCATCGCGGAACGGAAGATCGCCTTGCCTCTGGCGAGATGCAGCACTTCGTTGGTATCGAGATACATCAGCGCCGCCGCCAGCCCCAGGTCCCAATCCCGCACGTCCATGTCCTGCAAGGTGACATCCGCCTTCAGCGCGGCTTCCAGTTCGCCTTGTTTGCAGCTCACTAATTGATTGGCGCCCTGGCGATGCGCCAGGAAATAGGCCAGCAAGGCTTGCGCCAAATGCATGCGGCGTCGGCGTATGATTTCGATGTCCCGCCAGTTGCGCAGCAATTGCACATACCGGCCATCCTGCCCGGCAGGGCGCAGTGCAAAAAATCCGCGCTGCCCCATGCTGTCGCCGAACGGTTCGGCAAAGGATTTGAGCAACCGGGTCAGCTTTTCCGGGTCCAGATCGACTTGAGCATCGCGCCGCAGGGTGTCGCACAATCGCCTGAAATTCAGCATTTGCCATTCCCGCCCGGCATCCGGCGCCGCCACCCGGAGGCACGCCACCAGCGCATCTTCCAGCAAGCGCAGTTCATTGATGCGCTGAGCCGAATCAGGCTCCTTGTAGAGCGTGACCCCGATCTCCATATCGTTCGACAACAGCCCCAGCCTATCCAGATCGCGTAGCATGGCCTGCACCACGCGCGACTCCTGGCCGGTGGCAAGCATCAGCTCATCGGTGCTGACGCCCTCGTCGTCAGGCGTCAGCATCAGGGTGGAGAGGATGTTGATATAAGGTTCGATCTGAGCGGCGACGCCCAGCTTTTTTTCCAGTAGCCGACGGGCATCCTCCAGACTGGCCACCCGCAAGCTGCCTGGGAAAACGCGCGTGTGGTTTTCCTGGCGCTCCAGCAAGCGGGCGTCTTCCAGCCACGCAACCGCGATGCGGACTTTGGTGTCGGCATCGGGAGCATCCGGGTCTATTCGCTGTTTTTCGGGTATCTCCAACAGGATTTCGCCGCTGGTAACGACCACCGAGCCATCGCTACGGTCTTTTTTCTCAATAGCCCGCAATGCTTTCAAGATTGAGCTGATGTCGTTCAAGGTCAGTTGGGAATTGCGCAGCAGCCGGAACTGGATGTCCATGTCGGCATCGTCGAAGAGTAGGATGCAGCGCGCCGGAAATTGGTCGCGCCCGGCGCGTCCGGCCTCCTGGAGGTAGTTTTCCAGCGAGCCGGGGGTGTCCAGATGAATGACCAGGCGCACATCGGCCTTGTCCACGCCCATGCCGAATGCGTTGGTCGCCGCGATAACCCTGAGTTCTCCACGCGTGAACGCCTCCTGCACCGCGCGTTTTGCCTCGGATTCCATCCCTCCGTGGAAATAGCCACAATCCAGGCCGGCCTCCTTTAGAAACTTCGCCACCTCCTCGACGGTTTTCCGGCGCGCGCAAAAGACGATGGCGCCGCCCTCCTCCTCGCGTAGCGCGCCTTGCAATAGGTGCAGGACTTCCGGGTATTTTGCCGAGGCTTGAACGGCGCGCACTTCGTAGGCCAGGTTTTCCCGGGAAACGCCGCCTTCGAGCGGCTCCAGCGTCATCTCCAGGCGTTTTTCGAAATGCTCGCAAATGTCCTTCACCACATCCGGTTTGGCGGTGGCGGTGAAACAGAACACCGGCGACGGCTTATCCTTTTGGCGCGCCTTGATGAAACGGGAAACGTAAAGGTAGTCGGGGCGGAAATCGTGCCCCCACTTCGATAAACAATGGGCTTCGTCGAAAACCCACGCCCCTATCTCCCGATGTTGCAGCGCACCGGCAAAGGCAATGTTGCGGAATTGCTCCGGCGCGACGAAAATCAAGCCCAGATCGCCAAGCCGCAATTTGTCCAACATGGCGCGGCGCTCGAACGGGTTCAGCAGGCCGTTGAGATAACCGGCGCAGGTGATGCCCCGCGCTTCCAGGTTATCAACCTGATCCTTCATCAGGGATTGCAGCGGCGAGATCACCACGGTCAGACTGCCGTTGCGGTAGTAGCGGGCAAGCGCCGGCAATTGGAAACACAGGGATTTGCCGCCGCCGGTCGGCAATATCGCCAGGGTGGGTTTGCCGGCAAATCCGCTTTCCACTATGGCGCGTTGCAGCGATTTGCCGTCTTTCGTGGCGGGCGTCGGGCGAAAGCTGTCTATCCCCGGAAAATACTTGGGAAGCATACGCCGCAAGTCATGTTGCTCCAGGCACCACGCGCATTCGGGATCGGTGCAGGGAACGTCGCGCAACATGGCGATGGCCGCACGTGTTTTCGGGAAAGTCCGGCTCACCCACGGCGGCAGCACCGAGTTGCCCCCGGCTGCGCGCAGCCAGGCCAATGCAAAAGCCAGGGGTTTGTGCCATTCGGGATCGGGCAGGCAATCCGCAATTATCCACGCCTGCCCGGTGCGGCACGCCTTGCCCTCCGTGGCGCGCTGCCAGGCAGCCTGCGCCTGCGCCAGGGTGGGCCGTAGCGCGCGCCTCAAGCTGGCAAAAAAGTTGGCGACCCCCTTGCCGTCCTCCGTTCCCATCAGGAAATGCAGGCACAGCACTTCGTCCGGCGCTTCCTCAGCGCGCTGCTTGAGCGCTTGATGCTGATCCAAGAATAGCTCGAAAGCGAGCATCGCATCGCGCACCGGATCGTTGCGCGTCGTGGTGCAGAGCTTGTAGTCTTTGACTAGGCGATGATAGGGGTTTTGCGGGAAAGCGAGCGGGGATAGCTCCAGGGTATCGACCAGCGGCAGCTTGAGCAGCGCCAAACCGGGATAAAGATGCGCCAAGGCCGGCTGATCGAATGCGACAATGTTGTGCCCCAGCACGAAGGTGGCGCCGGCAGTCAGCCGATCCAGTTGCGCAACCAAGTCTTTGGCCTTGCCGGATAACCGCACGCTGCTTTCGGTGTCGGGACGATACGCGCCCAATTCGCGCAGCACCGTGCGATCCTGGCGGGAGGTTTCGATATCCAGGCACAGGCATGTGGGCAACATCCGCTTGTCGGACGAATCGGCCATCGGTCAGGAATTAATAGTCGGCGTCATTCCCATGGATTAATTATGACGAGTCGTTGGATGCCTTCAAAATCCTTGCCGTTGCGGGTAGCCAGGGGCAAATCATGGCTCAGCGCTATGGCGGCAATCTGGCCGTCTTCGGTGGAAATTGGATGACCGCAAGCAGTGCGCTCAACGACGAGAAAAGCATACTCGGTAGCACAATTGCCATCGAAAGGAAGACAACGCCCGTTAAAGTCCTCTTCGAACATCTGCGCTGCCGCCACTGCAAGGCCGGCGCGGCGCTTGCCGGCGGGCAACAGCGCGATGCCCAGCAGAATTTCGGCGCGGGTGACGGCGCTGACGAAAAACGTAGCGTCTTGCTGCCACGCAAACCAGTCCAGCACATCGGCGGACGGTTTCGGGCGCATCAGTTCCGAAAGTACGTTCGTATCGAGCAGGATGCCGCCCATGCTTTTAGTCTGCTAGTCTGCCGGCATATCCGGCAGGCGCGCCATGCGCCGCTCGGGAATCGGCAATTCGTCTGCATTCAGCCCGGCGAAGCGCTGGTGGATTTTTTGGGCAAAGCCGACGCCGGTGCGCTGCACTTGCACCGCCCGACGCAGGATGTCGCGTGCCTCCTGCTCCATTGAGCAGCCATGATGCGCCGCCTGCAAACGCAGCAACGTTTTCACTTGATCGTCAAAATTACGGATAGTCAGACTGGCCATGATGTGGAATAAAGTGATTGCAATGCAGGCATTGTAATCAAAATAAAGGCGGTAAGGCAAGGAAATGCGCGGAAAGCTGAGTTCGCACCTCACCACCAGCCTACGGGGATTGAAATTGACTTGCGCGCATCAGTTCCCCCACCGAACATTTCAACCTGGAAACCTCCGTTGAGCGCTTACCAGAATGTGTCATAGGAGGGTTCCAAACATCTTTGTTATCAATGTGCAACGCCCCTCACCCCAACCGGCAAGGTAAATTTGTTCCCGGCACGGAAAAAACCAATTCACCGCGGAGGACGCAGAGGAAGAGCATGAGGGTTTTCCTCTGCGTCCTCCGCGTCCTCTGCGGTGAAAAAGGTTTTGTCTTTATGGGTTGCCACCATGAGTCGAGCAGCGTCGAGACTTCAGCACAAATAATGTTAACGATATTTGCGCGCTGCTGTACTTAGGCTAAAGTTTCACGGTTTTAAGCAGCCGTAGCGTATAAGGGAAAGCTATTTTGACGGGGTTTGCTGTATCAATAGCAAATCCCGTCGAAATTCATATCCCCTGTAAACACGGCCACAAAGGGA
>Ga0172380_10008814_pt1 | contig 10896 bp, 8 predicted proteins | sample Leawe162metaG_FD_119747 | JGI IMG/M metagenome (GOLD analysis project Ga0172380, IMG submission 119747) | Leachate microbial communities from a municipal landfill in Southern Ontario, Canada - Leachate well 162 metaG | ecosystem: Engineered > Solid waste > Landfill > Unclassified | place...
CATGCGCGCGACGCAGGCGCACGCCATGCTGGACGGCCGCGACTTCGTGACGCCGGACGACGTGAAGGCGCTGGCGCAGGCGACCCTCGGCCACCGTGTGATCGTCAGCCCGAGTGCCCGCGTGCGCGAGGTGGACAGCGCGCAGATCGTGGACGAGGCGCTCGAGCGCGTAGCGGTACCGGGCGTGCGCGCCCGAGGCGGCGTGTAGGCGCGCCCGTGCCCTCGCTCGGCGGGCCGATGGAAACGGAGCGCCGCCGTCAGAACGTGACGGTGGTGGTGGCGGTCGCCGTGATCTGCGTGGTCGTGGGCTTCGCGACCGGCTTCTGGCTCCTGTTCCGCCTCGCCTACGTCGTCGCCGTCGCGGTGCCGCTCGCCTACTTCTGGACGAAGTCGATGGCCGAGGGCCTCGAGGTGGAGGTGCAGCGCACTTCGCAGCGCGTGACGCAGGGCCAGCCGCTCGAAGGACGCATCATCGTCCGGTCGAGTTCGCCGTTTCCGAAGATTTGGCTCGAGATCGAGGATCCCTCCTCAATCCCGGGGCACGAGACCCGCCGCGTGCTGACGCTCGGCTGGAAGGGCGTCGCCGCGTGGGGGTACCGAACACGTACGCGCGTCCGCGGCGTCTACACCCTGGGCCCGGTGCGCGTGACCGCGGGCGACCCCTTCGGGTTCTTCCGCGTCACCCGTACGTTCGGTGAGCCGACAACGATCCTGGTCTACCCCAACGCCCCGGACCTGCCGAACTTCTACATCCCGCCGGCGAACCTGCCGGGCGAGGGCCGCATCCGCCGCCGCACGCACAACATCACGCCGAACGTCTCCGGCCTGCGCGAGTACGCCCCGGGCGACTCCTACAACCGCATCCACTGGCCGACCACGGCCCGCCTCGGCAAGCCGATGGTGAAGCAGTTCGAGCTCGACCCGGCGTCAGACATCTGGCTGGTGCTGGACCTGGACGCGCGGCACCACCTGGGCACGGGCGAGGACTCCACGGAGGAGTGGGCCGTCGCGGTCTGTGCCTCGATCGCGCGTTACTTCATCAACCAGCACCGTAGCGTCGGCATGATCACGTTCGGCGACGACCTCCGCGTCGATGAGCCGGATCGCGGCCAGAACCACTACACCCGCCTGCTGGAATCACTCGCCCTCGCGCGGTCGTCCGGCGATGCACCACTCTCCAACCTGCTGCTGGAGGAGTCCCGTCGCTTCGGCCGGCATACGACCGTGGTGGTGGTGACGCCCTCCACCGACCCGGCGTGGGCGTTCACCCTCGTCGCCCTCGGTGCGCGTGGCGTGAAGGTCGCGGCGGTGCTGCTGGAGGCGGACACGTTCGGCCCGGCACCCAGTCCGATCGAGGCGTACGGCACGCTCGCCGCGGGCGGCGTCTACACCTACACCGTGAAGTACCAGGACGACCTGAGCCGCGTGCTTTCGATCGGCGCCGACCCCGAGCGCGACGAGGCCGCGCGCGTCACGCGGGCGGAGGGCTAGCCGATGGCCTCCGCACCGACCTTCGACGAGGTCTTCACCTCCCCGCACGCCGCCCCGCGCCCGTCGGAGACACGAGCGCGCGGCTGGTGGTGGTCGTGGGAGGACTGGCTGACGCTCTGCCTGATCGCGCTGGCGCAGTTGCCGGTGGTCGGTTCGCTGCAGTCCTCCGACTGGGTGAACGAGATGCCCTCGCTCATGGGGCCCGCCTTCATCGGCCTGTGGGCGGCGTGGTTGCTGGGCAAGTCCCGGCTGCCGGGTGTCATCGCGTGGGCTGCCGCCGGGGTGACCGGCGTCGTCAGCACGGTGCTGCTGGTGATGCAGACGATGGTGCTGGCGGACCCGCTGGCCGGCGACGGCCCGCGCGCCTACTGGTCGGAGTTCTGGCTGCGGCTCCGCGACTGGGGCGCGGCGCTCCTCGACGGCGGCATCTCCACCGACCCGCTGCCATTCGTGGTGATGATGGTGGCGCTGGTGTTCGTGGTGGCGTTCGTCTCCACCTGGGCGGCGATTCGCTGGCTGAACCCCTGGGTCGCCCTCGTGCCGGGCGGCTTCGTGCTGCTCACGAACATCTCCTACCTGCCCGGCCAGCCGTCGCTCTCCTTCATCATGTTCCTGCTCGCCGCGGTGCTGCTCGTCTCTCGCGTGCAGTACCTGCGGGCGCAGCAGCGCTGGCGCGAGAGCGGCTTCGAGCCCCCTGACTTCATGTCTGTGGAGGTGCTGACGGCCGGCGCCGTGGTGGCGGTGGTGCTGGTGATCGCCGCCTGGACGATCCCCACCGCGAACCACCTCGGCCCGCTCGCGGACGCGTGGGGCCGCCTCGTCGCGCCCGTCTCCAGCCGCATCGACCAGGTGGGCCAGCTGTTCATCGGGGTCGGGTCGAAGAAGGAAGTCCCCGTCCACTCGCTGGGCGCGTCGCTCCCGATCCAGGGCAAGATCACGCTCGACACCGTGCCGTTGCTCGAGGTCACCACGCCGCGCGCCACGAACCTGCGCGGCGCGGTCTACGACGAGTACACCGGCGCCGGCTGGAAGGTCTCCACCGCCGCCCCGGTCGGCCTCGCCGAGACCACGATCGAGGCGGCCGAACTCGGCTCGCCGGAGACCCGCGCGCTGGTGCGCGAAGCCGTGAAGGTGACCGTGGCCGTGACCGCGGAGGGCGTCCCGGATCAGCGCCTGCTCGCCGCCGGCGACCCGCTGGCGGCGGACGTGCCCGCGCAGGTGCTCATCGATACCAACGGCGGCGCGGTGGCGCTGGTGCCGGCGGACCGCACCGCCCTCGGCGGCACGTACACGACGGTCGGAGCGATCTCGGTCGCGTCCGTTTCCACGCTGCAGGCCTCCGGCGTCGTCTACCCGGCGGCGCTCTTCGATCGCTACACCCAGCTCCCGGCCAACCTGCCCGTCGAGGTCTTCGAACTGGCCGCAACCGTGACCGCCAGCGCGCAGACGCCGTACGAGGCGGCGCGCATGATCGAGGCGTACCTGCGCCAGAACTACGGCTACTCGCTGGACGTGAGCGCGCCGCCGCCGCGGACGGATGCCGTCGCGGATTTCCTCTTCACGCAGGGCGAGGGCTACTTCGACCAGTTCTCCACCGCGATGGCGGTGATGCTGCGGAGCATCGGCGTGCCGGCCCGCGTCGCCGCCGGCTTCACGCTCGATCCCGCGTCGTACGACTCCGCCAGCAAGACGTACGTCCTGACCGAGGCGGACTCGTGGTCGTGGCCGGAGGTCTACTTCCCTGGCCTCGGGTGGGTGGAGTTCAACCCCACCCCCAGCCGTGACCTCGTGTCGCGGCCGGGCGATGACAGCGCGGCGCTCGCGGAGCGCGATGCCGCGCTCACGCCGGACTTCGATGATCTCGGCATCGACGACCTGCTGCTGTCCGATGCGGAGATCGGCGACTTTGGCCCGCTCGGTGACTTCGAGACCGCGGCACTGGATGAGCAGAGCGGCGCGGTCCAGCTCGTGGCCCGCGTGCTCGGATCGGTGATCGTCGCCGCGACCGGTGCGTTCATCCTGTTCCTCGCGCTGAGGTTCGCGTGGGAGCGGTCGTTCGGCGGCCTGACCGGCGCCGAGCGGCGCTGGGCGAAGGTGCAGCGGCTCGCCGGTTGGGCCGGCATCTCCCCGCCCGACGACCGCACGCCGTCCGAAGCGGCCCGGTTCCTCGAGGACTACGTCGCCGAGCCGGCCGCCCTCGGGGCGCTCGCCCGCGCGTTCACGGTGGCGCGGTACGGGCACCCGCAGGACGAGCCGTCCGAGGCCACCCGGGCGCTGGACGATGACTACCGGGGGGTGAGCCGTCCGCTGTGGCGGCTGACCGTTGGCCGCGTGTTCCGCCTGGGACGGGCGCCGCGGCCGCGGCGGACGCTGCCGCCGTTCCTACCGGGCGGGAACGCCTCCGCCGGGCTGCGTCGGTAGCGGCGCCAGCTCGTTCGCGCGTCGCGCGAGTTCCAGGATCCGCAGCGCCTCTTCCCGCGTGACCTCTGGCCCGAGTTCGCCCAGCGCCGCGGCCAGCGCGGCCTGCGCCTCCTCGAACGTCTCCGCGCGACCGCTGGGGCCCTCGCCGTCCTCGCCCGAAGGGCCCGGGGGCGACTCGCCGCCAGGCGGCGCCGGCTCTCCCGGGGTCGGGGGCGGGGTGCCCTGACCCGGCTGCTCGCCGGGGGTCGGGGTGGCGCCACCTTCCGGCTGCTGGCCGGGCTGCTCCCCGTCCTCGTTCCCCTCGCCCGGCTCCGGCTCGTCCGCTTCGTCCTCGGGTGGCGGCGGCGCCTCCAGGAACCACAGCAGCAGTTCCAGGTTCGCCTTCGCATCCGCATCCGTCGGGTCGAGGCGCAGCGCGGCGATGTAGCGGTCGCGCGCTTCCTCCAGTTCGCCGGCCATGAACGCGTGGTTGCCGATCGCGTACTCGATCCTCAGGCGGAGGTCGGCGTCCTCGGTGGTCGTCGCGAGGGCGGCACGGCTTGCGGTGGTCGCTTCGCGCAGCCGTCCGAGCATGTGCAGCGTGTTGCCGAGGTTGTACTGGATCGCGGCATCCTCCGGCGCCTCCGCCGCGGCCGTGGTGTAGGCGGCCAGCGCGTCTTCGTAGCGGCCCTCCAGGTACGCCTCGTTGCCCTCCTCCACTGACTGGTAGAGGGTGGTGCCCGCGCACCCGGCGACGACCAGGGCGGCGAGCACCGAGGTAACGAGGCCACCGCGCAGGCGCGGTCGCCGGAGTCGGGACGCCTCGCCGAGCGCCAGGTCGGCGGCCAGCAGCGCGACCGCCGCGCCGAGGAACCAGGAGAAGCGGTCGATCGGCTGCTGCTCCGTGGCCGCCTCGAACTGCGTCTGGCGGAGCCGGCGGAACTCCACGGCAAGGCCGGGGATCGAGGTGATGTCGCGCACCTCGCCGCCGGTCTCCTCCGCGATCCGGCGAAGCGCGTCCGGGTTCGCGGTGGTGACGTCCTGCCCGCCGCTGGTCGCGGGGAGCGAGGTGGGCGTGTCGGTCGCGGAGAACACCGTGTAGATCCGCACGCCCTTGTCCTGCGCGCCCTTGATCGCGTCCTGGACGTCGCCCTCGATCTCCTCGCCGTCCGTCACCAGCAGGATCGCCTGCGCCTGCGCGGGGTCATCGACGGTGAGCGCGTTGAGGGCGGTGTTCAGCGCGGCGCCGAGATTGGTGCCCGGCCGGACCAGCGGCGCCTCCTGCTGCGCGCGGAGGACCAGCGATGACACCGCGTCCAGGTCGAGCGTGAGCGGTGAGCGCTCGAACGCCGTCCCCGCGAACGTGACGAGGCCGACACGGTGACCGGTCAGGTGCGTGAGCATCGCCTCGATGCCCAGTGAGGCGGCGTCGGCGCGCGACGGTGCGATGTCCTCCGCGAGCATGGAACGCGAGACGTCCAGCACGATCACCAGGTCGATGCCGCGCTGCACTACCTCGGCGTCGGCGCGCCCCCACTGTGGACGCGCGGCGGCGATCACGAGGAGCGCCGTGGCAAGCGCCACCAGCGTCGTGTGCAGCACGCGTCGGTGGTGACTCGACCCCATCCGCAGCGCGGCTGGTGCGGCAGTGCGCGCCGCTGCCTCGCGCCGTCGTCGCTCTGCATGCCACCCGCTGAGGGCGATCACCAGCGGCGCGACCAGCGCCAGGAGCACGAGCGGGTCGGCGAACCGCAGCGCCTCGATCATGGCTGCCTCCGCAACCACGTCGAACGCAGGGCGCCATCGACCAGCAGCAGCCCGACCACGCCGAGCGCGAGCATGGGCGCGTACTCACGGAACGTCACGAAGCGGCGCTCGCCGATGCGCGATCGTTCCAGCGCACCGATCGTCTCGTACGCCTCGGCCAGCTCGTCCGGCGTGCGCGCGTCGAAGAACTCGCCCCCGGTGGTCTCCGCGAGGCGGCGCAGCGCGAGGTCCGAGCCGGAGCGCGCGAAGCCGATCGTGTAGATGCGGATGCCCAGCGCTTCCGCCACCCGCGCGGACGCGAACGGGTCCACCTCGCCCGTGTTGTTCTCGCCGTCGGTCAGGAGCACCACGACCCGGCTCCGCGCCGGCGATGACTCCAGGAGCGATAGCGACTCCGCGATGCCGAGGCCGATCGCGGTGCCATCGGTCACGAGCCCGGACTCCAGCCGTGTGGCCCGCTGCCGGATCGCCGCGAGGTCGTTCGTGAGCGGCGAGAGCGTGAGTGCTCGCGCCTGGAACGCGACGAGGCCCATGCGGTCGCCCTCCAGTGATTGCGCGAATTCACCGAGGACGCGGCGCGCTGCCTGAAGCCGGGACTCCCCGCCGCCGGCGGACGCCATCATCGAGGACGACACGTCGACGGCCGCGACGATGTCGATCCCCTCCTCCGGCAGCGCCGTCACCGCGATCCCCTCGCGCGGGCGTGCCAGCGCGAGGATCGCGATCAGCACCGCCAGCGCGCGCAGCATGTCCGGCAGCCGGTACAGCCGCATGCGCCACGTGCGGCGCGCGGACGCGGCGATGAGGTCGAGCGATGCGACGGCGAACGCGGGCCGGCGGCGGAACCACGCCACGAGCAGCAGCACCGCGATCGGGGCGAGGAGGCCGAGCGCCCACGGTGCGGCGAGTGTCATGCGAGCACCGCCGCTTCCTCGGCCGGGACGCTCACCTCGGGGCGGCCGAGTTCGACGATCTCGTAGGCGAGCGTGAGGTCGTGGTCCGCGGAGGCGGGCTCCGGGTAGCGGCGCGCGTAGACGGCGGCGTCGCAGCGGTCGAGGAGGCCGGCGACCAGGCGCGCCTGCCAGCGGTCGACGCCGTGGCCGGTCATGCGCCGTTCCAGTTCCGCCGTGGTGAGCGCCGCCGCGTTAAACGCGAACCGCTCGCCGAGGTAGCCGCGCACCGCCAGCGAGATCGTGCCGTAGTAGCGCTGGAACGCCTCGCCATCTTCGAGCGCGAGGCCGCGTACCTCGTCCAGTTGCGCCCGAGCACGCTCCTCCGGCCCGTGCTCGACCACCGCCACGGCGGCGGGCCGACGCCGCCCCCGGGCCCACCACGCGAGGCCGCCGAGGGCGCCCGCCAGGGCCAGGGCCGCCGCCGCGATGAGCGCGGGCCGCTGCCACGCCGGCGGCGCGCCGGGCACGGAGGCCTGCGGCTTCAGCGGCCGGAGCGTCTCGTCATCGAGGGCGCGCGTGGAGGTGATCGGCAGCGCCACGGGTGCGCCCTCGACGACGCCTCGGGATCCGTCGGCACGCAGCCAGCGAACGGGCACCGGGCCCGAATCGAGCGTGCGCAGGGTGAACGGCTGGAAGGTCCACTCGAAGACCGTCACCAGGCTGCCGTCTGCCTGCGGCTCCTCCCGCGGCAACTGTTCGCTGACGAAGTCGGTGCTCGGGAAGACGGGACGAGGCATGCTTACGAGCACGTCGGCGGGGTGCGCTACGCGCACCTCGAGCGCCACCCGCTCGCCGACGGTCGCGGCCGAGGGGAGGAACGACGAGGTCACGGTGATGGCCGGCGCCTCCTGCGCGGCACCGGGCGTGGTGGCGACGGCGAACACCAGCATCGCGCCGGCGATCACGCCGAGCATCGCGAGACCGGTGCGCCTCGCGCGGCCGGTCACATGCTCACCGCGCGCGCTCGTCGCCGGAAGTACGCGGACACCGGGTCGACGGCGTCGCGGTCGAGGCGGATCGGGATCTCGTCCACGCCCGCGCGCGCGAGCGCGTCCTGCCGTCGCAGCGTCCGTGCGCGGGCGCGCTCCGCGTACGCCTCGCGCGTTCGCGCGTCGCCGGTGTCCGCCAGCAACCGGGCACCGCGCTCGACGTCCTCCAGTTCGATCAGCCCGAGGTCCGGGAGCGCCTCGTCGAGCGGATCGATGAGCGTCAGCGCGATCACCTCGTGCCGCCGCGCCAGCGTCTGCAGCGCCGCCTCGTAACCGTCGTCCAGAAAATCGGAGATCAGGAAGATGACGGAGCGCCGGCCGAGCACCCGCCCGAGGTATTCGATCGCGGGCGTCATCGCCGTGTGCTTCCCGGCGGCCAGGTCCGCCTGCAACACGTCGCGGATCTGGCGGATGACGTGGCGCGGCCCGCGCTTCGGCGGCACGAACGCCTCGATGCGGTCGCTGAACGTGAGCAGCGCGGTGCGGTCGTGGTTGTAGGCGGCGGCGAAGCCGAGCAGCGCCACCAGTTCGGCGGCGGCGCGGACGCGGCCCCCCGCACCGTGCGCCGCGAGCATGGAGGCGGATCGGTCGACCGCGCAGACCACGGTCAGGTCACGTTCCTCCACGTACTCCTTCACCCACGGCACGCCCGTGCGCGCGGTCACGTTCCAGTCGATCCGCCGGACATCGTCGCCCGGCACGTACTCGCGCGCCTCGGCGAACTCGATGCCAGCGCCGCGGAACACGGAGCGGTACGAGCCCGACACGTCAGAGGCGGCGAGACGGCGCGTGCGGATCTCGATGCTCCGGACGCGCCCCATCAGGGCGGCGGAGATCTCGATCGCGGGGTCGATGGGTACGTCGGCCATGGGGCTGCCGCCTAGGGGATGCCGACGCCCTCGAGCAGGCGCGTGACGACGTTGTCCGCGGTGACGCCTCGGGCCTCCGCCTCGTACGACATCACCAGGCGGTGGCGCAGCACGTCCGGCGCCAGCGCCTTCACGTCCTGCGGCGTCACGTACGTGCGCCCATCGAGGAACGCATACGCCTGCGCGCCCCGCGCCAGGAACACGCCCGCTCGCGGGCTCGCGCCGAACTCGATCAGTGGGGCTAGGTCGGCCATCTGGTAGCGGGCGGGATCGCGCGTCGCCTCCACCAGTCGGATGACGTACTCGCGGAGCCGATCGTTCACGTCCACCGCGCGGACCGCGTCACGCAGACGGGCGATATCTGCCGTGCCGACGACCGCGCGCGCCTGTGGCTGCTCGCCCTCGAGCGCCCGCGACAGCACCTCGCGCTCCTCGGTGCGGTCCGGGTAATGGACGACGATCTTCAGCATAAAGCGGTCGAGTTGCGCCTCGGGCAGCGGGTAGGTGCCCTCCTGCTCGATCGGGTTCTGCGTCGCCAGCACCAGGAACGGGTCGGGGAGCGACAGCGACTGCCCGCCGATGGAGACGGTGCGCTCCTGCATCGCCTCGAGGAGCGCGGACTGCACCTTCGCCGGCGCGCGGTTGATCTCGTCGGCGAGCACCACGTTCACGAAGATCGGGCCGCGCCGCACGGAGAACTCCCCGGCCTGCGGGTTGAAGACCAGCGTGCCGGTGATGTCCGCCGGGAGCAGGTCGGGCGTGAACTGGATGCGCGCGAACGAGCATTCGAGCGCACCCGCGAGCGTGGAGACGGTCAGCGTCTTCGCGAGCCCCGGGACGCCCTCGATCAGCGCGTGGTTGTTCGTGAGCAGCGCCACCAACAGCCGGTCAACTAGCGCGTGCTGGCCCACGATGACGCGGCCGATCTCCTGGCGGATCGCCTCGATCTGCTCGTGCTGGCGGGCGGTCGTGGGAGATACCCCGGACGGGTCGGCAGCCATGGGCCCTCATCGTCGCGCGTGAGTGGGTGCTCCGAGTGTACCCGGCGGCGGATGGCCCTGGGTGAAGGGGGACGAAGTGGTGGTCTGCCTACGCCCCGACGGCGGCGAGGTCCGGCGCGGGCGCCGCTTCGACCTCGGGCGTACCCGCCTCACGCACGGTGCCGAGCACGCCGATGAACGCGCGGATGCGCGGCACGAGTTGCTCAAGGTCGGCGAGCGCGACGGTGCCCCTCGCGAGGCGAACCACATCGCCGTTGCGGCGCTGGATGCGGATCTCCACCGGCAGGTCGCCGGGGTGCTCGTCCAGCGCGGAGCAGATTCGGCGGATGCGACGCACGTCTGCGGGCTCGTCCGTCGTCTCTTCGAGTTCGATCAGCAGCCGGTGCGGGCCGCCGTCATCTAGGCCGGCACGTGGCGGCACGGGCGCGGCGTCCGCTTCGGCGGACGTGCCGGAGACGATGCGCAGGTCCGGCCGGCGCGGAGCGTCGCTGTTGGCCGGGCCACCACCGCCCGAGGGCGGGCCGGGGTGGTACGGCGGCGGCTGCCGGTCACGCACGGCGAAGGCCGGCCGGTTGCCGCTGCGGATCTGGAACTTCGTGGGCTAGAAGGTGGAGGCGAGCCGCCCCGCCTCGGCGTCGTACGCCGCCAGTTCCAGCACGCCCACCGACACGCGATCACCGCGAGGCCGCACGGACGCCTTCATCAGGAGGATGTTGCCCTCGAAGAGCACGCCGGCCTGCTTGTATTTCTCGTAGGCGTCCGCCCAGACGGTGACCTCCACCTGGCCGCTCAGGTCCTCCAGCGTCACGGCGGCGAACGCCTTGCCCTGCCGCGTGGCGAGGGCGCGCACGTTCGTGACCATGCCCGCGAAGACGGTGTCCTGCCCGGCAAGTTCCGCCGTGACCTCCGCGGCCTGGTGCGTGATGTACGGCGCGAGGTGGCGTGCGGCCAGGGCGAACGGGTGCTCGGAGATGTACGTCCCGAGCAGTTCCTTCTCCCACGCCAGCATCTCCTGCTGCGGGATCGTCACCGCCTCGAGTTCCAGCGCCGGCAGGGGCGTGTCCACCTGCGCGCCGAAGAGGTCGAACATCGAGGTCTGGCCGGTCTCGCGGAGCTTCTGCTCCTGCTGCGCCAGCGACAGCAGCCGGTCGACGCCGCTGATCACCGTCGCCCGGTCACCGAGGGTGTCGAACGCCCCGGCCTTTGCCAGCGACTCCAGTACGCGCTTGTTCACGTCACGCGCATTGACGCGCCGCGCGAAGTCCTCGATGTGGAGGAACTCGCCGTTCGTCTCGCGATCCGCGATCAGCCCCTCGATCCCGCCGAGGCCCACGTTCTTGATCTGCGCCAGGCCGTACCGGATCGCCTCGCGCCCGTCGGGGAGCGACTCGATCGTGAAGTTGGCGGCGCTGCGGTTCACGTCCGG
>Ga0172380_10008815_pt1 | contig 10894 bp, 9 predicted proteins | sample Leawe162metaG_FD_119747 | JGI IMG/M metagenome (GOLD analysis project Ga0172380, IMG submission 119747) | Leachate microbial communities from a municipal landfill in Southern Ontario, Canada - Leachate well 162 metaG | ecosystem: Engineered > Solid waste > Landfill > Unclassified | place...
CACTCTTCTGGAAAATCGCTTCGCTCATCGCTGTCCCTCTTCCTCTCGCTCGTCTTAACGCTCTTACCGCGCACCCGATTCCTGCGCAAATCTCCACGCCGCTTCCGCTAACGGCCGAACCCTCTGTTCTTGCTCACCGGCGTTGGCATTCGATGCGTTGCCGTCGCGGAAGCGTCGAGCGATCCCCTGCGTGATGGCTGCGGTACGGAACAGATTGTAGGCTTTGAAGAAGCCAAGATTTTTGGGGGGCGTGCGCTTGGTACGTAGGCAATAGAGATCGATGTACTCCCCCAAGCCGGGAATGCCCAGCGCGCCCAAATCCTTATCGCTAAGTTGGCCACGTCCGCTGACTCCCGGTGGGCGATACCAGTCCATCGCGTGATACATCAAGTCTCCGAAGGGGTGTCCGGTCGTTGACAGCTCCCAATCGATAACCGATGCGACGCGCGGTTCAGTCGGATGGATGATGATGTTGTGGAATGAGTAGTCGCCATGCAGCAGGCAGGTTTCGCTCTGCTGTGGCACAGCACTTGGTAGCCAAGCAATGAGCTTATCCATCTCCGGAATGTCGGCGGTTTTTGTGACTTGGTACTGTTTCGACCAACGTGATACCTGGCGCGCGAAGTAATTGCCTGGCCGGCCATAGTCAGCTAGGCCGTTGGCCTCCAGGTCTACGCTGTGCAGTTTTGCCAATGTTTCGTTGACCGAGTCGAAAATTGCGCCCCTTTCCTGCGGGGTGATGTCAGGCATAGAACAGTCATAAAAGAGACGGCCGGGGATGTAGCCCATGATATAGAACGGCGTACCGAGGATGCTGATGTCCTCGCAATAAGCTAACGCCGGCGGAACCGGAAAACCGACACGATGCAGCGCCGACATAACCCTGAATTCCCGGTCGATCGCATGTGCTGAGGCGAGTGCTCCTGCCACTTTCCGTCGCACAACGTATTGGGCGCCAGGGGTCATTAGGAGATAGGTGGGATTGGATTGGCCACCCTTGAATTGATGGACTTCAGGCGGTCCTTCATATCCAGGAACGTTGCGTGCCATGAATGCGTGCAGGCGATCCAGTTCCAAAGGGTGCTCCTTGCGCACCTCACCGAAGGCTCCGAGGTATTTTTGTGGAGAATCGGACATTAATGGATCCCTTCGTTTCGATCACTGCTGGTGGCGTACCGGACGGTCATCTTGCAGTGACGCCACCATCGGCGATGATTGTTTGGCCCGTCATGAATTTTGCTGCGCGCGAGGCCAGGAATACCGCCGCTCCGGCAATATCGTCAGGCTCTCCGATACGCCCGAGGAGAGATTTTTCCTGGAAGAACTTAAGGGTTTCCGGATCTTCCCAGAGAGCACGGGCGAAATCCGTCTTTATGACGCCGGGCGCGATACAGTTGACGCGGATATTGTGCGGACCCAGCTCCGCGGCCAGGTTGCGAGCCAACTGGAAGTCGGCGGCTTTTGAAATGTCGTAAGCGCCCGTGGTAACTGAGCTGCGCATGCCGCTGATCGACGAGACGATAATGATGGCACCGTCATTCTTGGCAATCATGGCTGGCGCTACCATCTGCGCCAGCCAATGGTTCGACAGGATGTTGTTCTCAAGCGCCTTGCGAAACTGGTCGTCGCTGATCTTGCTCAGAGATCCATAAAATGGATTGCTTGCGGCATTACAGACGAGGATGTCGATGTCGCCGAAGGCTTCCTTGGTTTGTGCGACCAGGCGGGTGAGGTCTTCCTTTGACGAGATGTTTGCCGGCGCGGCGATAGCCGAGCCGGCAAACACCGCGTTGAGCTCCTTCGCCCCGGCTTCGCAAGCATCGGCCTTCCTCGACGTGATGGTGACGCGCGCGCCATGTTCGGCAAGCCGATAGGCAATGGCCTTTCCGACGCCCCGGGTCGATCCGGTGACAATAGCGACTTTGCCTGTCAAATCGAACAAGTTATTTTGCATAACAAAATGCTCCTCTCAAAATTAGGCGATTCCTGTCTTGTTCATAAGCTGAAGCCGCGATGCGTCAAGTTTGCCGGCGTAAAGAGGCCACATTACTGATACTGGTGAAGCTGCACCGCTTCGCCATTGCTTGTACATTCTGAGGGGCGAGCCAGAGTGCCCCTCCACTTACATCGTTACGCATCGGCGCTTCCTCGGTCGTCGGGGCCCGGCTACCTACTCTGACGCGGGCCCGCCTCGCTGCGTCTTTCGTTGATAAACGTCGGCTTGATCTTGACTATAAATACTATAGGTACAGTATAGTCGCGAACGATACGCTACACAACAATAGCCTGGATAATGCGTCGGTCGACGATGCTGGGGCTGGAATGTGGCACCTATCCATCTGCTGCCTGGAGTGTTTTGAATGGCCGTTTCTGGCTGGGTGGGGTTCCTTGCGCACATCGGTTGCCGTGTCTGGAGCCGAAGTCCAGCCGAAAGCCAAGGAGGTCGCTTAGGCTGCTGACATGGACACCCGCCAAGCTACCTTGAATGGATAGTGGCGGTCTTTCTGGCCAATGAAATGTCGTGAGACTTCAGCTTAGATGCCGAGCGATGTGCGCACACATCCAACTGTTGCAGTTCGCTCTGTTTTACTAAGCGTGGCCCGTCATGCAGGCGGACCGCGCTATTGAGAATGAGTTATAGGTTACTTAACCGATTCCGGAGCTGTATTCGATTCGGCCGCATTTTTTTTGGTCAGACGAGACCACCACGATGGATTACTGCTACCCGCGGTCGGCGATCCTTTGCAACCGGTACCGCATGCGCGGGCTACGTTCATTGCATCGTCTATGCTGTCGTCTTCGGCAAAATCAGGCAACTTGTTCATCGCACGGAAGTCGTCGAGCGCCAACAACGCGGCCCCGAGTGCGCCGGCGATTTGCGGATCGGGCGGCAGGTGAATCGGCATGCCGAGAAGCTCTTCGATGTGCTTCACAGCTGCAACGTTCTTGGCTACGCCGCCCGTCATTACTACCGGACCACGTTTGCCCACGCGGCTTACGAGGCCCACTGTGCGACTGGCGATCGCTGTATGTACGGCACCAAGCACATCCGGCTTGTCGTTACCCTCGGCCAATAGAGAAATGACTTCAGTCTCGGCGAATGTGGCGCACATGCTGGAGATTTTCAATTTCTGCTTGGCTTGCAATGCGATCTCGCCCATATCCTTGAGTTCTATCTGCATTGCCCGCGCAAGCACCTCAAGAAATTTCCCGGTGCCGGCCGCACAGCGATCATTCATTGCGAATTGCGCGACAAGTCCGTTCGAGTCTACCGAGATAACCTTGCTGTCCTGTCCGCCGATATCGATCACGAGCCGGGCGTCCGGCATCATCGCAACGGCCCCGCGGGCGTGGCAGGTGATCTCGGTATAGTTCTTGTCGGCGATTTCGAGCATGCGCCGACCATAACCGGTGCTTACCGTCCGCCCAATGTCTTCTTGAGTTAGGCCAGCCTGTTCCAATGCGCCCTTGACCGAAGCTTTCACGCCATCATCGCTGACAGCCCCCATATTGCCGACACAGGAGGCGACGATCCGTCCCTTGACGTCCAGAATGACCGTCTTAGCGGTGGTGGACCCGAAATCTATTCCCATCACATAATTTTTCATGTTTCTCTCCTTTGCGGGGGCGACGCCAAATTATCCTCTATGGAATGTCACGGGCGCTGATTCTGCTGCCTGCCTATTGAGGAAGGACATATCGCTAACCATACTGGGCGAACCGCCACCCATTCTTTTGGCATCGATCGCTTCAAGCATGGCCTCGACGCGACTGTTCAGCAACTCGTCCTTGTAGAACGATTCGTCAGTCACGTCACCCTCGAACATCGTAGTCGGGATACCCAACCGTTTGGTCGCCGCTTCGGCAATCATGTATTGCGGATTGGTGAATGCTCGACAGGTTCTCGACGCATGAATGACCATCCCGTCCACATCGTACTTCTTGCATAGCTTCATGGTCTCGTCGATCAGAATCGGTGCGCTGTGATTGTTCGGACAAATCAGATAGTTCTGCGCCATACCGAGGATCGGATCCTTCAGATCAATGAGACCGGGCTCCTGCCAAAAAGCAAAGTGGGTATAACGACCGCACATTACCGCTGCGTCATATTTGGCAAATTTTTCTGCAAGCCATCCCACCTTGTTCCAGTTCATGATTCCGTCGAAGTAGAGGCGATACTTCTCATTGGGAATGGCGCCCTCACCCTTCGCTACGCGGAGGGCGATTTCGTCTTTCATCCCCTGGAAAAAATCTACGAGATGGGGGCCGATAGGAAGATTGTTGATCGGAGCGATGGCGGCGATCCAGTCAAAGAATGTTGCTGGCGCGGGACGCGCAGTACAAAGCTCCATTCCTTCGAGACGCAATTCGGACGCGCGCTTGACATGCCCCATCAGCTCCCGCAGGCGGTCCCAGTCGAACTGGCGTTTGGTTTGCTGTTCGATGAACTTCACCATGTCGCGCAACTGCTTGGCGACATATTGTGAAGTTTCCTCCCACTCTTGCCCTCGAAGGTAACCCGCGTCGGGTTTCGCACCCCAGATCCAGGGAAGCGAAACGTTAAAGATGGGGATTTTCTTGCCGAACAGGCGCGTGGTCATTTCGTCCCACTGCTGTCCTGTGCTGCAATAGGCGTAAGCGCTGACGATGAAGTCCGGTGCGGGCAGGCGTGTTGCCAGGTTTTTGTCATCTGCCATATTCACATAGCCGGAATCTGGCTCATTTTGCTGGCGTTGATTCGAAACTGCGCACCCGAGGTGGGTACGCGCGTAAGAACACAACTCCTTAAGATAGCCGCGTTCCTCGGCTGCCTTTTGTGCCGGACCTTCAAGATGGCGCGCAGCGAGCATCGCCGAATAGGCTTCTCCGTGGACCCAGACAACGTCCGCCGCCTGGAAGAATGGGTTGATGGCCGAGCCCTCGTACCAGCAAACGAGCTTGCCCTCTTCCTTCGCACGGAAAACCATTTCCCAATATTCGTTGACCAGCTTGCCGCCCGGCTTTGTGGCGGCGAGCTTATTGGCTTTCTTCGTTTCCTGAACAGTTGTATTCACGGTGAATTCTCCTAGGGGCGTTTGGGGAATGAATGCCTGATGGGATCAGGCGGCCTCTCTGCGTTTGACAATTTCGACAAACGTTTCTACGCGTGTCTTCAGTCCTTCGATGGCCATCGACTCGTGCTCGGTTTCAATCAGCAGATGTGGCACGTCATTACGCTCGAAAGCTGCTTTGACTTCAGGGTAGTAATACATGTGGGGCTCACAGTATTTAGCCATCAGCACAATCATGCCCTGGGCTTTTTCCTTCTTAACCGCGTCGAGCAGGTAACCGTCCCAATCGACATCGTTCTGGACGCGGGTCGGGCAAGGTACTCCCGTATTTCGAGCCATATACCATTCGGCGAGCGCATCGAGAGGATCCCCGTCCTCCCTGACATCCGTGGAGATGTAGCGAAAGCCGTGGTAGAGGTCGTCGCCGACAATTGTGACACCGCATGACTCGATCATGTCCAGCACCTCGACCTTCGGCGGCTGGCAGAAATGGCCGGACAGATGAAGTCGCACACCTGAGGGTTTGGCAGGCGGATTGGCCTTGATGGTCGCCAGAAGCTGTTCGACCAGGGCCGTGTGTTCAGCCTTATCCATGACCATGCTGGATTTCACGATGTGTTGCATCTCGCGCGCCGTCAATCCAGCGCATCCAGTGCGACGCATTTCGTAGAGCTCTCGGATCAGTTGCCGGTTTTTGTTGAACAGCTGGATGCTCGTGCCCAGTGTCTCGTTATCAATCGCCGCCCCGACCAGTTCCTCTAACTCCTTTTTTAACCCGACAAAGCTCTCGCGTGCCCGCCCGTGCGTCCACGGATCGCACATTGAGGAAATGAGCTGGTAGAACGCGACACGCTTGTTCGGCAGTTGCATGCGGACTGCGTCTGCCGCTCCCAGCAGTTGTACGCAATGATCGCCAAACATAATTGCATCGAGGAATTCGAAATCGCCCTTTGCCGCTTGGTCCACCACGCTACGCGTGTAGCCGCAATAAAACGGATAGAGAAGGCCATGGCCGACCGTGATCTGATCTTCGGCTTCCTGCAGGATCAATGGCAGGGTTCCTGCTGCGTGGGCCAACTCGCCCGGAAAGTTCATCGGGAAGGACCCCACAACTTTTTTATGGTTTGCGTCTTTCCACGCGCGGGCTGCTGCCAGTGGCTGCGTTGCTGCACGTTCGAATTTTTCCAAAATCTGACTTTTCATCCAGACCCTCATCTTTGAAGTAGTTCACTCGGCGATGACCGAGTGCAATCAATTCGGATTATAACTTACATGCGGCCTCAATGAAAGTAAAGCTCATTTGAGCAATTGTAATTATTGAAATTTTTTTAACAAATAAAAACAACATATTAGAATTATTTGTGCCGGATTACCACTGCCATATGGCAGTGGTAGAAAGTGTGTAACATTGACTTATAGCTAGTCAACTCATCAATATCCCAATCGATATTCCGGTCGCAGGCACGTTTGCATCTCTGTCCGGGCAGAAAGGAAAAGGGTGATTCTTGGGGGGGGGCTCGGCTGTCATTCATGTTCCGGCCTCTTGGCCGTGGCGACTTCATGGCATGACAAAGACGGGTAATCGTTCCCGCTCTTCCGCAATTGAAGGTTTCTTGGGTGGCGTTTTGAGTTGCGTTGTGCGGTAAGTGGCAGTATGTTACATAGCGTATTATATTCTTGTATATCTATTGTCTGGTTCGATGCCAGATTCGATCGATGGCTATCGAAACGGTTTTTTGTGCGCGATCCGAGCCCCGTTGGATAGTGATTGCGTGTGGCGATAGTGATAAGGCGATGCGCAGAATCGCTGATTGATATTGATCGAGTGGAACTCGAGCGTACTTGTAGAAACGAGGAGGATTGACCATGAGCAAGATGAAAGATGAGGTGTTGATGTCGCGGCGTCGAGTGCTGCTTGGCGCCGGTGCGGCGGCTACGCTAAGTGTGTCGGGTTCTGCGGCGGCGGCCAGCAAGAAAGCGCAGCATTGGGACAAAGAGGCTGACATCGTGTGCGTTGGCACAGGCGCCGCTGCGGGTACGGCAGCGGTGACGGCGGCTGCATTGGGCGCGAGCGTGATCGTACTCGAAAAGATGCCGATACCCGGTGGAACCACCGGCAAATCGGGAGGGATCGCCTGGATTCCGAACCATCAATTCATTCGTGCGGCAGGTATTGAAGATCGGCGCGAAGATTGTCTTCGGTACATGGCCCGCTTTGCCTATCCCCAGAGATACGATGCGAACAGCAAAACGCTCGGTCTACCTGAAGATGCATATCAACTTCTCGCCGCCTTTTATGACAATGGCGCGAAAATGGTCGAGTGGATGGAGAAGCTTGGTGCCTTGAGGTTCGGTCAATTCAAGATGTGGCATGCTGATGTCTTCCCTCCTGACTACGCCGATCATTTGCCCGAAAACAAGGCGAAAAATGTTCGCGCCATGGAGGTGGCTGCAGGCAGCTATTCCGGCGGCGGGGGGTTTTCCGGAGGAAAGGGCATGATCAATCAGCTCGAGCACTGGTTGAATGAGCACAAAGTGCCGATTCTTCTTGAACACCGCGTGGTCAATATCGTCAAAGACGGCGAGCGTGCGGTTGGCGTCGAGGTTCAGGCCGGTGACGGAAAATTACTGCGCATCAGGGCCCACAAAGGGGTGATCTTTGGAACTGGAGGATATTCGCACAATCTCGAGCTGATCCGCCTGCACCAGCCGGGGCTATACGGATCCTGCGCGGCAGCGTGCTCGACGGGCGACTTTATTCCGATCGCGCAGCAGGCTGGCGCCAAGATGGGCGACCTGACTACTGCGTGGCGTACGCCCATTGTTCTTGAGCAGGCTATCGAGAATCGCGCCTTGCCTTTGGGTGTGTATTTCACGCCCGGCGACTCGATGATCAATGTCAATAAATATGGCAAGCGCGTGGTAAATGAGAAGCGCAACTATAACGATCGCAGCCGTGCCCATTTCGTGTTCGACCCGGTGAATGCGGAATATCCGAACATGTTTATGTTCATGGTCTTCGATGAGCGCACCTTGAATCGCTACGCCGGCGCGTATCCGCTTACGGCCGACAAGCGCGAAGCAAAATGGTTGATCGAGGGCCGGAATACTCAGGAACTGGCGCAGAACATCGCCAAGCGCCTGGATAAGATGAAGGGGAAAATCGGCTGCTACGCATTGGCAGAAGATTTTGCCGCCAATCTTGATGCAACCATAGCGCGCTTCAACGAGTTTGCTGAAGCCGGTCGCGATGACGACTTCAGCCGCGGCTTGCATGACTATGATCGTGCTTGGATGAAGCTTTTTTCCCAGGTTAATAAGAACGCAACCTTCCCGGAAAACGATAAGCCTAACAGCACCATGTATCCGATTGATCGATCCGGAACGCTGTACGCGATTATCCTGGCTCCAGGGTCGCTCGAGACCAGCGGTGGACCGGCAATCAACGCCAACGCGCAAGTCATTGCCGCCAACGGAACTCCCATCGCAGGCCTTTACGGAGCAGGGAATTGCGTTGCAGCCGCGACCGGGCCCGCATATATGGGAGCTGGTGGAACCATTGGCCCGGCAATGACTTTCGGGTATATCGCGGCGCACCACGCACTAGGTGTGAAGGCATGAAATATCGAACTCTGGTCGGCCTAGCCTGGGGGTTGTCAGTGCTGACATCCGGGGTCGAGGCCGCCGAACGGGTAAGTTTTTCACGCGACATCGTTCCGGTATTGCGCAGCAACTGCGCCACATGCCATCTGACTGGAGAAGAACCCGGGGGAATGAAGCTATATCCCTCGGCTGCGTACAAAAGCATCGTGAAAACCCAATCACAGGAAAGTTCGCTACTGCGAGTTACCCCCGGCGATCCGCAAGCCAGCTACCTGATGCATAAGCTGGAGGGCACGCATCTTGATGTCGGGGGAGTTGGAGTGCAAATGCCGTTTGGGCTGCCGCCGCTTCCCCCGGAAATACGCGAGGTGGTTCGTCGATGGATTGCTCAGGGGGCGCAAGACAACTGATGCCTTCGGGTTCGTGTACGGCGAAGCAGCACGTCGATCGTCTACGGGTGCCCGGCTTAGTGCAATGTGCACCGTAGCTAGGGGATAAAAGGACGATCAGGCTCTGAAAAGGGTTGGGGCCGTTGTTTTGAAGGGTACGTTGACTTGGTCGCCTGCGGTATCGCAGGCCTATGTGTCGACGCTACTTGAGGGTCGCCGCAGTGTTTTCCGGTTTGGCATCCGGTTTATGAATCCTATCTGGAGAGGATATAAATAAATGCGCAACTATCAAAAGTTCTATATCGACGGATGCTGGGTTGAGCCTGTCGGAAGGGCTACCTTCGACGTAATCAATCCCGCGACTGAACAAATAGCCGGGCGGATTCGTTTGGGCGACAAGGCTGATGTTGATGCCGCCGTGGCCGCAGCACGGAAAGCATTCGAGACCTATTCCCAGACATCGCGGGAAGAGCGTATTGCGATGCTGCAACGTATCGCCGTCGAACTGCAAGCGCGCGCCAAGGATCTGGGCGCGGCGATTACCGAGGAAATGGGAGCTCCGCAATGGCTGGCGAACGAGGCGCACGTGGGCCTTGCGCACGGGCACGTTCAAGCCGCGATCGAAACGCTAGGGAGATTCGAATTCGAGAAAATCAGCGGCCGGTCGATGCTGCGCAAAGTGCCCATAGGTGTCTGCGGCATGATCACTCCCTGGAACTGGCCGCTTGGAACCGTGATGCCAAAGATTCTTCCGGCTTTGGCAACCGGTTGCACGATCGTTATGAAGCCCTCGGAGTTTGCTCCTTTCTCCGCCTGCATCCTGGCGGAAATTTTCGATGCCGCAAAGGTTCCGCCGGGTGTTTTTAACCTGATTTTCGGTGATGGGGCGAATGTCGGTACTGCACTGAGCGGACATCCTGGCGTTGACATGATTTCGATTACTGGCTCGACGCGTGCCGGTATCGAAGTGGCGCGAAATGCAGCAGCCACAGTGAAGCGTGTCCATCAGGAACTCGGCGGCAAAAGTCCGTACATTCTCTTGGACGATGCCGACATGGGGAAGGCCGTAGCTGCGGGGGTCGGCTTCATCATGCTGAATTCCGGTCAAACGTGTTCCGCTCCTTCGCGCATGCTTGCGCCGAAGTCGAAGATGCAGGAAGTGATTGCCGTTGCAAAGGCGACGGCTGAGAGTTTTGCAGTCGGCGCGCCGGATTCCGGTGCGTACCTGGGGCCGGTAGTCAACGCATCGCAGTGGAATCGGATCCAGCGGCTGATTGGTCAAGGGATCGATGAGGGGGCGACGCTGGTGACGGGTGGCGTCGGTCGGCCCGACGGCCTTGAAAAAGGGTATTACGTCAAGCCGACCATTTTCGCCAACGTGACTCAAGACATGACAGTCGCGAAGGAAGAAATTTTCGGGCCGGTTCTTGTTATCGAGCCCTATGACGATGTTGAAGACGCAATCCGGATTGCGAACGACACAGAGTATGGGTTGGCCGCCTACGTCCAATCGGGAAGCATCGAGCGGGCTCGGCAAGTTGCTGGGCGCATCCGTGCTGGACAGGTTTATATCAACGGAGCCATGGATCTGTTCGACTTAAATATGCCTTTCGGAGGTTGCAAGATGTCTGGCAATGGCCGCGAATGGGGTGAGGCCGGATTTGAATCTTGTCTTGAGGACGTCGCTTTTTTGGGGTATGTCCCAGCGTAATCGAGGTGAGTTCCATGAACGGCGAGAGGTAGCTCCCTGAAAGGGATTGCTGAGGGTATTTATTTTAATTATTGAGGACGAGAAGTATGACGAAGCCAGTCTACGAAGACATTATTTATGAAATTCGCGGGACAGCCGCG
>Ga0172380_10008816_pt1 | contig 10893 bp, 5 predicted proteins | sample Leawe162metaG_FD_119747 | JGI IMG/M metagenome (GOLD analysis project Ga0172380, IMG submission 119747) | Leachate microbial communities from a municipal landfill in Southern Ontario, Canada - Leachate well 162 metaG | ecosystem: Engineered > Solid waste > Landfill > Unclassified | place...
CCCATCAATCCGGCCTATACCGAGCGGGAATTGCGCCACATCCTGCAGGACGCCGACGTGCAGGTGGTGATCTACTCCGATGACAAGCGCGATCTGGTCGAGATGCTGGCCGCTGACCTGCGCATTCCCCATCGCATCCGCATCGCTGGCGACAGCCGGCGTCTGACCGAATGGCGCAGCGCTGCAGACCGGGCATTGCCGCAACCCATGCCGCAACCCGAAGACCTCGCCACCCTGCAATACACCGGCGGCACCACCGGGCGCGCCAAGGGCGTCAACCTCACGCATAAAACAGTGGCATCCAACATCAGCCAGCGCGAGGCGATGCTGCCTGCACGCAAGGACATGGAACGGTTGTTGTGCGTCATGCCGCTCTTTCATATTTATGCGGTCGCCATGTGCCTGCACAACATGGCCTATGCCCGCGGTACGCTGGTGATTCTGCCGCGCTATACGCCGGAGGCGGTATTCGAGATCGTGCCGCAGGAACACATCACGATATTTGCCGGCAGCCCGACGCTGTTCATCGGTTTGCTGGGGCACCCGAAATTTCCTCAGACCGATTTTTCCAGCCTGCATCTTTCCTATTCCGGTTCTGCCGCCCTGCCTGAAGAACTGTTCAAGCGCTGGCAAACTGCAACCGGGGCGCCCGTAATGGAAGGCTATGGCCAATCGGAATCAGGCCCGGTGCTGAGCTTCAATCCCTTGCACGGCGAACGCAAGTGTGGCTCGGTCGGTCTGCCTTTGCCGGAAACCAGAATCGAAATTGTCGACCTGGAGGAAGGTACTCGCGTATTGCCGGTCGGTGAGAAAGGCGAGATTCGCGTGCAGGGTCCCCAGGTGATGTCGGGCTATCGCAACCTGCCCAAGGAAACCGCGGAAACTCTGCGCAATGGCTGGTTATACACGGGCGATATCGGAGAATTCGATGCGGATGGCTATCTCTACATCCGCGACCGCAAGAAGGAGATGGCCAAGGTCTCCGGCTTCAACGTGTTTCCGCGCGAGATCGAGGAGGTGCTGTTCCAGCACCCGGCCGTTCGCGAAGCCGCCGTGGTGGCTGTTCCCGATGACTATCGTGGTGAAGTGGTGAAGGCCTATGTGGTTCCGCATCAGGCGGACAGCGTGACTGTGGCACAATTGGCAGCGCATTGCCAAGCAAATCTGGCCAAGTACAAGTGGCCGGCATCGATCGATCTGGTCACCGAACTGCCCAAGACCGGGGTGGGCAAGATCGACAAGAACCGTTTGCGTGAAAAGCCTAAGGCGGACCTGGATCAAGCCCAGGGTATCGGGAGTGCTCGATGAAGCAGATTGAGGAAATGAGGAAAGCGAATTTATGACAAGCAATTTGAATCGACCTGCCCCCCCAGCGCAGACTGGTGCGAGCGGTTCCAAGGACAAAATGGTCAAGATGAGCTTGTCCGCCATTCCCTGGCTGATCATCGCCGGGTTGATCTGGGTCGGGTTGTTCATCAAACCGCAACCGGTGGGCATTACCGTCCAGCCGCCTTCGATCGAGCGTACCGACTCCTTCTATGGCATTGCCTCACCGGCCAAGGGTGTGCTGTGGATCGCCGGCAACAAGGGCAAGGTGGTGCGCAGCAATGATGACGGCACCACTTGGGTGTTGCAGAAAACACCCACCGTGGAGCACCTGCAGGACATCGCCAGTTGGGACGACAAGCGTGCCGTGGCCGTTGGCAACAAGGGCGTGGTCATCATCACCGAGGACGGCGGCGCTACCTGGACCGGGGTCACAATTCCCCTTTCCAAGGTCACCAATAAATTGCTGCGGGTCAAGACCATGGCCGATGGCCGCGCCTGGGCAGTCGGTGAAATGGGCGCACTGCTGGAAAGCACCGATTACGGAAAAACTTGGGAGCGGCGGCGCGATGAAGAGGATTCTGCCTGGAACGACGTGACCTTCATCGACGCCAACAATGGCTGGGCGATGGGGGAGGCCGGGCGCATGATGAAAACCACGGATAGTGGCAAGACCTGGCAGCCGGTACCCAGCAACGTCAAGATCAGCCTGATGGCGGCGGCCTTTCGCGATGCCGCCAACGGTGTTGTGGTGGGTCTTGAAGGGTCCCTGCTGGCGACCCACGACGGCGGCAAGACATGGACTTTGCTGCCGCGTGCCAAGCGACCCAGTGGAGGATTGACAGCAGACTCTCCGGGTGCCCCTACCAAGCAACGGGTCATGGAAGAGGCCGGGGAACATCTGTTCGACATTACCTGGGACGAAGCGCAGCAAATCTGGTTTGCCGTCGGCAACCAGGGCGTCTGGATACGCGGCAACAAGGAAGCCGATACCTGGGATGCCGGCCGCATTGATTCACGCGACTTGGCCTGGCATACCCGAGTCATCGTGGCCAACGGGCATACCTATCTTGCCGGGGCCAGAGTTGGCGAGTGGAACGTTCAAAAAAATGCCTGGCGGGCATTTACCAGCAAATAAAGGGATAGCGCAATGATTGAAACGGGTTGGGTCAACAGGTTTGCCCTATTCTGCATCCGGCAGAGAGTCTGGGTCGTCAGCTTGCTCGCGGCCTCCACGCTGCTGCTGAGTTTTTTCGCGGTGAGTATCGAAGTCAAGACGGTCTTCGCCGACATGCTGCCGTCATCGCATCCGTACGTCAAGACGCACGAACGCTTCAAGGATACTTTCGGCGGCTCGAATATCGTCACCATCATGGTCGAAGTGGAGCAGGACGATATCTTCCAGCCGGCGGTGCTGGAAAAAATACGCAAACTGACCATGGAATTGCGCACGGTCGCGGCGGTCAATCCCTTCCAGATCATTTCCCTGGCGTCGAAGAAGCTCAAGGAGATCAAGTCCTCCACCGAAGGCATCGAGACCAAGCCGCTGATGTGGCCGGATCTGCCGCAGACTGAACAGGAAATTTCCGCATTGCGTGAAGCCGTGCTGAGAAACCCGCTGGTGTATGGCAGCTATGTGTCCACCGACCTCAAGGCGGCCGTGATCACCGTCGACTTCATTGACCGCATGGTCGATTACGGCACGGTGTTCAAGGAAATCAACCAGATTGTCGATCAGGTGCGCGACGACAAAGTCAAGGTGCGCGTGGTCGGCGATCCGATGCTGTACGGCTGGGTGAATTACTATCTGCCGGAAACTATGCACCTGGTACTGGCGACGGTGTTGCTGGTGGTGAGCCTGCTGTTTCTGTTCAATCGCACCTGGCGCAATACCATCCTGCCGCTGATCGCTGGCCTGGTCAGCGCGATCTGGGCGCTGGGCGTGACCAAGCTCTTCGGCATTCATTTCGAGCCGCTGGTGATCGTGGTAGCGGTGCTCATCAGTGCCCGGGCAGTGTCGCACTCGGTGCAGATCGTCAATCGCTTTGACGAGGAAGTGGATGCAATCGAATCCGGCCGCGAAAGCAGCGAAACGGCAGCGAAAATGGCGCTCTCGGACATGTTCCGGCCAGGCATGCTGGGCGTGATCGCCGATGCCGGATGCATGGCGGTGGTGGCGCTGAGCCCGATTCCTTTGCTGCAGAAACTGACGGTACTTTCCGTGATCTGGGTGTTCACACTTTCCGTCAGCGCCGTGGTGCTGACACCGGTCCTGCTGTCCTGGGGACGGCATCCGAAAGGGTTTGCCCATGGCTTGAACCTCACGCCTTTGCTCCATGTCTTTCTCGGCTTTTGCGCGCGCATCGTCACCAGCCGGGCGCGCTACGGCGTGATAGCGATCGCCGTACTGATCTTCGTGAGTTCCGGCATCTACGCCTTCAAGCTAAAGATCGGCGATGCCAATCCGGGTTCGCCGATTTTGTGGCCCGACTCCACCTACAACCTGGATTCGGGAGCGATCAACACCAAGTTCCAGGGCGTCGACCGGATGTTCGTGGTGGTGGGTGCAGAGGGCAGCACCGGGCTGCTCAAAAAAGTCGAAGTGATGGACAACATGAATTTGTTCCAGCGCTTCATGAGTTCCCAACCGGAGATTGGCGCCACGCTCTCGGTTGCCGACGTGGTGCCGGCGATCAACCGCATCATGCACGAGGGCAATCCGCGCTACCAGGAACTGGGGGCGACCCAGATCGCGAATGGATCCCTGATGTTCCTGTTCGAATCGGTGTCGGAACCGGGCGACCTCGATCGCTTCGTCGACAACCAGTATGAGAACGGCGCCGTGACCTTGTTCTTCCGCGACCGGCAAGGAGAAACCATCCGCACGGCAGTCGCGCGCATCAAGGAATTCGTTGCCAAGTATCCACTTGCCGAAGGGACCTACCAGCTTGCCGGCGGCGTAATCGGCGTGATGGCCGCGGTCAATGAGATCATCCTGTCGGGACAGATCGAGGCGATTGCCCTGGCCTTGGTGGTGCTGGTGATCCTGTGCACCATGACCTATCGTTCCTCGGTTGCCGGCATGGTCTTCATGGTGCCGGTGATCATCTCGAACACCATCACCTTCAGCGTGATGGCCTGGATGGACATCGGCATGAACATCAATACGGTGCCGGTGGCCGCGCTCGGGATCGGATTAGGCGTCGATTATTCGTTTTACATTGCCGACCGCATCAAGGAGGAACTGGCACTGGGCAAGGATATCAAGACTGCCATCACCATCGCCTTGCACAGCACCGGTTCTGGCGTACTCGTGACGGCCCTGGTACTGATCATCAGTGTCATGCTCTGGTCGTTCTCCTCATTGCGCTTCCAGGCCGAAATGGCGGTGCTCATGAGCATCTGGCTGGGCGTCTCGACGCTTTCAGCTCTCTTGCTGATGCCATCGATCATCCATATCTTCAAGCCGGAATTCATCTTCGGCAAGGAAACAGCGAGTGTTGCACGGGCGCAACAAGATGCAATGAAAGCGGGTATCTGAGGCCAGGATAGGTATACTCGACGACGCTTACGGGTATTTTTTTGTAGGGCAGGAGGGTTGTGCAACATGACCCATCACAACATGTAGGAAAAGGAGGCATTATGAAAAGAAGCAAGCAAGTTTTCCCGACCGGGACGGCGGCGAGCATCACGGTATTGCTGGCCGCAATCGCCTGTGTCTCGAACGCTCAGGCCGTCGACTTCAAGTTCTCCGGCGACGTATCGGAAGCGCTATCCGTCAATATGCAGAACCCGCCTGAGACGCCGCAGGACGACAAGAACAAGCTCTCCATGGCGCGTACCACGGTGCATCTGAACATGGATGCGAACGTTAACGAGAACGTCAGCTTCGTCACCAAGCTGCGCGGGGTCAAGGAAGCCAATCTGGACTACCTGAAGAATCTGCAAAAGGTGGGGGCCAATGCGGCTGACGGGCTCAAGCTGAAGGACACTTATGGGCGCTCGAGCATCCGCGAAGCATTCGTAGATTTCAAATATGACCGCATGATGCTGCGTTTCGGCAAGCAACAGGTGGCCTGGGGCGAAACCGACTTCTTCCAGTCCATGGACATGGTGCATGGCTACGACTTCACCTGGCGCAGCTTCCTGGAGCCTGCCAATGAAGAGCTGCGCAAGCCGCTCGTCATGGCCAACCTGACCCTGCAGGTTCCCGAAGTGGATGGCAAGGTGCAGTTGCTGTATCGACCGGGCAAATGGAACCGCGATGACGTCATCGGCAATACCTATGACGTCTTCGGCGGCCGCTGGGCCAACCAGCCCAACAAGGGTGTCGATTTCCGCACGATCACGCCCTACAACTACCGGCAAAATGGCGCCGATGCCCAGGATGACACCTGGGGCATCCGCTGGAGCGGTTCGGTCAAGGAAATCAACTATTCCTTGTCCTACATGAAGACCTTCAATTCCAATCCGGTCATCAGCCCGGCCGGCAATCGCAATTTCCTGAATGCGATTGGCGTTCCCGCTTTTGTCGGAACCAACAGCACGCCGTTTGCCGGAACCACCCCGATCGGTTTTGCGGGTGAGATCATTTATCCGAAGATCGAACTGTATGGTTTGACCGCCGCCGGTTACTCTGCTGTGGCTGACGCCGTGTTCAGTACCGAAATCTCTTACATCAAGGATTACGCCTACAACTACGGCTATGGTTCCGGACTGTCAATCATCCTCGGACCAGGCTTTGACGGCGTCAAGCAGAAGAACCTGGTCAAAGCGATGATACGCATGGACAAAAACCTGGCCTTCACGCAATCTTGGCTGGGTACGGAGAAGCCGGCTTTCTTCTCGGTGCAGTTGTTTGACACCTGGATCAAGGATTTCCACAAGTCCGAGAATGTTGTGCAACTGGTCGGTTTCGGTCAGCCGAGCAAAGAGCACTCCGCGCTCCTGACGATCATTTTCGCAACAAGCTACGCCAATGGCACCATAGGGCCTGAGTTGGTGGCCGGTCATGACGTGACCTACGGCGGCGGTTTCATTGTGCCGAGCGTGGCCTTCCAGTACGGCAAGGATTGGCGTTTCAAGGTTGAGTACGACTACTTCTACAACGATGGCGAGCGCAACAAGGGCAATGCGGCCACCGAGCGCAACACGGCCTTGTTCGGCTACTTTGCGCACAACAACCAACTGTACCTCAAGGCGACGTATCAATTCTAATCAAGGAGCGACAAACAATGACTGCAAAACGTAATACTCTGACGGCACTGCTCGGCGTGATGCTGGGCCTGGCACTGCCGACCGCCTTTGCGGCCGACGTGCCGGAAGGTACGGTGATCTCTGCCGCCAATCTGGACAAGATCAAGAACGACACCTTCGAAGGCAAGACCATCGGCAGCATGCTGACCGAGAAGATGGAATGGCGCATCCGCAACAATGGCTGGAAGCTGCCGATTTTCCGTGCCAAGGAAGTTCCTCTCGACCCAAGGTGGGTCAAGGCTTCGCAAGCGAACGTCGGTAAGACCAAGATCAATCCGCAGACGCGTGAAATCGAGGGTTGGGAGGCCGGTGAGCCGTTCCCGAATGTTCAGGCCAACGATCCGCAAGCCGCTGAAAAGCTGATCTGGAACTGGTCTCTGGGACAGATGCAGGGCGACATGGCGAGCGCCAGAACCTGGACGCAGTTGCTGGTTGACGGCAAGAAGGGCATCCATGCCGAACCGATCGCCGAATTCACGCGCTATGCCATGAAGGGTCGTCTGGGCGGCAGGCCGGTGGAGGGTGACGGCAAGGAGCGTGCTCGCCAGTTGCTGTTCTTCAAGGAGCCGACCGACATGAAGGGTGTGGGTACCTTCACCATCATGTACGATTCGGCACAGGTGAATGACTCCTGGGTTTATGTCCCCGCCGTGCGCCGTGTCCGTCGTTTGTCGGGCGGCGCCTGGATGGACCCGGTCGGCAGTTCGGACCAGTTGCAGGACGACCTGGAAATTTTCAATGCGCGTCCGTCCTGGTACAAGAGCTACAAGTTGCTCGGCAAGCGCTGGGTGTTTGCTGTAGCCAATGCCAAACTGCCCGCCTGGAACCCGAAGGGCAAGACCTTCGCTGAGCGCTATCCGGCTCTGGAGCAGGGCGAGCCGCACTGGAACCTGAACAACGACCGCTATGAGCCGCGCGAGGTCTGGGTTGTCGAGGCGATCACGCCTGACGTCCATCCCTACAGCAAGAAGGTCCTGTACATGGAAACCAAGTATCCGCGTATCTACTACGGCGAGACCTACAACCGCAAGGGCGAGTTCTGGAAATTCCTGCAATTCCACTCTTTCGTGTTCAAGGCTGAAGACGGGTCCCCGGTGCAAATCTCGTCTTGCGGTGCCATCATCGACTTCCCGCGCAACCATGCCACGGTGTTCCTCACCGATCCGACGGAATGGTTCGTCAATGTGGCCAAGGTCAAGTCCACGGACGTTTCGCTTGGACAACTTGAGGCGGCCGGTCGTTGATGTGGCATGATGCCGCCTGAAGTTGAGGCGGCTGCGGTAATTTCCGGGCGCCCGATCGGGCGCCCGTTTTTCTTGGTCAAGGCTTGAGCGGGGATGTAGCGGATGAGTTCAACCAGGCAAAAATTTCTGGTCGCCACCGATGTCGGTGGCACTTGTACCGACACCATTGTGTTTGCTGCCGGGGAACCTGTGCATCTGGGCAAGGCGTTATCGACGCCGCCGGATTTTGCCACGGGCGTACTCGACTCGATCCGTTCTGCTGCGATCCCGATGGGTCTTACCCTGGAAAACCTGCTGGCGCAGACCGAACTGTTCGTGCATGGCTCCACCGTGGTGGATAACGCGATTTTCACGCGTGAGGGCGCCAAGGTCGGGCTGGTCACCACGGCCGGTTTTGAAGATACCTTGCTGGTGACGCGCGGTGCTTACGGCCGCTGGGGCGGCCTCACTGAAGACCGAATGAAGCATCCGGTCAGGACCGAGCGGGCGCGTCCCCTGGTCGATCCGGATTGCATCGTCGGCGTGGTGGAGCGCACCGACTACAAGGGCACCATCCTGCGCGAACTGGATCTTGCGGAAACCGAGCGCTGCCTGCAGCGGCTGATTGCCGAGCGTGGCGTTGAAGCCATTGCGGTTTCTTTCCTGTGGTCGTTCCTTAATCCGACCAATGAACACAAGGTGCGCGACATAGTGGCGCGCATCGCTCCAAACATATACTGCACACTGTCGAGCGACATTGCGCCGACGCCCGGTGAATACGAACGCACTTCAACCACGGTCATCAATGCCTATGCCGGTTGCATCAGTAAGGCGTACATCCAGAACCTCGAACAACTCCTGAGGCAGTCCGGCTATGGCGGCGCAGTGATGATCATGCAGGGCTACGGTGGCCTGCTGCCGGCCCAGGAAGCCGCCGAGCGCGCCATCGGCATGCTTGAGTGCGGCCCGGCAGCCGGCGTGATTGGCAGCCGTGCGCTCGGTGAATTGCTCAAGCAGCCCGACGTGATCGCCACCGACATGGGTGGCACGACCTTCAAGGTCAGCGTGATCCAGAACGGCGAGATCGAGTATGCGCGCGAACCCATGGTGGACCGGTTCCACTATGCCCAGCCAAAAATCGAGGTTGTTTCGATCGGCGCAGCCGGTGGCTCGATCGTCTGGCTCGAGCCAGGAAGCAATGCACCCCACGTTGGTCCACGCTCCGCTGGTTCGCGACCCGGCCCGGTCTGCTACGGTCTGGGCGGCGAGGAACCGACCCTGACCGATGTGTTCATGCTGATTGGCTACATGGACCCGGAGATTTTCCTGGGCGGAACGATGAAACTGGACAAGGAACGGGCACGTCGCGTCTTTGCCGAGAAGATTGCCAAACCGCTGGGACTCTCGGTCGAGGAAGCGGCTTTCGGCATTTATCGTGTCGCAGCCGCCCAGATCACCGACCTGATCCACGAGATCACAGTGGAACGTGGCCTCGATCCGCGCGATTTCGTGCTGCATGCCTTCGGCGGCAGTTGCGGCATGGTTTGTGCCATGTTCGGCGCTGAACTCAACGTCAAGCAGATTGTCGTGCCCTACACGGCTTCGGTCAACTGCGCCTTTGGCCTGGTTTCCGCGGATATCGTGCATGAATACTCCACCACCACTGTGCTGCCGGTGCCGTCACCCGCAGCGTCGGTCAATCGGATTTTCGAGCCGATGACGCAGAAGGCCGTGCGCGAACTGCAGCGAGAGGGTTTCACCGGTAACCAGGTGCGGCTCGATTGGGCTGTGGATTTTCGCTATTCGCGCCAGGTGCATGAAGTCACCACGCCGGTGCGTGCCGTAACGCCGCTGGACGAGGGCGGATTGCAACAGCTTGCTGATGACTTTGAAGCGATCTACGAAAGAAAATACGGCAAGGGCTCGGCCTATCGCGAGGCCGGCATGGAGATGACCCAGTTTCGTCTTACCGCACGCGGCCTGATGGAAAAGCCAAAACTGGAACCACTGCCGCTCGGAGGCGCCGATGCCTCTGCGGCACGCATTGCCCGCCGGCCGATCTTTGTCGAGGCCAAGGGCGGCATGAGCGAGGCGGACATTTACGACTTCGAGAAACTGATGCCGGGCAATGTGATCGAAGGGCCGGCGGTGATCCATACGCCGATCACTACCATCGTGCTGCAAACCGGCCAGTGCGGCCGTTGCGATCCTTACCGCAACATCCTCATCGATCTTCGCTAGGAACGCTCATGGATCCCATCACATTTTCCATCATCCGCCACCGCTTGTTTCGCGTCGTCGAGGAAGCCGTCATCACGCTCAAGCATGTTTCCGGTACCGCCATCACCAACGAGGGACACGACCTGATGGTGTCCCTGTACCGGGCCGATGGCTCTTTGCTGATGGGCGGCGTGGGCTTCCTGCATCACCTGACCAGCGCCGCCGAAGCCTGCAAATCGATCATTCGCCGCTTTGCGGGACAGATCAACGAAAATGATCTATTCCTGCTCAATGATCCGTTCACCGCGGCGCTGCATACTTCGGATATTTATCTGGTTTCGCCGATACACCATCAGGGCAAGCTGATCGCCTGGAGTGCCTGCTTCGTGCACGTGTATGACATCGGTGCAATGAATCCCGGTGGCTTCGCGCCGGATGCGCAGGATATCTTCACCGAGGGCTTCAGCTCGCCCGGCATCAAGCTCATCGATCGCGGGCAATTGCGCCAGGATGTCTGGGACACCCTGCTCAACATGGTACGCGGGCCGGAGATGGTCGCACTGGACCTGCGCTCGATGATTGCCTGCAACAATGTGGCCAAGGATCGCCTGCTGGCCCTGGTGACCAAGTATGGCGAGGCAACAGTGGACCAGGCCTGCCTGACCCTCATTGAACAATCCGAGACGCGCCTGCGCCAACGCCTGCGCGACCTGCCCAACGGCCAATGGCAGTCGCGCCAGTATCTTGAAGTCAAGGGAGAAACCTACCGCGTCATCCTCACCATGACCAAGCAGGACGATACCCTGGTATTCGATTTCAGCGGCTCCTCGCCGCAGTCGAAATACGCGGTGAATTGCACGCGCTGGGC
>Ga0172380_10008817_pt1 | contig 10893 bp, 9 predicted proteins | sample Leawe162metaG_FD_119747 | JGI IMG/M metagenome (GOLD analysis project Ga0172380, IMG submission 119747) | Leachate microbial communities from a municipal landfill in Southern Ontario, Canada - Leachate well 162 metaG | ecosystem: Engineered > Solid waste > Landfill > Unclassified | place...
ACCTTGCCGTAGGTCTTGTTCGCCACCGCGTCCTTCAGCCAGTCCCAGCCGGGCCAGAACCGCACGCACATCGCGCACATGATCATCTTCTTCGATTTTTTCGCGGCGACGACGAGCTTGCGGGCATCCGCCGTGTTGATCCCCAGCGGCTTTTCCACCAGCACATGCTTGCCCGCCTTCAAAGCCGCCAGCGCGAACTCCACATGCAGCGGCGTCCACAAACAAATATCCACCAACTCCACATCCGGGTCGGCGATCAGCTTCATTCCCTCGTCATATCGCCGCACCGTCGCCAGGTCGAAAGCGCCCTTGGCCTGTCCTTCGATGTTGCCCGTCGCCCGCGCCTTGCCGCTGAGCCGATCCGGGTCAATGTCCGAAATCGCCAGCACCTTCACGTCCTTTCGCTTGGCATAGACGTCCAGGTGCGTGTTGCCCATCGTCCCGATCCCGATAACGCCGACGTTAATCATGGTCGCCTCTTTATGGTTTGTCTCGAAACCCTAAACTCCAAACTCGAAACTCACAGCAGCGGCTGCAAAAGTTTGATCGCCTGTTTAATATCCCGTACCTGTTTCGGACCCGAAATCTCGCGTTCAATCGTGATCGGTCCTCGATATTTCAATTTCTTCAATTTCGCCATGAACGCGGGAAAATCAACTTTGCCATTGCCCAGCGGCGTCTCCTTGCCCAGTTCCCGCCCGGTCGTCGGGTAGGTGCCGTCCTTCGCATGAACACCCCGCACATAGGGACCGATCACATCCAGCGCATCGACCGGATTGGCCTTGCCGTACAAAATGAAGTTGGCCGGGTCCAGGTTCACACCCAGGTTGTCCGTGCCGACGTCCTCAATGCATCGCAGCAGCGTGACAGGCGTTTCCTCGCCGGTCTCGAAGTCCAGCCCAATGCCCCGCTTCTTGCAATGCAACGCCACCTGACGCACCGCCTTGATGAACGGCATGTAATCCGAATAGTTCGGATTTTCATGTATGAAACCGATGTGTGTCGTGATCGACGGCGCGCCGATCCACGAGGCGAAATCCGCCCCACGGCACAATTCCTTCACTCGCTGACTTCGCGTTTCCACGGGTATCAACCCGATCGTCAGCGGCCCCTGCAAAAAGTTCCACACCGTCTTGCCGCTGTGCCCCGCCCAAACGCTGCTGACACGCACCCGCTGACGCTTCGACGCTTCGACCACGAGTTTCGCCAGATCGCGCGTCAGAATGTGCGGCTGCCAGCAATTGAGCTGACACGTCGTCATGCCCATCGCGCGAATGTCCGCCATCCGCTGTTCGATCTTATCATCCAAATGCACGATCAGACCCAGTTCCAGTTTCTTCGCCATGATTCACCTTAAAGTTTGAAAATCCTGTCCATCGCCGCACTGGTGCGTTCCAGTATTCCGGGGGTCGGCGGTATCATCTCCGCGACGATGGTCTTATCGTACCCCACCGCCTTCAATGCCGCCATCGTTCGCGCCCACGGCACATCGCCTTCCATCAAATCGCAAAACCCCGCCAACGTGCCGACCGATTTCCTGAAATCCTTGATGTGAACCCGCCCGATGCGCTTGCCCAGCAATTCGATCCAGTGCGGCGGATACTGGTGGTACCCCAGCACATTGCCCACATCAAAATAAACTTTCACCCGCTTCGATTCAAAACCGTCGATGAAATCACGCAGTTCCAGCGGCGAATAAAACAGGCCGTTCCACACATTTTCGATGCACAAATCAACTTTCACCTTTTCCGCCACCTTCACCAGTTTGCGCACGGCCTGCCGCGCCCACTTCATCGCGTGATCGTTGCGCACCGGCTTGAACGCCGGTTCCCACGGAATGGCGATCGCCCCCGGCACGAACAACATCGCCTTGCACCCCAGCCACGCCGCCCGCTGGATCGCCGCGGCATGAAGTTCCACCGACCGCCTGCGTACCTGCTCATCGGCGTCCGTCGGACAACATCCCCAACTCATCCCGCTGGCCAGCGTCTGCACGATCACGCCGGAGGCGTCGATCCGCTTGCGCATCGCGTAACACTCGGCTTCGCTCAATGCCGGCGTGATGACGCCCGTCTGTCCGACCGCCAGTTCCAATCCTTCAAAACCCGCGGCCTTCGCCAGCCGCGATGCTTCGTTGATCGGACAGGTGTTTTCCAGCCCGCCGGGCATCGACCAGTAACTGATGGCTTTTATCATGGACGTTTCCTCTATGTTGCGATATATTATCGTCGTTGTTATTTTTATTGCAAGTCGTTGTCATAACATTCGGAGGCACATCGCATGATTCTGCCGGAGCTGGCTCGGCGCATCTGCTGGACACTTCGCACGCTCGGCCCGATGGGTCGGCGTGATTTGGCGCGCCGGCTGGACATTCGGCCGAACACCATCGGCGACGCCGTGAACCGGCTCATCAAGCAGGGCCTGCTGTGCGAAGGTGAATCCGAAACCGCCGGTCGGGGCCGGCCGCTCGTGCCGCTGCGCATCGACACCGAGCGCCGCGTCGTCGTGGGGCTGTCGATGGAACCCGGCCGCGTCGGCGTCAGCCGCATGAACCTCGAAGGCCGGCCCATCGGCGAGCCGGTGCGCCAGCGCATCGACGATCCCAATCGCATGATCGCCGCCGCTCGAAAGTTGCTCGCCGATCATCTCGATCAACGCGTACTGGCCGTCGGGCTGAGTACGACGGGCTTCGTCGATCCCGCCACCCGGCAGGTGCTGCTCAGTTCCGCGATGACCGCCGATCAACCCGTGTCGCTCGCCCCGCTGTACGAACAAGCCGGCGATCTGCCGATCGTACTCGACAACGACCTGCACGCGCTGGCCGCGGCCTGGCTTCTGACGCATCGCACCGACACCACCGAAGACATGCTGCTGGTCGAGTTGCGCGACGGGGCCGTCGGCGCGGCGATGCTGGTCAACGGCCGGCCCAACCGCGGCTGCATCGTCAGCGCCAACGAAATCGGACACACACGCACCGACACCCCCACCGAAAAATGCTACTGCGGTCAGACCGGCTGCATGGAACGCGTCTTCAGTTCGCCATTTCTCGGCTCGCAACCCGGCGCATCCGACGACCTGGCCCATCGCATCGCATCGCCGCGCCGCACGGATCGCCGATTGCATCAGATGGTCGATTTGATCAGCAACGGCCTGGCCAACGCGGTGAACCTCATCCGCCCCAACCGGGTGGTGCTGCATCTGTGCTTCGAGGATCGCGTCTGGTTGTTCGAGCAACTCAAACAGGGAACGCAAAGCCGCCTGCTCGCGCCGCTGGTGCCGCGTGTCGCCATCGACGACTGGGGCGATTCGCGTCTGCGATTCTCACAACCCGCCGGCTGGCTGGCGCTGGCGGGTCTGTACGCCGCCGACTGGCTTTGACGTTCGCGGTGCATCATAATGATCGCCCCCCCACCCCCACCCCTGGCGACGATCATTCCAATGAACACACCGACCCCCGCGGCCCGTCCCGACTGGGAAAACCACCAACTGCCCCATCGTAACCGTCAACCGGCCCGCGCGCATTTCGTGCCGCACCTGACGCACGACGCGGCGATGACCTTCGACGCCGACCGCTCGCCCCTGGTGCAATCGCTCAACGGCGCGTGGCATTTTCATCTGGCCGATTCGCCCGCCGAGGCGCCGCGAACTTTCCACGAACCGGACTTCGATGTCAGCAAGTGGGACACCCTCCAAGTGCCCGGCGTGTGGCAGATGCAGGGCGGCCCCGATCATCGGTACGGCAAGCCGCATTACACCAACGTCACCTACCCCATTCCGATCGACCCGCCGCATGTGCCGACCGACAACCCCACCGGCTGCTATCGCCGCTGGTTCACCGTGCCCGACGCATGGACCGGGCAGCGCATCTTCCTGCGGTTTGAAGGTGTGAACTCGGCGTTTCACGTGTGGGTCAACGGCAAGGAAGTCGGCTTCAGTCAGGGCAGCCGCACTCCCGCCGAGTTCGATATCACCGATCACGTTCACAAAGGCGACAACGCGCTGGCGGTGCGCGTTTACAAATGGTCGGCAGGCACGTATCTCGAAGACCAGGACATGTGGCGGATGAGCGGCATCTTCCGCGACTGTTACCTGCTGGCCCTGCCGCCGGCGCATTTGCACGATTACACCGCCCGCACCACGTTCGACGCCGATTACCGCGACGCGACGCTTGATCTGCGAATCATCACACGCCACCTCGGCGACACCGACGCGGCGGGCCTGCGACTCACGGCACAACTGCTCGATGCGAACCGTCAACCCGTCGCCGATGCGCAGCGAGGCGAAACGCTCGCCGTCCGCGCCGGCACAACGCAGGCGACATCGTGGCGTATTCCGGTCGTCCGGCCGCGTCACTGGACCGCCGAGACGCCGTATCTGTATCACCTGGTCATGCAACTGGCCGACGCGGGCGGCAAGGTGCTGCAAGTGATCGCGGCCCGCATCGGTTTCCGTCAGGTGGAGATGCGCGGGCGAAATCTACTGGTCAACGGGCGGGCCGTCATGTTCAAGGGCGTCAACCGTCACGAGCATGAACCGACGCGCGGGCAGGCGATCGGCGTCGAGTCGATGATGCGCGATCTGACGCTGATGAAACAACACAACATCAACGCCATCCGCACATCGCACTACCCCAATCACCCGCATTTTTACGACCTTTGCGATCAGTTCGGCTTCTATCTGATCGACGAGGCGGACCTGGAATCGCACGGGTTTGTGCAACACCCTTCGCTGGCCAACGTCACCGATCTGCCCGAGTGGCGGGCCGCGTGCGTCGATCGCATGACACGGATGGTGATGCGTGATCGCAACCATGCGTGCGTCATCATGTGGTCGTTGGGCAATGAAGCGGATTTCGGTCGGAACCACGTGGCGATGGCGGCGGCGGCGCGTGAACTGGACCCCGCGCGCCCGATTCATTACGAAGGCGATTATCAATGCCGGGTCGTCGATGTTTACAGCCGGATGTACCCGGACATCGACCACCTGCACGGAATCGCCGCCGGTCGGCCCAGCGAGGGTTGGCACAACATCGTCATCGCGCCGCACCACTTCGCCGACAAGCCGTTCATCTGTTGCGAATACGCCCATGCGATGGGCAACGGCCCCGGCGCGCTCAAAGAATACTGGGACACCTTTTACCAATACCCCTTCATGCAGGGCGGCTTCGTATGGGAATGGCTCGACCAGGGCATCCTCCAACACGATGAAACCGGCAAACCGTTTTACGCCTACGGAGGCGACTTCGGCGACCGGCCCAACGATTCCAACTTCATCATCGACGGGCTGGTGTTCCCCGATCGCACCCCCTCGCCGGCGCTGATCGAACTGAAAAAAGCACTCGAACCAGTCGTCGTCGAAATCATCGACATGAAGTCCGGGGGCGGGAAACTGCGTGTCACCAACCGCTACGATTTCCGTGATCTTTCGCATCTCCAAGCCGAGTGGTCGCTGGTTTGCGATGATGCCGTGGTACAGTCGGGCGAGGTAAAACTTCCGGGGGTCGCCGCCCGATGCGGCGCGGAAGTGACCGTTCCGTGCGAACAACCGGAGCGACTGGTTCCCGGCGGCATGTATTATTTGAACCTGCGTTTCACCGTCGCCGGCGGCGATGAACCGCTGGTCAAACAGGGCCACGAAATCGCATGGGCGCAATTCCAAATGCCGTGGCGCTGTGAAGCACCCGCCATCGGTACGACAACATCGACAAAACTGAAACTCGAACAGACCGACACGCGGGCTGTCGTTTCGACCGGCGATACCCGCATCACCTTCGACACCGTGCGGGGCCGGCTTGCGGCGTGGCGGCACCGCGGCGCGGAACTGCTTCGCACAGGCCCGGGGATGAACTTCTGGCGTGCCCCGACCGACAACGACCGGCTGCACGGCGTGACGGCCGAGTGGAAACAGTCCGGCGTCGATCTGCTGGATTCACGCACCCGACGTGTCCGCATCGAACAACCCGCCGATCAAATCGTGCGCATCATCGCCGAGTTCACGATGGCGGCGATCGGCAAGCCCAACTCTTTCGACATCACGCACACCTACACCGTATTCGGCGACGGGGCGGTGTTGCTGGATGTTCATTTCCGTCCGCAAGGCGCGTGGTGCCCGACGCTGCCGCGACTGGGCGTGAGCATGACCTTGCCCGCGTCGTTCGACAACGCCGCGTGGCTGGGTCGAGGCCCCGGCGAATGCTACGTCGATAGCAAACACGCCAACCGTTTCGGCCTGTATGCCCGCACGGTCGATCAGTTGTTCACCAACTACATTTACCCGCAGGAAAACGGCAACCGCACCGATGTGTACTGGGTGGCGATGCGAAACGGCGAGGGCGCGGGTCTGCTGGCCGCCGGTCAACCGATGATGGATTTCGGCGCGTCGCATTACACCGTTGAGGATTTACAGAAAGCCGGGCACACGAACAAATTGACGAAACGGGATTTCATCACGTTCAACCTCGACCAGATGCAGGCCGGGCTGGGCAGCAACAGTTGCGGCCCCCGCGCCCTCAACCAGCACCTGCTGAAAACCGCGGAAAAGCGATTCGCCTTTCTGTTGCGCCCCCTGGCCGGCGGCGACGATCCGCGTGTCATCGGTCGGACGGCGATGGTGAAATGACCCGATGCGACACCGGCGTCATCGCATCATGTGCGGTCAGGGGGCCGGGGCCGTGGCGGAGGGCGCGGCGGAATCGGCGGGTGGTGACATGCCCATCGGCAGGTAGTCCGGTTCGTCGGCGTCGGGCGATGAGCGGGCCGCGTCGGAGCGCTGCTTGATCCGATCTCGCAAGGACAACGCCAGTGTCGCGGCTTTGGGGGCGACATCGGTGCGGCCGTAGCTGCGGGCGATGACCTGGCAGAGCATCAGGGCCGCGTCGAGGCGATTGTCGTCCGAGAGGGTTTGCGTCTGTGTGAGATACCACTCGGCCATTTTTTGCGGACGGGCGAGTTGATAGTCTTTGACCGCCTGCGCATTTTTGGATTGCAATTCGCGTTGAGCGCGTGCGGCGGCGCGGCCCTCTTCGCACGCCGGGCCGCAGAAGTCGATCACCTGATCGTAGAGCAGCATCGCCTGCGCGACGTTGCCCGCCGAGGCGTCGGCCTGTTGGAGCAGTTGTTTGCCGCGTTGGTCGGCGAAATCGCGGATGGCCTTGCCCCGTTCGATCAGCGGTCGGGGGTACCACAGGCCGGACACTGTTTTGTCGATCTGGCGTTCGGCCTGCTGGAATTGGAAAGCATCAACGAGGATACCGGCCTGGTTGATCAGGCGACGGGTCTGCGACTGGAGACGTTGCGGGAAAGGACGACAACGCGCGAACAGGTCATTGCGTTCGTGGGCGAAATAGGCCGAGTCGATGGTGGCGGGGTCGCCGCCGAAAAAGAAATTGCCGTCCGGGTCGATGAAGGCATAGAGCGGCTCGCCGTTGCCCTTGATGTTTTGCTTGATTTGATTGGCGCGGGCGTCGAGATGTTTGAGCGAAACCTCGGCGATGACGAATTGTCGTCCGGCTCCCGATGCGTTGAGGAGGGTGCCGTAGTAGGCCTTGGGTTCGGGGTAGGTCGTTTCGTAGTTCATGAAGATGACCAGCACCGGCACACCGAGTTTTTTACCGGCATCGCAGGCCTGCTCAATGGTCATGGCGTTGTTGTGCGTGTCCGGCCGAACCTCGGCATGCACCATTGACACCGAAACAAGAAAGACCAGACAAGCAACAATGGCAGCACCCAGAAACGCTATGCGAATGTCGGACATGGCTCAGTACCCCGCAGAAAATGGTGGAATCAAAGGTACCGGAACGATGGTGACATTATAACAGGTCGGACGCGCCGAGAGAGCGATGTGTTCGGAAATAATGGGAAAAAAATGTTAAACCGACGGGGCGCGACCGCCCGCCCGCTGAAGCGGGCGGGCCGAGGGGGGGAAGGTTGCGGCGTCAGTTTTTCGCGGCGTCTTTGGCGCGTTTGTCGGCCAGATCGGCGAGGTATTTTTTGGCTTCGCCCACGAGGTAGAACGAGCCGGTGACGACGATCAGGTCTTCGCGGCTGACCGCGCGGGCGGCAAGCTGGAGGGCGGCTTCGAGGTTGTCGGCGGTCTGCGCCATCTTGTCGGAATAGTCCATGAAATCGTGCTGGAGTTCCTTGGGGTCTTTGGCGCGAGGATTGGACTTGGCGCGGGTGAAGATGACTTTGTCGGCACCGAGATTGACCTCGCGCAACATGCCGGGGATGTCCTTGTCCAGACCGCAGCCGAAGATCATCACCAGCGAGTCGTAGGGGATGTGAGCGCCGATGGATTTGATGAGGGCCTGCATGGACGCGGCGTTGTGAGCGCCATCCAGGAGGATGCGCGGCTCAGGCCAGGCCAGTTCCATGCGACCGGGCAATGTGGTGGCGGCGAGGCCTTCGACGATTTTATTTTCGGCGCAGGTGAAACCGGCGTTTCGGAGTTTATCGAGCATCGCCAGCGCCAGGCCGCAGTTGAGGGCCTGGTGTTCGCCCTGGAGGGGCACGGCGAGATGTTCGTAGTGGAGATTGGGCGTGGTGAGACAGACGCGGGTGTGGGGGCCGAGTTCGCGGTTGGCTTCAAAACGGAAGGAGAACTCGATATCGGTGCCGGTGAACTGGAGGGGCGTGCCGATTTTTTCGGCGACTTCCTTGAGGGCGACGACGACGGCGGGGGTTTGTTCGCAACTGACGGCGGGGACGCCTTTTTTGAAGATGCCGGCTTTTTCACGGGCGATGTCGGGCAGGGTTTTGCCGAGTACATCGATGTGATCGAAGCTGATCTGCGTGATGCCGGTGACGCAGGGGGTGACGACATTGGTGGCGTCGAGGCGCCCGCCGAGGCCTGTTTCGAGGATGGCGATATCGACGGCCTGATCGACGAAATACTGGAACGCCATCGCGGTCATGATTTCAAAGAAGGTCGGCCGATCACTGCCCATTTTGGTGACACGGGGCGCGATGAACTTGACCAACTCGGTGAATTCGCTCTGGCTGATGGGCTGACCGTTGACGGCGATGCGTTCGCGGAGATCAGTCAGATGGGGGGAGGAGTAGGAGCCGACGGTGTAGCCGCAGGCGCGGAGCATGGCGTCGAGCATGGCGCAGGTGGAACCCTTGCCCTTGGTTCCGGCGACGTGGGCGGTTTTGAGTTGTTCCTGCGGGTTGCCCATGAGTTTGAGCAGTTTGCGCATGCGGTCGAGCGAGAAGGTGGAGGTGTTGTAACGGATGATGCGCATGCGCTCGTAGTCGGTGTGATCGAAGAGCCAGCGCAGCGCGGAGGCGTAAGTGCCGATGCCCCCGGAAGCGCCCCCGGAAGTGCCGCCGGACGCGCCGCTGGAGGTCGCGTCACCGGGCATGGGGGCGCGGACGGGTTTGGGGACTTTGCGGGTGACTGGCCGGGTGGTCGCCTTGGTGACGGATCGGCGTGCGGGCTTGCGTGATGGGGCCGCCTTGCTCGCCTTGCGTGCCTTGGGCGCGGCGACGGCGCGGGGGGGCCGCTTCTTGACCGACTTGCGGGGGGCCTTCTTCTTGGACGCCGAACGGGTAGCCATGATGATTTCCTGCGACGAAGGACAATTGAGTTATGATATCAAATTGTTGGAAATCTGTCAATTGGCGCATTGTAAAGTGGTTATTTCACAATAGGTTATGTTAAAAAGCGCCCGTAAATACTCGTGGCGGATTCTTGATAAGTCCGCCCCCGGCGACAGGGGCGATCCATCGTCCCCCGATCTGCTATACTGCCGCGCCTGTATTTTGTTCGGAGAAAAATATGCAACAGATCATTCGCGGCAAAGCATATGTGCTCGGCGATGACATCGACACCGATCAGATCATCCCCGCTGAACATCTCAAATACTCGATGACCGACCCCGAAGAACGCAAACTCTACGGGGCCGCGGCCAACATCGGCGTCCCCAAAGGCCAACGCGGCCTGCCCGACGGCAATATCCCGTTCGTCCGCGAAGGCGAATACACCAGCGACTATGCCGTCGTCATCGGCGGCAAAAACTTCGGCTGCGGCTCATCACGCGAACACGCGCCGTTCGCGCTCGCCGAGGCCGGTTGCAAGGCGGTGGTCGCCGAGTTTTACGCACGCATTTTTTTCCGCAACTGCGTCAACGGCGGATTCCTGCTGCCCTGCGAAGCAACGACCCGCCTGATCGACCGGATCAAAACCGGCGACGATGTGGAAGTCGATCTCGACAACGCCAAACTCACCGATCACACGACCGGCCAGACATTCACGCTCAAACCCTTGGGCGACGTGAAACCCATCGTCGATGCCGGCGGAGTTTTCAACTACGCGAAAAAAGCCGGAATGTTGTGAGAAGAATGACAAGGGGTTGGGAATGAGGGACCGGGGTGACGGTGGGCTGCTACACGGCGGACGAGGCGAAGGAAGTGATCGACCTGTCGCTGTCGCTGCTGGAAGGCCGGGGCGGCATCACGGGGGCGACGCTGCAAAAATCGCGGAGCAAAGCGTCGCTGTGATGCGGGGAAATCTTCCAACCCTTTTCGGGAGTCGCGCATCATGTTTTCCTTCGCACATCGCATCGTGTTGACGCTGTTGGTCATTACCTGCGTTGGGGGGCCGGGGTCGGTGGCGATCGCACAGGATTTGCCGACGGCCCCGAAGCGGCAATACACACAGAAGGAGTATCACGCCGACCTGCTGCAAATGCACCGGCGCGATCTGGTGGAGGGATATCGCGTACACGGGCGGCACGATGCGAAATGGGACGCGACGGTGATCGAATTGCTGGAAACCTGAGTTTTGTTTAAGAGGCGAGGCAATGGGGGAAGTCCACGTCGGGATCGAGCCGCAGCGAGGGTTTCCTGGGTTGCTTGGCATATGCGATCAGTCCGGCCAGCAGATGCACGAAAA
>Ga0172380_10008818_pt1 | contig 10891 bp, 15 predicted proteins | sample Leawe162metaG_FD_119747 | JGI IMG/M metagenome (GOLD analysis project Ga0172380, IMG submission 119747) | Leachate microbial communities from a municipal landfill in Southern Ontario, Canada - Leachate well 162 metaG | ecosystem: Engineered > Solid waste > Landfill > Unclassified | place...
AGAACATCGGCAACACGCAGCAAGGCATGGGGAATGCTCGCGCTTCTGGATACGTTGGCGGCGCGAATGCGTTATCTGGCGGACTGACCGGCGCTTACAACAACTACCAGTCGCAGCAGATTTTAAACCGGCTGCTATCGCCTGCTTCGGGCGGGTATGGCGGCGGCGGGTATAGCGGCGGCTCCAATGCATACTATGCTGCTTCCGGCGATCCTTACGGGATGATCTAACATGGGCCTCGATACAAACATAGCACTAGGCGTAAAGACCCCGGAGATTGTCAATCCGTTGGCACTTTATAGTAAGGCGCTAGGGCTGCAAAACGCCACGAATCAGAACGCTATGGCGCAGTACACGCTTGGCAAAGCTCGGCGCGAAGATGCCGACCAAAACATGTTGCGCCAGCGGTTGCAGGGCGTTGACATCAATACGCCGGAAGGCCAAGCCAAGGCACGGAATGCGCTTCTCAGCATTGGAAATGTCAAAGGTGCCGCCGATCTGGACAAGTCCATCCTTGACCGTCAAAACACGCAGTCTCAGATTAGTGAGAGAGACTTCAAGCGCGCCAAGGAAGGGATGGATATTTTCTCTGGCGCAATCGCTCCGCTTGTGATGAATCCTGCTGTATCGCACAACGATGTTTTCACTGTTGGCGGTCGCCTTGAGCAGATGGGATTGCTCAACCCTACTTGGAAGCAATCTGTGCCGATGAATCAGGCAGAACTTCCGGCCTATATCCGCAACATCGCCATGACGCTGGAGAACGGTCGCAAGGCGCTGGAGTTGCAAGCGCCGAAGTCGGAAATCAAGGATGTTGGTAACGCCTTGCAAGGGTTCACCACCGACAAACTGACTGGGCAAGTGACGCCTGGAGGCATCCTCGCGCAGAAAACGCCCGAAGGCTGGACGCGATCCGCTGATGGGAAACTGTCCATTGAACCGGGATTCCTGCAAGGCAAGAAGGATATTGCTGCCGCTGGTGCGCCAAGGGTAAGCATGAGCGTAAATACCAAGGGCGACACTAAGTATGCAGAGCAGCGGCTAGGCGACCGCGCCAAAGCCATGGACGAGCAAGAGAAAAAAGCAACTGCGGCTTACAGGGCAAATGAGGCTCTTGATCGGTTCGTGAAAGCATCTGCTGGAAGCACTCAGGGTTCATTGCAGCCGCTGATGACGGGCGTTCAAAATATGTTTGCTTCGTTCGGGTACGAGGCTAAAAACCTTTCCGATACGCGAGTCATGGAGCAAGCGATTGGCGACATTCTGCAAAACAAGATGGCTGAACTTGGGGCAAGAGGATTGACGGACAGGGATATGGAAACCCTGAAAAACGCTTTGCCTAGAATTGCCGTAGATCGCAAGGCGCGAGAGGATGTAGCGAGAATCGTCAAGACATCGAACGAGGCTGTCATAGACGAGTACGCCGAGGCGCGAAAGTCGGAAATGGAAACTTATCCCGAGATTGCCGGAAAGGTGCCTGAACCCAAATGGTTCAAGGATTATGCGCAGAGGAAGGCGAGTGATGTGTCCGCTCCCCCTAGCGGGATTTCTGCTGATTTGTGGAAAGCAATGACTCCGCAGGAGAAGAAACTGTGGAAGAAATGACCCTTGAGCAGAAACGAGCCGTAGCACTTGCCAGTGCTCGTCTGCGCTTGCAAAAGCAGGCAGTGCAAACGGATGTTGCAACAGACGATATTAGCCGTGGAGCGGTAGAGTCTGCGCAGCCGCAAGGCGTCCTAGAAAACCTTGGGCGTTGGTTCTACGGCGATCCGAATGCAACTGGCGCGGAACGCATCGCCGCAAACCCTGTTACCCGCTTTGCAATGGGGGCTGCTGCGCCTGTTTTGGGTGCCGCTCAGTTGGTTGGCAATCTGTCCAACAAACAGGGGAAGATTGAGAATGACAGCATGCAACAGCTTGAGCAAATGAAGCGTGCTGGCGGTGCAGAAGGAATGGACATTGCGGGGCTTGCCGGAACCATCCTCAGCCCTGTTTCTCTCGGCGCAATGAAGTTAATGCCTAGCGCGACCATTGGCGCAAACAAGTTTGCCGTTCCGATGGCGAATCGCATTGCACAAAGCGCGGCTGTGACTGGTGGTTTATCCGCTGCTATGCCAGTCACTGAAGGTGACTTTGGAACAGAGAAAGCCATGCAGGTGGGTAGCGGCGTGGTTCTCGGCGCTCTCGGGGAGAAGTTAAACCTTGGCGAAAACGCAGCCAAAGCGACTGGTTACGTTTCAGGCAAAGTCGCAAACCTGTTCCAAGATAGAGGCAAGCTCAAAGCCGCACAAATCATCAAGGAATCCCTTGGCGACGATTTGGTCGCAGTTCAGGCGGCGCTTAAAGGTGCGCCAAGTGGCGTATCCGCTAGCCAGGCCATCGCAGATGTAAATTCCCCTGTTACGCACGCCATTCTTTCCCGTGCAATGGAGCGTGACCCAAAGTTCATGCAGAACCTGCTTGGTAGGCAGGAGGCCGAACGCTTCAAGCAATTGTCATTGCTGGCGAAGTCTGGCGATCAAACGGCTGCGAGACAAGCGCAAAAGCAGATGAAAGACCTTCTCAACAAGGAATTAATCCCAGTTCTGGAAACTGAGATTTCAGCGGCGAATCTTGCGGGGCAAATGGCTCCCAAGTTGCAATCCAAGGTTGACAGGTTTAGCAATGCGGCTGCATCAAAAGTCGAGGATGTACGGAGATTTACTGCTGTTCAAGATAGATCGGCACCAGTTCTATCTGCGTCCGCGCAGCCAGTCCCGCCACGCTACACCTACCTTGGCGGCGATTTAATGAACCGCGCAGAACAGGTTGCCACGGATGCCGCAGAAGGTTCATTGCGGTTTGGCGAAGCTGCGCAATTTGCCGATGCCGCTCTGAAAAGCCTAGAAGCGCATGGGTTGAAGCCTCTGAAAACCGAGGCGATTCTGTCGTCCATCCAAAAGAAGTTGGCTGACCCGGCTATCGGGCCGAACCGTGATGTGCAAAAGGTGCTTACTCGCGTGGCCGACGACATCACGGAATGGACAAATTCTGGCGGAGTTATCGACGGATGGGCGCTGGATACCATTCGCAAAGCATCAGTGAATCAGGCGGCAAGGGATATTTTGGGCGCTTCAGCGGACCCGAAGGCGGTCAAGGAACTAGCGTCTAGCGTGCTGTCGAAAGTGCGTCCAATGATTGTGGAGGCGATAGAACAGGCGGGCGGAACAGGCTACGGAAATTACCTGAAGTCATACGAGAAAGGCATGCAAGCCATCGGGCAGACAAAACTGGGCGCTGAGGCCATGCGCCTGTACCAGTCGTCCCCGCAGAAGTTCGTGGAGCTTATCGAAGGGAATTCACCAAAGGCGGTTGAAAAGATATTCGGACCCGGCAATTACGATATTGCAAAGCAGATGAGCAGCGAAGCCATGTCTCGCCTAAAGATGGTGGCCGGAGAGGTTAAGCGCGACACAAAAATTGCCGAACAAGTAAAAGTTGGACAAAACGCGCTGAATGAATTACTCGACGCCAGTATTTCCAAGTTTCAAATACCGAATGTTCTAAACCCAAAGATCGCATTGGCAAACCGTGGATTGCGCGAGCTGGAAAAGAAAGTCGGCAAAAGGGCGATGGAGGAACTGACCGCCGCATCAAAGTCTGGAAAGGCAATGGAAGAATTGCTAGCAGCTATGCCAGCAGATCAGCGAAGCAATGTCATTCGTGCGCTGTCAAACCCCGAATCTTGGATGCCAAAAAGGAACCCTGCGATAAATGCGCTTGTGGGCGAGGCTGCTGCACCGCCAATCATGAACATGCTTGGAATTGAACAATAAGGACTAATCATGGCCGCACTATCCCCCGCCCCGCGATTCTACGAAACCGATGCCAACGGCGCTCCGCTTTCGTTCGGCAAGGTCTATACCTACCAGTCGGGCACATCCACGCCGCTTGCGACGTACCAGAGCGCATCGGGAAGCGCGAACACCAACCCGGTCATTCTCAGCGCATCGGGAAAAGCGAATATCTGGCTGCTGACGACTGGCCTGTATCGCTTCGTGGTGACGGACGCTAACGATGTTCCTCAATACACAGTAGATAGCATCGGCGGCAGCGCGTCATATGCGGACCTATCCAATACTACCGACGTTGCGCTTGGCGACGCCTTGATAGGGTTCAAGCAGTCCAACTCCAGCGGGGCATTGTCCGGCGCTGTTGGGTCAACCGTTCATGTCAAACTCCAAGAGAGAGTCAGCGCATTAGACTTCATGACTTCTGCGCAAAAGACCGATGTAACAACTAATGCTGGTGTTATTGATGTAACAGCCGCGATACAGGCTGGAATAGATGTTCTTACATCTGGCGGAACATTGTGGCTACCAACGGGCACCTACCTAATCACCAGTACGCTATACCTTAAAAGAAGCGGGATTAGGATTTCTGGCGATGGATTCGAGAACACAAACATCAAGTTTGTCAATGTGTCCGGCGGGACGGCTTTTGCAGGCACCGTGTCCGACCTGTCAACCATTACCAACTGTGAGATTTCAGAGATTTCGCTTATTAGCACGGCGGCGGCGACGGACCCATCTATCGGCGTTGATATAACCACGTTCTCCTATTCCCGCTTTGATATGTACATACAGACAAAGCGCACTAATGCTGTCTGTGTGTATGGCGAGGGCAACAGTGGGAGCAGCCCATACTACAACGTCATTAGCGGGTCGCTATTTGGCGATCCGACGCCAACGCAGACAGGGATTCAGTTTGTCGGCGGTGCGTGGGCTGGTGGTAGCAATGGTCCGAATGCCAACATCATCGGGCCGATCCGACGCGCAGCCGCACTTGCCTACTTTGCCGATTTGCAATCAGGGAACGGAAACCTGTTTAGCAACATCAACGGAGAATCTATCGCAACGGCGCATTTCCGGCTGAACTATGCGGCATCGCCAGTTGAGACTGGCACATCCAGCGGCAGCAACAACATGGCGCAGTTAATCGACTCGTCTAAGTCGTGGGACACTAACGAATACACAAATCATGCAGTCAAAATAACCGCAGGAACAGGATCAGGGCAAGTCAGAATCATTGGTTCCAACAACGGAACCACGCTTACGCTAAAGCAGCTTTGGGGCGTGCTACCCGACAATACCAGCGAGTATTCAATTTACAAGAATTATGCGCTAGGAACGAAGGTGCATAATTATCGCGGGGAAGGGTCGTCCGGCGCTGACTTCATTTCGGCGTTCCCCGGAACGCAATTGAACTACTTTTCAGGGTCATTTATTGACAGTTTGGGCGCTGGCCTGTGGGTGCGCGACGATTCAGGGGCAACGGATAACTCGTGGTTTGATGGGTCGAAAACCGCGCTGACGTTCGACGTTCAAAATCCCGGCGTATCAGCCAATATTAATTTGATCATGAAAAACAGCACGCTTGGCGGCTTCCGCCCGATGGGTGGCTATGTGGTCGAATCGCTATCTGTCAATTCATCAACTTCATCACTAGGAGATACAGCGACGGTGCTGCTTGATGTCGGGGGGACTGCTCCTGGCAATGGCGATATGACGCTCACTGTTGCTCTGCCTGATGGAGAAACCGGGGGGTCTGCAATCCCGACAGCAACCGAGAAAATTCGCAGAGATTCGTCAAACAGAGGGTTGTTCATCAATGTATCTACTGGCGGGTCGTTCAGCGCAACCGCCGACCTGCAAGTGACTGCGGTAGTGTATATCGGAGTTTAGTAGCATGTGCTTCTAGTTGACTACCCGACGCCAGTCAGGGTTTTCACGCACAATAAAAATGAGCAACAAGGAGAGGTAAGAAGTGTGGAGAAATCATGCTGGAGATTCCAACGATGGTTAGCGCGGCATGGCTTCCGTTTCTGGTAACAACCGTGGACAAGCGGCATATATCAATGCAGCGGGTCATTGAGGCATTGATTATTGCTTCGGTATCTGCGGGCGCTGCTGCGTTCATGACGGTGCGCCAGATGGAGGTCAAAATGGAACATATTCATCAGAGCATTTCCCGCATGGAGCATTCAATCAATGGGGCCATTGTGACCATTGAGCGCAGGCGTGAAATACTAGAATCGCAACTCGATGTCATCAAGGGCGATATTAACCGGCTCAAGGTCGATATGGCGAGTCGCAAGTGATTTCCATTGACGAGCTGCGCCGCATCATGCCGCATGCTAAAAAGGCACGGCTGGAGATATTCCTAGGCCCGCTGAACGAGGCGATGCAGGAATTTGAGATTAGTGCCACGCCAGAGCGCGAGGCGGCGTTTCTGGCGCAGATTGCCCACGAGTCAGGGGAAACCCGCTATGTCCACGAGATTGCATCTGGTGAGGCTTATGAGGGCCGCAAAGACCTCGGGAATACTGAACCGGGGGATGGCGTCAGGTTCAAGGGCAGGGGCCTTATTCAGATCACGGGCCGCGCCAACTACAAGCAATGCGGCGATGCGCTGGACTTGCCGCTGGTGGACTACCCTGTTCTGCTGGAAGAACCGATTAATGCGTGCCGCTCGGCTGCGTGGTTTTGGGACTCCAGACGCCTGAACGATTTGGCAGACAAGGGCGATTTCCTGCGGATCACAAAAATCATAAACGGCGGGACTACAGGATATGCCTCACGAATGGCATATTACGAAAAAGCCAAGGGAGTTTTAGCATGACGTTTCCCAGTATTAATCATGCTGATAAGACTTTGCGAAACTCCGTATTCCAAAGCAAGCACCCTCATAGTAACCCCGCGCAATATTTCCTCTCTTATGTCGGATATTTGATCATCCGTCAATTTGCGACGTGGGTTATATCGTTGCCGATTTTTACGAAGCATATCTTGCACATTATCGGAATACGACCCAAGAAACAGATGCCTTGTATTAATGCACTTCGGGTTATCGCAAGAATGGCAAATGCACATCTTCTCAGGTATAGGCCCGTTTTCAAGTTCCCAAGAAACACGATGCGCCAGATAGGTTTTTCTTCGGTATTCAAGTTGCCCGTATTTCCCCCAAGATTGCCCTGTGTACTCAATGCACCCGTTACTCATAGGTTTTTGTCTAAGAGCAAGACGCTCTTGCATGGCTTGATGAAATGGGGGTATATCTCCGAATGCCGCTGCCATACACAAACGGGAGCAATAAGTTTTTCGTTTGATGTTAGCTGGAGAATGCGTGTATTCGAAAGCATTCGAACAACGCTTGCAGGTAAGGATCGCGGTTGCCATGCATGGAATATAACACATATACATGGCGGATTCAACGGGTACGCGGACCGGTTGGCTTATTACGAACGGGCAAAGGAGGCACTGTCATGATGGAAGCCGCTCAGAAGGTGCTTGAGGATCAATCGGTGCTAAACGCCGTAGCCTTCGCATCAGCCGCCATCGCAGGCCAGGTGCTCCATGCGCTCAAGAAGTGGGCAGAGGGCGAGGAATGGGTATTCGTCAACGCCAAGCGTACCATAGGGGCTGTGGTGGCTAATTTCGTGGCTATCGTGGGCTTTATCTCTACAGGCGCTTTGGACAGCATGCCGAAGATTGCGACGGTGCTGGCGTTGGGGCTGTTCATGGGGTTCTCGGCTGATAGCGCCATCAACAAGGGCGTCCGCAAACCTTGGACGGACGAAGAACGAGCGTTGAAAGGATGAATTTACCGCGCCATGACGGAATCATGGCAATACTAAGGAGTGTGAAAATGGAAGCACAAAAACTTGCAGGAAAAGAGTTGGAATCGGCAATCGCAGCGCAGCCATACCCAAAGGTGACGAAGGATTCAATTGAGGCCAAAGTTGCCAAAGTTGATTACCTTGTTTTGCCTGACTCTACGGTGACGCTGTGCAATATCACTTTGAAGAATGGCTACAGCGTTCGCGGAGAATCCGCTTGCGTTGACCCGCGAAACTTCAATGTGGAGATTGGAAAGGGACTGGCCTATAAGCAGGCATTCGACCGCCTATGGCCGTTGGAAGGCTATCTGTTGGCGGAACGCCGTATGTACGAAAATGGCGTGAAGGCCGCTTAACCAACAGGGTGGGCGGCTAACTACCGCCCATTACAAGGAATGCCCAATGTCTATTTCGCAGGTCTTTTCGCGGTTCTTATCGTTCTTGGGCTTGGAGGCTCCTATATCAAAGGACGCTCAGACGGAGGCGCTATTGTCCGATCTGAATACTCTGAACGCTACCTCAAAGCCGCCACGGACTACGCGGCCAAAGAGCGCGAAATCGTTGACGCCAACCGTAAAAAAGAAGCCCGCTGGCAGGAAAAGTTCGTATCTGCGTCGCGGACGTACCAGAAAGGACTAGCCAGTGCCCATACGCAACGTTTGGCCGATATTGCTGCTATCGACGCTGGTACTCTCCGGCTGCGCGACCCCGGCACCGATAGTCAAGCCTGTGGAAGTCCAACCGCCGTCGCTGCCAGCGGTTCCAGCGGACATAGCGATAAAAAGGGAACCGAACTTTCGCCAGAATTTACTAAATTTCTCTTATCCGAAGCAACTAGAGCCGACCAATACACCATCCAATTAAATACTTGTATAGATATACTTAACAATGAGCGCCAGTGACAATGCCGCGTATTTGGCTAAATACCATTCAAACCCGGAATTTAGAGCCGCCGTTCTATCGAAGCGAAAACTTGCGTATTGGGCAAATAGGGAAGAAAGGATTGCTCAGATACGCGAATGGCGAGCGAACAACCCAGATAAGTGCAAACAGCACGCGATGAATAGACGCGGAGCTAAGCAATTATGGAATGGAGCAAGAAAACGGGCAATTAAAAACAACCTCCCATTTAACATTGAAGTGGCAGACATAATTGTTCCTGAATTTTGCCCTGCGCTTGGCATCAAATTGCAACACGGCGTAGGGACGCACCACGCTGCGTCGCCAACCCTTGATAGGGTTGTGCCTTCTCTTGGGTATGTAAAAGGCAATATTGCAGTCATATCGTTAAAAGCAAACGTCATAAAAAACAACGCCACTCAAGCAGAAATTCAGAAAGTGGCCGATTGGCTGCTCAATTTCTTCTCGGACTCACTGCCGAAGCTGATTCCGTAGTCAGCCAGTTGACCGCTTGCCAGCAGGTTCTGCGCGACGAGCGGAAGTAGCCTGCATATTGGCTACGCACTCGCAGATGGCGCGGTTGAGATTGTCACTTTCTCCCTCGCCATAGGCGTGGCATGCAAATGATAGCCCGGTGGAATATTGTGAAATATTTAGCCGAAACATCTTCACCAGCGCCATAGCCTGCCTGTCGTCGTGGAGCGGGTCGTAATGAAAACTTTTTTCCGATGTCAGGACATATACGCCCAAGTTCGGCCAGCGATTATCTATAACATGCTCCATCGCCTCGGCGCAAAGCCTCGTTATCTCCAAGTCAGTCATGCCCGCTTCCTCCGCTCAATAGCATCCTCCGCGCAGTCCATCAGCTTTGCCGATAGCCGCAGCAGTTCTATGCTCGCCACTTCCGCCGCCCCTAGCCTATCGTTCATAAAGCCAAACTGCGCCTTGCGCGTTTCTTCCCTGATGCGGATTAGGATTTCAGCGTAGTCGGTCATTTATACCCCAATGAGTTAGCAATCGCCTTGTAGCACCTGAACCCGCGTCTAGGGTGCGCGAGGTATGTTTTCCATGCAGCGAGTTGCGCGTCGGCATCGTGTCCGAAGTGCCGCATAGCGATATAGAAATACTTGCGTGCGTCTTTGATGCTGGTTGACGGTCTTGAGTCTTTGTTAGCGTATCCCATAATTCCCCCTATGGATGGATGCCGCACGAGACCATGATTGCGGCGGTAATGGCGATCATGGCGAGAGCGCGGAGAGACTGGCGCAGGATGACGCGGGCGGTGGATGGTTCGCCGGTCATGGGTAACTGACTGGCTTGCTGTTGCCCTTCAGGTACAGCGGGTGGCGCGGATCGCCTGCCTTGGTGGTCCCCAGGCAATGCAGTTTCCCGCGCAGCCCTGCGCCAATCAACAGGTTCAGCAGCGCCTCAGATCGCCGCAGATGCGAGCCGTGAACTCCCCATGCACAGATCACGATGGCGGCGTCTGACGCGACCTCAATGATGTGGCTGTCGTTGTGGTCACCGACAGGGTACGAGTATGCCTTCATGTCGAGCGGGTCGGTGGCGCGGTATCCGAACAGGTTGGTCATGCACAGCGCGCCGTGTCCCCAAGCCTTGGCGAAGTTGATGCAGCGCCGGATGGTCGGGTCGTCCTGTATCTCGTCGGCTGTGGAAGGATTCAGGCCGATGAACTGGGCATACGTGCTGCTCGTCAGGTTGAACTCGCGCCACAACGTGTACCGATAATGGCGATCTTCACTGAAGATTGTATTTCTGCTATTGGCGGATAATTCGCTCACTCGATCTCCTTGATGCGCTCTGCTGATACAAACAGGTCTGACGCAGCCTTGCGTGATTGGCGCGTCACATGGGCATTGCGCTGATGGTGCTCGTGGTCATAGGCTAGGTGGCACTTCTGGCACCATGCCCGCAGGTTGTCGTCTGAACAGTTTTCAGGAACGTGGTCAAGGTGGGCGATGGTCAGTACAATCTTCGTCACCTTGTCTCCGTCTGCAAGTTCCCATGCTTCGATCTGCGTTCCGTCATCAGACACTTCGCCGGTTCGCTTGTTGCGGAATGCGTAGTTTTTCACCCCGCACTGTTCGCACTTGTGACCGGCTCGCGCAAGAATCCGCTCCCTGATCTGTTTCCAGTTCTTCGGGTAGCGGTGCTTGTTTTCTGGTTTGACTGGCATCATTCCTCCAGTTGCCGGATGCGCTCTGCGGCCATTGCGTTCCATGCGCGGTACGCAATCAATGGAAATGACTTGTCGTCCTCGCACATGTCTGAAACTGTGTCAGAGCCTAGTTTAGTCATCGCCTCGCTCGGCTC
>Ga0172380_10008819_pt1 | contig 10891 bp, 14 predicted proteins | sample Leawe162metaG_FD_119747 | JGI IMG/M metagenome (GOLD analysis project Ga0172380, IMG submission 119747) | Leachate microbial communities from a municipal landfill in Southern Ontario, Canada - Leachate well 162 metaG | ecosystem: Engineered > Solid waste > Landfill > Unclassified | place...
ACCGGTGTAATCTGTAGTGGAAACTTTTAATAAAATACTATCCGCATTTATTTTTATTAGAGCATTGTGAACCTCTAAAGAATCAAACATTTCTTTCTTGAGTCCGGGGAAAAGACTATCCCACTTGGAGGTATAATCACCCCATAAGATTACTTCATCACTCCAATTCACTCCGCCAAAGACAGAATTAGCAGTTAATGAAATCTCTGTTGCATTTTGAGTTATTTGAGTTTGGAATGACGCAAACGTATTGTTATGGATATATAATGAATCATAGATACTTAGGATATTTGCATTACCAGCAAGATTCAATCCGCTCCCATTACCGGCAATACCACCATTAAAAGTATTCAATCCAGTAAATGTATTTGCATTATGAAGTCTTGCGTAAGTAGTATCAAAGTATAAAGTTCTTAATCCAGTTTTGATAGTCGTTAATGTTGCCTTTTTATTCGCCGCCCCAGTCCACATATAATAATAATCGCTTGCTGTTGTAGTCGTCGCAATAGGAACGGAACTTAATTTCTTAGTCGTATCTGTTTGACCGAATAAGAAACTAGAACATAATAAAAACAATATGAATATTTTTTTAACCATCAGTGAAAACATCTCCATTTTCATCAGTAAAGAAAATATTATCTTCGTCAGTAAATATTTTGTTCATAAATAATTTTGAATACATAGGCGTTGCAAAAGTTATAATTGCAATATCCATTCTAGTAGGATCGTTTTCGTCCAGTGATTTTATATCAACATTTTCCATAATAACATTTTTGTTTTCATCACCATCTATAAATGGGTAAAAAGTTACTTGTTGATCTTCATAAGTAAATAATTCATCTGCTTTATTTTCGGGACTTGCATACTTAAATAAATAATCTACAACTTTGAACGCTATGAAGTTTTCATTTCTCGAATACGTTCTATGACCAGTCAAACAAGATTGGTGCATTATGTGAACCGGCATTCTAAAGTTTGGCGACACGATACAATTTTCTAATGTAATCGTATTTCCTCCAATTTCGAATTTTGCTGTTTGTTCACCAAATATACTTGACATTAATCATTCACCGTGTATGGGTCTAAAAGTTTACTAAGATTATAATAATCATTTGTTCTTATCGTAACATCGCATGTATCTAATAAAGAACCTTCCAATATTGTCGGACTCCAAATAATATTTTCTAATTGACACGATACTGTCGATCCGGCATCATCCCTTAATGGGCTTTCCGTTGACGAACCGTCCATGAAAGGATAGAAAGAAATCTCGTGATCTTCATAACTCAATAGTTTATCAAAGAATATTTTTGCACTTGCATAATCACCCGAACCAGTCCCGCCATGTACCGCATCAAATTTGTATAAAAGAATTTTCACATTAAACGAAGCATGTTTCCCTTTGAACTTCCATGTTCTATGACCAGTAGCAGAAACCGGACTTTCAAACATCTTGTAAACTTTCTCCGAAAAGTTTGCAGTAAGAATCGAATGATATAATATCAATCCGTTCGAAGTTCCCCAATCTAAAAATCGAGGCACTCCGGTCGGGAATACGCTACTCATAAGTTTCCTCGATTAGTTCGGAATTTTCCCATTCTGCATCTATATTATTTTCTAAAATAGTTTTAGTAGTGGTTTGTTTATTTGTCAAAGTTTCTTTTTTTGTATAATCTGATATTTTAGATTTTATCTGCCAATAAACGGGATTCATTTTCCCATCGGCTAAAAGGGCATTCTCTGAAATAGAATAATGATATTGACCTTCCCCCTCTACCCAAACACTTTCTCCAGGTATTAAATATCCCCATCTATAATCATCACGTCTATTACTTCCAGTATCTTTGTAAATCCAACCACCTTCTATGTATGATGTCCCTAAATCTTTTGCAACTGTTACAACATTATTAGGATAAACATGCCAATCAATAGCGGTGTAATTAGTACCATCAATAAGAGAATTATTTAGATCGTCCATTCCAGCAACACCATAAACCATTAATGGATCTCCGCTTCCAAGTCCATGAGCGCCAACTGTAGTAATATCAACAGATGTTCCATCCTTCACACACGAAGAAATTGGCACTACTTTACTTGTGTCAAAAGTTGTTATTTCTTTTATCCACATAATCCTAAGTTTTGCAAACCAATCTAAACCTCCACCCTCACCGTAAGAAATTGCTGTTGGGTTTGTATTAGCGTTTGTTCCAGATAAACAATATGAAGGTGTATCGGGGTAAGTATCAAAATCAACTGATACACCAAGTTTGTCTATTGGTTCTTCTCCGTCCGTTTGGTCTACGGCATATTCAAATTTATCATCATCAATAACTGTGTAACTTTCATTCAAAATAACTTGAGCTAGTGCATAATTATCTGTTGTTGTAAGATTGACTGCTAATCCTAACGCGCTGCATATAGCATTTATTAAATTAAAAAATGTAATCTTATCTTTTTTGTGATCATATAATTCTGAATCTATGATAGTATGATAAGCATTAACGGAATGTTCTAAACAATACAATTCACTTTCGCCCGTGAAAAAATCTTTGAATGTAACATCCATTGTGATACCACCTAATTCAACCCACGTATAAGGGAATGCTACAACATCATCTATAGCGGAAGTATCTAAAGTCAATCCGGCAATTAAAAACATTTTCTTAATTAAATAAGTCCAATGAACCGTTGGCATTATGTAATACGAGTAAGGTCTATATTCAGTAGTCGAAGGTGAACCACCACTAATGACAGAATGAAGCGTATCATAATCCACCAAGTAATCTTGTAATTTATTTAAGTCTGTTATTGTAGTTACATTAAATTCCATGCTCGAATAATCATAAGGCGAAGTGATTATATAACCGATAAATAATAATGTTGCGCCGTCTGAAATTCTTATTCTTTCTTTTTGTGCAAAGCTAGTCCAACCCGCATTGAAGGGGCTTATCTGATTTAACGTTATAGCAATATTTAACGACCAAGATTCTAACCTAATAGTTATGTCGCGATTACGAGCGACAAAAGGAACTTTATCAACACTCACTACATAATTTGAAATGTTGTTCCATGCACTATTATAATAATATTCTACGGTCATTAATAAACCTTAACGTTTGAACTTGTATCTTGATATTGCTGTAAAGAAATTGAACGCCCAACTAATTTTCTATTCATATAAAAATTACTTATCAACGGGCGGTTTGCTAAAGCATTTATTTTATTATTTAAGTTTTTTATTTCGCCTACTATGTTGCTATCGTTAAAATTATTCTGCATCGAAAAGGAACTGGACACCGCGTTTGAATTTATATTTGGGACTGATATGTTTGTCCCGTTGTCTGTCATTGCCCCAAAACCTAACGCCTTAACAAAGAATCCACCGAAAGAAGATTTTCCCCCCGTTACAATTGACATTATAGCGGCAAGGAGCCCGGCTTGTAAAACCGCACCCGCTAATTGAGCTGTTATGTTTATAAGTGTATCTCCTAAATTCTCACCTGCCATAATAGCGTTACCGAATCCACCGGAAAGAGTTTGAGAGAATTGTTCTGCACCTTTTGTCGCTTTATCTTCTTTGTCTTGAATATCATTCAAAGAATTCATCACTATATCGCTGCTTCTTTGCGCATCCTCTTCGGTTCTAATTTTTGAATATTTAGATGAATCGAATTCATTTGTTATAAATTCTTTATTTTCAGTTCTTTGTTTATCATACGCTTTTTTTGCTTCAATATATTTTACATAAGCATTATATCGGATTGCTAGAATTTCATCTTCTGCCGTTTTATTATTTATTTTCTTTAATTCTAGTTCATCTTTAATCGCTTTAATTGCTACAATTTTTTCATCTTCAATTTGTTGCAACTTCATTTGGTGTGCGGCAATAAATTCAATTTCATTCTGTTGTGCTTCTATTCTTATCAAAGATAATTTTGCCGCCGATAAATCTTGTTCTGCTTTACGTTGTTTTTCAAGAAACACACGTTGTTTTTCTTGACGTGCCGCTAATGCTTCGGGAGTTAAATTACCTCCAGATTTTTCCGATTTTTCTTCTATAACTTTATAATTTTTTGCTAATTGATATAATTTACCATAAGTAGATATTTGTAGTTCTAATAAATTCTTTTCATATTCATATTCTGCTAATGTCAAATCTTTATTATCTTTTTTTCGCGTATATATTAAATTTTGTAATTCTGAAATCTTTTTTAGTCCAGATGTTTGATAAAGCAATTTATCACTTTCTACATCAGCTTGCGTTTTGCCTGAAGGCACATATATTAAATTTTCAGAGGCCATTGCCCCCCTTCCAATCGCAAGTTCTTTTATACGTCTTCCCATATCTTTTAAGAATTCTATCGTTGGCGGTAACCACACTTTTAATAATGGATCAAAAAGTTTTCCGAATGATTCTTTTAATTCATCAACTAAAGAGGGAATAGATTTTAATTGTTGATTCATACTTGCTTGAGAATTCAGAACATCTTTCATAGACAAATTGCTGAGATTCAATATTGCTTGTATCTTAATACGTTTTTGTTCCTCTGCATCTAATTCTGTTAATCGGGCTCCTTCAAGAGCGGCTAATCTTTTTGTTTCATCATTAAATGCACCTCTTTCAATCCCTAATTTTCTTAATCCTCTCGAAAGCCCCTCAGTCGCAGAAATAATGGTTTCAAATCCCGCATTGACATCTTTACCCATCGATTTACCAGCTTTTGAAGCTAATAAGAATAGAATAGGTTGATCTTTTATCTTTATGTTCACCGCAGAAGCTTCATTCGATAATTGGAGTAAGTCATGTTCGTCTAACATATCGGAAGTTGCTTTCTTCATTAGCATTATATCATTTGCAGTTCCTTCAAATGATTCTCTTAAATCTTCCGTCTCTGCATTTAGTTTTACTCCTTCAGATGCAAATTTTATAATTTTTTCTATAGCGAAAACACTCGCAATTACAGCACCCAATTTTGAAAACATTGCAAACATTTTGTTACCGGAACCTTCGACTTCATTGCCCAAAGAATTCATCCTAGCTCGTGCTGCATCCATCGCTACTGCTGTCTTTTCGATAGAACTTTCATCAGTATTGAATTTTAACTTTTGATTCATCTGGATTTTTAAGGATTCATAATATTTTTTCACCTCACTAATTTTCATTGTGGCTAAACGATTATCTAAATCTAAACGCAATGCCTTGAAATCCGTTTCCATTTTCTTACCGGTATTTTGAACATCTTTTTTTATGTTCTCCATATCAGATTTTAATTTCTTCGCATCCGCGCGAATCTCTATTACAGCATTTCCGATAACGTTATTTGCCATTATAGCAATCCTCGTTTCTTAGCATCTTCGATCTGTAACATGAACTCACTCATTAGAAATCAAATCCCATTTTTTCCGCACGTTCAATTTGTTTTTGAGTTTCACTTTGTTGCTCAGCATCTGTTTGATATTGAAATAATTTTTCTTTGAACATTCCACTCATGTCTGCCTTTAAATAAGCATCATTGAAAATTGTGAAAAGCATTAATCTGTATTCTGTTATATCTACTTTCTCAACTTCATTTAATGGTATGTGAAACTTTAGAGCTATTTCTCCTTTTGCAACGTCTCGACCGATTGATTTTCCACCACCACTTTTTTTTTATTACCTTCTAATTCAGAAACAAAAAGAAATGCCTCTGTAAATGTTTTTTCGTCTAAAACATTTAATAAGTATTTCCAGTCAACTAAATAATCTCGATAGCGATTTACTTTTCGTTTTATCAACCAACGAGTAAAAATGTTTATTCGTTTATATAAAATTCCCAATTCATCAATATTATCAATAATAAATTTTGGATTAAGTTTTGTCCTTTTAAGAAAAACTTTTATTACTTCGTTCCGCCAAGTCGCTTTCAAAGAATCCGAAATTGTTTGTGCCATGATAAGTACGTTAGTAATATTCGCGGAGTCTTCTAACTTCTCATCCTTGAAAGCTTCTTGAAAGTCAAGAACTTCTTTTGTCTTTCGTGGTGAAAGAACATATTCTTTTTCATTGATTATCATGAATAAACACTTGGAGTTATAGCGCCGTTGAATACGCCGTCGTAAGATATCTTAGTCTCCGCATTAACGTCGGCTGTTATTGATTTTCCTAAAAGGATTGCGGTACCCGTGATTTCATTATTCGTACCAGAACCGGTTTCGTAAATCTTTTTGCATGCCAATGCAGATGCAAGAGTCATAAAACCACAATTAACCTCTGTCGGGACACCTTGCCATTCTGCATTATAAGTAACTTTAACTTTATCGTTTACAGCATCGACTATACTCATTTGATGTAGTATTGCATTTCCGGTCACTGTCGTTCCAGTCTTAAATGTTAAAACAACAGCTACACTTGCGGGCGCGGCATTTGTAATTTTGTTTGCAGTAGTTCTATACATTAATGCTTCAAATTTACTTGTTGCTTTCATACGTAAGGCAATAGATTCCATACTTGTTGGATCTGTTGATGTAGTAGTAGAATCTGTTTCCCCATATTTAACATTATAATCAGCAGCAGTACAAGAATAAGTTCCACCAATTGATACCGCTAATGTCCCACCGGTTATTTCTGCACCATGTAATTTCACTTTCTCTAATGCTGTACACGTTTCATCACCAACAGCAACAAAGATAGAACCTACTGCATGAACTCCATCAAATAAACCTGCAGAAGCTGTTACTAAATATTTATTTCCTGCCGTTAATGTTCCCGTTGCTATCTCAGAACCGAAGGCATCATATAAAAGGGCATCAATTTTTATTGATACTTTCTTCCTTAATGGAACAGATTCAGAACCGGGCGAAGGCGTACTTGTTGTGGTTGAATCTGCCATCGAAAAATTTACATCAAGATTATCGTTCTGAATAGATTGTTCAACACTATTAAAAAAGAATTTTGATGTTTTACCAGTTACCTCGAGGCTCATATTGTTGCTCCTTGTTGATTTAAACTTCTTATTGTTTCTTGATATTTGTTAATTGCTTCTTCTTTGGTTCGGAAACAACCGAGATGTTTGGTCTCACCATTTATATTTATTCTCGATCTGAATTTCCCAGAAGGTAAAGTTTCCACGCCAGTGGGATTATTATATTTTGATTTCCGATCTTTGCTTGTATTCTCTTTATTGTTAAGTAATTGTAAGTTATCTATACAACAATTGCTTTTATTGTTGTCAATATGGTCGACTTGGATTTTTCTTCCATCTCGGCGTTTATCTCCAAAAACATCCCAAACTAAAAGATGGATTTTACATAATTTCCCTTTGTTGTCTTTAGACAAATGTACTACAGCATATCCACGTCCATCAAAATGGCGTGTCAATATCTTGCCTGTTATAAAACTTTCACCACCTTGCCAATGATGGATTTTGCGATCAAGTCCCTTCACATTGCCAAGATTAGAGACTTCATAAAGTCCTTCATAATCTTTAACGGGTCTCCATTCTTCTAACACTACAACTCCTCTATTAATCTGCTTGTAATTCTAATTTGTATTCTACTATCCCATTCCAAACATTATCTACTAAGAACGGAACTGTCATAGGATATTTTGAAATTCTGATTGTCTTATATCCCGTAATGCTTAAACTTGATTCACTATTTTTTATTCTGTCGTCCAAATAGCCCATAATATTTTCAACCGCCGTAAGTCCAACTGATTCTAAACCTGATACTCTAAACGACAATCGTAAATCTGGAAACTCGTTCACTGTATCAAACGTGAAATTCAAAGGTGACATATCCCAAACACAATAAGGAAAAGTAATATCAGTTGACGTTCCTGGAATCTGTATCGGGCATTTATGAAAATATAATTTATAATAAGCAACTGTTGAAACCGTTTGAATTATAGCAGCTCTAAAAGTGTTAGTTGCACCCGTTAATCGGTTAGTTATTCCAGATCGTATAGCCGTGAGTATCATTACTTTTTAACCATGCCTAAAATTTTAATTATACCTTGTTTCTGTTTATCAATTATATTTTGAAGGATCGGGCGTGAAGCTTGATCATAAAATCTTCCGAGTTCGTCAAATCCTCCGAATCCCAAACAATATCTCATTAAATATTCAACAATTCCGCCAATATGGACACTCCCTTTCGGTGGTCTTTCAACTGCCTCGCCAAAACTTGGGGAACTCTCACTTGTACTAGTTGCGTAACTTAAATTATTTCTCAAATTTCCAGACTGTTTTTTTGTCAAATCCGAATAACTATAATTCCAGAAATCTTTTTCTGCCCATGTTACGCCGTGATCACCAATTAATTTTAGAGCATCCTCAATCTCATTTTCTGTAAGATTTTTTACATAATCATCTATATTCCAATTAGTTATCATTATGATTGCGCCTGTTTAAGATCATAATGTTTAGTCGTTGTGTGTTGATTGTTGTGTGGTAAGACTACCTCAAAGATTGTTCCAGCCGGACAGAAATAACCAACGGTATCAACTACTCTATCCTTAATATTAAATGCAGTATCTGTTTGTAATTGACTTGTTGCTTGTACGGCCATTCTTTGACTTGTCATTTGTTCGCGTCCAGATAATTCGGAAATATATCCGTAAATAGTTGTGTCAGTTACTGTTTCAGAATACGAACCACCGCCGTCATCTGTAAGTGCAATTGTTCTTTTAGTTAATGCTTTGAAATAATCTTGTATCATAGTCGCCTATGTTGACTAAGTATAGAACTCCAAACTTCGTTTTCATCTTTGTAAGTAACTGAATAACCACCCGGAAGACTTTCAGATTTAACACCCTTACCTTGTTTCACCAAACCATAATTTAATAGTAGTGCAACATCCAATTTACTTATCTTAGAAAAATCGACCATCGTTAAAATGATTCCATTTTCTGCCGTCTCTACTCTAGTTGGTTGACATTGTGTTATTGCTGTTTCTATCGTTAATGTGTCGGCTGCAACTGTTTTTATCTCATAAATCCCGTCGTTGAGTTTTGATCCATAAACTTTCAGATCCATTCCGTTAAAGAAATATCCTTCGTCAATAAAATGACTGTCGGAATCCGTTATCGTTGTGGTTGTGAAAGCAATAGTTGAAGCAACTATTTGTTGATATTGAACATCGGTATTCAAGAAAGAATTATTACATCGTCTCACAATACTTTTTTGTATTTCTGGAATGAGTAAAGATATAAGTGTATCTTGACTTGTATCAGCAGTTGGAATTTGTAGTATTGATTTTACTTGTGCTAATGTGATAATCACGATTAAGCCTTATTTTTCTTGGGTCTACCTTTTTTAGCTTTCACTTTCTCAACTTTTTCTTTGGGGTTGACTTCCGTTTTCTCCGGTATCGAATCAATTGTTTTAACTAACAAAGAATCAATAGTATTTATTTCTTCTTTGATTAATTGTTCTTTGGTTTTGACTTTTGCCAATTCTCCATTACGTTTTTCTTCAAATGATTTTTCAAGAGTTTCTTTTTTGTGAATTATTTTTTTAGTGTTCTCAGATACTCTTTTTTCTTGTTCAATGCGGTCTAGTTCTTCTTTCTCTAAACGAGCGATTTCTTTTTGAGTTAGTTCTTCTTTCTTGATCTTTGATTGTTCTTCTTTCTCTTTATCCAGTTGTTTCTGCAATTCAAGTTCATTCTCTTTTTTGAGTTTGTCCTTTTGAAGAGCGTCTAAACGAAAAACTAAATCATTGAAAAGAAGATCGGGCATTTTGCTAAGATCATATTCGTCAACATTTACGCTAGGGAAAACAGAAAGAGTCTGTAAACGATAATCTAAAGTTTGTGTAACTCTTTGGTTGAATTGACCTTTCAAAATTCGAAGTCGTCTTTTACAAGTTTTCTGGTGTATCGGAAGAAACCGAGCGTTTCCTCTCCATCCGCATTCACATTTAACCATTGGCATAGAATATCCTTGAAAGTTAAGCGGGGCATTAGCCCCGCTATTCGTTAATAATTATGGCAAAGAAAGTGCTCTTACAAATCCAGTGTTACTTGTTCCAAAAGTAATATTAACCATTCCGTCAAAGTCTTTTACTCTTGAACTTTCGACCACGATAGCATAAACACCATTTTGAGCTGTTGTTACTGTAATCGCGCCTTGTCCGTTTGAGAGAAATTCTCCGGCTGTTACTATTGCTGTATTAGCCCCGGCATAAGTGCTATTAATAAGTATTAACAATTTGCCGTCTCTTGGATAAGCTATCTCCAATGTTGAAACATCTGTGAAAGCAGTACCACCACTCATTACTATGTTAGCTGTTGCTGTGTTAATAGTTAAAGCGGTTGCGGTTACTGTTGCTGTTGCTGTGTGTCCCATTTTATTTTATTCTCCTATAAATATTTTTTTAATTATGCAGGTTGCCCTGTTTCAAGTCCAGAAACTCCACCCGAAGTGAATGTTGCATCAATTGAAATGTTGTTCCATACATCTGTTGCATTGCCTACAATATCGGGGGTATTAAAATTTGCACTAAGTGTTTGAAAATAATTTCCAACGACAAAGTTATTCCCACCACCACCTAATGCTGCTGTGTTTAATACTACTGTTGTATTAGGTGTTCCGCCGTCTGTAAATACATTACGCGTAATAACGGCATGTGAGAAAGCAGAATAAACTCCATTCGCCATACTTAAGAATCTATTCTCTTTTATAACCCACATTAAAGGAGCTGCAATACCAGCACCAGCAATATTTTGAACTGAAAATCCGGTCTGTGCATAAAAAGTATTATTCTCAAGTGTCACGAACCCTACTCCGCCGCTATCTATAACTGCATTACCACCACCAGCGAAATAACAATCCTTAATAATTACATGTGAAGGGTCTGGATAGGTTGTGGTCTCTGCTCTTACCATTAATATTGCGGCTGCTGTTGTTGCC
>Ga0172380_10008821_pt1 | contig 10891 bp, 7 predicted proteins | sample Leawe162metaG_FD_119747 | JGI IMG/M metagenome (GOLD analysis project Ga0172380, IMG submission 119747) | Leachate microbial communities from a municipal landfill in Southern Ontario, Canada - Leachate well 162 metaG | ecosystem: Engineered > Solid waste > Landfill > Unclassified | place...
GCGGCCACGCTGTCATGATCCACCGGCTGGTGCCACAACTTCTGATAGAGGGCGCTGTCGCCGGTGCGCTCGAGCAGCTGTCGCAGCAGCTGGTTGTCGGGCAGGAAGATGCTCATGGCAGCCAGCTTGCTCGCCTCGCGCTGCAAGACAAAGAGCGGCTGCCGTTCGAGTACCGCCAGCAACGCCTGCTGCTGCTGGGCCAGGTCCGGGTTGCGGCTGTTGTAGATCTGTTTGAATTCGAAGCTGTTCTGTTCCAGCAACTGACGGTAGTTGTCCTGCCAGGCCTGTTGCTGCCAGCGGCTCAGTACCAGCCGCGCCGCGGCGGCAAAATCATAGGCGGGCTGCTGGATCAGAAAACCGTCCACCTCCTTCTCCACCAGCCAGCGGGGCGCCTTGACCGACTGGGCGCGCACCCAGGCCAGCAGTTCGGGGGAACTCGCTCTGGGGCTGGCATCCAGGGTGGCCAGCAACCGGCACAGCAGGTATTCCCGCTGGCCCACGGCCAGCGAGTCCAGCAGCGAATCCATGGCGGCAAACTGCCCCTGCTGCAGACGACTGCCCAGATAGTCGAGATGGCCCTGCAGCCCTTCATCGGCGACCAGCTCGGACTTGGCCACCGAGGGGGCAGCATGCACCGGCATGCCCATCAGCCAACCGAGCCATATCAGGAGTACCAGCTTCATGACGTCCCTGTCCTTGTGACATCGAGGTTTCATACTACTCAAGCGACCGGAAAATAGATAAACAAAAACCGCGACCTGAGCCGCGGTTTCGTCATTCTCCGACCGGATTACTTCTGTTGACGCCGCATGGAGTCAAAGAATTCGTCGTTGGTCTTGGTGGCAGCCAACTTGTCGATCAGGAACTCTATGCTGTCGATCTCCCCCATGGGGTGAATGATCTTGCGCAGGATCCACATCTTCTGCAGCTCGTCACCGGTAGTCAGCAACTCTTCCTTCCGGGTGCCGGAGCGGGTGATGTCGATGGCCGGGTAGACGCGCTTCTCGGCAATCTTGCGCGAGAGGTGCAGTTCCATGTTGCCGGTACCCTTGAACTCTTCGTAGATAACCTCGTCCATCTTGGAACCGGTATCAACCAGCGCGGTCGCTATGATGGTCAGGCTGCCGCCTTCCTCAACATTACGCGCGGCGCCGAAGAAACGCTTGGGTCTGTGCAGGGCGTTGGCGTCCACACCACCGGTCAGTACCTTGCCGGATGAGGGTATGACTGTGTTGTAGGCACGGGCCAGACGGGTGATGGAGTCCAGCAGGATGACCACGTCCTTCTTGTGCTCGACCAGGCGCTTGGCCTTCTCGATCACCATCTCGGCGACCTGGACGTGACGGGATGCCGGCTCGTCGAAGGTGGAAGCGATGACTTCACCCTTCACCATGCGCTGCATCTCGGTCACTTCTTCCGGACGCTCGTCGATCAGCAGGACGATCAGTTCACAGTCCGGGTGGTTGTAGGCGATGCTCTGGGCGATGTTCTGCAGCAGCATTGTCTTACCGGCCTTGGGCGGTGCCACGATCAGGCCGCGCTGGCCTTTACCTATGGGGGAAGCCAGGTCCAGCACACGGGCCGTGATATCTTCGGTCGAACCATTGCCCCGTTCCATGCGCAGACGCTCGTTGGCATGCAGGGGGGTCAGGTTTTCGAACAGGATCTTGTTGCGGGCGTTTTCCGGACGGTCGTAGTTGACCTCGTTGACCTTGAGCAGCGCGAAATAACGTTCGCCCTCTTTCGGTGGCCGGATCTTGCCGGAGATGGTATCGCCGGTACGCAAGTTGAAGCGGCGGATCTGGCTCGGGGAGACATAGATATCGTCCGGGCCTGCCAGATAGGAGCCGTCTGCACTGCGCAGGAAGCCAAAACCATCGGTCAGGATTTCCAGCACACCGTCGCCAAAGATATCCTCACCACCCTTGGCATGCGCCTTGAGGATCGCGAAAATAATATCTTTCTTGTGCGCCCGAGCCAGATTTTCTAACCCCATGGATTCGCCAAGCTTGACCAGCTCGGACACAGGAGTGTTCTTTAATTCAGTCAGATTCATAGTGGTGAAAGTCTGTAAGCAAGGATTGAAATGAGGAGACAGTCTGCTGGATTGATGCTGATCGGATTTGATTTGCCGGGCTGTTGTTAAGCAAAGAGTCAGGCAAAAAGGTTAGCAAACGAACGATAAACTAGCACCAATCGGGATGAGCGTCTAGGTGATAAAACACAAGGAGCGCATTATTGCAATGCGCTCCTTTTTGATTATTACAGGTTACCGTCCAGAAACTCTTTCAGCTGAGTCTTGGACAGGGCACCGACCTTGGTCGCTGCCACTTCGCCATTCTTGAACAGCAAGAGGGTCGGAATACCGCGAATGCCATACTTGGGCGGAGTGTCGGCGTTATGGTCGATGTTCAATTTCGCCACGGTCACACGACCGGCATACTCTTGGGCGACTTCGTTCAGGATCGGGGCAATCATCTTGCACGGACCACACCATTCGGCCCAGAAGTCGACCAGAACGGCGCCATCGGCTTTGATTACATCTGCCTCGAAGCTGGCATCGCTCAGCTGAACAATCTTGTCACTCATCTCCAACTCCAGTCAGTAATTAAGGCTTTATTGACGTATCAACAAAGGCAATAGTTGCCCTATTTGAAATGATCCTGTTTATTATTGCAAGCCTAACCTGATAACCTACCGCCATGAGCAAAACACACTTAACGACCGAAAAATTCGCCCAAATGGGCCTCGAACCCGAAGTTCTGGCTGGTCTGGAATCAAAGGGATTTCACTATTGCACGCCCATCCAGGCACTGTCTCTGCCACTGCTGGTAGAAGGTCATGACCTCGCCGGTCAGGCCCAGACAGGAACCGGCAAGACCATTGCCTTCCTGGCCGCGACATTCAACTATTTGCTGACCCACCCGCTGACCAATCCCCGTCTGGTTAACCAACCCAGAGCCATCATAATGGCGCCCACCCGGGAACTGGCAGTACAGATCTACAACGATGCCGACAGCATAGCCGCCTCTACCGGCCTCAAGCTTGGCCTCGCCTACGGCGGCGAAGGTTACGACAAGCAGCTGGCCGTGCTGGAGCAGGGCGTCGACATCCTGATCGGCACCACGGGCCGCATCATCGACTACTTCAAGTCCAAGGTCATCGATCTGAGCAACATTCAGGTCGTGGTGCTGGATGAAGCGGATCGCATGTTCGATCTGGGCTTCATCAAGGACATCCGCTTCCTGTTCCGCCGCATGCCGGCGCCGACCGAGCGGCTGAGCATGCTGTTCTCCGCCACTCTCTCCCTGCGGGTGCAGGAGCTGGCCTACGAGCACATGAACCACCCGGAACACGTGCAGGTGGAGCCTGAGCAGATGACGGGCGTGCGTATCAAGGAGGAGCTGTTCTACCCCTCCAACGAAGACAAGATGCTGCTGTTGCTCTCCCTGATGGAAGAAGAGTGGCCGGAAAAGGCCATCGTCTTCGCCAACACCAAGCATGTCTGTGAAGACGTGCATGCGTGGCTGGAGAATGACGGCCACCGCGTCGGTCTGCTGACCGGTGACGTGCCGCAGAAGAAGCGGATGAAGATCCTGGAAGACTTCACCAAGGGGACGCTGGACATCCTGGTCGCCACCGACGTGGCCGCCCGTGGTCTGCACATCCCGGACGTGACCCACGTCTTCAACTACGACCTGCCCGACGACGCCGAGGACTATGTACACCGTATCGGTCGTACCGGTCGTGCCGGCAAGAGCGGTCACTCCATCAGCCTGGCCTGTGAAGACTATGCCTTCAACCTGCCGGCCATCGAGGAGTACATCCACCACCCGATCCCGGTCAGCAAGTATGACCGCGAGGCGCTGCTGGATGACGTGACCGCACCGAAACGGGTCGTTCGCAACCGTCAGCCGGTGAACCGCAACATGCGGGATCGCCAGGGCGGTGGCAACAGCAACAACCGTCGTCGTCCGCCGCGCAAGAGCTGAAGGACAGGCACAGTTGTACAACTCGCCGCTCTATGCCGCCATCGACCTCGGCTCCAACAGCTTTCATATGCTGGTGGTGCGCGAGGTCGCCGGTGCGCTGCGCACCGTCACCAAGGTCAAGCGCAAGGTTCGCCTCGCCGCCGGACTCGATCCGGAATTTCGTCTCAGCCGTGCCGCCATGGAGCGGGGCTGGGACTGTCTGCGCCTGTTCTCCGAGCAGTTGCAGGACATTCCGGCCGACAACATCCGGGTGGTGGGCACAGCCACCTTGCGCCTTGCCACCAACGTCGACGAGTTCCTCAGCGAAGCGGAACGGGTGCTCAACCACAGCATAGAGATCATCTCTGGCGAGGAAGAGGCCAAGACCATCTATGAAGGGGTCTCCTGGACCTCTGCCGGGGAAGGCAACCGGCTGGTGATCGACATAGGCGGCGCCAGCACAGAGCTGGTGATCGGCGAGCACAGCGAAGCGAAACTGCTCAACAGCCTGCACATGGGCTGCGTCACCTGGCTCAACAACCACTTCGGTGATGGCGAGCTGAGTGAAGCCCGCTTCGGGCAGGCCATCGCGGCCGCCAAGGCGGTACTGGAGAAGGTGGCGGAAGATTACCGCACCCTGGGCTGGCGCACCTGCGTCGGCGCCTCCGGCACTGTACAGGCGCTGCAGGAGATCATGCTGGCGCAAGGGAAGAGCGAGCGGGTCACACTGCCGAAACTGCAGGAGCTGATGGGTCAGGCCATCGCCTGTGGCAGGCTGGACCGGCTGCAGCTGGAAGGGTTGGCGGCCGAGCGGCTGACCGTGTTCCCCTCCGGCCTCGCCATCCTGATCGCCATCTTCGAGACTCTCGGCATCGAGAGCATGACCCTGGCGGGCGGCGCCTTGCGGGAAGGGCTGATCTACGGTCTGCTCGGCAACAATCACGACTGTGATGCCCGGGATCGCACCGCCGACAGCCTGATCAGCCGTTATCAGCTGGACAAGGAGCATGCCGAGCGGGTGCGCGACACCGCCATCGAGGCCTTCACCCAGCTGCAGCCGAGCTGGCGCCTCTCGAAACGTTACGGTCGCCCCATCCTGCGTTATGCGGCTCTGCTGCACGAGATTGGCCTCTGCATCGAGTACAAGAAGGCGCCGCAACACGCCGCCTACATCATAGACAACATCGACATGCCGGGCTTCACCCCTGCGCAAAAGAAGCTGTTGTCGGCCCTGCTTTTCAACCAGCGGGACGAATTAAAGCTGGAAACCCTGGAGAAGCAGGGCGCCGTCACCGGTCGTCAGGCAATCCGGCTGGCCCGCATTCTGCGCATCTCGCTGATCCTCTGCATGCGCCGTACCCAGGGCACAGTCCCCAGCTTCACCCTGCAGGCCGATGAAGAGGCGCTGACCCTGACCCTGCCCAAGGGCTGGCTGGATGAGCACTACCTGCGCGCCAGCGAATTGCGACTCGAAGTGGAACGCCAGCAGAAGCTGGGCTGGCCCACCCGCTTGCTGGAAGCCTGATTGGGCCCGCGCCCAATCAGCTCCCCTTTTCACCCCGCCTCACCTGTTCCGACAATCCCTTTCGCAGCCACACATGGCTTCATTCAAGACTTGCCTTTGATTTCATTGGCTTTTCAGCCCGATCACGCCCCTCCTGATCGTCTTGCATTCCACCCAGTTTCTCCATCTTGGCTAGAGTAGGATCGTCTCTCAAACAGGAATGGACGCCATGAAACCTTTGACCCTGATAGGCCTGACCGCCCTGCTGACTGCCTGTGGTGGCGGCGGCGGTGACAACAACAGCCAGCAGAATGCCCAGCTGTCGCTGGCCTTCTCCGATGCCCCCGTGGATGCGGTCAGCAAGGTCTGCATCGCCGTCTCCAACATCAGTATTCACCCAGTGACAGGCACCGAGCTGGGCTGGACAACCGCCAGCTTCCTGACCTCGGCCCAGGACGACGGTTGCACGCCGACGGGGGAGACAATTCCCCTCGACAGCGCGGGACATCCCCTGTTCACCTACATAGATCTGCTGCAATACCAGGGCTCCGCCAGCCGTCCCCTGCTGGCCAGCCAGAGCGTGGTACCCGGTGACTACAGCCAGATGCGGCTGCGGGTACTGGATGGACGGGAGGTCAGCAACCAGTTTCTGGGTGGCACCCCCTACTCCTACGTCAAACAGGATGATGGGGTGATCAAGCCGCTGGAGGTGCCCAGCAGCGAGCTCAAGCTGGACGCCTTCACCATAGCCGCCAACGGCCTCAGCGCCTTCACCACAGAGTTCGACCTGCGCCACGCCATGGTGCTGCCGGGCCACGAGCAGTACTACAAGCTCAAGCCCAGAGGAGTGCGGCTGGTGAACAATACCCAGGTCGCGACCGTCAAGGGCACAGTGGCGAGCGGTGCCTGCGGCGGTCAGCTGACCGACAAGGCCTTCGTCTATCTCTATCAGCCGAGAAACGATGACAACTACCCCGACATGGCCGACAGCGACAACGGCTTCTACGCCAGCGCCCCCGTGCTGCCCTTGACCGCGGGTGGCTTTGGCTACGAGCTGGGCTTTGTTGACCTCGGCAATTACGATCTGGCCCTGATCTGCAATGGCAACGAGGATGATCCCGAGCTGGCAGGCGATCCGCTGCAACTGGAGCAGGTGCTGAAGGGTCAGGCGGTGGTGGCCCCCGCCACCAGCATCAACTTCCAGTAGCGAGAGGCAAGACACGCATGGCAGATTACCAGCCCATCAGCTGTGACCTCTACGACTGGCTCGAGATCGCCGCCAGCTGGCAGTTATCCGTCACGCTCACCACCAGGGCGGGACGGCAATGGGTAGACAAGATCCGCACCATAACAGCCAGCGAGGGCGTCGAGTATCTGCTGCTGGAGAGTGGCGAGCGGCTCAGCCTAGCCGAGCTGGCTAGCCTGAGCCTGGTCTGGCAGGGGGAAGAGAAGCTGATCCGCTTCGCCTCCGCCCCCTGAACGCCAAACCTAAAAAAGGAGGGCCAACACCTTGTTGGCCCTCCTTTTTTCATCCCGCGACCTCAGGCCGGCAGTCAACTCGCCGCCAGCGCCGCCATCACGTAGACATCGAAGCGGTTGCTCTTGGTTTCGATGGCCATGCTGGGTTTGTGCTCATTGAGCCAGCCCGCGTAGTCGGGCCGCTTCACCACCACCCGCTTGTCCGCCATCTTGAGGGCCGCCGGCAACAGGGCATCCGCATCGAGATCCGGCCCCACCAGCGACTGGAATACCCGCATCTCTTTTTTCACCAGCGCCGACTTCTGCTTGTGGGGGAACATGGGGTCGAGATAGACCACCTCGGGCCGCTCGGCCAACGCCAGCAGGTTGTCCACCGCCGGCCCTTGCAGCAGGCGCATCCGCTCGCTGACCCAGGGGCCAATTTCGGGATCCTGCGCCGCCCGCATCAGGCCATCCTGCAGCAGGGCCGCCACCACGGGGCTGCGCTCGATCAGCGTCACCCTGCAGCCGAGGGAGGCCAGCACGAAGGCGTCGCGGCCCAGTCCGGCGGTGGCATCCACCACGGTCGGGGTCGCCCCTGCCTTGAGCCCGACCGCCTTGGCGATGGACTGACCCCGTCCGCCGCCAAACTTGCGGCGATGGGCCACAGCTCCTTCCACGAAGTCCACGTAGACGGCCCCCAGCTTGGGCTCGTCCAGCTTGCGCAGCTCCAGCCGCTCGGGCGTAAACACCAGGGCGAACTGGGGGTAGTCGGTCTGGTCAAGCTGGCTGGCCAGCGCTTGCGCCAGCGCGGCCTTGGCGGGGTCTTCGAGGAGGATTTGCATGGTCTTTGGAGGCGTTCTAAGTTCAGTGAAGGGAGTGTACCACAGCCCCTTTCCATCGCTGTAGGGAGGAAACCCCATGCACCTGCTCATCGCCTTGCTACTCGCCGCCCAGAGCGGCACAGACCTGAAGGTATGCGGAGTGGACTGGCCCCCCTTTTCCTATGCGGAGCAGGGGCGTCTGACCGAGGGGATTTCCATCGAGATCCATCAGGAGGTCGCCCGGCGTCTGGGGATGAAGCTCAGCCTGATCGAGCTGCCATGGGGGCGCTGCGAGCAGTATGTCAGCACCCGGCTCGCCGACGGCATTCTCGACAATGCCCCGCTACCCGGTTGTCATCACCCCGATCTCGCGACCGCTTTTTATCCCCTGGCCGCCTATGTGCGCACCGACAGCCCCCTGCACAACTTCTCATGGGAGATGGCCAGGGGGATGAAGGTCGGCATGGTGAGAGGCTATGACTACACGGAGAAGATCAAGCGCTATGACGGCTGGGTGCCGATCAAGGCGCACTCTGACAAGCAGCTGCTGTTGCTGCTCGAAAAGAGCCGGGTCGACATGATCATCCTGGATTACTTCTCGGCCCCCATCTTGTCGAAGGAGCAGGACGTGCCGATCCGCGCGCTCTCCCCCTTCATCGACTCGACCCCGCTCTACCTCTGCTTTGGCGAGCAAAGGGCCGCGCTGCTGCCCGCATACAGCAAAGCACTGCAGCAGATGCTGGAGGAGGGTGTGCTGGATCGCATCTACCTGCGTTATCTCGGTGAAGACTATCGGACACTGAAAGGCAGGCAGGACAAGCTGAAACCGGCGGAGTGATCGCCCGCTAGCTGATCTGCAGGAACATGCTCTTGTCGTTGAGCTGCAGGTATTCGATCAGGTCGTCATACGCCAGCGGGCGGCTGAGCAGGAAGCCCTGGGTGAAGGCACACCCCTTCTGGCAGAGGAAGTTGAGCTGCTCGCGCGTCTCCACCCCCTCGATCACCACCTGCATGCCGAGGTTGTGCACTATGTTGATGATGCCGTCGAGCAGCAGCCTGTCCTGTTCGTTGAACGGGATGTGGCGCACGAAGGCGCGGTCAATCTTGACCAGATCCACCGGGAAGTTGCGCAGGTAGTTGAGGGCCGAATAGCCGGTGCCGAAGTCGTCGATGGCCAGCTTGCAGCCCGCCTCGCGCAGGGCATCGATCCGCACCCTGTGCTGATCACTGGTCTCCATCAGCAGGGATTCGGTGATCTCGATGACTATATCGCAGGGGTCGAGCCCGAAATGGTGGATCACCTTGAGCCACTCGCTCGCCTCCGGGTCTATGGTCTGGAACTCCAGGGTGGAACGGTTGATGGACATCTGCAGATCCGGGAAGCCGGATTGCTGCAACCGCGCCAGATCCCGGCAGGACTGCCAGAGCACCAGCGCCCCCAGCCCCTGGATGAGCCCCGCCTCCTCCGCCAGCGGAATGAAGTCCGCCGGCGAGACCTGGCCCCAGTGCGGGTGATACCAGCGCACCAGCGCCTCCAGCTTGGCGACCCGGCCGCTGCGGTTGTCCCAGATGGGCTGATAGGCCATGGTCAGCTGCTCCAGCTTGATGGCCTCCGCCAGATCCTGCTGCATCTGATGACGCTGGCGCACCTCTTCGCGCATGGAGGCGCAGTAGGTACCGAGCAGGCGCCCCTGTCGCTTGGCGGCAAACAGCGCCTGTTCGGCGTTGCGCAGCAGCTCGTCACTCTCGACGCCATCCCCTGGGCAGAGGGTGATGCCTATGGTGGCCGTCACATAGAGGTGCTGATTGGCCAGCATGAAGGGACGGGCGAAGCCGCCTATCACCTGCTTGGCGAACACCTCGGCCTGGCGGCGGTTGACTATGCCGGGCACCAGGAAGGCGAACTCGTCGCCGCCGATGCGGGCCACCAGATCTTCGGTGCGCACCCGGCTCACCAGCCGATCCGACACCTCCCGCAGCAGAGCGTCACCGGCGTGGTGATCCATGCTGTTGTTGACCGCCTTGAAGTTGTTGAGGTCGAGCACCATGAGCGCGAAGCGCTCGCCCCGCTCGCAGAAGCGGCTGAGGCAGCGGCCGAACAGCCAGCGATTGGGCAGGCCTGTGAGGTTGTCGTAGTTGGCCTGGGCGGCGATCTTCTGCTCCGCCAGCTTGGTCTGGGAGAGATCGCTGAAGATGGCGATGTACTGGCTGATCTTGCCCCCTTCCCGCAAGGTGCTGATCATCAGCTGCTGGGGGTAGAGCTTGCCGTTCTTGCGCTTGTTCCACACCTCGCCACGCCAGACCCCTACCCGCTCCAGCGCGTGATACATGTCGGCGTAGAAGGCCTGATCGTGCAGCCCGGACTTGAGCAGGCTGGGGCGCTGACCGCACACCTCGGTCTCGCTGTAGCCCGTGATCTGCTCGAACGCCGGGTTGACCGAGATGATGCGGCTGTCGGCATCGCACACCAGAATGGCTTCGGAGAGATTGTCATAGACCCGGTGGGAGAGCTTGAGCTGCTCTGCATGGCGCTTGAGGGGGTCGATATTCTCCAGCACCACCATCAGGTAGTCGGGCTGCAGCTGCTCGTCCCGCACCAGAGTGACAGTGACCCGGCCCCACAACACCTGACCATCCCGATGCAGGTAGCGCTTCTCCTGGGTGAAGGCGGTACGCTCGCCGCGCTTGAGCTCAGCGTAACAGGAGACGCTGCGCAGCCAGTCTTCCGGATGGTTGATCTCGGCGGCGGTGCGGTGCTGCAGCTCGCTCTGGCTGTAACCCAGCATCTTCTCGATGGCCGGGTTGGTCCAGAGGATCCTGCCATCCAGATCCAGCTTGCCGATCCCCACGGGGGCGTGGGACATCATGGTGTGCAGGAAGTGGTGATACTCGGGCTGACTCTGCACCGGCAACTGCTGGCACATCAGCGCCAGCTCGCGGCCCGCCAGCGGTGCCAGCAGCCGCAGCAAACCCATCACCTTGTCCATGTTGGCGAGCGGCTGCTTGAACAGCACGCTGCAGATGCCTATGGTCTCGCCCTGGGCATTCTTGAGGGCCACACCGGCATAGGCCTGAATATGCCAGGCCTGCAGCACGGCGGCATGGGGAAACAGCTGCTGGACGCGATCGCTGAA
>Ga0172380_10008822_pt1 | contig 10889 bp, 9 predicted proteins | sample Leawe162metaG_FD_119747 | JGI IMG/M metagenome (GOLD analysis project Ga0172380, IMG submission 119747) | Leachate microbial communities from a municipal landfill in Southern Ontario, Canada - Leachate well 162 metaG | ecosystem: Engineered > Solid waste > Landfill > Unclassified | place...
CAGAAGGGAGGCCGGGTGGAGGGGAGCATTGGCCGTGGCGGCATCGAGGTGCTGCGGGCGACCGTGCCCTTGTCCGAAATGTTTGGCTACATGACGGAACTGCGCAGCGCCACCAAGGGGAGAGGCGGGTACACCATGGAATTCTCCCGGTTTGAAGAGGCGCCGGCCGAGGTGCAGCATCGTTTCGGCCTGGAGTAATCGGGGAAATCAGCGAGGTTACGGCGTGAAGGATCACGGTACTGCGGAGATATATATCATAGTTGCCATGACCGCGGATGGGATTATCGGCACAGGTAATGAATTGCCATGGCAAATTTCCGAGGAGATGAGGGTCTTCAAAAAATTGACCCTTGGAAACACGGTAATCATGGGGCGACATACCTTTGAGTCCATAGGCCGGTCATTGCCGGAGCGAAACAATATCGTGGTCAGCACCACGATGCCGGTCATGGATGGCGTACAGATCGCAAGGGATCTGGATGAGGCCCTGGTGCTGGGAAATTCGTTGGGAAAGAAGATTTTTGTCATTGGCGGTGCAGAGCTTTACGAAAAGGCACTTGCTGTTGCCGATTATATGTATGTCTCCTGGATTCATGTTCCTTACGAAGGCGACGTGAGTTTCCCCAATTTTGACAAAAGTCTTTGGCACCTGGACTACGAAGTGCGCTTCGACGATTTCAACCTGTGCCTGTATTCAAGGACTCCGAAACCTTAGGGTCGCGTCAGTGTCTTCAGCAAGAACATGTCTGTAACTAAATAATTTCATATTCTTGTCATTTTAATAAAATCTGTTAAATTACACCCATGAACGAAATTATCTGTGATGATATCGGCCCGGCCAGGATAATCCGGCTTTATTCCGCCAAGGAAGGTCTGCATGCGGTGGTGGTGATCGACAATGTCGCCCTTGGCCCGGCCATTGGCGGGGTCAGGATGTCGCCGGCCGTAACAACGGAAGAGGTCATGCGTCTGGCCCGGACCATGACTCTCAAGAATTCCATTGCCGGCCTGCCCCATGGCGGTGCCAAGGCGGGCATCATCGCTGATCCGGCCAACCCGCTGAAGGAGCGTTGGTTTCGGGTCTTTGCCCGTATGATCCGGGATCTTGACGCGTATGTTCCAGGCCCTGACATGGGCTGTGACGAAACCGCCATGGCGTGGATCCACGACGAGATCGGCCGTTCCGTCGGACTGCCCGAAGAGATCGGTGGCTTGCCGCTGGACAAGTTGGGTGCCACCGGGTTTGGTCTGGCCGAGTGCGCCGAGGTGGCCGCGCCATTTGCCAATATCGAGTTGGCAGGGGCACGGATCGCCCTGGAAGGATTTGGCAGCGTTGGCAAGGCCGCTGCCCGTTATCTCATTGCCAAGGGGGCTGTCCTGGTGGCGGTATCGGACTCGCGGGGTGGAGTACACAATCCGTCCGGCATGTCTGCCGAGGAATTGATAGTAATCAAGCAGGAAACCGGCAGCGTCATGCATCATGGCAAGGGCATCCGCATCCGGCCCAGCGAACTTTTCGGCATCGACTGCGACATCCTTATTCCCGCAGCCACGCCGGATGTAATCCATGAAGGAAATGTTGCCGGCATAAAAGCCCGCCTGATTTTGCAGGGTGCAAACATCCCGGCCACGGCAGGGGCGGAAAAAATACTTCACGAGCGCGGCGTCCTGGTCGTGCCCGACTTCATTGCCAATGCGGGCGGGGTCATCATGGCAGCCATGGAGTACGCCGGCAAGACCGAGCAGGAGGCCTTTGCGGCCATTTCCGACCGGATCAGGAAAAACACCCGCTTGATCTTTGAGAAGGCGGCCGCGGAACAGCTTCTCCCCAGGGCCGCCGCTGCCAACCTGGCCAGTGAAAGGGTCCGCACGGCCATGACCTACCAGGATTACTGATGTTCCTTCTTTTTTAGATCATCCTTTATCAAGTGCTTTCAATGAACAGCAATGCCGGGTCCTCCAGGTAGCGTACGACCTTGCCCAGGAACAGGGCGGCATCGGCACCGTCGGTGACGCGGTGGTCAAAGGTCAGCGCCAGCGGCAGGATCTTCCGGATGGCGATTTCACCTTTGTGCACCCAGGGGCGCTCGCTGATGCGTCCGCATCCCAGGATCGCAACATCCGGCCAGTTGATGATCGGGGTGGCAAAGGTGCCGCCAAAATGACCGTAGTTGGTGATGGTGAAACTGCTTCCCTTGAGTTCCTCGATATTGATGGTCCGCTCCCGCGACTTATTCCCCAATTCATGGATTTCCACAGCCAACTCTAAAATGCTCTTTTTGTCCACGTCGCGGATGACCGGCACCAACAGGCCGTCCGGGGTCTCAACGGCAATGCCGAAATGGTAATGCCTTTTGAGGATGATCGTCTCGGTGGCGTCGTCGATGGCGGCGTTCAGGTAGGGGTGCTCGCGCAGGGCGTGCTGGGCGGCCTTGATGAAGAAAGGCATGAATGTCAGGTGCATGCCGCGCGATTCGACCTCATGCTGCTCACGTTCGCGCAATCCCCATAGTTCGGTGATGTCGGCCTCCTCCATGCCGCTGACAAAAGCGGTCGCCCGCTGGGAGGCGATCACGTTGCGGGCAATGGTGCGGCGCAGCCCGCGTAGCGGCAGCCGCTCCACCGGCCCGAACCTGTCCGCAGCCACCTGCGGTTGCGATTGGACCGCTCCCCGGTCCAGGTCTTCCGGGGTGATGCTGCCGCGTGGACCGCTGCCTCGGATGCTTGTCAGGTCGATGCCGCGCTCCCGGGCCAGCTTGCGTACCAGGGGGGTGGCCAGGACCTCGCTGGTTTCCTTGACGGCCGGACCTGCTTCTTCCTCCTCGGCCTCGGGCAGGACACCGACGATGCCGACCGACCTGCGGGGGGTGACAGCCGCATCCCCTGCCTCGGCAATGGTCAGCAGTATCTCGCCTACCTTGGCGGTTTCTCCTTCCGGGCAATGGATGCGGGAAATTATGCCGGCCCTGGGCGTGGGCACTTCCACAACGGCCTTGTCGGTCTCCACCTCTGCCACGGCCTGATGTTCGGCAACCCGCTCGCCCTCCTTTACCAGCCATTTGCGCAGTTCGACCTCAGTTATACCTTCACCCAGATCCGGGAGCTTGAATTCGAAAGGCATGTGATTCTCCTGTCATCTAATATTTCAGCACCTCATCCAAAGCCGCCCTGATTCGCTCCGATGTCGGCAGATAATGGTCGATCAGCTTGCCCAGCGGGACCGGCACGTCCGGGGCTGTCACCCGCAGAATCGGCGCCCGCAGGTTCATGATCGCATCCTCGTTAATCGTGGCGCTAATCTCCGCGCCAAGCCCGCCTGTTTGGGCTGCCTCGTGGACTATGACCGCCCGCCCGGTTTTCCTGACCGAAGCCAGTACTGTCTCGGCATCGAAGGGGCTGAGGGTGAGCAGATCGATCACATCGGCGCTGTACGCTTCAGCCGCCTTCAGCACCCGCTCCAGCATGCTTCCCCAGGCAATGATGGTAAGGTCGTCACCTGTCCGGACCTGTTGTGCCCGGCCAAGTTCGATGGTGTAGTCCCCTTCAGGCACCTCTTCACGGATCAGTCGGTAGAGGCGGGTCGGTTCCAGAAAGAGCACCGGGTCCGGATCGCGCAGGGCAGCCAGCAAAAGCCCTTTGGCGGTATATGGTCCGGAGGGTGCCACAACCTTGATGCCGGGCATGTGGCAGAAGAGCGCCTCGCTGCTCTCTTCATGCATCTCAGGGGCCTTGATGCCGGCGCCATAGGGGGTACGCACCACCAGCGGGCAGGTAAAACGGCCGCGGGAACGGGTGCGCAGCCGTGCCGCATGGGCCGACAGCTGGTCAAGGGCGGAATAGATGAAGCCCATGAACTGGATCTCGGCAACCGGCCGCAGGCCATAGGCGGCCATGCCGATGGCAGCGCCGACAATGCCGGACTCGGATAAGGGGGTATCGATCACCCGCTCGACGCCGAAACGTTCCAGAAGGCCTTCCGTGACCCGGAACACGCCGCCGTCCCTGCCCACATCCTCACCCAGGACAACGACCCGGTCGTCTTGCTCCATCTCCTCGCGCAAGGCAAGATTGATCGCCTGTACCATGTTGAGTTTTGCCATGTCAGAGCCCTTTCAACTGCCTGGTTTGTCGCGGAGAGAGCGTAGCGCTGGTGTGCTCGAACATATCGGCAACGGCAGGGGGTGGGAGCCTTTCCATGTCATGTACCGCCCTGTCGATTGTCGCCGAGGCACTGGCCCTGGCATCTTTCCCGTAGGCCTCGCTCCAGAGTCCGTGTGACGCCATGAACCGCTCCAGCCGAAGGATCGGATCCTTGGCGCGCCAGGATTCCACCTCTTCGTTGGAACGATAGCGGCCGGCATCATCGGCGGTGGTATGGTCGGCCACCCGGTAGGTGAGGCATTCGATAAAGGTTGGCCCAGCCCCGGTGCGCGCCTTTTCCAGCGCTTTCCGCGTGGCGCTGTAGACGGCGAACACATCGTTGCCGTCCACCTGCACCCCTTCGAAGCCGTAGGCGATGGCCTTTTGCGCCAGGCTGGCGGCAGCGGTCTGCCCCTTGACCGGAACCGATATGGCCCACTGGTTGTTCTGGCAGATAAAGACAACCGGCAACCGGAACACCCCTGCCATGTTGAACCCTTCGTGGAAGTCGCCCTTTGAAGTGGCTCCGTCCCCGAAATAGGCCACCACGGCAATCGGGTCGCAACGGTAGCGGGCAGCCATGGCAACACCAACGGCATGGGGGATGTGGGTCCCGACCGAGACGCAAAAGGGAAAGATATTCAGATTGTCCGGTGCCTGCTGGCCGCGTTCGTCACCGGACCAGTATTGGAATATCCGGGGGATGGGATAGCCGAGGCTCAGGTGTACTCCCATCTCCCGGAAAGAGGGAAAGACCCAGTCAGTGGGATCAATGGCCATGGCACTCCCGACCTGGGCCGCTTCCTGGCCGGTGATAGGCGGATAGGTGCCGATCCGCCCCTCGCGCTGCAGGGCAAGGGCACGCTGGTCAAAGGTCCGCGCCAGCAGCATCAGTTCATACATCCTGCGGATCTCGTCGGGCGTCAGAGCCGGCATGAGCGACTCGTCGGCCATGCCGTTTTCATCTAGTATACCGAGACGCTGGGTCGCAAATTGGAAGATAGTTTCGTTGGGCATGATTTTATCTCGTAACGGTCATAGTGCTGCGGCTCTGTTAATGAGTTTAGCCGCCCTTGAACTAATGTCAACGGCCCGACTTGATTGCACAACAATGGGTTCAGGGTTATACTTTTTGAAAAATTTCATTTGGTCCTGGAGATGGAAATGGAGAACAGACGGACATCAGGTAAGTCGCTACGTGCCTCCCTGGCTGAGGAAAAACCTTTGCAGGTGGTTGGCGCAATCAATGCCTATGCGGCCCTGATGGCTGAACGGATCGGATTCAAGGCGCTCTATCTCTCCGGGGCTGGAGTGGCCAATGCCTCCTTTGGCATGCCTGACCTGGGGATGACCACGCTCAACGATGTCCTGGATGACGTGCGCCGAATTACCGCGGCCAGTCGGCTGCCGCTGCTGGTAGATGTGGATACCGGCTGGGGGCATGCCTTCATGGTCGGCCGTACCGTTCGGGAGATGATCAGGGCCGGCGCCGCCGGCATCCATATCGAGGACCAGGTGGCGGCCAAGCGTTGCGGCCACCGGCCCAACAAGGCCCTGGTACCGACCGGGGAGATGGTGGACCGGATCAAGGCGGCCGTGGATGCCCGCACCGACCCGGATTTTGTGATTATGGCCCGCACTGATGCGTTTGCAGGGGAAGGGCTCGATGCCGCCATCGAGCGGGCGTGCCGGTATACTGAAGCCGGAGCCGACATGCTGTTTCCCGAGGCTTTGCAGAGCCTTGCCGAATACCGGCGCTTTGCGGACGCGGTGGCTATCCCGCTTCTGGCCAATATGACCGAGTTCGGCGTCACGCCGCTGTTCAACGCGGACGAGCTGGCAGGAGCGGGGGTAAGCCTGGTGCTGTACCCGCTCTCCGCCTTCCGGGCCATGAATGCCGCTGCCCTGCGGGTCTATCGTGAAATTCGGGACAAAGGCACTCAGGAAGGGGTGGTGGAGGAGATGCAGAGCCGTTCCGAGTTGTATGATTTTCTCGGTTACCACGACTATGAGCGCAGACTCGACAAGATCTTCGGAAAGGAGACCAAAACATGACCACAGCACCGTATAGCCCTGGACTGGAAGGAGTAGTAGCAGGCGAAACCGCGATCAGCACCGTCGGCAAAAAGGGACTGGGGCTCTCATATCGCGGTTATTCGATTTACGACCTTGCCAAGCATGCCACGTTCGAGGAAGTGGCATACCTGCTGGTTCACGGCACTCTCCCTTCACCAGCGGAACTGGATGCCTATCGGACACTCCTCCTGACCCTTCGCTGCCTTCCGCCGGGATTGAAAACCGTGCTGGAACAGTTGCCGGCAACCGCCCACCCCATGGACGTGTTGCGAACCGGCTGCTCCGCCCTTGGGACCATGGAGCCGGAGAGTGCCGACAATAACCAGTACAAGGTGGCGAACAGGTTGATTGCCTGCTTTCCTTCCATGCTGCTTTACTGGCATCACTACCACACCTGTGGGGAACGGATCTCCACGAAGAGCGCGGAAGCAAGCCTGGCCGGCCATTTCCTGCACCTGCTGCATGGCCGGACGCCAGAGGATCTGCAACGCCGTGCCATGGACGCGTCGCTGATCCTTTATGCCGAACACGAGTTCAATGCCTCGACCTTTTCGGCGCGGGTCACCGCCTCGACCCTGCCGGACTTTTATGGCGCGGTGACCTCTGCCATCGGCACCCTGAGGGGACCGTTGCATGGCGGCGCCAACGAGGAGGCCATGCGGCTGATCGAGCGCTTTGCAACAGGAGCCGAGGCTGAACAGGGTCTGCTGGAGATGCTGGCCCGCAAGGAAAAGATCATGGGCTTCGGCCATCGGATCTACAAACAGGCCGACCCGCGTTCGGCAGTGATCAAGGAGTGGTCGCAACGTCTGTGCGAAGCAACCGGCAACATGCGCCTTTACCGGGTTTCAGAGCGGATCGAGGAGTTGATGCAGCGGGAGAGGAACCTCTATCCAAATCTTGATTTTTACAGTGCTTCTGCCTATCACGTATGCGGGATTCCGACCGCCATGTTCACCCCGGTCTTTGTCTTTGCCAGGATTGCCGGCTGGTCGGCGCACATCATCGAGCAGCGGAGCGCCAATAAACTGTTCCGGCCGGTTGCAGCATACACCGGGCCGGAACCAAGAGAATATGTGCCCCTGGAGAAGCGGGGCTGAACAATCCATCAGAAGGAGTGGTCATGACAACCCAGGCAACACAGAATATCCGTCCCGAGCCTGACCCGGAGATGCAGAAAATCGCCGACTATGTCGGTTTCCATGACATAAACAGCAAGGAGGCTTATGACACGGCCGCATATTCGCTGATGGATGCGCTCGGTTGTGCATTGCTGGCGTTGCGTTTCCCGGAATGCGCCCGCATGCTGGGGCCATGCGTTCCAGGGACAGTGGTTCCGAACGGCGCGCGGGTACCGGGCACATCGTTCGTACTTGATCCGGTTACAGGCGCTTTCGACATCGGCACCCTGATCCGCTGGCTGGATTATAATGATACCTGGCTTGCCGCCGAGTGGGGGCATCCATCGGACAACCTGGGAGGGATACTGGCGGTTGCCGATTACGTCAGCAGGGGAAAACTGGCAGTCGGCAAGGAGCCGCTCTGCATGGGCGAGGTGCTGACCTACATGATCAAGGCCCACGAGATCCAGGGGGTAATGGCGCTGGAAAATAGTTTCAATCGGGTCGGCCTGGACCATGTCGTCCTGGTGAAGCTGGCCACGGCAGCAGTGGCCACCCGGATTCTGGGGGGGAGCCGGGACCAGATCGTCAACGCGATCTCCCTGGTATGGGTGGACGGCCAGAGCCTGCGGACCTACCGGCATGCTCCCAATACCGGTCCCCGCAAGTCGTGGGCCGCTGGTGACGCCACCAGGCGCGGAGTGCAGTTGGCGCTGCTGGCGGTTGCAGGGGAAGCGGGGTATCCCAGCGCCCTGAGCGCCAAGGGATGGGGGTTCTACGATGCCTCTTTCCGCGGCGAAAGATTCAGTTTCCCAAGGAGCTACGGCTCGTACGTTATGGAACATATCCTGTTCAAGGTAGCCTTTCCGGCCGAGTTTCATGCCCAGACCGCCGTGGAATGTGCCTTGACCCTGCATCCCCAGGTACAGGGGCGCCTCGATCAAATCGACTTTATCGCTATTTCAACGCAGGAATCCGCAATCAGGATCATCAGCAAGACCGGGCCGCTCTACAATTCCGCCGACCGGGACCATTGCCTGCAGTATATGACCGCAATAGGGCTGATCTTCGGCGAACTGACCGCTGATCACTATGGGGACGAAATAGCCGGCGACCCGCGCATCGACAAGCTTCGCGAACGGATGGAGGTTGTGGAGGAGCCGCGCTATTCCCGGGACTACCTGGACCCTGACAAACGCTCCATCGCCAACGCGGTCCAGGTCTTTTTCAAGGATGGCAGCTGTACGGAGCGGGTGGAGGTGGAGTACCCAATCGGCCATCGCCGGAGACGGCAGGAGGCGTTGCCGCTGCTGGTGCAAAAGTGCCGTGCAAACCTGGCGACATGCCTTGCGCCCGATCGGGTCGAGGCATTCATCGAGCTCTGCCTCGACTCTCAGCGGCTGGCGGCCACGCCGGTCAATGCATTCATGGAAATGCTGACTTTATGAAGGAACCATTGTGGACACCTTCTTTGGAGCGTGTGCACGAGGCCAATCTGACCCGCTTCCTGGCGTTCGTCAACCAGAGGTGCGGTACGGCATTCGCCGGCTACGCAGAGCTTTATCAGTGGTCTGTCGCCGAGATCCCGGAATTCTGGGCCGCCATGTGGGAATTCTCCGGGGTGGTCGCTTCCCAGGGGTACGAGCGGGTGGTCGACAATCTCGATCGGATGCCGGGCGCCAGTTGGTTTCCAGGCGCCCGGCTCAATTTCGCTGAGAATCTCCTCCGTTTTCGCGATGAGCGGACCGCCATCATCTTCAAAGGCGAGGGGAGGGGAGCAGAGCGGATCAGCTATGGGGAACTGTTCAGGCGGGTTTCCCGATTGGCCCGGGCGTTGCGCGCGGCAGGCGTGGTGGCAGGGGACCGGGTGGCGGGATTCATGCCCAACCTGCCGGAAACGGTGATCGCCATGCTGGCCACCGCAAGCCTGGGGGCGGTCTGGTCGGCCTGTTCTCCTGATTTCGGCTTCCGGGGTGTGCTGGACCGCTTTGGTCAGATCAAGCCCAAGGTCCTCTTCACCGCAGACGGCTACCTCTACAATGGCAAGCGTTTCGATTCCCTGGAGCGGGTGAGCGCCATTGTCAGCGCTATCCCGGCCATCCGGCACGTGGTGGTGGTGCCATATCCGGAGGACCGCCCCCTGGTTGATACAGTCGCGCGTGCCATCCGTTATGACGAGTTCGTTGCCGGAACCGACTCCGCCTTTGTTGAATTCGTACAACTGCCGGCTGATCATCCCTTGTATATCATGTATTCCTCCGGTACCACAGGACCGCCCAAATGTCTGGTCCAGGGGAGTGCCGGAGTCCTTATCAACCACCTGAAGGAACTGATCCTGCATACCGACCTCAAGCGTGACGACACCATAATCTACCTGACCACCTGCGGCTGGATGATGTGGCACTGGCTGGTGAGTTCGCTGGCAGTGGGGGCCGCAATCGTGCTCTACGAGGGGCACCCCTTCCACCCTGACCCGCGTGCCCTCTGGCAGTTCGCGCAGGATGAAGGCGTCACGATCTTCGGCACCAGCGCCCGCTACCTGGCTGCCCTGGCAAAGAGTGGGCTGAGCCCTGGGGCTGAATTCGATCTGGCGAAACTGCGGACCATCCTTTCCACTGGTTCGCCGCTGTCAGCGGAAGGATTCCGGTTCGTCTACAACAAGATCAAGACCGATGTGCAACTGGCATCCATTTCCGGCGGGACTGATCTGAACGGTTGCTTTGCGCTGGGGAATCCGATTGGACCGGTCTATCCGGGCGAACTTCAGTGCCGTGGCCTCGGCATGGCGGTCGAGGTGTTCGATGAGTCCGGGCTGCCGCTTACCGGCGCACCGGGCGAACTGGTCTGTACAACGCCGTTCCCGTCCATGCCGCTTTATTTCTGGAACGACCCGGATAACAATCTGTATCGCAAGGCGTATTTCCAGCGCTTCCCAGGCGTCTGGGCCCACGGGGATTGGTGCGAACTGACCGGAACCGGGGGCATGGTCATATACGGCCGCTCGGATGCAACCCTCAACCCGGGCGGGGTGCGGATCGGGACGGCCGAAATCTACCGCCTGGTGGAGACTTTTCCGGAGGTCGCCGATAGCCTGGCAGTCGGACAGAGGTGGGAAGGTGATGAACGGGTGATCCTCTTCGTGCGCCTTGCACCTGGTGTTCAGTTCAGTCCAGAACTGCGGGAGCGGCTTTGCCAGGCGATACGCAGGAATGTCTCCCCGCACCATGTGCCGGCCAGGGTCATACCGGTCGCTGACATCCCCTATACCATCAACATGAAAAAGGTGGAACTGGCAGTCAGGAACGTCATTCATAACGAGCCGGTCAGGAACCGCGATGCCCTGGCCAATCCCGACTCTTTGGAGCTGTACCGTGATCTGGCGGAGTTGCAAAGCTGAAGGAGTGGTTGTGGATTATGCTGCTAACTGCCCAGAGTAGTGGTAAAATTATTGAATGTTTAAAATATGGTGGTGAATCAAAGGAGAATTATGACCAAGCATGGCCTGTTGCCTGAAGGAGATGACCTGCGACGCGCTATCAAATGGGTGTCCGC
>Ga0172380_10008823_pt1 | contig 10886 bp, 12 predicted proteins | sample Leawe162metaG_FD_119747 | JGI IMG/M metagenome (GOLD analysis project Ga0172380, IMG submission 119747) | Leachate microbial communities from a municipal landfill in Southern Ontario, Canada - Leachate well 162 metaG | ecosystem: Engineered > Solid waste > Landfill > Unclassified | place...
ATGGTTTGTTAATTATTTGATAGCACCAACCGGTTTCATTTTCGCACTGACAGGGGCAATTCTGTACGTCGTGGGTAAGAACAGAGAAACGATGCAAAGGAATCTCCACGAAGCGGACGATTCACAATCGGAATAGTTTTGGCAAGGCTTCAAGGTGCTGGCGGTTAGTAGATGGCGAACGAATGTAAGAGACCAGCTAAGCCGAGTGGGAGAAAGAAGCAAGTTGCCGGTACGGTTTTGTTTTGGATAGGGCTTGTATTCCTCGTTATTGGCATTATTCTATGTGCTATGACGCTTAGTTCTGGTGATGGGGAATTGGAACAAGTAGGGGCGATGATAACAGGATATGCTTCAGTTATTGCCTGGGGAATTAGTTGTCTCTTCTGGTTAATAGGAGTAATCCTGTACTTCGTTGGCAGAAGCCAAGCTAAGAAAGCGAAGAATTAAAACACTACTCTAGCTTGACATCTCATCTATCCTAACATTAAAGTATTACCACCTCATATATCTTCAAATTTACCCAATGAGGTATACCGAGATGCTTAAGAAAATAGAATCTAAAAATGGGCATGTTAATAAATCAAGCAATACTCCTCTAATATTTTTAGCTGTAGGGATAACCTTGTTATTAGTAGGTAGTGCCTTGGTACTTCTTATGATTGGGCATATTGATGATTTTGGTTTCATGGGTGGGACTCTTCTAGTCTTGCTCGGATTTGGTGTATTGTTTGTTGGTTTCCCCATTTTTACAATAGGTTGGCTCTCTTATTTTAAAGAGAAGAAGGGGATACTTCCTTCATTCGGGTGGTGGATGTTCTGTGTTGGAGTATGGAGTGAAGTTTGCTTGCTTGGTTACTGGCTGCGCTCTCTCACATGTTATAGCGACCAATATGATACTCATTGGTGCGAGAGGGAGAATGTGATACTCCCATACTGTGCCATTCCTGTAGCGGTCGTGTTATTTGGGTTGGTGCTGGTTTACTTAGGGAAGAAGAAGCAGAAGAATCAAATATCTCCTCCAGTCTGACATATTGTCTCGTTGACAGTGATCGTATCGTACTCAAAGGGCGCAGGGTCCTGTAAAACTTAGTTAATCTTAATGGCCCCTGCTGTACATTTGCGCTGGCAACCGCCAAGCCTGTCGCACCTGGTTTCATCTGTGACCCTGCACACGTTATCCGCTTCGTCGATATAGAGTATCTTTTTCGGGCACATCTCGACGCATGTGCCGCAGGCGGTGCACAGGTTTTCGTCTATAACTACTGTCTTGTTCATTGCAGGTAACTCCTATTGAATACGAGCTAATAATAGCAATGCGATGGGTATTGCGGAATGACTTAAGTCACAAAGTGGAAAGTCGAGGTCGCTTTTATCGTTTCGTCAGCAAACTCTTAATCGTGCTCAACGGCCTCAGCGTCATTAAGGCGGTGGGCAGCTCAAGCTCGGTCTTGCCGCCGGCGAGGGACATGTTGACAGTGTCGACGGTGTCCTTTATCGCGGCCAGGCGGCCGTCGTCGCCTGAGGCGACGATCTCGTCTATAAGCTCCAGCATCTCGCGTCCGAGGAACAGGCGTTTGGCGGTGGCATCGGCCTGCACCTTGGGGATGATGCCGTGCTTCTCCTTGAGGCGGTTCATGGCTTCCTCGGCGTCGTAGGCGGTGTTGACGATGTCGTCGCGCGGGAGCCACCTGGTCTCGTAGTTGAGGTGGTATTTCCAGCTTGGCTTAACCAGCGCCTGACGGTGCTCCTCTACGGTCTTGCACAGCAGCTTGTAGCCGAAGCTGTCGGGGTGTTCGAAGGCCAGGCTGCCGGGATCGAGGAAGGGCGATATGGGTGCAGTGAAGAGCAACAGCCGCTTGTCGTTGAATTTGTCCCACAGGTGGGCGCAGTAATCGACAGTGGACATGAAGGATTTTCGATCCTGCTTGGGGATGCCCAGCATGTAGAAGATGTCCATGCGGCTGCATCCGGCCTCAAGCGCCCACTGCACCGTGTTCTCGAAATCGGCGTCGCCGAAGTTGCGGCCGCAGGCCTTGCGCAGCTCCGGGTCGTGCGATTCCGGCGACATCTCGAGGCAGAATCCGGGGCAGACCTCCCCCATGCGCTGCAGCAGTTTCTTCGGCGAGGGGTTGAACAATTCCATGATTATCTGATTCTTCGGCCGATGTTTATCCAGCATATCGAGCAGTTTATAGGCGTAGTCCTCGCCCGGCTGCTGCAGATCGCCCAGTATGAAGATAGGCCCTTTGCTGAAGCGCTCGATGTTCTTAACGTCGCGCACCACGGCCTCGGGCGTGCGGTAGGCGGGATGCTCGCGTTTGAAGCAGTTGCGGAAGGTCGCCTGAGAGGCACCGCAGATGACGCAGTTCTGCGTGCAGCCGCGGACGGTGAGGACAGCGGTGATGGGGTACTTAAGCCAGCGCTTGAAGGGCAGGTAGCTGGCCAGGTCGCGGTAGCGTATCACGGAGCGGATGATGTTGTCGTAGTGGCTGATGAACACGTTGTCGAGATCCGTCGGCGCGTGCGAGAGCGGGTTCTCATGTATCGCTCCGCTTTTATCGCGCCAGGTCACGTTGGGCACATCGGCCGGGTCGGCCTTCTTCACGATGCAGTCCATGAGGCGCTTCACCGGCTCCTCGGTGGTGTCGCCGCGCACCACGTAGTCGATCTCCGGGTAGTTCATCAGCTCGCGGTGGAAGTATGATGACGACAGCCCGCCGAACATTATCCTGGACTGCGGGTGGTATTTCTTCACGATGCGCGCCACTTCGATGCTGCCGTGGCAGTGCACCATCCAGTGCAGGTCGATGCCGAATGCCGTGGCCTCAAGCTTGGAGATGAACTTCTCCGCGTCGAACTTATCGCTTCTAAGCATGCGCACGGCCAGGTTCACGATGCGCACGCGGTAGCCGGCGCGCTCCAGGTACTCCGCGATGCTGGCGAGTCCTATCGGGTACAGCTCGAACAGCGGGGAGGACGGCACCTGATCGCTGGTGGGGCCGTAGAGAATTGTCTTCCGACGGAAGTCATAAACGCTGGGCGCGTGGAGCAATATTAAATCGGTTTTCGGCACGTTCGTTTTTCCTCTGTAACCTTCGGGTTAATGATAACCGACATATGTAGGCGGGTCAACGGCGGCCCTCACCCCGACCCTCTCCCGTCGGAGGGAGAGTAATAAGGGTGGAAGCAACCCCCCATTCTCAGCTGCGGCGCGCAGAGTTATTCGTATGTGCACGATACTTCGTTCGTGCACATACATTAAGGGTCACTAAGTGCTGTAAACACCTTTTCTACAGCTCTCTCATAGAATGAGAGGTTAGCTACTCACAGAGGTGCAGGAGACTCATCTCCTGCCGGGGGATTGGGGGTGTCCCCCATCCCTTTTATTTTCCCCCATGATTGGGGGATAGCAGGGGGTTGAAGTTTCGCTATGAAGCAGATACAGGTTATAATATATATCGAGCATGTATACATCGATAATCTCATGGGGGTTCAATTGAGCAAGATAATATTAGCGGTCGGAGCGGTGATCGAGGACAACGAGGGTCGGATCCTTCTCGTTAAGCATAAACCCGAGCGCGGCGGCTACTGGCAGGACAAATGGATCTGCCCCGGCGGAGAGTTGAATCTGGGCGAGACGCTGGAGGATGGGGCCAAGCGCGAGGTCAAGGAGGAGACCGGCCTCGATATCGATATCAGGAAGCTGCTGTTGCCGTTCGAGCGCATCGTGCACGAGGGGCGCAAGACCGCGCTGCATGTCATTTATATCGATTTCATAGCGAGAGTTGTCGGCGGGGAGCTTACGCTCGGCAGCGACGTGGGGCAGGGGAGGTGGGTCGCGCGCAAGGAGCTATCGCATATGTGGGGCGAGCTGCATGCGGATACGCAGAGGCTGATGGCGCTGGCGGGGATGATTTGAATTCGACGTAGGGGCACAGCATGCTGTGCCCCTACATTCGCTGGTATGACGGGTCGAGTGGTAAAGAGGTGCAGGAGACTATCTCCTGCCGAGGGTTTGGGGGTGTCCCCCATCCCTTTTATTTTCCCCCAAGATTGGGGGATGAAGCAGTGAGCAGAGTCCACCTACTAATTGCTAGACATAAAGTATCGTTTGAACTTGACAGTAGATAGCGGCGATGATAGACTTCGCCTTGCGACATGAGTTGCGAAATAATAATTGAAAGAGCGTTCATTGAAGCGCATAGGCATATTATATAACCCCAGAATACAGCCCGCCCGTGACTTCTCCGAAGAGACGGCAAAGTTCTTAACCACGCTGAAGGTATCCTGCTGGCAGTGTTCCTCTCAGGACGAGGCCAAGGTTCGTTCTCAGATAGAAGGTACGGATCTGGTCCTGAGCGTGGGTGGGGACGGCACCGTGCTCAGGGCATCGCGGATGGTGGCCCCGTTCTCGGTGCCCGTGGTCGGCGTGAACCTGGGCAAGCTGGGTTTTCTCACGGAGTTGAAACTGGTCGAGGCGCGCGATCGTCTTCCCGCGCTTATCAAGGGGGAGGGCTGGATCGATGAGCGTGCCATGCTACAGGTGGAGGTAGACGGGAATGAGGCCTTGCACGCCCTGAACGACATCGTGGTGGGGCGGGGTGCCAGGCCGCGGGTTATCAATGTGTCGGTAATAATCGATAAGAATATGTTTACAACGTATAAATCGGATGGCGTTATAGTTTCTACGGCTACGGGGAGCACGGGGTACTCGCTGGCGGCGCACGGCCCGATACTCTATCCGCAGGCCAGGGATATAGTCCTGAACCCGATATGCCCGCATCCGACCTTTGACAATTCCCTGGTTCTTTCCCCCGACTCCGTCATCGAGCTCAAGGTGCGTACCGATCATCAGTCGGTTCTCAGCGTTGACGGCCAGGTAGATGTGGCGCTGGAGGGCGAGAAGACTGTCAAGGTATCGCTCAGTCCTTATGTTACGCGTTTGCTCAGGCTGCAATCGCGAAATTTCTTCTACAGCACACTGGTGGAGAGGCTGGTGCCGAAATGAAAGTAGAGAAGGCTCGTATCAGCGATGTAAAACAGATCCACAAGCTGGTGAACTCCCACGCGTCAAAGGGGGAGATGCTGCCGCGCGCCCTGAGCGAGCTGTACGAAAATATCCGCGATTTTGTCATCATCAGGCAGGGCGATAAGGTCATCGCCTGTGCCTCGCTGCATATCTTCTGGGACGACCTGGGCGAGATACGGGCTACTGCGGTGGCCAGCGATGCGCAGGCCAGTGGACTCGGTTCCAAACTGGTCAAGGCATGTATAGAGGAGGCTAAGTCCCTCGGATTGAGCAAGGTCTTCTGCCTGACATATCAGCCGGGCTTTTTTGAGAAGTGCGGCTTCAAGATCGTTGATAAGGCGGAGCTGCCGCAGAAGATTTGGGGCGAATGCATGCGCTGTCCCAAATTCCCCGATTGCGATGAAGTCGCGCTGATATGCAGCCTGGGAGGGTAGGGGTTGATGGAGGAGCAGACGCTAGCAACGAAGAAAATATTCCAGGGACGCCGCATCAACCTGCGCGTGGACAGGGTGGTGCTGCCCAGTGGCAGGGAGACGACGCGGGAGATAGCGGGCTACCCCAACAGCGTCGGCATCGTAGCCCTCGATGAAGATGATAATGTTATTTTAGTGCGCCAGTACCGCCATGCCGTGGGCAAGACGTTGCTGGAGATACCGGCGGGTGGCATGGAGGAAGGGGAGGACCCGCGCCAGAGCGCCCTGAGGGAGCTTGTGGAGGAGACCGGTTACAGCGCCGGGAGCTTGAAGCAGATCGGCGGGGCCTACGCGGCGCCGGGCTATTCCACCGAGTTCCTCTACCTCTATCTGGCCACAGGGCTCAGGTCGGGGCCCAGCAGGAACGATGAAGATGAAGCAATCGAAGTGGTGCCCGTACCCTTGAAGGATGTTCCGCGGCTGATAAAATCCGGTGAGCTCTGCGACGGCAAGAGCATAATCGGCCTGCTGACGCTGCTGCTGTATCGGGGAGAGTGCGAGAGTTGAGGATCTGCCTCCTCTGCAACAGGGGTAACATGTACTGCGGGGGGCAGGGGGTTTACCTGTATTACCTGTCGCGGGAGCTGCATCGGCTGGGACACGAGGTGCACGCCATCGTCGGGCCGCCGTATCCGCAGCTTGCGGAGGGTGTGATAGAACACCGCGTGGAGAACCTGAACCTGTTCGAGTACGGCTTCCCCAAACAAGACCCGTTCAAGATTTTCACCCCGCTGAATCTTTACGATGTCGCCGTGACCAGGGTCGGCAAGTTCCCCGAGATGTTCACCTTCAGCTTCAGGGCCTACGATAAGCTACGCCAGATAATGGGCGAGTACAAATTTGACATAATACATGACAATCAGACGTTAGGCTACGGCAATATATTGATGAAGTCGCTTGGCGTGCCGGTTATAGCCACCATTCATCATCCTCTGCCGATAGATAAGAAGACCGATATGCCTTACATCCACAGCATCCAGGGCCGGCTGCGCAGGATATTGTTTTATCCGTTCTTTATGCAGCACCTGACGGCATCTGCTATGGATCGTGTCATCACGGTATCCGACAACGCGGCCAGGGAGATACATAATTCGTTCAAGGTCCCGCATAAAAAGATGCGCGTTGTATACAATGGCATCGATACCGAGGCCTTCCGTCCGCTGGAAGGGATGCAAAAGGAGAAAGGCCGCATCATCGTCGTGGCCAACACATCGGATCGCAAGAAAGGGGTATTATATCTCCTGCGCGCCATGCGCGAACTGCGCAAGGAGATGGATGTTAAACTGACCATCGTCGACCGGGGGCTGCCGGATAACGAATATACGCCGGCGCTGGCGGAGAGGTGCGGTTTGAATGGCAGCGTGGAGTTCACCGGCAGGCTGACCACGGAGGAGCTTGTGAAACAATACTGCCGGGCCGAGGTCGCCGTCGTCCCCTCGCTTTACGAGGGATTCGGGCTGCCGGCGGCCGAGGCCATGTCCTGCGGGCTTCCCGTTGTCTCCACTACGGCGGGTGCACTGTCCGAGGTGGTGAATGAGGAGAGCGGGATACTAGTGCCTCCGGGGGATCATATGTCTATCGCGGAGGCGGTAAGGCGTCTTTTGCTAGATGATGGGTTGCGTTGCAGCATGGGGCAGGCGGGGCGGACCAGGGTTTTGGAGATGTTCAGCTGGGAGGAGGCTGCCAGGAAGACGCTCGCGGTTTATCAGGAGGTTATGTAATTGCTGACCGTTAACTACGATATCTTCAAGATAAAAGAGGGCGATAAATTTCTCGACGTTGGCTGTGGGGAAGGCCGTCACAGTTTTGAGGCCTCGTCGCGCCTAAATCACGGCGGTGATGGCGGACTGGTGTGTTCCCTCGATCTCGATAACCTCAGCCTGCGAAAGACGCACTACGTGCTGCACTACATGGAGTCGCGGAACGAGGGAACCAAGAACTGGCTGGTGCTCATGGGTGATTCCCTGCGGCTGCCGTTCAAGGATGCCAGCTTCGATGCCATAATCTGTTCCGAGGTTATGGAGCACGTGCCGGATCCCGACCAGGGCATAGCGGAGATGGTGCGCGTGCTGAAGCCGGGCGGCCTCATGGCGGTCACCGTTCCGACTTATATACCCGAGAAGATATGCTGGATGATCGATGAGGATTATTACAACCGGCCCGGCTGCCACGTGAGGATATTTACCACTAAGAAACTGGTCGCAATTCTGCGGCGGCACCATCTCAGGGTCTACGGGATACGCTTCGAGCACGCCTTCCATTCCACGTACTGGATCATGCGGTGCTGCTTCGGCCTGATGAACGAGAAGGCCAGGATACCGGCCCTGTACCGCAAGCATCTTCTTGATCGACAAATTATAACCAAGTCGAAGTTCGTTCCGAAAATCGAGCGCATTTTTAATTTCATCCATCCCAAGAGCATCGTCGTCTACACGGTCAAACCGAAGGAGTAGGGCCTGCTTGAAAATATGCCTTCTTTGCTATCGAGGTAACAGGTACTGCGGCGGACAGGGTATTTACCTTTACTATCTGGCCCGCGAGCTGCAACGTCTGGGACACGAGGTCGACATCATAATCGGCCCGCCATACTGTGATGTACCGGAAGGGATCCGCGCGCACAAGCTCGACAGCCTGAACCTCTACGACCGTCGCCATGACGGCCGGTCGATACTGGAGTTCAATCACCCCTACGATATGCTGACACCGTTCAATCTATTCGAATTCGGCGGGACGAAGCTCGGTATGTTCCCCGAGATATTCACCTTCAGCCTTAAAGCTTATATGAAGATTCGCGATCTGGCCTTGAACGGTCATCGCTACGATGTTATTCACGACAACCAGAGCCTGGCGTACGGCCTGCTGTGGATGAAGACGCTGGGCATCCCGGTTGTGGCTACCATTCACCACCCCCTGCCCATAGATACCCGCGCCGAGCTGGCTCAGACCACCAGCGCCTGGCAGAGGTTCCGCCAGCTTATACTGTATCCGCCGTTCATGCAGGGCATCGTCTCGCGGCGGCTGGACGCCGTCATCACCGATTCCGAAAGCTCCGCCGGGGAGATACGCCGCGAGTTCCGCATAGCGGATGACAGGCTGCACATCGCGTACTGCGGTGTGGATACACAGATATTCCGCAACGGTAACGGGCATCGTCCTGTGAGCGGTAATGGCCACGGTCGTCTTATCGTGGTCGGCCGCACCAGCGACCGTAAGAAGGGCATTCTATTCCTGCTTAAAGCATTGCAGATATTGAAGGGCGAAGGCGTCAAGGTTAAGCTGACCGTGGTCGATGAGGTAGAACTCAACGAGACCTACGTCCCTGGTTTGATTAAAAAATTCGGCATCGAGGATATGGTGACTTTCACCGGCAGGGTGACGAATGATGAACTGGTACAGCATTATTCTTCGTCCGATATCGCTGTGACCGCCTCTGTTTACGAGGGCTTCGGCCTGCCAGCCGCCGAGGCCATGTCATGCAGCGTGCCTGTGATCACAACCAGCGCCGGTGCTCTGCCCGAGGTAGTCGGCAGCGACGGCAGTAGCGGCATGCTTGTGCCGCCGGAGAACCCGCGCGCCCTGGCCGATGCCATCAAGCGCCTGCTGGGCGATGCAGAGCTGCGCAAGAAGCTGGCGCTGGGGGGGAGGAAGCGTATCGAGGAGCGTTTTACCTGGGAACAGTGCGCCAGACGATGTGTAGAGGTTTACGAAGGGGCGATAGCAGCGAATAAAAGATAGACTAGCGCGCTGTCAGATGATATCATTAGCCTCAGATAACGAGGCTTTTATTTTGTGAATTAGTGAATGCTCGAGTTGGTTATTGAGACGGGTTTCAATGTCGGAAACAAAAGTAACAACGGTAAATAAAGAGGGGGCCGCAGAGCCTAAACCCAGCGAACATGAGTATTCCGTTCCTGTAAGAATATTAAGATGGTTTGTTATTTCCTTTTTCAAAATTGTAGAGAGCATTATTCATCTGTTCGGCATGATATATTATGGAATCAAGACGATGGCGGTATTGCTGTTTCATTTCTTTATCTGGCCTTACCCCATCTTTCTCCGGTGGCATAAGTAAATTTACATTGTGTTTACTGGTTCTATGCTAGTATTATCGTGAGTAAAATGTGGGAGATGTATACATGAAAAAGTTCGTTCCTGTCCTGTCCTTGTTGATGGGTGTGGTGTTGCTTGTGATTGCTTTAGTCCTTCCTTCCGGTTCCGGTGGTGGCGACTTCATACGCATGGCTAAGATGCTTCCGAAGGATATCGGGGAATTCACCTTCTTTGATGTCAGTATGTTGCAGGCTGATGAAGATTTGCTCTCGGCGTGGAATACGATAAAGGAAGATCTTATTGGGGAAGATATTTATAGTGAGAATATCAGCAAAGTAACCGGTTTCGGCATGGCGGGCAGTGAGTATGATTTGATGATGTATTCCGGCGATTTTGATTTGGAACAGATGACATCGGCAATCGAGCAGAGCAGCATCGAGTCGTTTGAGCATGAAGGGATCACTATATGGACGGATCAGTACTCGTACAGCACTGCGGTAATCGACGACATTGTCTTTATCGGCAGCAGTGAGGATATACAACTGTGCATCAATGTTTCTAACGGCAAGGGTGCGTCGTTGTATGAAGACAAGGACGCAAAGGATGTTATCAACCGTCTGCCCGGCGGCTATATGTTAGGGGTGATGATTGTAGAAGACGAGTCTTCTACGGAGACTTACGGCATCCTGGCGGTGAGTATGGCGGAGTCAAAGCAGGGGGGTAATATTTCCCAGATGTCGATTCTTAAGTTTGTAAATGCATCCAAGACTCAAGAGTATGTAACTATGATTGAAGAAGAAGAGTTGACTGAGGGCTACGATATTATTCAGGATGGACAATATTTAACGATATCAAGCATGTCAGAAATTCCGGGGCCGGAAGAGACCGCATACAATTCCATGTATGCTGATCTAGAGAACGCGGTCGTTGCGTATTATTATGACCACGATGGCGTATTCCCTACGATTAACGGCACTGTGAATATAAGCGGCTATGATGTCCAGATACTCGATATCTGCGCCCTGCGGGTCTCCGCGGAGGGTGGGTTCAACAAGGGGCCTGATGGCGTCGCCGCAGTTACAGGCTCCGATAACGATAACTGCGACGCCGGATGCGAAGGATGTCTAAGCTCGAATCATTATATCTGGGCGATCGACGATTACGGCATTTATTCAACCTGCGTCGGTGCTGATTGCGATGCTAACGGCGAGGAAGGCTTCCAGGGCGTGTGGCCGTAGCCGACTAGTTCTTCGGTGCAACTTTTATAATGATGACGTCGGCCAGGGAGGGCAGGCGGCCGGCGATACCGTCCAGCGTCTTGAGGATGCCGTTTG
>Ga0172380_10008824_pt1 | contig 10885 bp, 7 predicted proteins | sample Leawe162metaG_FD_119747 | JGI IMG/M metagenome (GOLD analysis project Ga0172380, IMG submission 119747) | Leachate microbial communities from a municipal landfill in Southern Ontario, Canada - Leachate well 162 metaG | ecosystem: Engineered > Solid waste > Landfill > Unclassified | place...
AACGACCAATTAGTCATGAATAGCCTGGGTAATTTGGGCTTATTTGCCAATATTGTAGACAGTTTTACTATGGGAGATGGCCTTATACAGATACGCTCCAAGTCTATTTTAAACCGTAATATCAAGAAGCTGACGGATTCCCAAATAGCCTGGTACAGGTTTATCGCGGTAGTAAGCATTCCCCTTATTTGGGCAGTTTACGCGTATATCAGGCTCCTGTTACGCAGGAAAGAAAAGCGATCTTACCTGGCAGCCAGGCTTCAATAAAGATGAAACTTAAAAAACTACTTATAATAACCGGAGTTGTTTTATTCCTTTTGATCCTTGTTGTTATAAAGAATTCCTGCCAAAGAAGCCAATCTGTTAAGAAGAGCCTTACCGAATCCGGAGTAGCCCTGGCTAATAGCAGCAGGAATGTTTTTGCTTCCAAGATAACAATTTATAAAGGCAGCGATGAGAAGAATAAAGTTATTCTTTCCAGAAACAGCTACGGTGATTGGTCCCTGGAGAGCAAGCTTGGCCTAAGGGCGAGAAAAGATGCCGTAGCTAACCTTTTAAACAGCCTGAACAATTTAAAAGGGGAGGAGCGAGCTGGATCAAAAAGCGTATTCAGCGATTTTCAAATCCAGGATAATGAGTCAGCCCATTTAATTCTCGCGGGAGCGGATGGTTCGGTCCTGACGCACCTGGTTATAAGTTTTAAAATGCCTAACTGGAGCCAGAACTTTATACGGGAATTTAATTCGGATAAAGTTTTATTGGTTAACCGGAATATCCTGAATAGTATCGGCCTTTTTGATAAGGAAGCGAAAAATGACGGAAGTTTATTTTTCGATTACAGGATATTTTCTTTTGATGTAAATTCCGTCAATAAAATTGAACTTACAAATTCAAGAAACCGTTCATTGGTTTTGGCAAAAACAGAAAAAACTGATAAAAATCCCGCCTCCTTTTGGAATTTTGCTCCGGCTGAGAAGAAATCTATCCCTGATTTGCTTAAGGTAAATGAATATCTTCAGAATATCCTGGCTTTTTACGCTCAGGATATTCTTGACCCTGGCCTTAAGGGCTGTGGTTTCCAGAAGCCTTACGCGGTATTAAAGCTTGGCCTGCTTAAAGGGGGAAAGCCAGAAGAAATCAGTATTACCGCCGGCAAATTCATAAAAGAAAAACACAGTTATTATGTCAAAGTTGCGCCACAGAACCAGGTTTTTATAGTCCCGGATACCCTCGTTAATTCTCTTAATCGCGACAAATCCTATTTCTTCGCTAAAGTAAATAAGGCAAAAAAGTAAATCTAAATTTTTGTTTTTAGGGAGCAATAGTCTATGGTTGAGGCTTTAAGATCCCAGATGGATTACATCCTTTTTATTTACGGGTTTGGTTTTTTTGTCCTTGCCGCGGTCTGCATGTTTTTGTTAAGGGCCCGCGAACAAAAAATAGCCTGGTTTTGGCTGGGATTATTTGGCATGGTGCATGCCATAAATGAATGGATGGAATTATTTTCCCTTAGTTTTAACGTTAACTTTGCTTTCAGGTTGACGCGTCTGGTAGTTTTAGCGTTGTCATTTTTTCTTCTGGCAGAGTTTTCCCGGGGAAACCTTTCGCTTCTTAGGGGGAAGAAGATTGGCCTATGGGTTTATCTTCCGTGTTTATTGTTTGCCTATTTAGGCTGGCATATCGGAGGAGCCAGGGGTTTAAGTTTAAGCTGTCGGTATCTTTTGGGCTTTCCAATAGTTTTTAGCGCAGGCGTTGTCTTTTTTATCTATTCTTCCAGGTTAAAAGACGCCCAGAAGCGTTTAATTGCCGCGTTAGGTGTTATATTTTGCTGTTATTCTTTCAGCCAACTGGTGACTACGGGGCTTCCGTCTTTTCTTAATTACACGTTATTAAATCAGGATAATTTTAACAAGTTTTTTGGTTTTCCCGTCCAATTGTTGCGCTGTGTCTTGATCTCCTGCGCTTCCTTTATTATTCTGGCGTACTGGTCTTTTATTCAGGAATGGATTGATAAGAGCGATACCCTGAAAAAAAGGATCCAGATTGTTTATATCGGGTTAGCTTACCTGGCCTTGATCGTCACGGCTTGGTTTATCGCCCAGGGTGTCGGTTCATACCATGTTAAATCCAGAGAAAAAGAGTTTTTACGAAAAATAGAGATAGCGGCTAAAGATATAGATCCGGGTATTTTGAGTACGCTTACGGTTTCATCCGCGGATGTGAACTTGCCTAATTATGAGCGCCTCAAAGAGCATATGATCGCTATTGTTCATGCCGACAAAGACCTGAGGTTTGTTTATTTGATGGCGAAAAAATCCGGCAAAATGGTATTTCTAATGGATTCAGAGCCGGTCTCTTCTCCTGATTATTCGCCTCCGGGCCAGGTTTTTGAAGAATCTAGCCAGAACATGCAAAAAAATTTCTTAAGCAGTAAAGTCTTTATTGACGGCCCTGCCAGCGACAGATGGGGGACCTGGCTTACTTTTTTTGCTCCGATCATGGACGCGCAAGGCAAGAATGTCATTGCGGAACTCGGCATGGATATAGATATCAGGGTCTGGCAACAGAGTATTTTCAGGTTTCGCCTGCTTGGTATTTTTGTCAGCCTCTGCCTGTTTATTTTGTTCGGCGCTATTTTTATTAGCAGCCAAAAGAGCAGGTTAGATTCCGAGACGCTGGTGCAGGCCTCGGAATTATTGAACAATATCATTAATTCCTCTCCGGATTGCATATTTGTAAAGGATGCCGGCTTACGCATAATCATGCATAACGAAGTTTATACTGAAGCCATTGAGAAACATAACGCGTCATTCAAGATCCAGGGCCCTGAAAGAGAAGACCGCGAAGTGCTTGAGGGTAAGACTATCCATAACCCCAACGTTTCTTTTAATATCGGAGGGAACTCAAAAGTTTTTGACGTTGTCAAAATGCCGATGAGAGTAGCCGGCGGAAAAATCGCGGGGATTTTTTGTTTTGCCCGCGATATCACCGAGCGTAAGCGCGCGGAAGAGGAATTGCAGTGGAAGACGACTCTTCTTGAATCCCAGGTGGAGGCTTCGCTTGATGGCCTGCTTGTAGTTGGCAAAAACGGCCAGCGGATATTGACTAACCAGCGGCTTTTGGATTTATTTAGAGTACCAAAATATATAATTGAGGATAAGAAAGATGAGGCGCTTCTTGAGTATGTGGTAAGCAGGACCAAAAATCCCGGGCAGTTTATTGATAAGGTAAGGTATCTTTATTCTCATGCAACCGAGAAAAGCCGCGATGAGATAGAATTTAAAAGCGGAGAGATTTTCGACAGGTATTCGTCTCCTGTTAATGATAAGAATGGAGCCTACCTTGGGCGTATCTGGACTTTTCGCGATATCACCGAAAGCAAGAGGATGTATTATGAGCTGCGGGATAGCGAAGAGCGCTATCGTGTCTTTTTCAATGGTTCATTGGACGCGTTAATGACTATTGAGCCTTCTACTTACTTGTTTAGTTCCGCGAACCCGGCGGCTTTGGAGATGTATGGAATTAAAGACGCGCAAACTTTCACTATGTTTGGGCCCTGGAATGTTTCGCCTGAGGTGCAGCCGGATGGCCAGCCCTCCAGCGTAAAAGCCAGGGATATGATTGATAAGGCTATGAAGGAAGGCTCAAGTTATTTTGAGTGGACGCACAAGCGCCTTAATGGAGAAGAGTTCCCCTGCACGGTGCTGCTTAACGTATTGAGTTTTCAGGAAAAGAAAGTTATCCAGGCCACGGTACACGATATTACCGAACATAAGCGCTCGATGCGCCTGCTTGAAGAATCCATGAGTACGCTCGAGCAACAGACTAAGGCGTTAGACGCGCAGTTAAAGGAAACAGAAAAGTCCCGCGCGCTAACGGCGAGCATGTTAGAAGATAATAACAGGATAAGAGAAGCCCTAGAAAATAGTTTAGCCGAATTAAAAGTTGCCCACCGTATGATGATGCAGGTTGAGAAGCTAGAGGCAGTGGGCCGCCTCGCCAGCGGCGTTGCTCATGAAGTAAAGAATCCGCTTGAGATCATACTGCAGGGGATAAATTATTTTGAGGGGCATATATCTTCCAAAAAGAAAGAAGCGAAGGATGTTTTGCAGCTCATCAAGAAGAGTGTTTTGAGGGCGAATAAGATCATACGGACGCTGGTGGACTATTCAAGAGTCAGCGACATAAGTTTGCAGCCTAAAAAGGTAATCGCGTTGATAGAAAGTTCGTTGACCCTGGTTCAGCCTCTGGTTAAGATGGAAAATATTAATATCGTCAGGGATTACCAGGATGGCCTTCCGGATATTTCCGCCGATAAGGTGAGGATAGAGCAGGTTTTTATCAATCTTTTTACCAATGCCCTTGACGCTATGTCTATGGGCGGCGCGCTTACCCTGCGTTCGTATTTAAGCCGGTTTAACGCGGCTTCAGGGAACATAAGAGGGAGCAATTTTTTTAAGCCCCAGGAAGAAGTCGTCGTTGTGGAAGTTGAAGATACGGGGGAAGGGATCTCAGAGGAAAATATCAAGAAAATATTTGACCCATTCTTTACTACAAAAGACCCCGGAAAAGGGACAGGGATGGGGTTATCCGTCGCTTTGGGCATTATTGAAGCTCATAAGGGGGCGATAGAAGTGGTAAGCCAGTTAGGAAAAGGCACAAAGGTAACGTTATGGTTTAAAATAGCCAGGGTCGGCTAAACGGAGGAGGAAGGAGATGAAAAGGAAAGTATTAGTTGTTGACGATGAAGCGGATTTTTTAAAAATAGTAAAATTAAATCTTGAAGAGACCGGTAGTTATGAGGTATTGACCCTTTTAAGCGCCAAGGATATCGTTTCTAAGGCTCGCGCGTTTAAGCCGGACATCATATTGCTTGATATAATTATGCCGGGTATAAAAGGGATCGAGGCTTGCGAGATGCTGAATAATGATCCCGAGTTGGCGCGGATTCCAGTGGTTATCCTTTCGGCGCTGGAAAAAGACGCGGACAAACTTAAAGCTTTTAAGGTCGGGGTGGTAGGTTACATGGTAAAGCCCATAGAAAAAGAAGGGCTCATCAATAAGATAGAGTCGTTTATAAGGTCCGCCAACGAAAAATAAGGCATTCCTTTGTAACAATTCCCTTGATTTAGTTTTTTAACTAAGTTATACTCTTTACTGCGCTAGAAAAACTTTTTACGGGCCATTAGCTCAATTGGCAGAGCAGGACACTCTTAATGTCAAGGTCGTAGGTCCGACTCCTACATGGCCCATAAAATTTCGCGAAGCGAAATTTTACTCCTAACGATACCTTAAGCTTTTGTTTAGGTTTGAGTTAGGAGCTAAATCTAAAATCCCTTAAGCTGATTTAAGCTCGAGGGATTTTTTATTGGTATAGGCGGGACAGTTAGGGTATAATCATTCCTATGAAAAACTACGAAGTTTTTGAACATACGGCGGATATCGGCCTACGTATAACAGGAAGAGACCTGAAAGACCTGTTTGTAAACGCTGGGCTTGCGATATTTCAGATCTCATCACAGAAACAGTTCACCAGGTCCAAAGACCACACTGAGATCAAGATAAAACTAAAAGCGGATAATCCGGAAGAGCTATTCATTAATTGGTTAAATGAGTTATTGTCTTTATCGTCGGCAAAAGGGTTGATATTTCACAGGATAAAAATAAAAGTTATTGAGGATAATTTCCTTGAGGCTATTGCTGTGGGAAGCGATATAGCTAATTATAAGGTAAACACAGAGATAAAAGCCGCGACATACCATGAGCTTAAGCTTAAGCAGAATGAAACCGGTTGGCTTGCAGAGGTGATTCTGGATGTCTGATATTAATTTAGAGAAGATCGATGATTTCCGCTGGAGGATACCGCAGTCCTATAAGGCAGGCATGCGCGTGCCCGGGATAATTTACGCGGATGAGAAATTGTTAAAAGACATCCGTCAGGATAAAGCAATGGAGCAGGTAGCGAATGTTGCGTTCTTACCGGGGATTGTTAACGCGTCGCTCGCTATGCCGGATATTCATTGGGGTTATGGTTTTCCGATAGGCGGGGTGGCGGCAACTGATCCTGAAAATGGGGGAGTTGTTTCTCCGGGAGGAGTCGGATTTGACATAAATTGCGGGGTAAGGCTTTTAAAAACTAACCTGGACTTTGAAGATATAAAAGGAAAACTTAAAGAGTTAACCTGCGCTTTATTTTCGGATGTTCCTTCTGGCGTCGGCTCTAAAGGCGACATCAGGGTAAGCGCCAGGGAAGAAAAAGAAATTTTGCTCAAAGGTTCTCAGTGGGCAGTTGCACAGGGTTACGGGACTCAAGACGATTTGGATTGTACTGAAGAGAATGGGGTTTTGCTCGGAGCGGATCCTGACGCGGTCTCTGAACGCGCTTACGAAAGGGGAAAGGCCCAGTCTGGTACGCTTGGCAGCGGTAATCATTTTCTGGAAGTCCAGGTGATCGACCAGCTTTATAATCGGGATGCCTGCGACGCGCTTAACCTTAATTTGGGCCAGGTCACTATTATGATACACTCCGGTTCGCGCGGATTTGGGTATCAGGTTTGCGAAGATTATACACGCAGTATGAGCCAGTGCCTTTTAAAATATAATATTAATATACCTGACCGGCAACTGGCTTCAGCTCCCGTGAATTCTGAAGAAGGTAAGGCGTATTTGGGAGCAATGAAGTGCGCGGCGAATTACGCCTGGGCAAACCGGCAATGCCTGATGCATCTTACCCGGCTTTCCTTTGAGAGAGTATTTAATACTTCGTGGCAAAAGTTGGGGATGTTTTTAATTTATGACGTGGCGCATAACATTGCTAAGATGGAAAAACATATTGTTAACGGAAAAGAAAAAAACTTATGCATACACAGAAAAGGCGCGACCCGTTCCTTGCCTCCTGGCCACCCGGCGTTGCCGGACAAATACAAGAAGTTTGGGCAACCCGTAATAATTCCGGGAGATATGGGGAGGAATTCATATTTGCTGGTTGGTTGCGAACGCGCTTCGGAAACTTTCTTTTCCGCTTGCCACGGCGCAGGGAGGGTGAAATCGCGCACTGCTAGCGCCCGCTCGGTGGACATACATACTTTGTTGAAAGATTTAGAATCTCGGGGTATAATAGTCAAAGCTTCAGGCAGGGCCACGATTGTGGAAGAAGCGCCTGAGGCTTATAAAGATGTGAATGACGTGGTGAATGTGGTCCATAACGCGGGCTTAGCAAAACGCGTCTGCAGGATGCGGCCGCTGGGAGTAATTAAGGGGTAAAAATATGTTAGACATAAAATTTATCAGAGAAAATCAGGATTTGGTCAGGCAAGCGCTTAAGAATCGTAATCTTAAGATCGGGCTGGATGAGCTTATTAAACTGGACGATAGCAGGCGCCAGGCTTTGGCAAAGCTTGAAGATCTGAGGGCTAAGCGCAATAAAGCCAATGACGAGATCAGCGTTTTACTGAAAGAAAAAAAAGACGCTAAAGCTAAGATCAATTCTATGAAAGATATCTCTATCCAGATCAAAGAACTGGATGATGAGGTAAAGAGCGCGGATAACCAGTTAGCCGGGATTTTGTTAACCATTCCCAACGTTCCCCATTCATCCATTCCTGTAGGCGACCCGGCGAAAAATAAAGTTGTGCGTAGCTGGGGAACTCCGCGAGAATTTAAATTTAAGCCGCAAAGCCACATTGACCTCGCGCAAGAATTGGATATCATTGATTTTAACCGCGCTACCAAGATCACTGGTTCTAATTTTGTTCTTTATAAAGGCTGGGGAGCGAAATTAGAGCGCGCGCTGATCAATTTTATGCTGGATTTACATACGAGCAAGCATGGTTACACCGAAGTCTTCCCGCCGTTTTTGGTGAATAGGGCTTCAATGCTTGGGACAGGCCAGTTGCCGAAGCTGGAAGAGGATATGTATAAGTTAAAAGACGACGACTTGTTTTTAATTCCAACCGCCGAAGTCCCGGTAACCAATATTTTTCGCGACGAAATAATTGAAGAAGAGAAATTACCGATTTATTATACGGCTTACACCGCGTGTTTCAGGAGAGAAGCGGGGACTTACGGCAAAGATACACGGGGCCTGATCCGCGTGCATCAGTTTGATAAAGTGGAGATGGTTAAATTTGTCAGGCCGGAAAGTTCTTACGATGAACTGGAAAGTTTAGTTAGTAACGCTGAGGAAGTTTTACAGCTTTTGGAGCTTCCTTATCGCGTATTGATGCTGGCGACACAGGATTTAAGTTTCTCAGCCGCTAAATGTTATGATCTGGAGGCTTATGCCCCCGGGTTGGATAAATGGCTTGAAGTCTCAAGTTGCAGTAATTTTGAGAGTTTCCAGGCCCGCCGGGCGAATATAAGATTCAGGAAAAAAGAAGATAAGAAAGTTGATTTTGTACATACTTTGAATGGTTCAGGGGTAGCGCTTGCGCGCACAGTTGTGGCGATCTTAGAAAATTACCAGCAGGAAGATGGTTCGATTTTAATACCTAAAGCCTTAAGGGGGTATATGGATGGCAAAGAAAGAATTTCCTGATAAGTGGGTTGAGCCCAATATTCGGCCGGAACCAAAAGGAGAGTCAAAGGGTTCAGGCAAAAAGGCAAGTTGGATAGCCAATAAGATATTTGATGTTATTAAACTTATCCTGGGCCTGTGCTTATTGCCTTTTGTGTATTCGGTGACTATATCTTTTATGGATCAGATCGCTTACATTGAACTTCCGCTGCAGAATTGCTTTTGGGCAGGAGTAATCGCCCTGCTTTTGGTCTATTTATTTGTTTGGGAGCCGGCAGTTGTTTATGAAAAAGGGCATAAGCTCTTAGAGATTATTTTCAGCTTTTTTCAGCCCCTGGTCAAGGTGGCGCCGTATCTTTTGCCGATTTATACAGTAGTCATATTTATACTTTATCTGTTTTTGTCCGTGTTCATCCGTCAGAGTTGGCTTATAGAATACGCGATGTTCTTATTCGGCTTAACCTTGTCGCTGCACCTGGTGTTTGCGGCTAAATCCATTCGTTCCAAGAAGGGTGATTTATTAAAGAGCAATTATATTTTCGGATTTTCTTTTATGTATATTTTAAATATCGGGTTGATCTCGCTATTTTTAAATTTTATATTCAAAGAGTTTTCCTTTGTCAATTTTTCCAATAGCGCCTATTCCATAGCCGGGTCTGTTTTTAAGGCTATTTTTTCTCAACTTTTTGTAGTCTGATCTGGAGGAGTGGCAGAGCGGTCGAATGCGGCGGTCTTGAAAACCGTTGAAGCCGCAAGGCTTCCGAGGGTTCGAATCCTTCCTCCTCCGAAATCTTTGGAGAGTTGGCAGAGTGGTCGAATGCGGCGGTTTCGAAAACCGTTGTCGTCGTAAGACGACCGGAGGTTCAAATCCTCCACTCTCCGCTGTTTTTCTGGATTAACCCAGAAAAACAGCGGCACCGAAACAATGTGTTTCGGTGCTAGCTCCACTGATTTTCCGGACAACGGAAAAATCAACGGCACTCAAGCGAGCGTTAAACAGCCCGATAAGGGCTGTAGCGGGCGGAGCGCATGTTGTCAACAAGCGAGACAGCGAGTACAGTAGCTAGTCTGAATACTAATAAATTTCTGGAGAGGTGCCGGAGTGGTCGAACGGGCGTGTCTGGAGAACACGTGAGCCGCAAGGTTCCCAGGGTTCGAATCCCTGCCTCTCCGCCAACAAGGATAGGGCGCTGCTTCAAACAAGGGACGGAAGCTTGCTTCCGTCGAAAAATTGAGGCGGCGCTCTTTTAAAATAAAGTTCGAACCAATCTTTTCCAGAAATTCTTTCTGGGATTCTAAATTTCCCTCTTCCATAGCGGAATGTGCTGAATTTAAAGAAGTTACGAATTCCCTCGCCGGTTCGAACCAATTATTTGCCCCAGCAGCAAAATCCCGTAAGTCATCCTGTAATTTCCTCTTTTCATTGATAAAAGCTTCCTTCTTGGCCTGATATTCTTCAAGAGTTAAAGACTCTGCAAGGTAAACATCAATAAGCTTACTAATCTTAGTGGTAATTTCCTTAATTTTAATTTCCAAGTTTTGCTGCTGGGGCAAAGATGATTGGACATCGCCATTCTTGTCCTTTTCTAATTGCTCTAAAATCTTCTTTGTCCAATCATCGCACAAAGAAACTTTTTGAATGAAGGATTTGATTTGCGCGGCAAGTTCTTCTTCACGGACATACTTTTGCTTACAATTTGTTAGTCGTTTAGTGCAGCGGTAATAAACATGGTTTTTCTGAAGCTCCGCGGTAATCATCCGACCGCACTCACCACAACGCATCCAACCCCTAAGAATGAATTTGTTAGTTTCTTTCTTGGGCTTGCCGCGCTGGAGCATTACTTCCTGACACTTATCAAAAAGTTTCTTTGTGATAATTGGTTCGTGTGTGCCTTCGTACATTTCACCTTTATAACGAAATACGCCGCAGTAGAGGGGATTGCTCAACATGTATTGATAGTCGCTAACCGACAAGGGTTTATCTTTTCTACCAGTCATACCTAGAGTATTAACCTTTTCGCGTATTTCGGCGAGGGAGTAACTTCTTTTAGAGTAGAGCTCAAATACTTTCTTGATGAAAGGAGCTTTGCCCGCATCTAATATTATCGTGCGTGTCTTACGGTCGTTAAGGTAGCCGATGGGCGCCCACTGCGGCCAGATACCTTTGCTTAGTTTCAAGCGGATACCTCTGCGTATGTTCTCAGAGAGTGCGTCTATATAATATTTACTCTGGCCGAAGATGATAGAGAGCATAAACTTGCCTTGAGCATTATTATCAAAGCGAAGAGTAGGGAAGCGCAGATCCTTAATAACCTTTTGGTCAACAAGGTAGATAATCTGGCCGCCGTCAACGCTGTTTCTGGCTAGGCG
>Ga0172380_10008825_pt1 | contig 10883 bp, 10 predicted proteins | sample Leawe162metaG_FD_119747 | JGI IMG/M metagenome (GOLD analysis project Ga0172380, IMG submission 119747) | Leachate microbial communities from a municipal landfill in Southern Ontario, Canada - Leachate well 162 metaG | ecosystem: Engineered > Solid waste > Landfill > Unclassified | place...
ACGAAATGATTTTTTGTATTATCAAAAACATCCAAAAGTTATTGTGCGCCAGTTTTTGATCGTCGTTTGTATAATTTTGGTCGCGGTGTTGATCGCATTTTTTACATTAGCCAGGGTTCCGCAAGATGCTTTTGAAATTGTTGGCGGCTTGATAGTAGCAATTTTCATGATTCTTTTGTATGTGGCCGGATATATTATAACCCACGCTATTTCGACAAAAAAAGAAGCGTTTAATATTTTACTTGCTGAAAAAAACGGATGGATTTTTGATAAGTATCTTTATTTTAAAAACCAAACAACACTCGAAAATCATTTTCCATTTCTAGCTAGAGGTGAAAGTAGATATATTAGCAATCAATTTTTTGGCCAGACAATTATTGAAAATAAGCCGGTTAATTTTTGGGCTGCGAAATTAGATTTTTCTGTTGGTACAGGGAAGATGAAAACCTATAAAAGCGCGACACTTTTTGCGTTTCAAATTCCTAAAAAAATTGAAAACTCATTCCATATTTTTGAGGAGTTTGATCTTTCGGTTCTTCGAAAAAAAGATTTTGAGGTCGAGTCAGTTGATTTTAATAACACATTCGCAATTCGATATTCGAAAGGCAAAAAAGAAGCAGAAAGTGAGATTGTGCGAATTTTAACACCAGGAATTCAGCAGGAGCTACTAGATTGCGCAAAAAAATATGGCCAATTTGGCGTTGGTTTTTTCGAGGATACGGTTTTATTTACAACTGAATCGCATGCTCTCGCAAATTTTTTCCCTCATCCGTTTACCGACTTTGAAATTGACCCCGCAGCGGAGAAACTACTAAATAAACAGATGTCGGAGCTGTTTATTGTTGCAGGAAAAATCTTTAAATTTGTTGATTAGGTATTTGACAGAACGACGTCATTCGTTTATGCTGCACAAAGCTATGTTAATTAATGCAAATTTTCAAACCTGGTCTGGTTTTACTCACTGCGTAAGATAATCCGCGCGGGGCTTTTTTATTGAAGCGCCCCGCGGGGCGTTTTTTTGTTTCCAAAGTTTCAAGGAGGTGTGCGATGCTTAATTCTTTTGCCGTTAATGTTGATCAGTATGTGAAGACCCTCACCGCGTGCGCGCCGTCGCGGGCGCTCGTGACGGTGCCGCACGATGGGGTGGGTGAGGCGCTGTTCGATCCGTTCGTCCCGAAGCGGCACAATGGGTGCATTGTGCGCGACTGTGGGGTGTGGCCGATTGTGCGGGATATGATTGCCGAGGCTCCGGTCAATGTGGTGCGGGGTTTGTTGCCACGCTGGTACGTTGATTACAACCGGGATGCGGCCGAAGCGTTTGAGTCTCCGCATTTTGCGGCGTCGCATGCGCAATATCACGGCGCGATTTTCGCGCAGGTGAAGCAGGTGCTGCGGTGGTTTGGTGCCCAGGAGCTCGTGGCGTTCGATGTGCATGGTTTTTCGAATCAACCGCCGTATGCGCCGCGCTCCGGCTACGATATCGTGCTCGGGACGGGCAACCGCTCGACCATTTTGCACGGTAATCCGGATCGCGCGCTCGCGGAACATCTGCGCGCGTGCGGGTACGAGGTGTTTTTGCCCGAGGTTGCGGTTCAAAATCCGCGCGCCGGCCACATCGATTACCTGAATGGCGGCTACACGGTTCATCGGATCGCGCGCGAGTTCGGTGTGAACGCGATTCAGATCGAAATCGCGCGTCGCTTTCGCCGACGTGATGCGGCGGCCATCGGCACGAGACTCTCGGCGGACCTCGCCGCGTTTCTGAAGGAGTACAACCAGAAGTAGGTGAGCGAGCGGGAAAGTTTTGCGCGAACGCGTGAAATGAGTACCGTTTATTTTTTTGCTGAAAAATAAAACCCCTACTTGCAGCCGTGGTTGCGGTGCGTTCGGGGTGTTTGTGGGTAGGGCGAGCGAAACTACTTTGAAAGTCGGCGAAGAATGTCGAGGGCGAAAAGATGTTTGAGTCCCAATTCGTTTAATTTTACAAGAAATTCCCTGTTTTTTCCCTCGTCGTTCTTCTCGCTGTATTCGCAGTTAAGCCAATAAGTCGATAGATGCAACGGTTCAGCCTCTTTTGTCGCAAGCTTCTTTATGAGAATCCACTCAAGATAAGGTCGTTTGGTCTCCCAAGATGTATACTTGCGTTTATAGGCTAGTCTCAGTTCCACAACAATGAATTCTCCCAAGCGAGTCTCAAATTTTTGTGAAAAACGAGAACATTCTGTGTTGTGCTTGGGAAGCTCGATTACATTCTTGATGTAACAGTTGAGTATCACTGAGGTGGCTATGTTGATCGCCTTAAGTTGCGCTTTTGCTATCTCTTCGGTGAGTATTAACGCCTCTTGATACGCCTTAGGAAGTTCAATATTCAACATTTTTCCTCACAGAAATTGGGTTTCCACATTCCAAACACCAGCCCTGCGCTGATGTCCGGAAAAAGGAACCCGATTACGAGAGAGTACCAGCGGGTCGTACTCAATCTGGTAATGCGGGCAATGTCGGGCTAGTCGTCGTACTGGAAGTCAGTCCAGAGAAAGACCGCGCCGAATGCGCTGTTACGAACCATATGGCGTTCGTCGCTGAACCTTGCCCAAGCCATTTGAAATATCTCTGGCCGCGTTAGTATGACAGGTTCAGTACCAAAATTGCGATGTGCGTAGTAGTTGATCAGCGCACCGTCAGGGTAGAGCAGCTTCTGAAAGTTGAGCCAAACAAGCACTGATGCGTATAGGTAGTGCGGAGCTGTTGGGATGTGAATTGGTTGCGGGAATTTGTGATTAAAGCAACCCAGGTCATTGCACGGAATCCCTTCCCGCACGAGCATCCAATTAGGATAGAAGCCATCTTCCGGTGGTGGGTCCGCATCAACAGTGTACGCTTTTACTGTGTGCCACAGCGGGCTGAGTCCTTCCAAAGTTAGTCCACGCGTTTTAATTTTCTGAAGAACTGCTTCGTCGAAGGTCACTGGGAGTATTGGAACAAGGTACAGCGATGGTTGAGTGTGTAGTTCTACGTCTGGAAACATTGACGATTTAAGCGGCCGCGCTAATTCAGCGAGCAACTTCTCTGGGATCACCAACCGTTCATATTGTTCGCGAACTTCTGCACTCAGCGGCGGAAGCCCCAGAAGGTCGACGACCGTATCTGGGTGGATGACGCGGTCCTTACCCATGATTTCGGTTGCTCGCTCAAGACTGGTTCCACGCCTCAGCACTTTCGCGAAATATTCTGCGCGTTCCTCCATCCATGACCTGCGATCACGGATGTGTTTAGTTGTTTCCTTCAGACTTTTAACAAGCCCGTCAACGCTTTCAGCGTATTCCTCCGTGCTGCCCCCACAGAGTTCGATGATCTTGATTGCTTCTGCGCGAAGCGGCGTAAAGTCGGGCGCGCTGGCTGCGGTTGCGGCTTTTTTGGACGTGCTATTTTTGGTGGCCATCTTTTCCCCCTATTTTGCGGACTTCCAATTTCCAAACACTAGCGTTGTGCTAATGTCCGGAAAAAGGAACCCGTCTATCAGAGAGTTCAAATGAACGTGCCACAATCTGATTGACGGGTTTGATCACCGATCGTAGGGATGTCCAGCGTCACGACCGTTATGGTTACAGTTGGGACACCACGGGTCATGTTCAAAGTTCGATGCTTGTAAATTATAGCAATGATCTTCAGATGTTTCCTCACCCTCAGCATCCCCAACTTCTTCGACCGGCTCTTCTGGTTTTTTTGCGTTTTCATCGGTTGGCGTTGACATAGAAACCTCCAATTGACAAAGAAGCGTATCGTGCTATGGAGAAGATCGTCCCCACCTAGGAAGAAGTTATCAGTTTATTGATATTTTGTCAAGAGCCCAGCGACACTCTAAAATTTGACAACCCAGCTAAAATATGGTATAAATATAGCAATAGTGACGCCACCAAAGCGTCAACAAAAATATGCAACATATTCAAGCTTCTTTAGAGCAATTCGGTCTTCATAAAAATCAAGTTCAGGTGTATTTGTCGCTGCTTCATTTGGGCTCAGCAACGATTCAGGACCTGACAACAAATTCAAAGGTAAAACGAACGTCGGTGTATAAGGCGCTCGATAATTTGGTGTTGCGCGGGCTGGTTACGTTTGAGGCGCAGGAGGGTCACGGAATATATTTTGCCGAAAATCCAAATAAGGCGCTTATGGCAGTTCGAGATGAGCAGCAAGAGGTTTTGAAAAAAGAGCAGCAGCTTTTGGCGCTCTTGCCAGAGCTCAGTTCGTTATACAATGCGATTCCAGCGAAACCGAAAGTTCGGTTTTATGAGGGAGTTCAGGGTTTGAAGCAAGTATATGAAGAAACGTTGCTACAAAAATCGGGTGGTGAAATTTTAACAATCACGCCAGCTGATTTGCTATACAAGATTTTTGATCGCGCGTGGGTTGCGGACTATTTGGCGCGTCGTGCGGAAAAGAAAATTCACGCGCGCACGATTGCAGAAGATTCTGCGGCGGCGCGAAAACATCATGCGAATGATAAAAACGAATTTCGCGAGTCGCGATTGGTGCCAGAAAAAATATTTCGTTTTAAAAATGAAATTATCATCTTCGAAAACAAAGTCGCGATTGTTTCGCTCAGCGAGCAAATGGGAATCGTGATTGAATCGGTCGATGTTGCCGAAACGCAGCGTTCATTTTTTGAACTCGCGTGGCTTGGGGCGGGGAAAACAAAGTAGATTCGTGTTATAATTCTCACACTATGTCCGAGCACATGATGTCAGATTGGAACGCGGTGCGCGCGCAACTTGAGTGGCCACCGCACGATCGTTACAGTGAAGCAGGTTTGTCTGACGCAGACCTGCGATATTATTTACAGCGCGCGACGCAGGATATTGGCGCACTTTCAGAATACGGCGTTACGCCAGATGATTCGCGACTGGATCGCGTGAATGAATTATTGCGGCGCATCGAACTTGGCGCAAAAATAACACGGCCCGCCGCACGCCTCTCTGATTTTGCAGAAATGATGGGTGGTGGTTTGTCAGAGGAGGAAAAATTGTTTGTTGATAAAAAAATTTCAGAATTGGAATCTGAGCTCGAGTCTGTGGTGCTTGGTATGTCGGGGCATGCAGGAAAACAACTTGGGCGTCGTTTAACTGGTTTAGAAGTTGCAGAGCACAATGAGGCGCGCGAGAAAACAGATGCTGCCGAACGAAAACGTGAGATAGAGATTACACGGCTTATGATTGCAAAACAGTTAAGTCGCGATCAGGCGTTAGCAGAACTAGAGCGTGGTCCATTTGCTGGAATCAACCTGGAACGCGTGCGCGAGCTCGGTTTGAAACGTGTTGAACTTAAGGGAAGTGCGGCTGCACAAAATTTGATGGCGAGAATTTTTGATCGAACACGAAAAGATGCGCTTGATATTACGATCCCTAAAGGACAAAAACAATTTATGAGGCTTTGGAATAAAGCTTGTCCACATATCGCGATGCCATGTATGACTCAAATCTATCATGGTTTCAATTATCTTATCGCTTTGCAAAATGGAGATATTATTAAAAATTTAGATTTTAAGAAAAGAAAAATTTCTGCGCTACCACATTTTGATCGTACAGCGTCACTTTTTATCATGGATGTTGAAGATCCGGTACAGTATGCGGATGAAGACATGGAAGTAATATATTCAAAACTACTTCAAGAATTAGGAGTTTCAAAGATGGGTCCTGTGGTAGTTTCGGATGAAAAAATTAGTGCGGCATTATGGGTTGGTGATCCATCAGATATGAAAAAAACACCTGAACATGAAGCTGTGATTAATGATCTTGGTCTTGATCCATGTTATTATAATTTTCGTCATATGGAGCAGGATGAATATGCACGTCTTGCTGATAAGCGCGATGACAAATTTTGGTATAGTAGGCAGTTTACTTGGCTTAATAATTACATAGTTATAGAAAATAGTTCTATTTACAGCATAGGTTGTAGTGGTGAGTTAAGAGTTTTGCCCTGTCCGCGCGATGGAAAGGCTACCGCGCGTCTCGTCCTCGAGTGCAACAAATAATCTGAACCCGAATTTGTATTAGGATTTTTTGATTTATATCCGCATCATTATACGAGGGATATTTAAATGTTGCCGCGCTGTTTCGCCAAGAAGTAGTGTGCGACCCGTGTCACGTGTGCGCTCGCCGGCATATTGCGCCTCTGAGAATGTTGCTTGTGAACCGCCAAGGTGGACAGTGTGTTTTCCGAATTGACTATCGAGCGAGTCGATTGCGGCGTAGACGCGGTGCATTTTTTCAACCGCAACAACGGATTCAAAAAGGGAAGACTGAATCGACGTTTCGTTTTGTAAGTCTGCCAGAATAATTCCCGTTGCGCGATAGCGTGTTTGTAGTTTGTAGATACTCGCAAGTAGTGTGCGGACATGCGAAACAAGGTCGTTTGGAAAATTTGATGCGCGCGTGATTTTTGCCTCGACGGCTTCGTCTGCAAAATGTTGTGTTCGCAGATAGACGATGATTTTTTTTGCGACTAAGCCGTGACGCCGCGCCTTGATGCACGCATTTTCTAGGTTGCGTGTTAGTTGGGCCATTAAAAATTCAGGATCGCTTGATGATGGGGTGAATGTTTTTGTTTTTGATATCGAAGCGTAGGATGTTTTTTCTTCGGTTACGAGCGGCCACACGTATTCGCCATGAAGTTCTAGCCACATTTCTTGATGTGGTTTTGAAAATTTTTCACACACATATAAAAACGGTTTTGAAATAAAATCATATGCCGTCACAATGCCGAGCGAGTTCATGTATTTTGAGGTGTTTGCGCCAACACCCCATAAATTTTCGACCGGCAGCGCGCTCAAATATCCGTTAATTGCTTTTCCAGGAATACTGGTGAAGCCATTCGGTTTTTGCCACTTTGATGCAATTTTTGCGAGAGATTTTGAGGGGGCGAGACCAACGGAAACAGTAAAACCAAGTTCTTCGTCGATTGCTTTTTTCATGGCGCGCGCGATTTCTTCGTAGGACATGCGAAGCGGTCCACGCATACCCGTTAGATCGGCGAATCCCTCATCGATCCCATACTCTTCGATGGCACCGGTGTAGCGTCGCATGATTTCAAACATGCGTTTTGAAAACAGCGAATATGTTTCGTAGTCGCTGGGCAAAATTACCACGTCAGGACAGATCTTTTTGATTTCAGAAAGCATCATGCCGCGTCGTACACCACGCCGCTTTGCTTCATAGGAAAGTGACGACGCAATTCCACGCTCTTTTCCTGTTACAACGGCGCGGCCACGAAGTTCTGGATGCAGCGCTGTTTCGCAGCTCGCAAAAAAAGCATCACCGTCGATATGTGCAATAGCGCGAGGGAATTCGAGTATGTGTTGAGATGTTTCCCATGCGCCAATCATAGTGTTTATTTATATTTTCGAATCACACTCGTCACAACTCCCGCAACATTCAATTCTTGTCGAGGTCTGATGTCAGGATATTTTTTGTTTGCAGGTCGCAAAATAATTTCGTCGCCACGTTTTAAATAATATTTCATTGTCCAATCGTGATCGACTTCTGCAACAACAATTTCGCCAATTTTTGGCTGACGCCCACGCTCAACAATTACCATGTCGCCCGGCATGATTCCCGCATCAATCATTGAATCGCCGGAAACGGTTAGCATGTATGAAGCTTCTGGATTTTTTATCAAAAACTGGTCGAGGCTGAGTGTGTCGGTGAGTTCTTCCTCGGCTGCTGTTGGAAAACCCGCCTGAACCGTTCCGAGCACGCGAAGACCATATAATTTTGTTGTTGGAATTAATCGACCTCCTTCTGATTTTGCAACGAGCCCCTCATCGATAAATTTTTCGACATATTTATAGAGAGATCCCTTCGACCCAACTCCGTAGAGTTCCGCCAACTCATCATAGGAGGGAAGGTGATGAAATTGTCGGTAATATTTTACGAGTTCTTTTTTGCGTTGCTCAAATAGATTTTGAGTCATAGGGGGATAAAGTTGTGTATAAGAACGATTGTTCTGTTGATATGATTATAGAGAACACCCGTTCTCCGTGTCAATGTGCATAACGTGTGCACAATATGTGAACAAAAACCGAACATGATAGCGCGCAATAAAAAAACACCCTCGAAATGAGGGTGTTTTCTCGTTTAATTTACTTGCTTGCGTTTTTAACCATTTTCTCACGCATCCATTCCATTACCTTGCGATTTCGCATCGAGTTAAGAACTGAATCTTGCACCTCCGGACTATTTAAACGGGTGAGCGCATCAGCATTATCCTTATATGCTTCGTGAATCGCGTCGAGTTCTTCTTGGAGTTCCGCTTTAGTAACCTCAAGTTTTTGCTCAAGCGCAACCGTGTGGGTGATAAGACCCATTTTTGCGCGCTCGATTGCCTGATCGGTGTATCCCGCCTGAATTTCCTCAGGCGATTTTTTCATGTCGGCAAAATATTGCTCCGCACCGATACCGTGTTGCTGCAAGCTATGCATTAAATCCTGCATAAGCTTGTTGCGTTCCGCGGTAATTAGATTCTCTGGTAGATCGCCAAACGTTGCGCTACTTACAACAGAGCGAAGCATTTCAATATCAGCCGCTTCCTCGGCTTTGCGTTTATTCTCGGCCAACAAATTTTCCGAAATATTTTTTCGAAGCTCTTCAACAGACGTAAGACCAAGTTTTTTCGCAAACGCCTCGTCAATTTCTGGCAAGGTGCGTTTTTGAACCTTACTAACTGTTACTTTGAAAGAGATATTTTTTCCCGCGTATAATTTTTGATAGTGGTCAGCAGGGAATGGAAGGTCAAATTCAAGCTTGTCACCCGCATGTGCTCCAATTAATTTTTCGGTAAACCCGGGAATATAATAGGGCTCATCAAGCGGAACGATATGGTTTCGAGCCTGGCCGCCTTCGAGCGGAACTAGTCCGTCAAGCAAATCCATATCAACCGTGACATGGTCGGTTGGGCCGACCGCCTCGGTTGAATCAACAAAAGCCGCGTGCATTTTTTGGAGATCTTTTAAAAGCGCATCAACATCAGCATCCGCAACCTCGCTCGGCTTTACATCGACAGAAATTTTTGAAAAATCTGGAAGCTTAACGGCAGGGACAACTGAAACAACTGCGCGATAAACCAATTCGTTTTTTGGCGCAGCTTTTTCAATCGTAATTTCTGGTGTGCCAACTGTTTTTAATTCATGTGTACGTACCGCTTCAACAAAGGTGTCGCGCACAACGCCCTCAAGCGCCGCATCGAGCACCTTCATTTCTCCAACCTGTCCCGCAACAATATCGTACGGAGCAAGACCCGGGCGAAATCCGGCAATTTTAATTTCGGACGAAATTTTTTTTGCAGCTGCGAGTAAATGTGGCTGCATTTGCTCAGGCGTAACTGTAATTGTTAGTTCCATCTGTGATTTTGGGAGCTCTTTGATAGTTACATTCATAGAAAATAGTGACGAAAAAGTAGGCGTACTTTAGCACGCAAAGTCTTCCTTGGCAAGATGCAACTACTTCTGTGCAAAAAGTGTTGTGATTGTTAGAATCGTCACAACTAAAAAAATCAAAAGATAGTTTCTCAATCTAGTTAGCGCGCTGTCGTCATCAGACGAAATTAGTAAAACAAACAATATGCCGATTAGCACACCAACTGATAAAACGATTCCATGAATTTTTCCTAAAACCATCGAGCTTAGGGTAATTACAACAAGAGGAATAATAAATACGATTTGTTGATAGGTATGTGATTCGTGTAGTTTTGCTCGGTGCTCTGAAAAAAGTTTTGTGAGAACGAGTCCGCATAAAATTCCTGACAATAAGTAAGGGTCGCCAATTTCAAATAGAATGGATCGCCCAACCATCGCAACACTTCGAATGGTAAGTAGTGTCAGTATGATGATTGAAAGATGCTCGGTAATTTTTTCGTACGCGTTATTTTTTGGCAATAATAAGAAGTTTGGTTGCAATGCGGCAAAAGAGGTAAAAGCAATAATTACGCCATAAAATTCAGCAGCTCGATAGCTGAGTAAAAGTATAGCGGCGATAAGCGCAGTGGTAGACCAGGTAGTTTTAAATCGATAACTTGCGTGTGCTGCGATAACGCCGAGCGCAATACAGATCACAATAAAATGTGGGTTGAATAAAATTATTTTTGTTGTTGCGGCCGCAGAAAAAATAAGAAAACTCGCGCTCGCTACCGACAACATCTGTATCGGTTTTTTCCATGAGTAGTATGTGGCAACAAAAATACTGATTAACATACTTCCTGCGCCGGCCGCGCTGAGGAGTAGTGGAAAAAAAGCAGCGCTATCAGACCCTGTATAAAAGTATGCAGCACCTAAAATACCAAGCGTTGAAATGACAACTGACTGGGAAATATTATTTTCTGGTTGGTCGTCAGGTTTAAAGTGTGAGGCGAGAAGTGTTCCGAGTAGAAAGGCAATAAAAACAAAAACTTCGGCAGTTGCAAGGCGGATAAGACTTACGCAGGCGAGGCTGAGCGCACCGATTCCCAAATTAAAAAGGGCGGCATTATTATGTGTGGCATTAATGATGCGACGTAGATGCTCGGCAAAAATAAATAATAGAAAACCAGCAAAAAGAGCTGCTCCACTATACATTGAGTGCAAAAAACTGAAGCTAAGGACAAAAAAGGTTAAAACTGGGATAATGAATTTATAGTGTTCGAGATTTATGTATAATTCGGTTTTTGATGCAGCGGCGCGGTCGGATAGGTAGATGGCAACAAAGACGCTAAGCACAGCGGAAATAAGTGTAAACACGACAGGAAAAAGCATATAAAAATGTTTCAATGGGTTGACGCTCAAATCTTACCATAGTATCCTAAAAAGTACATTGTGAAGCGACATCTCTTCAAAATACTGTTATCCATCGTAAAGGCGT
>Ga0172380_10008827_pt1 | contig 10882 bp, 13 predicted proteins | sample Leawe162metaG_FD_119747 | JGI IMG/M metagenome (GOLD analysis project Ga0172380, IMG submission 119747) | Leachate microbial communities from a municipal landfill in Southern Ontario, Canada - Leachate well 162 metaG | ecosystem: Engineered > Solid waste > Landfill > Unclassified | place...
CTGCGCCCATCGGTCGTCATCCTGCTCGCCATGCTGGCGACCAAAGGCACCTCGATCCTGCGCGGTGTCTATAACATCAATCGCGGCTACGAAGATCTGGCCGAGAGACTCAACAAGTTGGGGGCGAAGATAGAGACATTTGAAAGTTAAAAGGCACCGTATAACTATGGCAATGAACATCATCACCGTCATCCCTTTCTCGCATTCCAAACTGACCGGAGAACTTTCCTACTTTACGGTTACCGAAGTGCCGATCGGAGCGATCGTGACCGTCCCCGTCCGGTCCAAGAAATACCAGGCTATCGTGGTCAATTGCCGCAAAGCATCCGATATCAAAGCGGAAATAAAAAGCGCCGATTTTCAGATCCGTAAACTGTCCGAAGTCAAAGCCAATATCTTTCTGCCGGAAAACTTCATTGAAGCCTGCCGGATGATCGCCGCCTTTTTCGCCGGTACTCTCGGATCGATCATCAATACCCTGATTGCCGATGTTCTCCTCGAGAATTCTCACAAAATCTCCCCGCCACTGCCGGCCCAAGCCAGTCTCGTCCATGAAAAAACCGGAGGCCGTATTATGGCCGTTCAAGGCGATGATGCCGACCGTCTTAGTTCCTGGCGCAGTCTGATCCGTCAGGAATTCGCCACCAAAAAATCGGTAGTCATGTATGTGCCGACGATCGAGGATTGCGACCGCTTCCATGAAGCTTTGGAGAGAGGTATCGAAGGCTACATATTCAAATTGAACGGCAACTTATCCGCGAAAACGATCTTATCGACATGGCAGAAAATTTCCGAACTCGATCATCCGGTCGTGGTGATCGCGACCGGCTCATTCAGCCTTCTGCCGAGGAACGATCTTGGCACGGTGATCATCGAAAAAGAAAACGGCGGTGGTTGGATAACCCGAAGAAACCCGTATATCGATCTCAGGCAATCATTGGAGATTATCGCCACCGCCCAGGGCAAAAATCTTTACCTAGCCGATAACTTGCTTCGAACCGAAACTCTGTATCGCATGGAGAAAGAGCAGGTCGAACAAGGCTCGCCTTTCAAATGGCGTTCCGTTTCGACGGCGAGAGACCTTCTGGTAAACATGAAAGTCAAACAGATCGACCGCGAAGCCATCCGTCGGGATTCATTGAGACAGACGCTCGAAGAAAGGGGCTCGGAAATAATAACGACCGCGGATGCCGCGGAAGGAACGGAAGAAAGCATCGTCAAGAATGAAACGACGGACGGTGTTTCCGAAAAAACGCCGGCGACGGAAAGACCGATCAAGTCGCTTAAACCTAGATTTCAAATCATTTCCGAGGAACTAGCTAGACTGATCAAACTTAACTCGGAGGAGAATACCCACCTTTTTATCCTGGCTACCCGTCGAGGCCTGTCACCGACGACCGTCTGCGACTATTGCGGAACGATCGTGATCTGCAACAATTGTTCCGCACCAGTTGTTCTTCATGTTTCGGCCGTCACCGGTAAAAACTTTTTCATGTGCCACGCCTGCGGCGAGAGACGGAGCGCCTTCGAGACTTGCGTGAATTGCGGAAGTTTCCATCTGACACCGCTCGGTATCGGCATTGATCGAATCGACCAGGAACTGCAAAAGGCTTTTCCGAATATTGAAATTTTCAAGGTCGACTCCGACACGACCAAAACGAACAAAGCTGTTCTGGAAGTCCTAGAAAAATTCCGGGCCAAACCGGGCAGTATCCTTCTGGGAACGGAACTGGCCCTGAACCGCTTTTCCGACAAAGTCGACTACTCGGCCATCGTTTCCCTCGATTCCCTTTTCGCATTGCCGGACTTCCGGATCCAAGAGCGGATCATGTACACGCTGGTCCGTCTGCGAGCCCAAACGATTCGTCAGATCTTGGTTCAGAGTCGCCGAAGCGAGGAAAAAGTTTTCGATTGGGGACTGGCGGGCAATCTGAGCGATTTCTACCGAGCCAACCGCGAGGAACGAGAACTTTACGATTATCCGCCCTACAGTGTCCTGATCAAAATCACCATCGAGGGCCGAAAAGAAATCATTTCGAAGTCAATGTCGGATATTCAAACACTCCTCACGCCTTATGAAGTGAGCGTTTTTCCCGCTTTTACCTCGACGGTCAGAGGTCGATCGATCATCCACGGCCTCATCAAGATATCGGCCGGCTCCTGGCCGGACGCGAACTTGGTCTCCAAACTTCAGAGCCTGCCGCCTGATGTCACGATCAAGATCAATCCGGAAAGTTTGCTGTAGAAGGATTTTGCTGTTATAGTTTGACCATGTCCGACATAGTCCAAAAAGACAATCCCGTCCTCCATAAGGCCGCCGCTCTCGTCCCCATCGAGAAGATAACGAGCCCAGAGATTCAAGGCATCATCGCCAAGATGAGCGCGCTTCTGTCCAAGGAATCCGACGGTATCGCCTTGGCCGCCCCCCAGATCGGCCAGAGTCTTCGCATTTTTGTCGTCTCCGATAACCTCCTCAAGCAGGCCGACAAAGCTTACAAAGCCGCCGGTCGAGATCTGGTTTTCATCAATCCCGAAATAGTCAAAACATCCAAAGAAAAAAAGATGGTCGAGGAGGGCTGTCTCTCGGTCCGCTGGCTTTACGGCAAAGTACCGCGCTCGGTCCGAGCGACGATCAAAGCCTTCGATGAACACGGAGCCAAGATCGAGAGAGGCGCGAGCGGCGTCTTAGCCCAAATATTCCAGCACGAGGTCGACCATCTGAACGGCATGCTTTTCACGGATCGGGCCGATGAACTGTGGGAGCTCGAACAGGAGGAGATCGATAAAATCAAAAAAGCCAATGCCAGTTAGCTCAAAAATCCCTTTTGTCTTTTTCGGCTCGTCCAGACTGTCGGTCATAGTCCTTGATCAATTGCTGTCGCTCGGATATTGCCCTTCTCTCGTCGTGACTCTGCCGGCCCAGCTCGTCGGCCGCAAACAGATCCTAACGCAGAACATTGTGACTGATTGGGCGAAGTCTCACATGGTCCCGTGCTATGAGCCGGAAAAGCTAGACCGAACTTTCATGGAAATATTTAGAACGAACAAATTAGTCATGGAGGCGCCTTTTTTCCTAGTCGCTTCTTACAGCAAAATCATCCCGGAAGAAATCATTGCCATGCCGACGCGGGGCGTCCTCAATATTCACCCTTCCCTTCTGCCAAAATATCGCGGTCCGGCGCCCATGCCGACGGCCATGATCGATGATGACAAGAATACCGGCGTCACGATCATGCTACTCGACGAAAAAATGGATCACGGACCGATCGTAACCCAAAAGGAAATCACCATCAGCGAGTGGCCGATATACGAGGATTTCGAGGAAATGATGGCCAAAGAAGGTGCTATCCTCTTGGCTGAGAATCTCGAAAATTGGATTACAGGCAAGATAACCGCCCGAGCCCAAGATCATTCCCGAGCGACTTTTACCAAGAAAATAACCAAGGAAGACGGACTTCTCCAGCCCGGCGACGAGCCCTATTTGAACTTTCGCAAAATCCAGGCCTACCATGGCTGGCCCCAGGCTTATTTCCTCCATCAAAGCAAAGACCGACTCTTTCGAGTCAAAGTAACGGCCGCCTCATTTAGGGACGGCTCGCTTCAACTCATAAAAGTTCTGCCCGAAGGCGGCAAAGCGATGTCCTACGCCGACTTTGTGAACGGTTACGGCCCGGCTGATATTACTGAGTCAGTCTAAAGCTCGTCCGTAACTACCTTCCCGGACGTGCTCCGAGCACGGGTAGCCAGCCCTGCCTGCCGGCAGGCAGGGATCAGCGCGCGCAGGAGACGGGAGGGAAGGTGGTTACGGACGAGCTCCTAGTAGGTAATGTTACCGGTATAAGAACCGGCCACCTCGAGAGCGTTGCTCGTCAGGATAAAAAGTAAAAACCAAAAACAGAGGATGCCGAGAAATGCCACGCAGATCCACTGATTGACGGGCTGTTTCATTTCGGCCAGGCTGAAAAAAGAATTGTGTTGGGGCATAGCGTATTATTTAGACGGCCAGAAACCCCTGATCATATTCTTGATCCGGGCCCCGCCGCGGCGAATAAGCGAAGTCCTCTTTTTCTTGTCGGAATTGAGCTCGCGGACCATCTCTTCCTGGACAATATCGATGGCGGCGTAGAGATCCTCCTTTTCGGCACTGGCGTAACAGTTGCGCCCGGCTCCGACGATATGGATCTCGGCCTTGAAGATTTCGCCTTTGAAATGATGGCTGGTGGTCTTGGCCAGTTCGACATCGCACTGGACAGTCGTGTCATTGGCGAGCAGATGAGCGATCTTCTCGAGACGGCGGTTGGTGTAGTCGGCAATAGCGGGAGTGAGAGCGATATCGGTTGTTTTGATGTTGATGTTCATGGTGAGGGAGATTAGAAGTAAGAGCTATGAGCTATGAGCTAAGAAGAGTTACGATTGGTAAGAGATTTGATATGACGAAGTGAGTAGCTCTGACACTATTTTATCACATCCGTAGCTTGAACACCTAGGTGTGCGCCGTCTATCTTCTTACCTCTTACCTCCAAGCTCATAGCTCTCATTTTCTACCTCTTGGCTCCCACTCTCCACACACACCAGCTTGCTCGGCGAACTATGCCCGTTTATGATTCGGACTATCGCCCCCGGAAACTCCCCTTTCAAGATCTCCACGATTCGCCTATTGGCCAGGTTTCTCTTGGCCGGTTCGCGAACGGCAATCTTGAAATGATCGGCCGAAATCCGCGTCAGGCTTTCTTTGCTTTGGTTGGTTAGGGCTTTGATGTGGATGTACATGAGAGGTTTTGATTTCAGCTAATATGTATGCTACATTTCTCATGTTAGCACATTAAAAAAGTAATACATTCCGGGATAGCTCAGCGGTAGAGCGATCGCCTGTAAACATACTTCGGTGGTATAATTTTTTTATGCCAGACCGAAGAAAATACGCCGACACAAATTGCCATCGAGAAATCAGTGCCGGCGTACAGCAGCTTCCAAATGAAAATTTGGTCGCAAACGAGGTGAATTCGGGGAAATCCGGGAGCTAAACGCTCAAGGACAATCCCGAGCCAAGCTCCGACAATAATCGTCGGAGAAGGTGTAGAGACTATCCAATTTTGGAGTAGCTCGTCAGTGTAATATCTGGCGCGCGAAGCCCCTCGCCCCTAAATTCTCTTGAACACGGGGATGATATAGTCCGTACCACTAGTAATAGTGGATTAAGCGTAAGCGATTGGTCGCAGGTTCGAATCCTGCTCCCGGAGCATCAAAAAGAAAACGTCCCGAAGAGCGTTTTCTTTTTGTGCGAGGGAGAGCAAGCCGCCTGCGCGGCTTGCGTCAGGATTCGAAGACCTTGAGCATATTTTCGAGTCCCGAGCTTGTCGAGGGATGAGAAAATGCGAAAGGTGTACTGAGTCTGTAAGACTCGAATCCTGCTCCCGGAGCATTTGACGTTATTTAGCTTCAATGCTATTATCTTCCCAAACACAAACAAAGAAAGGCACTTTAAAATATGAGGACCGAAGCAGAGAAGCGGACTTTCAATATAGTCTGCACAACAGAGGAATTCATAATGAATGGAGCAGCGTTAACAGACGATCCAAATGAGATCGAAAGATATCTTAACGACAAGAAACTCCTTAGTCTTGAATATTATGATGCACCAAAACAAAAAACTGTCACAATCGTAAGCGAGAAGGTGACTCAAAGTGGCATCTCTTATTGGAGAAATAACATTATATATGACCAGGAGAAGATTCCTGTCTTAGCGATAGTAACGCATCTCAATGTAATCGTTTTGTCCTATTATGATCATGAGAAGAATTTGCGTTTTCTTTATACCGACCAAATTGGACCTGGTAATTGGACGGTGGAGGATAAAGCTCTTATACTCAAAAATCTGAAGATTATATTAAAGAACGCGATCGCTACAAAAAAGAAACGAAATAATTATCTGTATCATCATCCTTCTTCGATCCATGATCCATTCTAAGACCAGTACTTAGGATCGCACCCTAGAAGCGCGAGAATGTCTAAACCGCCTACAGAAGCAACCAGCATCTGTTGGCGGCTTCTTTTTTGTCTGTATTTGTGTATTATTGCCTTTAGACAAGAGGGTTCTCTGAAATGCAACGCAAATCTTCACGATCGTGGCAAGCCGTACGGTTCTGCCTGGGCGGAGCCGTCGGAGTCATTGCCTACTACACAACGCTTTATTGTTTGACCGAGTACCTCAAGATCTGGTATATCGTCTCGGCAGTCATAGCGTTTGTCATCAATTACGGTTTGAATTTCGTCATCCAGAAATTCTGGACGTTCAACGATAAGGACACGACAACCGTTCGTAAGCAGATGGCCTTGTACTTTACAATGGCTATCTGCCTGCTAATCGGAAATACTATCTTCTTGTACCTTATGGTTGAATTTCTTCACCTTTGGTACATGCTTGCGCAGGTCATACTCACGGTGGCTTTTACCATTTTGAGCTTTGTCATTTCAAGAAAGATATTCAAGACAAAGGAGTAAACAACTATGAATGACAGACGGGTAACTCCGAAATTGCTAGCAAAGGAATTTGTTCATAGCCGCCCGTTTATGGAAATTGCGTTTGGCAGCAAGCGTATAACGATCCTTGTTGGAATGTACGCGATAAAGATCGGGCGCATCCGCTTCCTTCGGCTGGCGTCACGGGCGCTAATCCTGCCCTTCTCGGGACGGCTGCGGCGGCGTTATCTTAACAAGTACGGCAATTCATGGTGGAAAGCCATCTTGAGCGACCTATTTGCTGGCTTGATCTGCAACCGCAGAGAGTACGAGTACTATCAGAGCTCGTCTGACGGGCGGGTCATGCCGACGATCAAAATATTGCTCGGCGGCAATATCGTTATTCAGGTCCGTGGGGCGGCGGCTTCAACTTCGGCTATTGCACGGGTCTATCCAGGATATCCGAGCAAGGATTTTCTTGAGATTGACCTTGGCGGCAACGGTCAGTTCTGCCTCGATCACGATGGACAGGTGAGAATCGACGACTACGGAGATCCATCAACACTCGCCTTTTTACGAAGTGTATCCTAAATATGGCAACTTTGTGACAACCCTCCATTCGTGGAGGGTTTCTCTTTTATCCCGCCAAACAGGTTCTTACTTCGTTCAGCATATCGAGGGTTGACAATACCTAAATTATGCTATAGTGTTTGTTCGAACGGCACGCCAGCCTAGCTGGTCAACAATCAAATAGGAGTTACCTTGAATACGGAACTTATAGGGATAATTTCAGGTATCTTGGTCGCGGTAAGCATAATACCCTACTCGATCCGGACATGGCAGAGAAAGATCCGGCCCAATGTGACCAGTTGGTCATTGTGGGCAATAATCGGTCTGGCACTTCTTCTGACCTACAAGAGTTCAGGTGCCAAGGACAATGTCTGGGTCTCGGTCTTTGGCTTCACGAATCCCCTGATCATCACACTCATCGCCCTCAAAAGGCAGTATGAGCGAACGAGACTAAGCAAGATCGACAAGTTCTGTTTGGTCTTCGGCTTGATTGCCTTGGTGATGTGGTTCTTCATGAGAGGTAGTAAAGAGCTCGTCCAGTATGCGCTCTATGTCGCCCTCATCGCAGACGCCTTCGCCAGCATTCCCACAATCGTGTTTCTATGGGAATCACCTGATCAGGATCGGCCGTTCGCCTGGAGCTTGTTTGTATTAGCTTCCGGCCTGAACATCTTCGCCATCAGCGACTTCACCTTCGCTAACCTGATCCTTCCGATCTATATGGTGATAACCAGTTTACTCATCACAATCCCCCTCTACGTATATCGTTTACGCAAGAGGACGCCGATTGAAGAGTGGATTTGAGTAACAAAACAAAACTGAAAGGAGGCTCATATGCCACAGATTGTTCTTTTCCTTGATGAAAAGGCGCGAAATATGATTGTGCCGGACACATTCGAGGATCTGGGAATTGTTCTTATCGAAGCGGTCGAAGCCGCTTTTGGAATCAAGGGGCATAATGACGTAGCATTCGACGTTATTGCGCCGCTCTTCACGAAAAATGAATCTCACGTGCAAATCGAAGTCCGATACACGGCAGGCAAAGACGAATACGGCACCGGATCAGTTTTCGATCCAAACGAAGCAACTCGAACACTGGCGATCACGCAGATCCGCACGGCATTCATGGAATTCCTGCATGTGCATGGTATCGATCTTATTTCACCATCGGTCTGGATCCGTCCCCATTACAACTCCACGTTTTCACCCGGAGTCGCAGACTGACAATCAATTCAACCCGCCCGAACATGAGCAATCTGCTCGCGTTCGCTGGCGGGTTTCTCATTAATAAGGTAATTTTGGAGTCGTTGTTTGTATATCTGTAAAGGATTCCCTTTCTCATGCTTATCTTGAAACAAACTGCAGTATCCCCAGTATATGACTTATTGCCGCAATAACAATATTTGAAACTACGAATAATGAAAATTATATCATATCCGTTATCACAGATAACTTTTGTAAAATAGCATGACTTGTTTTTTGCCTCAAAAAAGGTAGTATTCAACCAGCTCTTTTTTACTCTAATAATATGACAACCTTCGTTCACATCGTCGGACTGCTAGTCGGTCTGGCCTGCACAGTCATGGGCGTTTTCTACACCAGGAACTTCGTCAGTACCCACCGGGAATTTTCGGAAGAGTCCGCTGAGGCCTTCTGCTCAGGTTTACTAATGTTCCTCCTACTCGGCATTTTGCCGATGATCATGGGAGCTTCAATCTTTATTTACCTCTACGCCGTTTCGGGGTCATAGAGGAACAACCGCTCAAAGGAGACTTCCTTCGGGCGGTCTTCTTTTTATCGGTGACAGAATCTCACATGGTTTAGATACGAAAATCAAATACATGTAAAACAGTACGCTAAAATGCTTTCATCAAAATCAGGCATGCTTCACACCCGGCAAGACAATCTCGAAAACCGTGCCCTTGTTCACTTCACTCTCGACACTGATCGTCCCGCCATGGGCAGCGACAATCCATTTGACGATCGACAAACCCAGGCCGGTATTGCGGCCGTTGCTTTTGTGAGACTTGTCGGCTCGGAAAAAACGATCGAATATATGGGGTAGATCGGTCGCCGCGATCCCGAACCCGTTATCGCTTACCGTGACCACGACGCGATCCTTCTTGACCGCGCTGTCGATCTTGACCCAGCCTCCCGGCCGGCCGTAATCGACGGCGTTTTTGAGTAGATTTATAAAAAGCTTTTCCAAATATGTTCGATTGCCGGCCAACATGATCTGCCCGCGTCTCCTGAATTTGATGTCAATTTTGTTCTTCCTCGCCAAAGTCCGATACCGATCGATCGTGTGGCCAAGAATTCCGACCAGATCAACTTCCTCGAAAATTGCGCCTTCTTTGAGCACGGCCTCTCTGGCCGTGAGCAATGTCAGATCGGATATCATATCCGAAAGATGCTCAATTTCATGAATAATGGCTTTGAGAGACTTGCGGATGAGTCGCGGATCCTCTCCACCCTCAAGCAATGCGACATCGGCATTGCCCCTGATAATGGCCAGAGGAGTGCGAATCTCATGGGCGGCATTGGTCATGAATTCGGTTTTCCTCTGTTCCTCCCGGAGAAGCCGTTCTGTTTCCTTGAGTATCTCGGCGTTTTTCCTGGAAGTGATGTCGCGGATGTTGAGGACGACGCCTTTGACATTGGGATTGTCAAGCATGTTATAGGCCGTAACCTCGAAACAAAGCATGGAGCCGTTCTTGTGTTTGAAATTGTATTCAGTAATCTGGGATGTGTGCGGATTGTCGATAGCTTGTCTGAAATAAGCCGTCACCTCGGCGTCGTCGCGATTGAAAATGAATTCTTGTGGCTTGCGACCGACGACTTCTTCGACTTTGAGCCCGCAAATAGTCTCGATCGATGAACTGACATAGAGAATATGGCCGACCTTGTCGATGAGAGCGATAATCTCATGACTATTCTCGACCAAAGCCCGGAAGTATTCCTCCTGTCTGGTGGCCTGGAGCCTAGCCTCGCGTTCCTTGAGGATGAGGCGGTTGATGGTGATGGATTGGGCGGTTGCGTTACCCAGAGAAACGGCCAATTCCCTGTCCTCGTCGGAAAAAATCCGGGTATTCTTGAAACAAAGCACCAGACTGCCGTAGATGTTTTCCTTATATGTAATAGGAACGATGACATAGCTTTTCATGTAAGGACTGATGTCAAATTCTTTTTCATAATTTTCCTTGCGGACGTTTTCTACGAAAAAAGGTACGCGAGTTTTCAGAGCCTGAAAATTACCGCCCTTTTCCCTGGGAAGATTGGGTTCATAGGGAGTGCTATGGCTTTTATAAGCCAATGTATAGTATGTCTGATCCGGCGTTTTCCACCAAGTAAAGCCAAAATCAGCTTCAAAAATTTTCAAACCGGCCTCGGTAAAATTCTTGATGATTTCAAAAGAATCATTTCCGCCCAAAGAATCCAGAGTCGTCCGGTTGAGCAATGCGATTTTTTTTATGGAAATCTGATTGTCCATGTTGGAAAAAGATAGTCCTACCTTTATTCGATACTCCGGAAATGAAGTGGCGAATAAAGATAGGAAAATGTGATTCTGTCTGTCTCTACTTCACCGTGATCCTCATTAATGAGTAGACCTGGTGGTAGTAGCGATGTTTGCCTAGTATACAGACTTGGACTTTGCGGTCCAGAGCTGATGTAAGTTCTACGAGGTCGTACGGGGTAGTGTCACCCCATCTGACGGGAGGAATTTGCCTGCCTTCCCATTCGACCGGACAGGAATTGTCCGAGCGAAATGGGTGCATAAGGTACAGTCTTGTCCGGCCCCCAAGATACGAACCGAGATGTCTCATCACGATCGGCATCTCGTCCGTGTCCAAAA
>Ga0172380_10008828_pt1 | contig 10882 bp, 9 predicted proteins | sample Leawe162metaG_FD_119747 | JGI IMG/M metagenome (GOLD analysis project Ga0172380, IMG submission 119747) | Leachate microbial communities from a municipal landfill in Southern Ontario, Canada - Leachate well 162 metaG | ecosystem: Engineered > Solid waste > Landfill > Unclassified | place...
CAGCTCCGCCTCAAGGTGAGTAATTTCAGCTTCAATCTGCTCAATTTCTGTAACGATTTTTTGTTGTTCGGAAAGAGTTGGGGCTGATATTTTGATTCCTTGAATTTTTTCTATTGAGGCTCTTTTTTGTCGAGAGAATTCGACTTTTTCTCATTCTTTCCTGAGAACATACGCTAGATATCGTTCATTCATGGCTCCGTTTTTGACTCGCAAAACTCCACAATGGTCTGTTGGATAAAATGCAATTCCTGCAGGCAAACAATTCACCATCCAGTCACCATCTATTCCCCATAATACTGATGGAGTATCAAAGTTTTTTATCAACAATTTATCAATGTATCAAAATGGCTCCATGACATTTGCACTGTAGACTGGTATTTCTCCATCAGGTACAAATTCATTTTTGAGAACTCTCTGACCAATAGATACATCAAAAATATCATGGTCACTCAATCGGAAAGTCATATCTGCTTTTGAATAAGCATTTTCAAATAAAGATTCAATTATATTTTTTCTTTCTGATATCTGATTTTTCATATCTTCTTCTCTTTTCTCCACTTCCTCCATTTCTAGTACGATCTTCTCTTGTACATCAAAAGGTGGGAGAGGGATTTTTACGTCATTTAATATTCCAGAAAGATTATTAATATTTGCCCCACTTCAAATATCACGAATTGCTTGTCGGTAAATACCATTCAAAAGTTGATAAACATAATTTGCTTTTGCATTTTCCCGGACTCGAATTATTCACATGAATCCTCCAGCATAATATTTTCAACTTTCTCTAATAAGTGCAACCTTTCCTAGATGCTGTTTGCTACCACTAGAAAAGCAAATGAAAATATCATCTTTTTTTAACATTTTATCTTCTGCTATTCTAAAATCATCGTTCAAATAAATTTGTTTATTAAGCTCAAATTTACCATCAAGAGTAATATTGTCGGCTGTTAAAATGATATTACCAGTTATTTGTGGAGACTGTTGATCTTTTCAATAAGTTACTCACTTAATTATATCAGAAATATCACCTAATTTAATCATTCCCCATTTGCTCTCAATTTTTATCTTTTTTTTTACGGAAAGTGAAATATTTTTCTCAAAATCTGCTCGGTCAAAAGTTAGCATATCAATAAGGTCTGTGCGTGTGATATATTTTTCGAGATTTGTAGCAATAGTGCGGTCGTGATTTCCGGCAAAAGCATCGAGAATATAGGTATTTGTTCGTTCTGAATGTTCGGCAACTTCGGGATGAAAAAGAAGCGTACATTCATCGATTTGCTTTCCTCTTCTTGTAGCATGGATACCTTCATCGCCTTTTCTATTACTAAATTCATACCCAAGAAAATCTTTTTCATCTTGTTTGTCTCCTGATTTTATGAGCACCATTTTCTGACCGTATGCAAGCAGGAAATAGAGGATTTTTTCTTGTTCTGTTGTACGGACTATTTCGAGCCATTCTTTTGGATTCTTCGCTTTTATTTTTTTCTCATATTCTATATATATCTCATGTTTCTTGATTGCTTCGCTTGGTGATCCTGATATCATGCTCACATAATCGTCGAGCGTGATCGATTGCCACACATAGCTGATATATTTTGCAATAGGTGTTTCTACGCTTTGAACAGTATTGTCTTTGTGATGTGTGAAAAAGTTTTTCACTGATTCAGCGATATGGAGGGCATCGTAATTGTTTTTTCTGCGGAGAAAGAGTATGACTGTATTTGTCCCTGTTGCCATAAATGTGCCACTTCAGAGCTCTGTAATAGCGACAAATTCGAAGTATTTGAGGAGAATTTCTCGTGTTTTGGTATAAATACCAGTATTTGAGAGGATACTGGAAGGGAGAATAATTGCTGCAATGCCACCCTCTGTGAGGAGTTGCTTTGTTCGCTCGATAAAGAGACTTTCTATCTGTGAACTCTGATCTGTGAGAGCATCATAGAGGGTGAAATCTTTTTGAGCGTTTTTATTTTTGAGGTTCCCTTTGCAGGCAGAGACAGAATACGGAGGATTTGCGAGCACAAAATCAAATTGTCCATTGTCTTGCGTTCCTGGAATAGTTTTTTGGAGTTTGCCAACATAATTACTGTTCGTGAAGCTGTCAAGACCATCACCATGAATCACATTTGCGATACCATCACCATGAAGATAACAACCAACTTTTGTGGTTTTGACGAGACGATAATCGAGCTCTATTCAATAAATATAGCTGTACGCCCATGCAAATGGATTGTCACATTGCCATGGCTTCAATTCTTTTTGTACTGATGGAGGAAATTGAGAGAGGTCAAGAGAGGTGATAATATTTTGCAATTCTTCCATCGATTCCGTCAAAAAGTGTCAGCTTCATGCGGCATAATCTATGATATTTGGAAGGAGCTCATCCTTGGTTCAGGTTCTCAATTTTTTCTCAAGCATTGAGCGAATTGGGACACTTTTTGAGATAAACCGAGCGATAGGAACGGGCGTGAAAAATTGTCCGGCCTCTTGCTTGAGACCAGTTGTTAGCAAGAGCTCAAAGAAATCTCAGAGAAATGGCTGTTTTTTGGCATAGCGGAATCGGAACCCTTGAAGGAGTTCAACAACTTCCTTAAGGACTTTACTGTTTTCCTCAAATGTCTCTTCATCAAATACCTCCTTTATGGCAAATTCATTATTTTTCTGAAGACGAAGTTTGGTTATTTTATTGAGTATGCTCTGTCTATCTGCTTCTGAGAGATGCGAATATTCACCGTTAAAGTCTTGGTCACTAATATCCGAAATGGTCTTATTGAGAAAATCTTGCATTCATTTTTTGTAGAGATCAGAAAGTCTCTTCTGAAATGACACAGAGCCATCTTCTCCTTCCTTCCATTGAAAATCGAGCTCTTCTGTGAGTTGTTTATCTTCATCTCTTATTTTGCAAAGAAATAAAGTGAATATTTTGTTAAAAGCATTAGGCTTATCTGAAACAGCATTGTGACGAAGAATTTCTAAAAATCGATTAAATATAAAAGAGCTATCTTCTTGTCGAATTTCTTTCAAATCTCAGAGCGTAAGAGCTTTACTCTCAAAATGATAAGCCTTTGTCCACGAATCAAAAATACCATTCTGTTTGGAGAATTTATTCCACCGAGCATAGAGTTCTTCGACATTACTCATGAGACGATAGTCTTCTTCTATCTTTATGATTTCATTTTTATAAATCACTCCTCATTTTTCAAACTGAGAAGCATAGAGTACGAGAAATTCTGCATCTCGATCTTGCTGGAGGTATGAAAGGAGCTGTCATCACTTTTTCTGGGTGTTTTGCCACTCCTTTTCAAATTCTTTTCACCATGTCTTACATTCTATCATTAGGTACGCTTTTCCGTCTTTTCGTACGAGGATATCAAGCCAACCACCAGCAGGACCGTGTCCAACAGTAAATTTTTTCTCCAGAATAATATCTTCAGGACGATATCATTTTTCCAGAAGACGATCCACACATTCGAGAACAACCCAGTTTTCTTCTTGAGAAAAATTTCTCGTGGTATCTCTCTCTGATTTTATCTTACTACCGTAGTCAATAACCTCCTTCTCAAAATCAACACATATTTCATAATTTCCGAGAGAACTATATATTTTTGAATATATATTTTTGGTGTTTTCTTTGGGCGTAAATCAGAGATGCTTGAGGAAATCTTGCATGCAGTGATTATAATAAAATACACCGATAAGCAAACGCTGAGATTTGACTAATAGGCAGGTTGTTTTTAAGTGAGTTCGATTCCCACAGGACAATGATCCGAGCCCATCATATCAGGATGAATCGTGGCATCCACAATTTGAGAAGAAAGACCTTGAGATACCAGGAAATAATCAATTCTCCAACCAGAGTTATTCGCTCGTGCATTTCAGAAATTGGACCACCAGGTATAGAGTCACTCTTCTCATGGATGCTGCTCACGGAAGATATCCACAAGTCCCGCTTCGAGAAGTTTATCAAACCCATGGCGCTCCTCATGCGTAAATCCATGAGAGCCTTCATTTTGTTTAGGATTTTTGAGATCTATCGGCTGGTGTGCGACATTGAGATCTCCACAGAGAATCACGGGCTTATGTGTTTGGAGTTTGAGAATAAAGTCTCTCATTGCTCTGTCCCATTTTTGGCGGTATTCCAGGCGTGAAAGATCCTCTTTTGCATTCGGAACATACGTCGTGATATAGTAGAAATCTTCGAACTCAAGGGCTATTGTGCGCCCCTCATTGTCAGCTTCTGTCCCGATTCGGTTCATGACAGCGAGTGGTGGCACACGAGTAAAAACAGCGGTGCCAGAATACCCCGCTCGTTCTGCAGAATTAAAGATACACTGATAACCGAGTGCCTGTATCCTGTCGGTCTCTTCGATGATTTGTTCTGGTTTTGCCTTGATTTCTTGCAGTCCGATAACATCAGCATCGAGCTTTCGGAGAATTCAGACAAAATCTTTTTTCATAACGGCACGAATACCGTTTACATTCCAAGAAAAGAGTTTCATACTATTATATTAAAAGTTATAAGTCATAGTAACAGTCATAGGATTGATTTTTATTCATACGGGGTAGGATACAATAAACAACTTCCTTCCTTCGACTATGACTCTTACTATTACTACTGAGTAAATATATCTTTCCATGTCACCAAAATACTCGCCAGAATTAAGAGAAAAAATCCAATAGAATGAATAAGTTGTTCAAGTCTTGGGGAAATCATATACCGAGGATTTATGGTATGGATCATCTGATTCACCAGCACAATAAAGCATCGTCCGCCATCGAGCGCTGGAAACGGAATGAGATTAAACACTCACAGACTCAAGGAAATCATCGCAATCAATATGAGTATTCCCCGTATTTCTACTCCTTGCCCGACGAGGCTCACAAATACCTTTCCGATAGCAACTGGACCACCGATGCCATCAGTGGCTTCTTTTTTCTCTGCCTGTGTGGCAGTATCAGAAAAACTCGTCACAATCATAGTACCGAATGTACGAAATGAAAACCCAATTTGATGGTAGACCTCGAGCATACCACGATACAAAGCCTCTGGAAGAGAATTATATCTGTATTCTATAAGGCGAATATTTGGTGTCACAAATACGCCTATTTTCCCAGCGAGGGGGGTCAATATGATATCGACCGGTGATGTATCACGGAGGACAGAGAGTCTATACTGTGGTTTTCCAGTTCCGAGAATACGTACGACGTCCTCAGGTTTTTGGATATTCTCCCCTTCGATTGAGAGAAGAACATCCCCATCATGTATGCCTCACTTCTCTGCTATACCCTCTGCAACGGGACTCATCAAGACTCATGGCTTTCTCTCCAGAACGCCGGCCTCCTCAGCCTGTACCAGGGTATCAAAGATAGGAATTAGCTGAGTTCCTTGACTCAATCGAGAAAGGAGTGAGTTTGGTTCGAATTCTCTGATTTGTACATGAATCGGTGAGGTCCCCAGGAAAAAGAGTGTCCCAAATATCAGTCCTGCCAGGATAAAATTCATCGTCACTCATGCCAAAAGTATCAAAACTTGTTTCCACCATTTCGCCATCGGGAGTGCGTCTTTTTCTCGACTTTCTGGACTCGAAATATCTTCTCACTTCAGACGGACAAATCCTCCTATTGGGAGCCAGTTGAGCGTCCAGTCTGTTCATTTTTTATCACGAAATATTTTTTTTAGACGTGGTGGTATACCGATACCGAACTCGAGCACTTTGACACCGCTCCATCGTGCGACCAGAAAATGCCCCATCTCGTGAAGAAATACGACGACAAAAAAAACAAAGAGCGCCAGGAGGATACCGAGAAAAAGAGTCATAGAATCAAAGCTATATGGGTATTATAGAGAAATACTGTATTTTGGAAGAGACGCAACGTGTGATTTGCATTAGCAGAAAAAATATGATAGAATTAGGTATATAATAATCCAATATGTCTTTCAGCACTCTCAATAGTAATGGAGAAAATTTTTCATCAGAGATAGCCAAAAATTTGGCTCTGGAATTACAAAAATTATCTGCAGACTGCAACGTTCAGACAGCAATAGGCATTTTATCTACTTTCTGAGATACAGGAACACTCGTAGCAATACCACCAGAAGATCAAGAACAACTCGTACAGATGCTCGACGATATAGAAAAAAGTATAAATGATAATCAAATATGAGCATTCGACATCGTAAAAACATTTTTACGAACATCACTCAAAAATATCCCAGAACAAGCAGAACGCGAAAAAAAACTACAAGAACGTGAGATTGGGAGAAGGAGACAATTAGATATCATTATGAGGAATGAGTCAGAAAGATGAATATTTTGACCAGTTCCTCTCAACGAAAATGATGATATTGATGAGTTTAAAAAATGATTTCCAGATACGATAATCCCTCTCATTGCTCAAAAGCTCTTTGAAGAATTGGCAATGTGACCATCACAATATGTTCTGAATAACAGTGGAATTTATCACAAATATATCCAAAGAGCAAAATATGTTTTTGAAAAACTTCAAGAATACTTAAAGGAAGGAGCTATAAAATGGCACATGACCCCGAGACCTGGATATGAAGATGTCGACGATCCTAGAATCATGCAATGTGCAGAACTCTACCAATTTCTTACTGGAAAATATGACTCAAATGATGAACCACTCTTTCTGAGTCACTTAAAAGGTGAGAATTATCGACTCATTTTGCATGAATCGTAACTTCTAAGATCGTATAAAATTTTTACTTGATTTCACAAATCTTACACTAAGGGGCAACATGCGCACTTGCTCTGGATTGGATGCTTAACTTCACTTCATCAATTTGAGGAAGCTCTGGATTGGAAAAATGCTCTCTGATTTTATCCACGCGTTCTAGTGGTATTCAATTTTCAACAGCATTCTGACACATCTTATCTAAAATTTCTAAAAATTTTTCATGATCATTGGCTCATGATGTATGCAAGGCGTCTAATAATGCAACAAGTTCATTTTCCTGTAAAGTAGGCAATTCTCGTTCTATTTCTTTTAGCACATCACTATTCACACCAAATCGTTGAGCGTTATTGAGCCAAGTTCTTAAAAAACGCAATGGGAGTTTTGGATTTCACAAAATCAATTGATAATAATGACTAATGGCTCATATAACTGTAGTGTCATACTCTTGTCTCATTTGTTGTAATGTTTCTTCAGTGAGTCTAGAATGACTATCACCAATAAGATTAGCAAAACTGGTCTCGCAAATTTGGTATCAATCAGGACGCCACTGAGCTCAATCCAAACTGCTTGTGCCATGGAGGCTACTGGGAGGTGTAGAATTCATATATTTATAACATAGTACTATTCTAGTATAGTATATAATTTTCAAATATGCAATACCTTTCCGACTCAATTTTATCAAATTGAAAGAGTATGAAAAACAAGAGAGATTATTTAAGGTTCTTATTGGGGAATATAGTCAAGACGATGTAGTTCTCTTCTTAGAACGCTTAAAAGGTGAAAATTATAGATTGATATGGAGAGTCATAGCTTTCAAAATATACAAACTACCAGGAAGTCGAGTGTAAAATATTCGGACTATTCTCCCTTCTTCTGTTGCTAAAATTTATTCTATAATCTCAAACTGTATAATTTTTACCAGAGTTTCTGGTGTGACTCTGTCTCCATAGTATCCACGGTACGCCTCATACATTTTTTCTTGACTTTCAAATCTTTCATGACCACGGTAATCTGTCTCTTCTAGGTCTTGCAATTGTCTCTCGTAAACAGAGAGAATAGTCCCCATAGCAAATATCTCGCCTGATTCTTTTTCTATCAAATCAAGAACATCACCAACCTGCAAATCCTTGTCGTCAAAGAGTCTCCAAGTAGAAGTCTTTTCTCAGGAGAGAACAAGCGGAACGAGGTGTGATGCAAATTTGAGTGATTTCTTCATACTACCTTATGCGAGAGACTTAATATCGAGCACTTTTGCGCCAGGCACGAGCTTGATCAGAGAGAGGTCGTGTGTGGCAAAAACAACCGTTGTTCCTTGTGCGTGGATGGTTTTCAGGAGCTCCATAATTTTCAGAGTATTGGTATGGTCGAGATTCCCTGTTGGTTCATCCGCCAGAATCATTTTTGGACTATGAATAAGCGCTCGAGCGATGGCGACTCTCTGAGCTTCTCATCCAGAGAGATACTTGGGAAAGGTATCTTTTTTATGCTCGAGTCCGACATATTTTAGAAGTTCTGGGACGCGCTTTTTGATAATCGTTTTTCCATACGAACACATCTCCATAGCATAGGCGATGTTTTCGGCAACAGTTTTGTACTCAATCAGTTTATGATCCTGAAATATCATCCCGCAGGTCCTCCGGTAGGCTCGTAAATCTGAGGAACTCAGACTGTAGACATCTCGCATCGTATCATCTATCAATGATCCATGGAGTGGGGGCAAATTCCCAAAAAGCACCTGCAAGAAAGTCGATTTCCCACTTCCAGAGGGACCAGTGAGGAATATCCACTCACCAGGATGTATATCAAACGTAAAATGCCGAATAACTGGCTTTTTTTGATATCAGGCAGTGAGGTGGAGGAGTTTCATAGATACAAAAGTTTTATTCGTTTAATTGGTTTTATTCGTTTAATTGGTTGCCCGAACCAGTACTTCCTACTTTCTTCTTTATTATTTATTCTTTCTGCTTTGTTCTTTTTTTATATATTCCTTCCTATGACTGTTACTATGACTATTACTCCTGTGAACTTTGCGCTCAGATTAGTTACTCTTTTACAGAACAGGTAAAGCTCGCGAGTATTTTTCTGTACTGATCATAGGTGGTCGGATCCGTATCATTTGCGAGGCCGATGGTTATGAGATAGACCGTTTTTCTACATACTTTTGCCGTTTGGAAAAAGAGATGCTCTTCAGTCACCTCATTATATTTTGCTCGGAATATGCCCAACTGGCTCGTAGTACCATCATCAAACTTTATCGCCTCATCGCTCACTGTCGTCATCGTGAGATATTCCCGAGATGCCCAGAGCATACTCTGACGAGCATATTCTCACGAGGATGCTTCTGTTGCGAGGGTATCTGAGAGTACGACGATATTATTCATAAATCACCGCTTATTCACGAGTGATCGCATAGCAAGCTCAAATTTTCATCGAATAGGGGCAGAAACCTTTGTAACATCGACCTGTTCCCAGGATGCAGGAACCTGGATACGAAAACCAATTCCCGAATAGTTTTTGAGTCCGCTCTCGTCAGGAACTGGCGTTGTGTCTGAACCACATCCAGTGAGAAGGAGCAAGAACACTCCACTGAGGAGAACCATTGTGCGCATTTTCATAGCGATAGCATATACTACTTCTCAAAAAATGCAATCAGAAAATCGGACTTTCCAGAGTCTCCTATCTCCAAAAAGGCACATAAATGCTCACCATCACGACCGTGAAAAGTATGATGGCTCAGCCACGCAGTATGAGAATCCCGATTTTTTGATGGAGCCAAGCGACACTCCCAAACCATACCGTCAAACAAAACAATCCTGTGAGTACACCAAAAAGTGCATCACGAATACGCGAAAGCACGGGAAAATCATAAAACCCAAACATAATAACTCGATTATTCACGACCCATGCTATCACGATAAAGATGGCGAGCATCAAGAGCATATATCGCATCGAGAGTTGGAGCCGAATATTTTTTACGTCTTGACTGCGTATCATAGATTGGTAGACCGAATCTTCTGCGAGGAGTCGTGCAAAACGCTCATCTGTGCCAGTTGATAGATTTTCTCTAGAAGGTTTTTCGGTCGTTTGTGCGGGCTCAGATATTTTGGGAGGTTCAATACTCTCTGGAACCTGTGATACGACAGCACCGCTGATACCTTCAGGATGTTTCCCATGAAATAATCCAGCTATCCGGTCTGAGATGCTGACAGTATGTTTATCTGGTTCCGATAGGGTCGCCTCCCTTGTGACAGTCATGGGCGGAATCGGCTGCATATCTGGAGTAAGTATGGTGGCTTTTTGGAGAGGAATATTTCATGATTTTTTATGAAATAAGTGTGTTATTGCGTCGAGGATTCCTGGATGCTCTTCTGGTCACGCAGAAGGCATTTGTCAAACATTTTGAGGTGATGGCAATATCTCTTGGGGGGAAGAATCATTATTTTGTGCATTCATACCTTGTATAGCGTCAAAAATAAATACAATACTTTTAGTCCGCACATAATACCAATTTATGATTCCAACGCAAGACCAAGTACGTCACGTCGCAAAACTCTCCCGTCTGCATCTCTCCGATAGTGAAGTAACACTCTATCAATCACAGCTTTCTGATATCTTTGGCTACATCGACAAACTCTCAGAAGTCGATGTCTCTCACATATCGCATACAAAACATGCCTCTCGAGACCAGATGGAGCTCCGACCCGATGTGGTCAATATGGTGGATGATCCAGAGAGGCTCATCGCTGTCACAGAACAGGAAATCATCGGTCATCATATCGCCATTACCAATATTATGAAACGGCAATAATCTGCTTTTTAATATCTTTTTTATCTCCCTCATCATTTTCTTTTATGAAAAAAATCTACCTACTTTCTGCTTTCTTCTTTCTGCTTTCTTCTTTTTGATGAGTATTGGCTTATACAGTGACAGATGAAAGTAATGCTAATTTTTTGGCAACGGAACACATAATACGTGACCAGTCGAGTACCCCGCTCCAATACCGTTTTGCAGATAATATCATCCGACAAGAGATGGTGAGTATAGCACTCAAGATAAAATGAGTCGATATCCCTGCTGACTATACGTGTAAAAAATATTTCTCCGATGTCACTGGGAGTGATTGGGTCTGCGCGGCTGTCGAGATTGCCGCGGACAATGGTATCATCAGTCGATCGAATACCA
>Ga0172380_10008829_pt1 | contig 10881 bp, 11 predicted proteins | sample Leawe162metaG_FD_119747 | JGI IMG/M metagenome (GOLD analysis project Ga0172380, IMG submission 119747) | Leachate microbial communities from a municipal landfill in Southern Ontario, Canada - Leachate well 162 metaG | ecosystem: Engineered > Solid waste > Landfill > Unclassified | place...
AAAATGTACTGGCGTGCACGGCCGAGATCTTTTGCTTCACCTTTTGAAAGACGCAGGAAATCGTTCATGTTGAGACCAGTCGCAACAGTCGAGAGTGTCGATGTATTCACCAAACCCGCACGATACGATGTCATGTCTCCCTCGTTCTTCTTTGGGTATGTAGCAAAAAGATATTCGGTCACGATGAGCTCAAGCACAGCGTCACCGAGGAACTCGAGACGTTCGTTGTGCTCTTTGTTGGTCGAACCACGGCTCTCATTGATGAACGAGCGGTGCGTGAACGCTGTCTCGAGAAAGCGTCTGTCTTTGAATGTGATACCGAGTGCGGCCTCGAATGCTGAAAGGTCTTTCATGGTTTAACGTTTCTGAACGAGTAGGTTGATTGCTTTGGTGATGAGGGGAAGAATGTCGTCGTAAATATTGAGGGTAACGATTTCGGCGAGTTTGAACCAACGAGCGTCGTCGAGTCCTCCTGATGAGCCGAGTGTGAGGTCTTGGAATGGTGCTCGTGCGAGATAGTAGGTGACGTTCTTTCGGATCTTGCCCTTCTCTGGGTGAGATGCAACGTATTCGTTCGAGCCCAAGAGCTCTTCGAGCGTCACATCAACACCGAGCTCTTCTTTGATACCGCGACAGACGCCGTCTTCGAGGGTCTCATCTGGGGTGATCTTGCCCTTCGAGAGCGTCCAGTGACCGAACACGTCATGGACGAGCGCCACATAGACATCCTTGTCGGCAAGCGCATAGACGACACCACCACCCAAGCGTTCGAGTGGAAGCTCTTCGTAGGCCACAACCTTGCGCTTTGATGTTTCGTTTTTGCCCGGCTCACCAAGCTCTTTGTACACCGAACCGAGAACACCGTTAACGAACTTACCGCTCGTCTCGCCACCGAATGATTTGGCGAGCTCGATAGCCTCGTTGATGGCGACCTTTGCAGGAACGTTCTTGCGATCTCCAAAGAGAAGCTCGTAGAGACCGATACGAAGGATGGTCTTGTCGACAAGTGCGATCTTGTTGAGTGGCCAATCGGGGGCAGCCTTCTCGATGATGAGATCCAAATCGCCCTGACGGTCGATGACACCCTTTCCCAAGCCATTCATAAACACGAAATCCCCTGTACCGGGGGCGAATTCTTCGGAGATACGTTTTATGAGCGACGGAAGGTCGGCAGGATTTCGTTTGGCGAAATCGAGTTCAAAAAGAGACTGGAGAACGATTGAACGAGCAAGGTGTCGGTTTGTCATAGTACGAGCATCCGACCGTCACCTCCGAAAAGAACACCTATCCAGCTGAACTATTCGGATGACGAATCGGCTTTTGCTTTTGAAGCGGTTGCACCGATCGCTTTGAGTTTATCATTGCGGCGGACAAGGCGCTTCTCTGCAATACCCTTCGCGTCAATAACAGTACGGCCGCGGTAGGTACCACAGTTTGCACACATGGTGTGACGAACGTGTGTTGCCTTGCACGAAGGGCACACCGAAAAGCGTACTTCGGTGAGCTTGTGGTGGGACCGGCGGCTGCCCGTCTGCCCCTTCGTGTGTCGCATTCGTACTGTCATAACAGAGAAAAGATACCACAGGCGCTTATATTATGCAAAATCCTCCCTCTAAGACTTTTAAGAAAAAGAAGAGGCTCGCCGGATCCCGCAGTGAAGCGGGGGGCGAGCCTTTGAACATGTGGCGGGAGGTCCTCAGCCGGTCTGGGTCTCAGTCCCAGTCGAGGTCGCAACCCCAGCCGTTGGGGTCGGAGACCGCCTCCAAAGAGGTGGGGCCGCTTCCGGGTGCCTCGACGGGCCGGACGAGTCCGTCCCGCATCTTGAGACATCCCTTGGCGCTCCAGAACACCTGGTGATGCTGGGACGTCTCGTGATCGAAGATGAGGCCCTCGTTCAGCTGGGTTGTCGCGTTGAAGCGGACCGAGTCCCGTTCGAGCAGGTACCACCCGTTTCCCGGCTCCGCCGGATAGTACGGGTTGTGACTCTCGTTGATCGCCAGAACGCCGGCCGTCGAGATCAGGGTGATGAAGAAGATCGAAGCCAAAATCTTTCGGGTCATGATGTGCCCTGGGCTGATTGGTTGATTAATCCAGCCCTCCTGAGATATATATTACAGCATAAAGGCACAAACGTCAATAGTCTTATTGTTCCCCTAGAAAGGTCTTTCGGTGGATAGCCGACGGTCCGAGCTTTTTGAGGGCGGCATAGTGCCCCGTGGTCCCATATCCCTTATGGACTTCGAGCCCATACCCAGGGGTCTTTTTACTCTCTTTGATCATATGAGCATCACGAGCGGTCTTGGCCACGACCGATGCCAACGCTATCGGCAAATGGGTAGCATCTCCTTTGATGTACGTCTCTTGGTGGAGATATTCAACGGGTGCTTTCAAACTTCCATCAAGCATGACAAATGTATGTGCAGGATCAGGAGCGACTTTGCTCAACACTGTTTGAATTCCTTTTCTGATAGATGCCGAGATGCCGTGCGTATCGATGTGCTTTGCGGAAACAAGCGCAAACGCATATGAAACAGCAAAATCACGTTTCAACGCCTTGATCTCCCCCATCCATTCATCGCGTTTTGCAGGAGAAAGTTGCTTCGAATCTTTTACTTTTGGAAAAAGTTCCTTGAGACGATTCGTTAGTCGTTTGTCGTTCGTATCAATACAAAAACCTCCAATCGCCACAGGACCCGCAAGAGGCCCCCTGCCCGCTTCGTCGATTCCCACGATCCATCGTTGGCGAGATTTGCTCATGCGCCAAATGAATCCACCCAACGTCGAATAGCTTCTTGTCGTTCGGGCTTGCAGCCATTACACCAGAGCTCAGGATGCGCCTTTTCTTCTTCTACATATTCATCCATGGTCATCCAACGCGCCTCTGTAATTTCTCCATCAGTAAAAACGAGATCGTTTGAGTTACCGTTAAATCGAACCGCGTAGCTTTCAAAAAATTTCTTGTTTACATCGTCTTTTCCTTGATAGATAAGAAAAAGATCTGCATCTTCAAATTTGATTCCTATTTCTTCAGACAATTCTTTGAGAGCTGCCTCACGGAAACTAAGTCCGACAGGCACATGGCCTCCAAAATATGTCTGCCATTTCCCAGGATTACCCGAGAGACCCTCGGAACGTTTTGAACACAAGAGTTGCGCTTTATCATTCACCAGCCAAACATTACAAATACCACCCCAACAATCAGTGGCCACCTTCATGTCTTGGCGAGTCTTTGACCCGCTTGGATTACCTTGCTCGTCATAACACTGCAAGAGCTCCTGTCCTGGTTCTGCTTGATGCATATGCGGTAAGTCTAGCAGATGTAGGGAACGAAAAAGTCCGCCTGCCGAGGTCGGGTCTGTTGATGACAGACGGACTTCTCGATGGCGGACGTGTTAGACGTCCCGGAGGGTTCCCTATCTGTTGATGTTGAGATGGAAACCCGCCCCCACGAACATCTTGTAGAGATCACTCTCGGGGTGATCTTGGGCGTATAGGAGCATACATCCGAAAATCACGGCGACGACGTGGCAAATCGTTACAAACAGTGGAACCTTACGCTTGCTCGGGTCCTTTCCCATAATTCGAAGTCTCCTTTCCGAGACGGTTGGTCCTAGTCCGATGAGACGATACAACATTATTTTTACTACGGCAATACCTCGCAGTTTTTTGGAACGAAAGAGCCGCCGAGAGAGTCGGTGACTCAATCGACGGCAGTTGCCGCAATTTCCTCCTAGGTCAGGAAGCAGACGTCGTCTTTGTAGTCCTGGCTGTTCAGCCAGGCTTCGTAGGCAGAAGCAATGAGCATGTCGGCGATCATCCCCGCCATGAGCTTGTCGAGGTGCGGCTGAGGACCTGAACACGTTACGACGACTCCCTCGCGCTTTACGCCACCCCAGAACGGAACCTCCCTCGGGAACAGAAGGTGTGGGAAGACACCGGTGTGACCGCTCTCGTTCCGCCCCTGCCAAAGTTGCAGCGCCTTGGAGTGTGCGATCTCGGCGAAGGGATACTCGAACTCGCTCGGGTTGCCGAAGCTTGCCTCGAAGAGGCACACGGGCTTGAGGGAGTTCGACCAGTCGGGAAAGCGGAAGGCGGCATCACGGGTTTCCTCCGTGCCCGGCACCAGCACCACAGCGTGAAGCTGGCGACGCTTTGGGGCGATGGTAGGTAGTCCCACATACAGCACCTCACGTGCCGCTTCGTAGGCCGACGCAGCCAGCTCCTTGGTCAGGAACTTCGGGGTCACAATGTATTCATTCATCTTCAGGTCTCCTTTCGAGACGGTTTGTCCTAGTCCGATGAGACGATACAACAATATTCTAAGTTGGACAATCTACGGTGATTTTGGAACGAAAAAGTCCGCCTGCCGAGGTCGGGTCTGTTGATAACAGACGGACTTCTCGACGGCGGACGCCGTTGAAACGAATTCGGGATTCAACGAAAGATCTTCATCCCAGGTCGTCTTCCCTCCTGCGAATCCCGGGAAGCATCCTCTCGAACTGTCGGTATGCTCGATAGGGATCGGCGGAAGGCTTTGATACCCAGAAACCTTGAGCAGGGTCAAAAGTCTGGACGAAGCACTCAACCTTGGCGTTGGGATACAGCAGGTACACCGCAGACCCGACTCCCTGAGCGAGCTGCTGACGGACTTCCGGAGTCCGCTCGGGCTTGTCGAAGAGCCCACTGATCTCGACGATGATCTCCTCGCCCAACCCGTAAGTCATCAGGTCCGGCGGAAAGAGACAGGTCATCTGAGTCTCATCCGTGAGACCAAGCTCAGGAACCGCCACGACAGCTGCAACCACCGCCTTGTGAACCTTCCGCAAGTCGTCTTCTGACTGACCGGCGGGTAAACACCACAACTTGATGATGGGCATCAGCCCTCCTCCCCTTGGTCAACGTCGGACATCACCTCGAACTCGCGGTCCGGTGGTGGGTTCCACGTCTTGCTTGGATTGTCCACGGCGACCAGCATCAGCTCGGGAGTCTTGGCATCCTCCTTGAGGCGATACTTGGCGACCCAGAGCACGCCCCTTGCCATGGTGTGCTCACCCTCTTTCATCTCAGTGAGATTCTTTATGACCATTCGAAAACCCTCCTGAATTCAGAGTCAGATGAGGTAGCTGGTGGGGTCGAGATGCCCACAGAAGGTGCACCGCGTCCCACTGCCATCACGATGGGCAAATTCAGCCGGGTGAGTGCATTCGCCCATATGCTCCGGACAACGCTCTTCCCGAGCCTGTCTACCAGCCCGGAGGGCCTTCTCGTTCGCTTCGTGGTTCCTGACTTCCATCGGGGTGAGTTCCTGCATGTCGTGTCTCCTTTCCGAGACGGTTTGTCCAATCCGATGAGACGATACAACAATATTCTAAGTTGGACAATCTACGGTGATTTTGGAACGAAAAAGTCCGCCTGCCGAGGTCGGGTCTGTTGATGACAGACGGACTTCTCGACGGCGGACGCCGTGCTACTACTCGAAGGTGACGATGTGGCAGACCTTCTCCTTCTGGCGTTGGATCCAGCCTGTGGCGATTCCATACAGCCACTTGATGAGGTACCAGAACGCGCAGATGATAAACCCTACGAAGAGGAACTGGAGGATTTCCTTTAGATCTTCCAAGAACCCTCCCCACGTTACATCGCTGAGGGCGGTTATGAGCATTCCGACTACCACCGTGAGAACGAAGATACCCATAATCCACTCCACAACTCCCCCGAGAGTGAACCGGCGTCGTCTGGTCTTCAGCAGGGTCACTTCCGGGAAGTCGACCCACCGGTTGAAGGTGGGGGTCGTCCAGATGCCGCGGACAAGGGCGACGGTGAAGACGCTCGCCACGACCCACGCCGCGAACACCAAGGATTTCCACAGAATCCAGAAAATCCCGGCGGGAACGGGCATCAGGACCAATCGCCAGAAGAACTTGCAGGAGTTGGTCTGGCGTAGACGGTAGTCCTTGTCCTCGCGGCACCAGTGGGTGAAACGCCACACGCGGTAACGCGGACTGGTTTTACTGATGATCTTCTCAGTCATGGGGTCTCCTTTCCGAGACGGTTTGTCCTAGTCCGATGAGACGATACAACATTATTTTTACTACGGCAATACCTCGCAGTTTTTGGAACGAAAGAGCCGCCGGAGAGCGCTCGGCTCTCTCGGCGGCATCATACGGACGTGTCCAATGTGCAGAAGCGCGCGTTTGGATTGAAGGTCTGAACAAAGCCCCCTCGATGTCACACCTCGCACGCTCTTTGTTTGCAATTGTGAAGTGCAACAAGTTGCACAAATCGAAGTTTGTAGTCCGGTTTGAGTGTGTCGCAGAGTTTACAGAACACCATGCCGCCACCATCCCTCACGGAGTATTTTTGGGGATGCCAACATTTCTCGGCCAATTGCTGTTTTGTTCTACGAGCCTCCTCATTCAACCGAACAAACTCCTCTTGCAGTTTTGCCCTATCAGCCCTCCTCTGTAATCTGGAAGACTTCTCTCTAAGCGCCCTGAGCTTCGCAATAGTTAGTGCCATACAAGTCTCCTTTCCGAGACGGGTTGTCCAGTCCAATGAGACGATACAACATTATTTTTACTACGGCAATATCTCGCAATTTTGACACTCTGCGTCAAATATTTCTTTGTATTCAAAGCTAATAGCCAAAAGTTAAAAGCTAGAAGCTTGATGCGGTACAATGAAGCACCACCATGTCTTCTCCGTTCGTTCATCTCCACGTCCACTCGCACTATTCCCTGCTCTCGGCGCTTCCGCAGATTAAGGACATGGTGAAGCTTGCCGTCAAAGATGAGATGCCAGCGCTCGCGCTCACCGACAATGGAAACTTGTACGGTGCAATTGAGTTCTATAAAGCGTGCACCAAAGCGAATATCAAACCGATTATCGGCGTCGACTTTTATATCGCACACCGAACCCGCAACGATAAAGAGTCTGGCATCGACAGCCGCCGCACGCGCATCATCCTTTTGGCCAAGGACTACGACGGCTATCAAAATCTCATAAAATTGGTGACGTATTCAAACCTCGAGGGCTTCTACTATAAGCCTCGTGTTGATAAAGAGCTTTTGGAGAAGTATTCGCAGGGTCTCATTGCGATTGTTCCCGCATTCAACAGCGAAATCCGCAATCACCTTCAAACAGGACACGAGGATGAAGCGCTTGCTGTCATCGAGAGATACAAAAGTTGGTACGGCGTAGATAATCTCTATCTCGAGCTCACCCATCACCCCGAAGTCGAGAATCATTCTGATTTGATGAGGAAGACGCGAGAGTTTGCGCGCAAGAATAATCTCCAGCTTGTCGCATCGAATGACGTCCACTATCTCCACCCCGAAGAGCAGCCCGCCCGCCGCACATTGCTTCTCATTCAATCAGGAGCAGGTCCGCGACAGAGCGGTGACAATGAAGCCGACTTCTCATTTAGAACCGGTGAAGAAATGGCCAAGTTGTTCAAAGATGATCCAGACGCCATCGCGAACACGCTTGCGATAGCCGACAAATGTAATCTCACCATCGAGATTGGCAAATGGATGTTCCCCGCGCTCGAAGTGCCTGAGGGCTCGTCATATGGCGACGAGCTCACCAAGTGGGTGTGGAGAAAGGTTGAGGAACGAAAGTACCCGATTGATGATGTCGCCAAAAAGCGCATCGAATTTGAGCTCAATACCATCATTTCCAAAGGTTACGCGCCCTATTTCTTGGTGATGGGAGACTTGCTCCGTTATGCCCACGAAAACGGCATCTACACCAACACAAGAGGTTCAGTGGGTGGTTCGTTGGTCTCATATCTCCTTGGTATCACCATTGTTGACCCGCTCGAATACAACCTCCCCTTTGAGCGTTTCTTGAACCCATTCCGTCCCTCACCTCCCGATATCGATTTGGACATCGCCGATAACCGCCGTGACGAGATGATTGCGTACGCGCGTCAGAAGTATGGGGAGAAAAACGTTGCACAGATTGGAACATTTGGAACCATGCTTGCTCGCGGTAGTGTGCGCGACACCGCACGCGCGATGGGATACGAATACAGCGTCGCGGACACCATCGCGAAACTCATTCCATTCGGCTCACAAGGATTCCCGATGACGATCGAACGTGCACTCGAAGAGGAACCCGATCTCAAAAAAGCTTACAAAGAGGACGAAGACACACGACGCATCATCGACATGGCACGCAAGGTCGAAGGCTGTGCCCGTCACATCTCTGTGCACGCGGCCGGTGTTGTCATGTCCCCTATTCCACTCGATACGATCGTGCCGGTACAGTGGGATCCCAAGGGTGAAGGAAAGCTCATCACCCAGTACGACATGCACTGTGTCGAAGACGTGGGCCTCCTCAAGTTCGACTTCCTCGGTCTCAAAAACCTCGCCATCTTGGCTGATGCGGTGAAGCGCGTAAAAAAGATCTACGACATCGATGTCAATGTGGGCGAAGTGCCTGTTGATGATCCAAAAACATTCGAGATGCTCGCCAAAGGATTCACTATGGCAACATTCCAGCTTGCGGGCTCCGGCATGACCGCGGCACTCAAAGAGCTCCGTCCATCGAGCATTCACGACATCAACTTGATGGTCGCCCTCTACCGCCCAGGCCCAATGGATAACATCAAGGAATACGTCGCGCGTAAACGCGGTGACAAGCCAACCATCTATGCTCACCCAAAGATGAAGAGCTTCCTCGAACCGACATTCGGGGTGTTGGTGTACCAAGATGACCTCCTCATGACCGCCATCGAAGTCGCAGGGTACAGCTGGGAAGAAGTCGACAAATTCCGTAAGGCTGTCGGTAAGAAGATCCCTGAGGAAATGGCCAAACAACACATCATCTTCGTCGAAGGATGTGTAAAGCATTCGGGTATGACCGAGACGCAGGCCGAGGCGCTCTGGAAACTCTTTGAACCATTCCAGGGATACGGTTTCAACAAGGCGCACGCTGCGAGCTACGGACGTTTGGCGTACGAGACCGCGTACATGAAGGCCAACTACCCCACGGCATACATGGCCGCCGTGCTCACTGCCGACTCGGGCAACTTGGAATCGATCGCCGAGACCATGGCCGAATGTAAGCGCATGCACATCGATGTGCTCCCCCCTGATGTAAACGAGAGCCTCACCGACTTCTCAGTTGTTACAAAGAAATTGAGTGGGGACCTGTCCACCGAAGCCTTGGCGAAGGTGGACGATACTGAACGCATCCGCTTTGGTCTCTACTCAATCAAGAACTTCGGAGAAGGTATCGGAGATTCCATCATCGCAGAACGCAAAGCCAATGGTCCATTTGTCTCGCTCGAAGATTTTCTTTCGCGTATCAAAGACAAGAACCTCAACAAGAAGTCGCTCGAGTCACTCATCAAAGCCGGAGCACTCGATGCCTTCGGCGAACGCGGCAGCATGCTCGCGAACCTTGTCGATTTGTTGGCGCATCACAAACACGCCGCTTTGCAAAGCAGCGATCAATCATCGCTCTTTGGTGCAACACCTTTTGCCACAGCTCCTCTTAAGTTGAAGGAAGCAACTGCAGCTACCCGTGAAGAGAAGCTCGCATGGGAAAAGGATCTCTTGGGTCTCTACATTTCGGGCCATCCGCTCGATCAATACAAAGCAATCATCGAGCAAACAAAGGTCACGAGTCAAAATTTGGCATCGCTCCCTCCAGGTATGACAGCCGTGCTCTACGGTCACGTCGATGAAGTAAAAATCATCCCAACAAAGAAAGGCGACAAGATGGCGTTCATTCGTCTCTCCGACTATCACGGTTCAATCGAAATCGTCGCCTTTCCTAAACTGTTCGAGGAGATCAAGCACATCCTCATACCGAACACCTGTGTTGGCGTCAAAGGCAAGCTCTCGGCTCGCAAAGGCGAGATGAGTATCATCGCAGACAAGATTAAGCCACTCGCTCCACAAGCTCCTTCTACCCTTTCAGAATAAAAAGTGGTGTGACCTTCGCTGCGTGGTCCGTGTTTTGTCCTCGCAGGCTCGGAAAAACCCGGATCCACTCCGCTCCAAACCATAGGTTTCGAGTCTTACAGAGTAATAGCTAATAGCCTCAAGCTGTATTAAAATCCCCCATATGAATATTGAACACCAGCGCCACACCCTCGCTCACCTGCTTGCTGCGGCCGTACGCGAGCTCTACCCCGATGCAAAGCCAACCATCGGCCCAGCTGTCGACAACGGCTTTTACTACGATTTTGATAGTCTCAAAAACCCCGACCTTCCTGCTCTCGAAGCAAAGATGAAGGAGCTTTTGCCAAGCTGGACGGAGTTTTCTCACCAAGAAACATCAGCTGACGCCGCAAAAGATCTTTTTGCAGGCAACCAATACAAGACTGAGCTTATCGAAGAAATCAGCGCCAAGGGCGAAGGACTCACCCTCTACACCTGTGGTAGTTTCACCGACCTCTGCCGTGGCGGACACGTCGATCACCCTGCACAAGACATTCCTGCGGATTCATTCAAACTTTCACACACAGCAGGTGCCTACTGGCGCGGTAGCGAGAAAAACGCGATGCTCACGCGCATCTACGGTCTCGCTTTTGCAACAAAGGCAGATCTCGACGCATATGAACTCCAGCAGGAAGAAGCAAAGAAGCGCGATCACAAGAAGCTCGGACGCGAACTCGACTTGTTCGTCTTCTCTGATCTCGTCGGTAGCGGTCTCCCGCTCTGGACTCCAAAGGGAACCATCATCCGCCATTTGCTTGATGGATTCGTCTGGGAACTTCGAAAGAACCAGGGTTACGAAAAAGTCGAGATTCCACACATCACCAAAAAGGACCTCTACGAAAAGAGTGGCCACTGGGACAAATACAAAGACGATCTTTTCCGCATCACCACACGCGAGGGCCACGAGTTTGCGATGAAGCCGATGAAC